>Ga0210408_10000702_pt1 | contig 39045 bp, 35 predicted proteins | sample IncBWH4MmetaG_FD_155471 | JGI IMG/M metagenome (GOLD analysis project Ga0210408, IMG submission 155471) | Forest soil microbial communities from Barre Woods Harvard Forest LTER site, Petersham, Massachusetts, United States - Inc-BW-H-4-M | ecosystem: Environmental > Terrestrial > Soil >...
TTGAGTTGGTTCATCGCGCATGAGGTCGGCTATCGCCTCCTCCGGCGCAATCCCACTCTCAAAGTGGCCGGTTTTCATCTGCCCCTTCCTGGCCGGTTTTGAGTGCCCGCTGACATTCCGAATCTTTCTGAACGGTTCCGACGGTTTCGTCTGGAGCCTGGTTTTTGACGGCCTTCGCCTTTTCCTCGGCGATGGCCAAATCCACACTTTGTGGCGAGATGTAGTACTTCCGCTCGTTCGGATCGAAATAGCTGTCCAGCCGGGCCATTCCCGATTTGTTCGGCTGGCACCAGTTGGTGATGCTCCGTTCCGTCCGCGCCACTCCTGCGGCTTCAAACATCCGTGCCACTTCGCGCACGGTGAGCGTGTGATTTTCTTTGCGTTCCGCACCTTTCGGAATGCTTCGGAACGCTTCGGAAGTTTGCGGAACGCTTCCGAATCTTTCGGAAGAGTTCGGAACATTGCGGAAGCCTTCAGAATCATTCCGCACGTTTCCGAACTCTGCGGAATCATGCGGAACGCTTCCGGTGTGATTTTGACTGTTTTGCTCCATTGAAATGTTTCGGAAGGACGAAGGGGAGTGATATGGTTATCCACAAGGATTCATCTCCGACTTGTGAGATAATCATATCACACCATGAAGTCCATTGGCGAGGTCATCAAGGAGCGCAATATTTTGCTGGATACCACCAATCCCGTGGTCCGGGAGGGTTTTACGCAGGTGCCCAATTTCATATTGCGCGACGGCGCTTTGTCTGTTGGCGCCAAGGTGGTTTACGCCATGTTTCTGAGCTACGCCTGGCACAACGATTCCTGCTTCCCGGGCCAGGATCGACTCGCGCAGGATATGGGCATGACCCGTCCGCGGGTCACACAGTTGATCGCCGAATTGGAGCGTGTCCACCTGGTCACGATCCAGCGCCGGGGACAGGGGAAAACCAACCTCTATACCATCCATTTCCAGGTCAAAACTGGGCTGCCCGGCAAATCAAGAGAACATCCAGAGGTAAACAGGTTTACCTCAAGAGGTAAACCGGCCGACCACTGAAGGTAAACCTGCTTACTTCTCTCTATATAATAATATTCAGTATAAGAATACCAAGGTTAGGGGACATTTCCTTTTAAGATGGGGACAACTCAAGGCAGCCGCCGAGTGGCGGCAAAACCGAAGGCGCCCCGTTGCATGAATAGGCGCAAAAATGCTAAAATCAGCACATGGAAAACCATCCGCTTTCTTTCGAATCCGTCCTTGAATGGTTGCAAAAGCAGGCTGCCACGTCCCAAACACTGCTTATTGTGCAGGCACGGTTCGCCATCAGTCCGCGCGAAACACGGTTGCTGGCAATCCAACCCGAGGCTTCGCTGGAGACAATTCACTACTGAAAATGGCGCAGCTCAGTTTCGCTCCCGAGGAATTCGATCAAGTCCTGCAAAAGGCTCAAGACCTTTATGACAAGTTCGGCCGTATTTACTGCCCCTATTTTCGAGACGGCATCCATTTCGACGCCCGGGGATTGGAGCACTTACGCCGCAAAACCTGGAATCGCGGTCGAGAACAGCGCGACCAATTCATGCGACTCAAACATCTCGCCCGCGCGCCGGAGATTTTGCGTCTAAGTTATTCGCTACGGTTGGTTATGCTCTCGCCCTTGGACTGTGCTGGCAATTATTAATCAGTGTTTTCCACATACCGCAATATGTGCTCCCCACGCCAGCATCCGTTGCCACTTCCCTATTCCATCTTCCACTTTTCTACTCTGTGCATGCCTTGGTGACTGCTGAAGAAGCCGGCCTCGGAATTATTATTGGGCTCGCCGCTGGATTTCTAATTGGCATCGTTTTACGATATGGAGGTTGGTTGGGCCGATTCCTGAATCCTCTGATCGTTGGCTCGCAGGTGTTCCCCAAAGAAGCCCTTGCTCCCCTATTCCTAATTTATTTTGGATTTGGTATACTACCAAAGGTTGTAATTTCAGCTCTGATATGCTTTTTCCCCGTTGCAGTTAACACTTATGAAGGGCTTAAAGCAACGCCTGACCAGCATCTGAGATTATTTCATGTACTAGGGGCTTCTCGATGGCAGAAGTTTTGGCAGTGCTCTTTGCCATCAGCCATTCGGTATGTGAGTGCGTCTGCACGCGTCTGTGCAGTTCTCGGACTGATCGGAGCCGTCGTGGGAGAGTTTGTCGGGGCCAGCGCTGGGCTGGGTTATGTAATCCGTTCTGCAACGTCAGATATTGGCACCGAACGAGTTTATGCAGCTCTGCTCCTGCTTGGAGCAATTGGCGCATGTTTCTATGGAACCGCTCTTTTCATTGACAGAATCCTCCTCAAACGTTTTACACAAATAACATGAATACTCAAATGAATGCAAAATTAGTTTGGTCTCGCAAGACTGTTTCCTCTGTCGCTCTCGTTCTGCTTATAGGGGCGCTAGCAGTCGTCGCCATTTCGTGTGGCCAAAAGAATGCGCCGGCATCCTCCGCTTCTCCAAAGAAAATAAAAATCCTTCTCGATTGGCAAGCTGAGCCCACTTATGCAGGTTTCTTTGTGGCGCGAGAGAAGGGCTATTTTGAGGATGTTAAAAAAGAAGGCTTCGACGTCGAAATTGTTGAGGGAAACGGTGCTGCAACAACGGCCCAGATCATGGGAACAAGCGATGAATATTTGGTGGCCTCTGATAGTGGTGAAGCTACGGCGATTGCGGTTTCGAAAGGAATTCCAATAAAATCACTCGCCGTTCTCTATCCAGACGTTCCCACGGTGATTTATTCCCGAGAAGACACGCCGATTTCTAAACCGAGCGATATGGTAGGAAAAAGAATTGGGCTTATTGATGGAAGCGTGACCGTCGATGAGTACAGAGGAGTTGTAACAGCAAACGGTATCGATCGTTCCAAAATTCAGGAAGTTCACGTCGGCTGGGATGTAGCTCCTTTGCTCACGAAGAAAGTTGACGGCTTAATGAACTACGAAGAACTCACCCCGGTCGACCTAAGGCTTCAAGGACACCCTGTAGCTACGCGCAGTCTTCAATAACTCATCTGGGTGTAATTTTGCCGAATCCCTGAGCAGCATCGGCTCACGACCAAGCACCTTCTTCGTATCGTCCACGACCGTTCCAACGGACGCCATTCTTCCCTCCTCGACCTCGAGGTACAATTCGACTCCTCCTTTTGCATACGTTGGTTCGAATCTCCAGGTCCAATCACGCCAATGTTCATGAATTCTTCCTTTCTTTATTGAGTCCGAGTTTCGTTATTTGGAGACCGAAGTAGGCAGAATGACCATGACCTCGATTTTGTGGCCCAAAGTTCTACAGTGATAGTCCAGGGAAACGTGCCCACCTGGAAAATTGCCGGTAATCGTTGCCGTGAGAACGGCGCCATTGGTCGCATTTGTCGGAGTGACGACGTACTGAAACTTTTGAAATAGCTCGGCGATCCACTGTCGGATTTCGTCCGTGCCACGCATAATTTGGCCATCGTCGTAAACAACAGCGTCCTTGGAGAAACATGCGGTAACAGAGTCTATATTGCGATCGTTGTTCGCCTTCACAAAGCTTGCCAAGGTTGATACGGTTCCGGCTGTCGGTGCGGCCTCAGTTTCAGGAGGTGCAGCCGTGCCCAAGGATCCCCAAGCGTCCTTCATTTCCTTTGTGTTCACTCCCTCGACTCGAATCCGTTTCATGTCTCCCTTAACGCACCGGCTGTGCCATGTACCCGGCAGCCACGTAAGTCATTGATAATCAGCAGCAATGAATCACTTGAAGGGCTATCTGATGCCGTCGGAATTTCGTGCATCCGAAACCTCGACGTTCAAAAGGTTGACAACCGTGTCATCGAGCGGCAGGTTAAGTCTCGTTATGGAATCTTCCACGGACCCGCGGTTGGAACCGAACATAGCGGCGAGATTATTTCTGGATTTGGCCAACGAGCGCTCTCTATCTGCCACTTTCTGCTAGTATGGAATCAACCGCTGACAGCCGATTTGATCCCAATTATGCGATGCAACTGCTCCTCGACATCGCGCACGAACAGTCAGTGGAGGGTCTGCTGAATAAAGTCGTCACGCGGGGCGTCGCGCAGCCCAGCGAGACCGTGTGCGTTCAAGTCTGGCTCATTGACAAAGCAGAGCGTTGTCTGCGTCTGGCTGCTGCGGCCGGCAGCCTTCCTGCCGGACTGAGCGAATCGGCGAACACAATAGCCATGGGGACGGGTGTCTTGGGCCAGATCGCGGCGACCGGACGCCGAATAGTCCTGCAACAGTCGGATGCGGACTGGGAAAGGCTGCCCGATCCGGTTTGGATGGCGCGAGAGGGAATACTGGGATTCAACGGCTCGCCTATCCGTTTTAAGGAAGAGGTCCTGGGAGTTGTGGCTGGGTACCTGCGCGCCGAAGTGGGCCAGGAAAGAGGTCCATGGAGCGAGCTCTTCGGTAACTACATGGGTGCCGCCATCGCCAATGCACGCGCCTTCGAGGAAATCCAGTGTCTCAAATCGCAACTGGAACTTCACAATACGTATCTGCAAGAGGAGGTCATCGAAGCCAAAGCCTTCGGCGATCTGGTGGGCCAGAGCGGAATCCTTCGGCAGCTCATTAGCCAAATCGACCTGGTGGCGCCAACCGAAGCCTCCGTTCTCATCCTGGGTGAGACCGGGACGGGCAAGGAATTGGTGGCGCACGAAATCCATCGTCGCAGCCAGCGCAAACAAGGGCCGCTGGTCCGGGTGAATTGCGCCTCGATCCCTCGCGAGCTCTTTGAAAGCGAGCTATTCGGACACATGCGCGGTTCCTTCACCGGGGCCATCAAAGATCGGGCCGGCCGGATCGAGACTGCGGAAAAGGGCACGCTGTTCCTGGACGAAATCGGCGAGCTCCCGTTGGACATGCAAACCAAGCTGCTGCGCTTTTTGCAGGAGAAAAAATATGAGCGCGTCGGCGATGATCGCACGCGGCACGCTGATGTTCGCATCATTGGCGCCACCAACCGCGATTTGAAGAAGGCCGTTGCCGCCGGTCGCTTTCGCGAGGACCTTTTTTACCGCCTGCACGTCTTTCCCGTACATGTCCCGCCGCTTCGGGAGAGGAAGGACGATATTCCGCCATTGGCAAGTCACTTTGTCAACCTCTCGGTCCGGGACCTCAAGAGCGCAAAACCCCGGCTGACGCGCGCCGCGGTTACGGAGTTGCTAAATTACGATTGGCCTGGAAACATTCGTGAATTGCGCAACGTGATCGAGCGGGCGGTGATCCTTGCGCGTGGCGGAGCTTTAAGCTTTGACCTTCCGGTAACTGGGGCTTCGGCGAATACTCCTCGGCCCGCGTCCAAAGCGCAAGTCTCGGAAGGCTCTAATGGCACACCCAAGCTGCTGACCGAGGCGGAGCTTCGGAGCCTCGAACGCAACAATCTCCTGGCGAACTTGGAGGCTGCAAAATGGAAAATCAGAGGTCCTGACGGTGCGGCGGAGCTCCTCGGCGTCAAGCCGACAACGCTCTACTCCCGCATGCAGAAGCTGGGGATCAAACTGCCGGAGTCAGAAGACGCCTAAACGCCTAAGTTGGTTAAGCAGGCGGCAACCGCCGTCCTCTCTCTGCTGCAGTCTCGTACCCGCCCACAAAGGGTTGGTCATTGCGGCGAATTGAGCATCCAACCGACAATCTCACGGGTTATCCTTGGATACGTAGGCATGTTTGACGAAGGTGATGTCATGAATGGTTGAGGCCTCCGTAGGTGGGTTTCCGTACTTGCTTCCGGAAGGATCGCTGTCGCTGGCATAGCTGATCGTTGCCGTGTCCATCCACTTCCGGCTCGAGGAGTGCCCATCTGCCCAACTGAAAGTGCTACTTTGGCCATGAAAAACCGCCGGCGAATCGACAAAGGTGGTGCCGGCAAAATCATCGGCTGGCGTGCCGTTCAGATTCATCACCCATGTGCCCAAATTTTCCCCACGCGGGTCGTTTTCTTCCATCCACAAAATCTTCTCGCTCGGGTGCTGGACATGGGCCCGGCGGGTAAGGATTCGGTTGAATGGGACGCCCTGCCACGCCTGGCCGTCAAGCCCGGTCATACCGGAGTAACTGCCATAAGAGAATCCCTGGCCGACAGAACGGCGATAGCGTGAGTCCGACGGACAATGGATGACGTCGGCGGTCTTGAGGTATTGCGCGAGGGCGGCCTGCCGCACGCATTCTTGCATGAGGAAAATCTCCTTCTGTGGCGGCGCCATATTGTTGGCCACCGGCGGGATGACCGGCAGGCTGGGAGCCGGCGAATAAGGCGGTTGATACCGCCAGGGGCGCTGTGTGTGCCCCTCGTTATTGACGGTATCATCGTTGTTAAAATTAACTAGTTCGTCCTGATTATCGTCCGCGTACATCATCCAGGACAGACCCAACTGCCTCTGATTGTTGACACAGGTGGCCATCGTGGCCTTGAGCTTGGCCCGGCTCAGTGCGGGGAGCAGCATGGCAGCCAAAATTGCGATGATAGCGATCACCACCAAAAGTTCGATGAGCGTGAATCCAACCGAATGCTGGGAGGCCGGCACAACCGCGCTCATCGGTGCATTCACTAACCGGAGGCCGCGGTTGCCGCAGGTGGCACTTGCCGACATGAGAACATCGCCATTAAGGCGCGGCAAAAGCGGGCTGCGCAGCATGTTGCGCTTTGCTGAGGAGTGCGGGAGTGTCCCGCCGGGATTCGGGTCATCGAACATAGTCTTTTCCTTTCGATCTTTGGTTCACATTTTCGAGGTCGTTCCCATCGGCAGAGGTTCAGGCCCCGACTTTGAGGTATTGGGGGTGGGCGACGATCACGGTTTGCCAACGGTCGCTCATCTCTACGTGGTGGTGAGCGACATCGGGAGGTTCGTTCATTCCACGAGCAAGAAGTGGCTGCTGCCCTTGCTCCAGACCCGCAACAACATCCGTTCATTCCTGGCAGCTTTCGTCAATCGCGACGCTTCCCCAGCATTCCCCACCTCCTGGCGATTGATTGATTCGATAACATCCCCCGGCCTGAGACCTGCCTCCGCGGCCGATGAAAATGGGTTAACACCAAACACCAGCGCGCCTTTCACATTACGGGGGATTTTGAGCTGCCTCCTGAGTTCGCTGTTGAGCTCACCTATAATCACCCCTCGCAGCTCGTCCGGATCTTGTTCATAAACAGTTCGCTCAGCCTTGGCGAGGAGGTCCTCATTGGATGCCTGGTCCACTGTGACTCGGAGCGGCATGGCCGAACCGTTGCGCAGGACCTCAACCGGAACAGTCTGGCCAGGTTTGGCCTCTGCCAGCGAGAGCTTCAACTGACGAGTGTCACGCACCTCCTTGCCGTCGAACCGCGTAATGACATCTCCCACTTCGAGCCCGGCCTTCTCGGCGGAGCCGCCGGGCACAACGTCGCCCACCAGCACACCGGTGCCGCCATGCAGCTTGAACTCTTTGGCAAGCTCTGGCGTCAGGCCCTGAGTCTCGACTCCGAGATAGCCTCGGACGACGTACCCATATTTCACCAGGTCGGTCATCACTCTGCGGGCAAGGTCTGAAGAAACCGCAAAGCCGATGCCCAGGTTCCCGCCGGTACTGCTGAGGATAGCGGTAGTGATCCCGATAAGATTGCCGGTGACATCCACCAGCGCCCCTCCGGAGTTACCAGGGTTTATCGGGGCATCGGTTTGGATGAAGCTCTCATAATCCTCGATGCCAACTCCGTCACGATCAGTTGCGCTGACGATCCCGTGCGTCACCGTCTGGCCCACTCCGAAGGGATACCCGAACGCCAGCACTGGATCGCCTACCCGCACCTTACGGCTTTCAGCTAGCGGAACGGTGGGCAGGTGTTGGGCGTCAATCTTGAGTACCGCGATATCACTCTTGGGATCAAGTCCAATAACTTTGGCTTTGAACTGGCGTCCGTCCTGCAGAGTCACCTCGACCTCTCTTGGGTCAGTTACAAGATGACTGTTGGTGAGAATGTAGCCGTCCTCACTTACAATCACCCCAGACCCGAGCCCGGACAGGACCAGGCGGCCAGAACTGGATCCGGGCACTTGTCGCAAAGAATAACGCGAGAGAGGATTCTCCAACCCGCCCGTCAAATCAGGAAGGCTCTCGAGTTTCGGGGCTGTGACGATTTGTACAACAGCGGGTGCAACCTTTTTGACCGCCGGCGCGAAGCTTTCGACGTTTCCATTCAAGTGCAGAGCTGAAAGTTCATCAACTGGCCCGTTAGTCATCTCGCCCAACTGCCCTGACTCGGCTGCGCCATCTTGTTGGGAGCTCAAGACCAATCCCGTCATCAGGACCAGGACGCCCAAGTTCAAAAACGATTTCGGCCTGTGGATCTGAATTTCATAGTTTTTCCTTTTTCTTTGTATTGAGTAGGTGATCATAAATTGTTCAACTGAGAATCCTGCGCCCCTCGTCCAGGAAAATGCCTTTAAAGTTCATCTCAAGGGCTTGTGGATTGGTGGCCTTGCTCAAGGCTTCGTGTTCGCTCACCTTCCGTTGCTTCACCAAATTGTAGAGCGCCTGGTTGAAATTAATCATCCCGTCCTCAGTGCCGGTCTCGATCGCGGCCGCAAGCTTATCCAGCCGGTTCTCTTCAATGAGCTTTTTGACGGTGGGGGTGTTAATCATGATTTCGAGCGCCGGGGTCATGGTGCCGGCGAGGGTCGTCACCATGCGTTGGCAGATGACGGCCTGCAATGTATTGGCAAGCTGGCGCCGAATCTGTTCTCGCTCCTCAGCTTTGAAGAAGTCGAGAATACGGCTGACGGACTGGGAGGCATTGGTTGTGTGCAGCGTCGAGAGCACGAGGTGGCCCGTGTCAGCCGCGCTCATGGCAGCCGTGAAGCTGTTCGAGTCGCGCATTTCCCCAATCATGATGATATCGGGGTCCTGCCGCAGCACGTGCTTCAGCGCGTGCTCAAACGAACGCGTATCCAACCCCACTTCACGCTGCTCAATTACGCATTGATTATCCTCGAACACATATTCGATTGGGTCTTCGAGAGTGATGATGTGCCTTTTGAAGTTGGCATTGATATGTTCGAGCATCGCGGCGAGCGTCGTGGATTTGCCGCTTCCGGTGGTGCCGGCCACCAGGACAATACCGCGCGGCGACTCGGCAATGTGCTGAATCTGTTCCAATAGCCCCAACTCCTCGAATTTTGGCACGACGGTCTTGACGTAGCGCATGGCCAGGCACCAATGGCCTCGCTGCTGAAAAAGGTTGGTGCGGAAACGTCCGATGTCCGGCACAAAGTAGGAAAAATCAATCTCGCGTTCGTGTTCCAGTCGGGTTTTCAAGTGCGGCGGAGCGACATTCTCCACAACTTTGTTCATCCACTCCTCCGTTGGCGAAGGACCCTCGATGGCAAGGAGCTCCCGATTGATGCGAAAGACCACCGGTGTGCCGGTTTTCACGTGCACGTCCGATGCCCCACCCGCAACCGCAGTTTTCAAGATCTTATGAAACAGTTCCATAAGCCGGAATGACATAGGGGAGATGTTTAGACACGGGTAACGTCGATAAGGCAGCTGGGTTGATGTTAGCTGACCGCCAGGAGTGACACCCGTTCGTAGAGTGCGTTTCGCGTGTTTCCAGTGGCATTGGGATCGAGCACAGGCTTGCCGTCCACCAGGAACAGGTACTCATGAAAGCCATGAGTGAGTTCCAAGCTGACCATCCACTGGCCGTCCGGTTGCTGTCCCATCGGTGTCGCAGACGGATTCCAGCCGTTAAAATCCCCCACGACTCTCACTTCCTTTGCTTGCGGCGCATCACACCGGAAGACCACGTGATGCAGGTTCCGCCTCGCCGAATAAGGCGACAACCCTAAGGCATCTGACTCGTTGAACATATCTTGAATCTCCTTTCCAAAGAGTCTATCAGTTCTTTCAATTGCCGAATCGAGAACCTGACCGGCCCGAATCCAGGAAACATGACCAAGCATGGGCTGCTCGGGGTCGAGCACCTCCGACATGAAGCTCGTGTCCCAAGCTCACGAGCACGACCCTCAACTAGCTTTCTATTCATTTTGTCGACTCGATTCGTCATTGAATTCTGATTAATGCATGGGCTTTGCCAGAAATCGGTAAACGCATAAGTTCCTGATGGTAAGGGTTTACAAACTTAATCACCGATGGGTTTGCATTGTCGAAATATCGTGCATCCGAAAAACCGACCTCGCGATTTAGCATGAGAATATGTTTGGGCGACCAGTACACGGCCCAACGCCGGGTCGCAAACTCGCTTTACTTTTAAAGACCCAAGACTCGCAGTCCTCGAGATGAGGAAACGAATTGATGTCAGTTTCAGAGGTACAGCTAAAACTGATACAGGAGGATCCAAATTTGACCGACGAGAGAACCGGCCTTTTTCAACTTCGCTCGACGGACTCCGCAGCACCAAAGCAACACGACCACGACAAACATGCGAAGGTTTTGGGAGAATTGTAGGGCGGCAAACTTGCAATCTTGCGCCGTTGGGACTGTTCGGTTGCGAAGGCCGCTGTGAGCGGTTCACAATTTCAAGCCTCCGGCTTTGCCGGAGGTCGCAGACTTAGCACCGAACGGCGTACTGTCCGAAAATTCGCGTCTGAGGGCGTGCTCTGGGAAATGCGGCCGTGGTTTCCGAGCATATGGCCCAGACCCAGTGGCGCTGTCCATCGCCGACCGGGCAGGTTCAGAGAAGATTGTCAGCAACCATATTTCCGGGGGACTCAATACCGTTTGCTGGACTGTCGGTTGGGTGCGGGAGCCGGATTCGGGGAAAGCAAGAGCGGCCCGGCGCTCAACCGGGCCGCTCACCCACTCGGAACCCCATTCCCATGAAACAAAGGAGCGGCAGCTTACCCGGCCGCGGCTCCAAGGCAGTCCCTAAGAACCCAACACCACCCAGACGGAAGGGTTGCGCGGTTTATTCAACTTGATAGAGATTTGGGGATGGGTTTTGATGGCAGTGAGCAGATATGCCGGAGCCTGAAAACCAAACGCCGCCGAGCCAGGACCAGAGTGCGCCCAAACCGGCCACTGCCGTGGCGGGAAATCCGTGGGCCTATCCGGTGATGTGGATGGTGATCGTAGTGGCGCTGGTGGGCGGGGGCGTTTATGTGTTCAAGTCGTGCCGGGACCTGCCCGGGGAGGCGCTGGAGAAGACCGGGCGACTGGCTGAGAAGGTGGGGCAGCAGCTCCAGAATGTGGCGGCGGCTTTCAACCAGGGCACGGTTACCACGACGTTCACGAGCTATGCGACGACGCTGAAAGGCAGCCAGCATTTCCAATTCGCGACGGTTTCGCAGACAGAGGTGTTTACGCGCAAGGACGAATCGAGCACGGCTTTTGGCTACGTTCCCTTGCCCGACGTGATTGTGGAGGCGACCGCTCCGGTGACCTATACTTATTACCTGGATTTGAATCAGCGCTGGGATTTTCGGCTCGAGAACGGGGTGATCGACGTGGTTGCGCCCGACATCAAGTACAACAAGCCGTCGGTGGACGTCTCGCGCATTACTTATGAAGTGAAGAAAGACAGTTTGCTCCGCAAGACGCGCGAGGCGATGGACAATCTGAAGGAGTCAATCACGTGGATGACATACAAAAAGGCGGAGGCGAACATCGGACTGGTGCGGGAGACCGGGCGGAAGGAGACGGAGACGTTCGTGCAGAACTGGTTGGCGCGGTCGTTTGCGGATGGAACGAATTATCCTGTGAAGGTGCGGTTCCGCAGCGAGACGAAGAGCGATGGAGCGGGAAATGTCCAACCCGAAGCGGGAGGGCGGGACAAGGTTAAATGAGTTAACTGAGTTAAAGGGTTAACTGGATTTAAATGGGTCAAAGGGGTTAACTGAGTTAAATTCGGGAACTTTCAAGCTGAGCCTTCGAGGGCGGGCCGTTTGTCTTTCCGGGTGGGGTTCATTTGGGCCAGGCTGTCGAGGTATTCGACCCGGATGTTGTCGCCATCGAAGCGGCAGGTGACGGTGTCGTGGTGCGGGGTTTCGTAAAAGCGCCACTGCATCTCGAAGGTTTGGTCGTCCCTCCAGGTGCCGCTGGCGGCGAGTTTGGAAACAGGTCCCAATTTACCCTGGGTGAGTTTTGGCGGGGTTCCGGGCATGGCGGTCTGGCCATCCACCCAGCGCCCGATGCCGCAGTCCACGGAGTATTGGCCCCTGTCGTCTTTCAAGGTGAAGAGGCAGTCGAGGTTCCGGAACTGGAGGGAAACGCTCTGGACGCCGGCCTCGTTGGCTTTTATGCGGAATTGTTTGCCCCAGATTCGGGCGGCGATGGGGGAGGAGGCCTGGCCTTTTGGCGGAGGCAGGAGCAGTGCCGCAAGTTTTTCTTTCAGCTCGGCTTGCGCCGGTTTAGCCGCCGGCAAGGTCTTCTCTTTCATGGCCGGCAGGAGATGGTCCCAAACCAGGTCGAGCTCGCCTTGCATATTTGGGCTTTCGCTGGTGATGGCAATTACCGCGTCTTGTTCAGGCATTACAATGGTGAATTGCCCGAAGGCGCCGTCCCCGCGAAAGGCGTTATGGCGGCAGCGCCAGAACTGATAGCAATAGCCCTGGTGCCAATCGCTTTGCTTTTTGGCGCGCTCCAAATCGGGGGCGGGCTGTTGGATTTTGAAGCTGGTGGCTTCGGCGAGCCATTCCCGCGAGAGGAGTTGGCGGCCATTCCAGTTGCCTTTTTGCAAGTATAACTGGCCGAATTTGGCGAGGCCCTCGGTCTGGATTTTCAATCCCCAGCCGCCGGTGTTGATGCCCCGCGGACAGGTCTCCCAGCTTAGGCCCTCGATTTCCAACGGGCCGAAGAGGCGCGGTTGCAGGTAATCGAGCACCTTCTGCCCGGTGACCTTCTGGACAATGGCCGAGAGCATGTAGGTGGCACCGCTGTTATAGAGGAACGCAGTGCCCGGCGCGTTTTCGATTGGCAGCGAGAGAAATTTGCGGACCCAATTCTCCTCGCCCCACAAGGACGGTGTCGAATCCTTGGCATGGCCGACGGACATCGTCAGCAAATGCTTCACTCTCAAAGCCGCGAGGTGCTCGCTGACTTTCTCGGGCAGGTCGCCGGGGAAAAAGGAGGTCACGCTGTCATTGACCGTTAGCTTTCCTTCCGAGACGGCGAAACCCACTGCAGTCGAGGTGAAGCTCTTGCTAAGCGAATACATCATCTGTGGCGCTTCCGGGCGATAGGGGCGCCACCAGCCTTCGGCTATCACATGCCCATGCCGGAGCATCATGAAACTGTGAAACTCATGGTTGCTCTTAGCGATTGCTTCCAGGAAGGACAGAATCCCTTCGGACGACACTCCCTGCGCTTCGGGCGCGCTGCGTGGAAGCCTTCTGCCGATAGTCAACCCGGCCAGGCAGTCGGGGACCGACCAGACGGTGCCCAGCCCGGCGGCGCCGAGCCCGAGTTGCTTCAGAAAGGTTCTGCGCGAAGTGCTGAGGGTCGTGTTCATGGCGGCTAATGTGCGCAGGTTTGGCATGTCTGGCCAGCCAGGAGTGCGGGAGGCGGTGGTAGGGTGGTAGGGGTTTCGGAGCGGGAGCTTGCAGGGCGGGCGGTGATTGCGCAGGAATTTTGATCAGAGACTCCTTACGTCGTCTCCTACAATGTGGCAAGGACCGGACCCGGCATTGGTTCGGTGCGGCAAACAAAACTGGTGCTTGATCTGCCCGGAACGGCGGTCCAACAATGGCCTGTGAAGTTCACCCGCCGCCGTTTCCTGACAGGCACCGCCACCGCGGGCGCCCTTTCGCTCGTGCGTCCCGGCCTCGCTGCACCTTCCTCGAGTTCCACTCCACCCGCCGCGCCTTCCGATTCCGCACTGGAAGAAGCCGGCGCCAAACCGGTCCTCAAACTCAGAGACCTGAAGGAGCCGGTCATTATCGAATCAATCGAACTGCTCCACAAAGGCCGCGAGCATTTCGTTCGCGTCCGCTCCAAATCCGGCGCCGAGGGCATCTCCGTGGACGATGGCCGGCTAAAGGTGCTGCACCCGATCCTGAACGAACTGGTGATTCCGTATTTCATTGGCAAGGACGCCCGGGATTTGGAAGAGCATTTGTTTCAGGTCTATCGTTATCAGAGCAACTACAAGCTCCTGGGACTTGCCCTCTGGTGTCCAGTTGCACTGGTAGAGTTTGCCATTTTGGACCTGTTGGGCCAGCTCACCGGCCAATCCCTGGGCGAATTGCTCGGCGGGGTCATCCGCACCAGCGTGCCTTTTTACGTCGCCAGCGGCCGGCGCGATACGACGCCCGAGCAGGAAGTTGATTACCTGAAAAGTCTCATCGACCAAACCGGCGCCAAAGCCGTCAAGTACCGCCTGGGCGGACGCATGAGCCGGAACCAGGACGCCATGCCGGGCCGGACGGAGAAACTCATCCCGCTCTCCCGAAAAGCGCTCGGCGATAAGATGGCGATCCTGGCGGACGCCAACAGTTCCTACGACCCACCCCAGGCTATCCAGGTCGGCCGGATGCTCGAGGACATCAAATCGATCCACTACGAGGAACCATGCCCGTTCGATAATTTTGACGCGACGAAGAAAGTCGCCGATGTCCTGACGATTCCAATTGCGCTGGGCGAACAGGAGGCCAGCCACTGGCGCTTTCAATGGATGATTCGCAACCACGTCGCTGATATTGTCCAGCCCGACCTGTTTTACTATGGCGGTTTGATTCGCTCGAAGCGCGTCGCGCGGATGGCCGAGTTGAGCGGCCTGGCCACGACCGTCCATCTCTCGGGCGGTTTCGGCTTTGTCTATTCGCTCCACTTCGCCTCCTGCACGGAAAAAATCGGTCCCTGGCAGGAATATAAGAAAGGCGTCGAAACCTACGGCAAGTGGTTCGATCCGCCCTTGCGGATCAACGAGGGCGCTTTGAGTATCCCGAAAGGCCCCGGGCTGGGCCTGGCTGACCCGAAGGAACTACTCAAGGGCGCAACGCCGGTGCAGAGCTAATCCCATTCGGTCGCTCAGGCCGGGGGAGATTGCCGCGAGTCAACGGTTTTGCCCCCGTCCGTCAAATGCCGCACGAAATCGATGTGGGTGCGCAGGCTGTAGAACAGATCGGCAAATGAGGCCGGGACTTTGATCTGATTGACCGCTCTTTCGATCTCATCCAGCCGCTTCAGTAATTGTTCGCGCTGCGCCGAGTCCGATACGCCGGCCAATTCCCGCTCCAGCCCCAGCAGCGCGCGATACCAGCGGAAGATGCGCGCGCGGATGCGCCAGCGATAGAAGGGCGGGATGCTGCGCAGCACCGGAATCAGGACCACCACCATCGGGACGAACACCACCACGACCCGGCTGGTTAGACTCGCCAGCCAGAACGGCAGGTAGCGGTAAAAGAAACTCTTGCCCGATTTGTAAAACCGGGCGGCGTCCGCGCTGATGGGGAAGTCGTGCTCGAGCGGGGCGGGGAACTCCCCCTTGTGCTGGAGCAGACTGGCGCGGCCATGCACTTCGCGCGCAGCCTCCAGCAGCAAATCCGAGAGGGCAGGGTGCAGATGTTCTCGCGCGACCAACTCGACGGTCGGACCGATCAGATAAACATCCTGCGCGGGAAGGTTTTTCCCAAAATCAATCGAGCCTTGAGGCAGTTGGAGGATGCTCAGGTAGCTGAAGCGCCGGGTGTACGCGGCTGCTTGCTTGAAGCTCATGAGGTGAATGTTCGTCGTTCGCAACAGCTCCCGCATGGTGGCCGCCGAGGCGTCCTCCCCCATCAGAAACACTGCATCGATGGTCCCGTCCAACAGGGTCCGGGCTGATTCCTTCGGCTCGGAATCCAGGAGCGTGGACGAGTCGCCAGGCTTGATCCCGTTGGATTCCAGCAGGGCCAGCGTCAGGGTGCGGGTGCCGCTCCCGACCGGTCCGATGGCGATGCGCTTGCCCGCCAGTTCCGACAGCAGCTCCACCGGGGCTCCGCGATAGAACACCAGCAGCGGCTGATAAGAAATGCTGCCGAGCGACATCAACTTGTCCATCCTATCATTGGTGACTCCGCCCTGGACGAAGCCCACATCCACCTTAAAGGCGGGGTCCACCAGCCGTTGGAGGTTTTCCAACGAACCGTGCGAATCGAGGACCTTCACTTTCACCCCGTAGCGAGCCAGGACGCTGGCATATCTCATCGCGTTGGTGTGATAAACACTGCCCTCCGGACCGCTCGTAATCGTAATCGTCGTGGGGGGTGCTGATCTCAGGAATAAAAACACCGCCAGCGCGAGCAGGAGCAGGATAAAAAGAATCGCGCTGATCGTGAACGTGCGGCTGATGCCGAATATCTCCATAATCATCGCCAGCACGCCGGGGGCGCTGGTGGAAGCGCTTCCGGCAGGCTCCGGGCGGGTCATATCATCTTTATCCTTGCTCATCGCGTGGGAGCGTAGGCTCCGGAATTCGCTTGAACAAGATGAAACTTTTTTGAATCCAAATCCCTCCCCAAAGTCATCACACTGGAAAGAAAATGAAAATGCTATGACAAAGAACGTCCCCAGTTTAAAAGTTTTGGCTCTGCTGAGTTGGCTGGTCCTGCCCTTGGCCGGGTCCTCCGTGCAGGCCCAGAACGTCAACGTCAATCTCGGCGGCAACGCAGCCCAGAACCAGAAGGCCACACAGGAACTCGCCGAAAAACTGCCGCCGGACAAAGCCGCCGATTTCCTGAAAAGCCAAGACGCCTGGGAGACTGTCGGCGCCACTCTCCAGTGGATGCTGACGGCGGCTATCCCGCTGGGCATTGTCGCGCTGGTGCTGACGTTTCGATATCGGCGGCAGAAGGTAGCCCACGAGACCATGCGGCTGATGATCGAGAAGGGTCTGCCGGTGCCGCCGGAAATGATCAACCCGCCGCCGCCGATCAAGCCGCCCAGGAGTGACTTGCGTCGCGGATTGATCTGGCTGGGGTTGGGGTTCGGACTGGCCTTATCATCTCTCAAGCTGGCTGGCGAGGGTTTCTGGACCCTCGGTCTTATTCCAGTCTTTATCGGGGTGGCCTACTTGATCTGCTGGCGGGTCACTCTGCTGCGGGAAAAAAGCGAATGCCGGCAAGACAGCCTTTGGCTCGGGCTATTTTGGACGCTGTTTGGGGTCGCCACGGGAGTGGCTATGCTGACGATGAACAATGCGAACGACGACTGGGATAAAATCGGCGAATGGTGGGGCTTCAGTCTGATTCCTACGGGCGTCGGCGTGGCGTTCCTGCTGCACAAATTAGTGACATGGTTGATTTCCCGGAAAAAATCGGTTCAAACTTAACTTGTGGCCTTCTCCGATGCCGACCTGCTGGCGCGCGTTCTGCAGTCCGAGGATCCCAACGCGTTCGGCGAACTGGTGCGGCGTTACCAGTCACCGGTGCGAGCGTTTTTGCTTCGTATGACCAGGGGTGACGCGCACCAGGCTGACGATCTGGCGCAGGAAACCTTTGTCCGCGCGTGGCGGAAGCTGGACCAGTTCCGAGGCACGGGCCGGTTCTCGACCTGGTTGTTTGGGATTGCCATCAACGAACTTCGGAGCCGAGCCCGGCGTGACCGCCGGCTGCGGTTTGAGGCGCCTGAGGACCTGGCCGCGGATATGGACCTTGCGGCGGAGAGGCCCAACCCGGGCGTACGGCTGGACGTCAACGACGCCTTGCAACGGTTGACCCCCGCGGAACGCGCGGCGCTCGTGCTGTGTTGCCAAAACGGCCTCACTCACGAGGAAGCGGCCCAGGCTTTGAACTGTCCGCTCGGCACGGTGAAAACCAATGTCCTCCGGGGCAAAGAGAAAATGCGAAAATGGCTGCAACTGTGAGATGAACGATAAACCCTTAAAAGCGGACGAAACCCCCGACCCAATTGAGAGGTTACTCCGCGAATCTGTCACGCCGCTTCCTGATGACGGCTTTACGCGGCGCGTGATGCTCGCGCTGCCTCCGCGCGGCCGTCCCGATTTACTCCGGTTCGGCTTGCTCGGCAGCGCGCTGCTCGCGGGAGCGGTCGTTTTCCTGTGCCGTGCCCCGGCCGCGGGAGAGACCGTCCTCGAATTCCTGCGCCACGCCCGCCATGGTGAGTGGGTCCTGGTGCTGGGGTTGGCGCCGGTGATAGTCGGTCTCGGGGCGCTGCTTTGGGGGCTCGTATCAGTGGCCCTGGAGGAGAGCTGAAACTCGGAGTAGGGTGCCGGTCACTCGTCGCCCGTCACGTCACACTTTTCATTCGACAGATTTACCGGTTGAGTTTGGCCGCGGAGTTGGTAATTCTCACCCCATGCGACCGACCTTGGCCTGGTTAATCCTGCTCTGGCTGGCGTTGCCGTTGCCGGCGGAGGCCGCGACTGGGCGCGTGCTTAAAGTGCTGCCGCAATTCCTCGATTTGAAGGGGCGCAATTCCCTTTCTCCCAGTCTGTATGAACGCGACGCCTACCAGGCCGTTTTGCGCGCGCACCCGGAACGGCGTTCCGCCATGCGGTTTAACGTGCAATGGAAAACCAAGGGCCCAGTCTGGGATCCGCTCAAGGTGCGGGTCGAGATGCGGGGGATTGTCGAAGGCAACCTTCCGAAACAGCTCATCCTGGAAGAGCCCGCCCAACCGGGTGGATGGTTCAGTCATTGGACCGGCCTCACCCTCACCAGCCAGCAATACAAAACGCTCGGGGAGGTGACCGCCTGGCGCGTGACGCTATGGGAAGGCGAGCAGCTTCTGGGCGAACAAAAGTCTTTCCTGTGGTAAGGCCGATAACCGCCCCGTCTCACCCTCGCTTTTCCTGCGTGCGCAGCGCTTTTTCGTAGCACTCCAACGCTTCGTTGAAACGCTCCATGCGGTTAAACAGGCCGCCTTTGTGCAGGTAGGCGACCGTTAGCGAGGCGTCGGCCGCGATCGCCCGGTCATAACATTCAATGGCTTCGTTGAGTTTTTGCATCTGTTCGAGGGCGGCGCCCTTTTTGACGAGCGCTTCGGTATGGCCAGGGTCGAGCGTGAGGACTTCGTCGAAACACGCCAGCGCCGCTTCCGCCTGGTCGAGGTTGAGCATCGATTGCCCTTTGCCGAGCAACATCGTGATGCGCCCCGATTCCGCGGACTCGTCCGGCGAACCCGCCGCATCTTTGCCGTTCCCGTTGGATGGAGCGGAGCCAGGGCTGGAGCCTTGGCCGGACTGCTCGTCGTGTGCCGGCGCCGGGCCGGTCGTGTGTTCCAGCTCGAAAATGCGTTTCTCCAGGCGTTCGAGCGCTTCGAGCAGCCTCAGGTTGGACTGTTCCGCCGGCCCCACGGTGACCAGCGGCGGGTCCCCTGGGCCAAGCGCAGCCAGGGTCGGGCCGGCTGCCAGCGCCCGGGTTGCAGGCAAAGCGGCGGAGATCTCCGCCAGCCGGCTGACTGCGCGCCACTGGAAGTAGGCCATGGATAACACCGCCAGGAACCCGATACCGGCAAACGCCGCGCCGACGACAAACATGTTCCGATTCGAGTTCTGCATGGCGCTATTGACGTTCTGCATCACATCCAATTCCCGCGAGCGCTGCGTGGCGAGCCCTTCCTCAAGGGTTTTCAAACGGTCCACCAGCGCATTGGCCGTCTGCTCGGCGGCGACGCGCGCCTCCTGGCGGTTCTGTTCGATCGCAAGCTGGGCGGCGTGGATTTGTTCCTGGAGATGCACATAGCTGCGCAGAGTCTCTTGCGAGTTGGTCTCTTGCGATTTGAGTTCGGCTGGCGGCGCATTACTTTCTGCGCCGAAACTGTGCCAAGTGGCGCAAACCAGCCATAAAACCAGAAGGGCAACCGCTTTAAAACTACAAGCCAGAGACTTCATCGTGAGAGATGGCATAAGGACTGTGCGAGCAAGTTGCTGACGTTCGATTCCGCACCCTGTTTCTGATGTGCAATGCCGTGTGCTGTTCATGCCGGATTGCTCCTGAGAATGAGCAGGACCGGTGCGGTTGTCAAGGGAACTCGTCTGCGATTTTCCATTTTTTCGCTTTTGGATTTACGATTTTACGGATGGGAATGGCCGGCAAGCCGCGGCTGGAGGGCAACCAATGCTGCCCGCAACTCCTTCATCCGCTTTTTCCAACTGTTTGCTTGCCCGGCGCCAAGGGTTAATGATTGCATAAGGCTTGACCGGATGAGTGCAAAATTCTGGAAACGTTTGGCCCACGAGCGCGAGTTGTGGCAGCAGGGCCTGGCGCTTGTGGCGGGGGTGGACGAGGCCGGCTGCGGTCCACTGGCCGGTCCGGTGGTCGCTGCGGCGGTGGTGTTTCCACGCGCTTGGCTCGAAGGGGGCCTGTGTGCCAAGCTGCGCGGCCTTAATGATTCCAAGCAATTGCCTCCGGAGCAGCGCCAGAAATACTATTCCGTCATTACCTCACACCCGGAGATCCGTTACGGCATCGCCAGTGTGGACGTGGAAATGATCGACCGGATTAACATCCGGCAGGCGGCCTGGCGCGCAATGTCCCTCGCGCTCGACCAGTTGGACCCTAGAGCCCAGCATGTTTTGGTGGATGGGTTGAGGATTAAATGGCTTCCCTATCCCCAGACCGCTCTGGTGCAAGGAGATGCGCGAAGTTACTCGATTGCCGCCGCCAGCGTGCTGGCAAAGGTGACCCGGGACCGCGTCATGGTGGACTTCGACAAAGAGTTTCCAGGGTACGGTTTTGCGGCACATAAAGGCTACGCCACCCCCCAGCACATCGCCGCCATCCGGGAGCGCGGTGCGTGCCCCATTCATCGCAAAAGTTTTTGGCCCATCCGGCCGCACGCGACTGAGTTGGAGCTGTTTCCGTCTCAATTTTAACGGTTAACTAAGGTAAAGTGGTTAAAGGAGTTGAATGAGTGATCCAAGGGCGGTCTCAGAGTGGGATTTTGCGTAGTACCACCGCCAAATTATCCGCGAGAGTCATTGCGCCCAGCGTCCTTTCGGCAATCTGGTAGAGCAGTTTGGCCGGTTTGAGCAACGGGTCCTGTTTGTAGGCTGTGGTGCGCTGCAGCAGTTCGGCGCGTTTCGAATTCGAAACTTCCTTGCCGCCTCCCCGCCAGTCTTGCCAAAGAACGACTGGGTTGAAATGAGTTGAGCGCACCTCCAGAACAGCGAAACGGTCCTCGAGCATTTTCAGCAGCGTAGCCCGGGTGAAGTAATTCAGGTGTTGTGCGTAAATATAACGGTAGCGCGCGCCCAAAACTCTTGCGGCCAGGGATTGCATATTCGGCACCAGTACGAAGCAGAGCCCGCCCGATTTGAGGACCTGCCAGGTCTTCTCCAAAAACCTCCCCGGTTCCACCAAATGTTCCAGCACCGCCCATAGGCTCACTGCATCGAACCGCGTGTCGCCAAGGTCGTGCTCGGCAAACTCTCCCCGGACGACCGGGACGCCGCGGGTTTCGGCGTATTCCAACGCCGGGCCGCTGGCATCCATCCCCAGGACTTCGTAGGAACCGGGAAAGCGCTTTTTCAACTGGTACAGAAACGCGCCCGAGGAGCAGCCGACATCCAGAACCTTCCCGCCGGAGCAATGCCGGCGGAAGAGGCGCAACTCGCGGTCGAACCGCACCGGGGCATAATCACTCTCCAGCTTGGCGGGTGAGAGATAGTAACCGGCAGCCTGGTCATAGTATTGGCCGGAGGCGAATTCGGCGAGCACCGGGTTGGCGTAAATCATCGAGCAACGATTGCAACGCACGAGCCGAAGTTCCGCTTTTTGGAGGTGTGGTTGTGCCTCCGCGCTGCCGCAGACCGGACAGGCTCTCAGAAGGTCAGGGAGCATCAGGGATAATAGGATGACAGACGGTGGATGATGGATGGTGGACCAAGAAGACACTCCAATAGTTCATCACTGCGATGCTCCAAGGCTCCATCGCTTCGGGCGCTCCGATCTTTTCCGATTGTTTTGTCAGCGAGGCAGTTATAGAACGTGCCGGGACTGCAAGCAAAGAAAACCTGCTGTATCGCGATGACTTTACTGGAGCACTTGTGGGCGTGGCGGCGCCGCGGGGAGATGCCGTTGCACTTGCGATATGGCCAACTGGGGGAGCGCGCGGCCAAACGGCATCTCAAACGGCGGGGCTTGAAGTTCCTGACGGCTAATTTCCGCTCGGACCGCGGCGAAATAGATTTGGTTTTCCGTGACGCCGATTGCCTGGTGTTCGCGGAAGTAAAAACCCGCTCCTCGGAAGACTGGGAGCGGCCGGCGGCCGCGGTGGACCGGGAACGACGCCGGCGGTTGACCCATGCGGCGCTCGATTACTTGCGCCTTTTGAAGAACCCGCCCGTGAAACTGCGATTCGATATCGTCGAGGTTCTCCTGGAGAATGGCGCGGTGCGGGAAGTGCGACACTTGCCGAACACATTTGAGATGGAACGGCCCCATCGATACGGTTGAAGCCGATCAGCCACAAAAGATCACAAGGAACTGAAAAGAGACTCTTCCCCCTCTATTGTACTAAGTACTACTATCCATCAAAGTTTGCGCAGCTTGCGAAAATTTCTTGCGCGTTCGCAAATGCGGTGTCCCTCATTTAACTCATTTAACTTTTTTAACCTTTTTAACTCATCGGTTGCGGCTTTGCCGCGCTGGCTGTGGACTACGGATCTGTCACAGATGTTCTCCCGCGAGCAAATCTGCTTCATGCAGTTGTAATCGGAACGGTTCCAAGGGCATCGGCTGCTCGTGGTTCAGGAAGTCCTCACAAATTCCAAAGAATTCGGTTTTCGCGGTGGCGCGCCGCACCCGGTGCAGGAATTGTCCGGTCGGTTCCGCGCCAAGTCCCAGGTAATTCATGTACTTTTTCATCTTCTGCACCTGCGAGGCCTCGCAAATCTCGGGCGAGCACACCGCCTCGTAGAGCGCCCTCACATAAGCCAGCACGTCGTGTCCGCGCGGGGTAAAAACCGGTTCGCCTCGCTGGTGCTGCCGGATTTGGTGGAACAGCCACGGATTGCGAATCGCGCCCCGTCCAATCATTAGGCCTCGCGCGCCGGTCACAACCAGCACCTCGCGCGCTTTTTGAGCCGAATAGACGTTGCCATTGGCCAGGACGGGGCAGGGGACCTCGGCCACCGCGCGGGCGATGTACTCGTAATGGACATCGCTCCGGTACATCTCCTTGACGGTGCGGCCATGAACGGTGAGCAAATCGAGGGAGTGCTTGGCAAAAATGGGCAACAGCTCGGAAAAGACCTCCGGCGAGTCGAACCCGAGGCGCGTTTTGACAGTGAACTTGATTTGCACCGCTTCGCGCAACGCGCCCAGGATGGCATCGACATGTTTCGGGTCGCGCAGCAGGCCGCCGCCGGCGCACTTGCGATAGACGACCGGCGCCGGGCAGCCTAGGTTCAAATCCACCGCCGCAATCGGGTATTGCTGCAACTCGCGCGCGGTGCGCACCAGCGCGGGAATGTCGTTGCCAATCATCTGGGCGATGACCGGTTTGCCCGTCGGGTTTTCCGTGATGGACCGCAGAATATTCCAGTCCAGGTTTGAAGTGGAGTGAACGCGAAAGTATTCGGTGAAATAGACGTCCGCCCCCCCGTATGCTGCGAGCAGCTTCCAGAACGGCAGGTCGGTCACGTCCTGCATCGGGGCCAGGGCGAGGATCGGGTTCATTCCCGTGAGTAAACTCTCAAGTTCCATAAGCGTCGGTCGCTAGCAGACCATGCTTCGCCTCAAAGTTGTTCCCAGTCACTCCGCTCGATGCCCGCTTGACGCAGCAACTTGCCCAGGAGCTTGGGACCGATGTCGTTGCCATGGGGATTCGGGATAGTCAAAGAGATGTCGCCTCTCTGCATGAACTCGTGCTTTCCTCCCGCGAAGGGACCACTGAAACCCAACCGGCGTAAGTGGGCGATGAGCTCACGCCGTTTAATCGCGCCAAACCTGGGCATCAGGCCGGCTCCCCGATTTCCCGGATAGACAGGTCCAAGCCCCCGAGGACCGGGAGGGGAAGGTGCCGAGAAATGCGAAATAGCAGCCAGTCCTCCAGTGTGCTGGCCAGCTCCTCACGACAGGCCTCAAGGGTTTCCGCTTGAGCCAGAACACCTTGAAAATCGGGGATCTCACCACAGAATCCTTCCCCGTCTCCCAACAGTTCATAGTGAGCCTTCGCCATCGCCAATCGCAGGTACTCGGTCAACATGGGGTCAAAATACCATCGGCTCGCTCTATTGGGAAGTGGCTTCTGATCGCCTGCTCACCTCCGCGACAGCCTATTCTGAAACCTCCCTGCCAAAACTCAAATTCAAGCTCTGAACTGCAGATGCCTTTGCAATTTCTCCCAAGTCCCTACGCCAAGCGGCGCCTGGCGATAGACCGGTTCCCACATCGGCTCGGCGCTCGTAGAACGATGGGCGCGCTGGAGCCAGGCCCGGTCCAGCGGTTCTTCGATCAGTTCGAGCGTGTTGGAAGCGAGCGTGGTTTCTTCCTTTTCGCCGGTGGCGTGGCCTGCGCCCACAAAGAATCCGGCGAGCAAAAGTGTGACTCGGAGCATCGTGCTGCGCGAGTAGGTCGGCAACGCGCAAGGACGTTTTGGGTCCAGGAGTTGAAAAAGATTCGCGAACAGAGGCTGTGTCCACATGGCCGGATTTTTGGCTGGCGAAAAGGCGTCGAACATAATCGTGTGCGGCTTGGGCAAACCTCGAGCGCCAGGCTGGCTGAGCAGGGAAGGAAAGTCGGCTAGGCGCATGTCCCAGCTCACGGCCTGGCCGCCGTCTTTGAAGGCGACATGGTGGTCCTGAAGCAGTCGTCGGAGGTGCGGTTCGTAACCGGCCAGATAGTTGAGGTGTTCGGTATGCTGCAGCGCAAATTCCAGCGGCTCGAGGGTGTGGTCGAAACTGACCAGGCGGAGGGAACAGGGGGTTTTCCGGGTGGCCCGCAAGGCGGTTATCGCATTAGCCGCCGCGCCTAGGCCGACATCCCAAAGCACAAACTCTCCGGTATGACCTTGGAGTCGCTCGACCAGGCGAAGCTGCCGGACATACAACGCTTCCGCCTCCGCAACGGGACCCACGACAGGATGAAAGGTCTCTCCGTGGGCCAGCGAATGGACACTGTGCGAGCCATTGGCAAGTTTGACGATTCGGTATCCGGCAGCGGAAGACACGAAGACAATCTCCTCCACCCTTCGGACGCGGCCAAGCCAAAACCGCCCGCCGTCAGTGCGCGCCGGAGTTTAGAGAGCCGGGTTCAAATATTCCAACTCGTGAATTCATAGCTGTAATAATAGGGGCCGTCACCGCTCTGGGCGTAAGTGACGCGGTCGCTGTCGGTCCGGTCCATCGGACACCGGAAGATGTTGGTCTTCGTACTGGTTCCCAGCAGGACAATCAGGGGACTCTTCTCGAGGGTCATTACGACCCCGTTGACGGTTGGCGTATAGCCGCCAACCCGCCAATAAATCCAATCCTCCTGTAACCCATGTAACCCCATGTAACTATGTAACCTTTTTAACTCTTGGGTTGCGGCTTGAGCCGCACGGCCTTCACATTCACCGGGTGCCATCCCTCCTGCACGGCACGCAAGGCGAGACTGACTTTGCCCGCCGAACTCAGCTCAATTGTTCCCAGCTTCGCCACCCTGAATTTTCCATAATCGCCCGTTACTGAGACCGCCCCGCTGGATTTTTGTCCGCTAACGGAAATCTCGAGCGAAGCCCGCTCCATTGCCGCCACTTCAGCCGTGACATCGAATTTGCCGGGCAGGTTCACCGCCACCTCCCAATCGGCCCAATCAGCCGGGTTGGTCCAGAACCCGATGTTGTCCCGCTGGCCGCCGGATTCATATTTGATTTCATCCCCATGCAGCCGCGCCTCGCTTGCCGGCAGTGCTATCGACCCGTCGTAATCCTGGGTGATGCCCTGTTGCTCGATCTCCAGTGCGCCCTTTACTTTCAAAACCACCGTCGAGGAAATCGGGTCCGGCGCGCTGGGCGGAACGGCGATGGTCACGCCGGGCCCGCCGCAATCGAACGCAAGGGGGTGTTGGTTCCGGTCGGCGAGCAGGTAAGCCGTTTCGGGTTTGTTCTTCAGGCCAGGCACAACCAGCTTGCCGTCGGCGGGCCAATTGAACACGTGCAGGTAAAGCGTCGCGGTGTTGCCGCTGACCTTCTTGGTGCAACGGCCCCACGGCAGGCGTTTGAACGGACTGGCTGTTGTGTCATAAATCGCCTCGTTGTTCACCTTCATCCATTGGCCGATTTGCTTAAGCCGCTCGACCGATGGCCCGGGAATAAGACCTTCCGAGGTTGGCCCGACATTCAACAGGTAGTTACCCCCCTTGCTGGCGATATCCACGAGGTTGCGGATGAGCATCTCCGGGCTTTTCCAATTATTATCGTAGCTCTTGTACCCCCAGGTGTTATTCATCGTCATGCACGTTTCCCAATCGCGCCCCGGGTAACCGGTCGCCGGGATGAACTGCTCTGGAGTTTCGGTGTCGCCTTTGTAGCCGCCGCCTAACCGGTTGTTGTAAATGATGCCGGGCTTGAGCTTCAGCAAAGCAATCAGCTTGTCCGCCCGCTCTTTGTTCATGTCGATCGGTGTGTCCCACCAGAGCACGGCGGGAAATGGGCCATAGTGTGTCAGGATTTCCCGTACTTGGGGCACCGCCACTTTGTCGATGTAATCATCCATGCTGCGCTCCTGGGCTTTGTCCCACTTGCCCCCGGACGCCGACCCGCCGTTGTTCCAATCCTGGGCTTGCGAATAGTAAAATCCCAGCTTGAGCCCGTGCTTCTTGCAGGCGGCGGCGAGTTCCTTTAAGGGATCACGGCCAAAGGGTGAGGCTTTCATGATGTTCCAATCCGACGCCTTGGAATCGAACATCGCGAACCCGTCGTGGTGCTTCGAGGTGATCACGATGTATTTCATCCCCGCCTCCTTCGCGGTCCGCACCCATTCGTCCGCGTTGAATTTAACCGGGTTGAACTGCTTGGCGTATTTGCGGTATTCGGCCACGGGAATCTTTCCCCGATTCATAATCCACTCGCCGATGCCGGCAATCTGCTTGCCGTTATAGGTGCCGGCGGGCACCGAATATACGCCCCAGTGGACGAACATCCCGAAGCGGGCCTCCCGCCACCATTTCATGCGCGCATCTCGCTGGGCAGGGGTCTCGTCGGCGTAAGGATCCGATTTGATAATCTCCGGTCTCCCTTTGATGTCGATCACCACCACGCTGGCGATTTTGTCAGGCGCGTTCTCGGGCAGCGCCACCGCGACCTGGTTATCAGCGGAGGCCACTTCCAGCGGTTGGCCGCCGTCGAGCAGAAATGCTTTGACCGGCTTGTTGGCCAGGCCGGGCAGGACCAGCTTGCCGTCGGTCGGCCAATCAAAAACGTGCAGGTAAAGGCGGGTCTTGCCGCCCATGCGCTTTTGCGTGCAGCGTCCCCAGGCCAGGCCCTCGAACGGGCTCGCCTGCGTGCCGTAAATAGACTGGCCATTCCTCTTCATCCATTTGCCAATCTCCGCCAGCCGCTCGACGCTCGCCTCAGGAAACACCCCTTCGGAAGTCGGCCCGATGTTCAACAGGTAATTGCCGCCTTTGCTGGCGCAATCGATCAGGTTGCGAATCAGCGTCGTGGAGGACTTCCAATTCTGGTCGTTCTTGTTGTAGCCCCAATGGTTGTTCATCGTCATGCACGACTCCCAATCGACGCCCGGCCCGAACCCCGTCGCCGGAATCTGCTGCTCGGGCGTGCCATAATCGCCAATCCGTTCCGCGCCCTGGTCCATTCCCGCCATCCCGGCGCGCGCCTTGCCCACGCGATTGTTAACGATGATGTTCGGCTGCAGGCCGCGAACGTAATTGTACAAATCGACGCCGCGCTCGTGGGTCCAGGGCTTCTCCCATTCGCCGTCGAACCAAAGGATGCCGAGAGGGCCGTAGCGCGTGAGCAATTCCTTGAGCTGGCCTTTCATGTAGGCCGTGTAGCGGTCCATGTCCGGCGTGCCGGTGGCGCGATCGTTCCACGGCCGGCGCGTGCCCCAGTCGGGATGGTGCCAGTCCATGATCGAATGATAAAAGCAAAGCTTGATGCCGGCCTCCTTGCACGCGTCGGCCAGTTCCTTGAGCGGGTCGCGCTGGAACGGCGTTGACTTGATGCACCAATCCGTCAGGTCCGAACGGAACATGCCAAACCCGTCGTGGTGTTTCGAGGTGATCACGATGTATTTCATGCTCGCGTCCTTGGCCAATTTGACCCATTGTTTGGCATCGAACTTCACCGGGTTGAACTGGTTGGTGAACTGCTCGTATTTTGAAACGGGCATCTTGGTTTCTTCCAGGAACCATTCGCCGTAATTGGTTTTGCCTTCCCACTCCCCGGCCGGCACCGAGTAAAGCCCCCAATGGATGAACAGCCCAAAGCGCGCGTCGCGGAACCAGGCCATGCGCGCGTCGTGCTCGGCGGGGGTCTCGCCGGCGCGGGCGCCAGCCGGTGTGAGGGCAATTGTGACGGTGAGCGGGAGCAGTGTGCTTGCGAGTTTCCGAAAGTTCATAGTGATATTGCGAGCGGTTTTTCCAAACAACCGGGTCATCCTAAAACGGAACCCGGGCGAATTGCAAAGCCGGAATCGAACCACGAATCAACACGAATGGACACGAAATGAAGGACTCTTACGCCGCCCGCCTCACGTTTAACGTTTCACGTTTCCGCACGTTCCTCTTTGCGTTCTTTGTCCTGCTATTCGTCAAAGTTTGCGCAGCTTTACCAAACTTCTTATGCGTGCGCAAACGTGCGTCCCGGCTCTGACTCTTTTAACCCATTTAACTTTTTTAACCTTTTTAACTCTCCTTACAATCCCTTCATCCCCCCATCCATCACCGCCAGCAGCTCTCCCATCGTTGCCTCCGTCTCGTCTCCCATGTTCGACACCCGGAACGTCGTCCCCTTGATCTTCCCATACCCTCCATCAATCAGGAACCCGGCGTCCTTCACCAGCTTTTGCAATTTGGGCACGTCCACCGTCCGTCCACCTGGTCTCGCACCATTATTGACGCAGGTCAGCGTGAGCGACTCGAAGCCCTTCTCCGGGAACAGCGTGAACCCATGCTTCGCCGCCCAATCTCGCACCAGTTGATTTGTGCGCCGATGGCGGGCATAACGGGCTTCCAGGCCCTCGGCAAAAATATCTTCGAGCTTCGACTCCAGCGCATACACATGCCCGATGCTCGGCGTGCTCGGCGTCATGTTTTGCTCCGCATTCTTCTGGAACTCGACCAAATCGAAATAATAGCCGCGGTCCTTCATCGTCGCCGCCCTGGCCAGTGCCGCCGGTGAGCAGACGAAAATCGCCGTGCCGGGCGGCAGCGCGAACGCCTTCTGTGTGCCGGCCAGCAACACGTCGATGCCCAGCTCATCAAACTTTAGCGGCACGGCGCTCATCGAGCTGACCGAGTCCACGATAAACATCACGTCGGGATACTTCTTTTTGAGCGCGGCGATTTCGCCAATCGGGCTCATCACCCCGGTCGAAGTCTCATTGTGAATCACCGTCAGCGCGTCGAATTGGCCCGTGGAAAGCTTTTTGTCGATCTCGGTGGCGCGGATGGGCGAGCCCCACGGTGCTTGCAACGGCTCGGCTTCCTTGCCGCAGCGCTTCGAAACATCGAGCCACTTGTCCGAAAATGCCCCGCACATGCAATTAAGCACTTTCCTGGCCACCAGGTTGCGAATCGCGCCTTCCATCACGCCCCACGCGGACGACGTGCTGATATAGACCAGTTGCTTCGTCGAGAGCAATTGCTGCAGTTGCGGCTGTATCCTGGCGTAAAGGTCTTTGAACCCCTGCCCGCGATGGCCGATCATCGGCGAACAAAACGCGCGAAACGTTTTCTCGCTGACCTCGACCGGTCCCGGGATGTGCAATTTAACATGTCCCATAAAAAGGCTGAGATGTTTCACCAGCCCGCTCCCGAAGGCAAGGATTTTGGGGTTTGACGAATCCTGAATTTAGAATTCTGAATTTTGATTCGTAGCAATCTGCGTCAATCTACGTCATCTGCGGGCCCGGCCGGTTCGTTAACGATGTAACGATGCAACCCTGTAACCTTGTAACCAACTAACGCTGTAACGATGTAACCCTGTCACCTTGTCACCTTGTAACCTTTGTAACGATGCAACCCCGTAACCGCCTTCCCATTCAGCCCATTTAACTCTTTTTCAAGTACCCATTCTGCCTGAACCACTCCACCGCATCCGCCAGCGCCTGGCGCGGCGGCGTTTGCGGCAGCCCCAGCTCTCGAATCGCCTTGGCCGGATTAAAGAACATCTTGTACTTGGCCATCCGCACCCCGGCCAGTGGGGCCTTGGGCGGTTTGCCGGTCACCCGCGAAAGCGCTTCATCCACATACGCCGCGCCCAGCGCCACCGCGAACGGCACCCGCATCCTGGGCGCCGGCACGCCCGTGATTTCCTCCAGCACCGCAAAGGCCTCCTTCATCGTCCAATTCCCCTCGGCATTTCCCAGAATGTAGCGCTCGCCGATGCGCCCTTTCTCCGCCGCCAGGATATGCCCCGCCGCCACGTCCCGCACGTGCGCCCAGTTCAACCCCGTTTCCAGGTAAGCCGGCATCGCCCGGTTAAGAAAATCCACAATGACCTTCCCCGTTGGCGTCGGCTTCACGTCCCGCGGACCCACCGGCGCGCTCGGATTCACAATCACCACCGGCGCGCCCTTCTTCGCCAGCTCCAGTGCCACCAGTTCGGCCCGCCATTTCGAGCGTTTGTAATGCCCGCTCATCTGCGCCTCGGTCACCGGCGTGGTTTCATCGGTCGGGACCACTTGCCCCTTGGCCTGCGCGGGCAGGCCGATGCAGCCCACCGTGCTCGTATAGACTACGCGCGTGCACCCCGCGGCCGCCGCAGCCTCCAGCACCGTGCGCGTCCCCTCCACATTTGCCTCGTACATCGGCCCGTAATCGCGCAGCCAAAGATGATAACTTGCCGCGACGTGAAAGCACCAGTCGCACCCCCGCATCGCCGCCTCGAGTTGCCGCCGGTCGCTCAGGTCCCCCTCCACGCTCTCAAACCTCGCGTCGCGCAAACCTCGCGCGTCGCTGCCGCGCCGCAGCAGGGCCTTCACCCGGTGCCCGCGCCCCCCCAGCTCATGGACGAGGTTCGCGCCGATGAACCCGGACGCTCCGGTGACGAAACAATTCATTGCGTGCTTAAACCCCGCACAAAATAGATACTCCTTGCCTCCAGGGGAATCCCTTTCTCACCGCCAAATCATAAATCATGAATCATAAATCATAAATACTGAAAATTTCCCAAACCCGTTCCCGCCCTTGACTTGTCCCCCTGCCTTCTCAACAATGCCACCGTTGTAACGTTGTATGCCGCGAAAAAGCAGTGCTCGAAGCAAAAAGCTGTCCCGGAAGGAGGTCCGCGAGTTGGACACCAAGATCAACTTCCTGGAAGGCGTCGTGCGCCGCGACCCCGACTACGTCGAGGCCTTGCAGGTGCTCGGGGACCACTACACCCAGCGCGGCCGGTTCGAGCACAGCCTCAAGGTGGACCAGCAGCTTTCCCGGCTTGAACCCGGCAACCCGCTGGTCTTTTACAACCTCGCTTGCAGCCATTCCCTCAACGGCGAATTTGATCAGGCCGCCTCGGCGCTGGAAAGGGCTCTCGCCCTGGGTTATCGCGATTTCAAATGGCTCGCCCGTGACCCCGACCTCCGCCTCCTCCGCCAGCACCCCCTCTACCGCTCCATCGAGGCCAAAATCCGCCGCATGAAAATCAAAATCTCCTGACCCTGCCCGCTGATTGCTGATTACTGATTACTGATTACTGCCTACACGCCCCTCCTCCTGTTCGGCTTTCCACTTTCTTCGCTGCTCCACCTGGTCTTTTCCTTCGCCCTGGGCCCCCCATCATCCACCATCCATCATCCATCATCCAACTTCCGACTTGCGCCGCCGCCAGACTGATTTACCTTTCGCTCCACTCTGACGGCGGGGTAGCCAAGTGGTAAGGCAGGGCTCTGCAAAAGCCTTATGCGTCGGTTCGATTCCGACCCTCGCCTCCAACTATAAGCTGCTCAAAAACAGCAAGTTGCAGAACCCAGAGGAGGCAGTGCCAGTGAAAGTGCCAGTGAAAATAAAACTCGCGCAGTACTCCACAAGTACTCCGCAACCACTCGGCAACTACTGGTAATGACGGGATTGGCCGCCCGTTTGGTGTATGTGATACATCTGAAGCCGCGTGCAGTCTCATAGCCTCGGACGAAAAAAGTCTGAGCTATGAAACAGCGTTTCATCCTTTACCGCCGCAAAGTTGGCGGCATGTTCTACGTCGAAGACACGGAAACCCGCAAGCAGGAAAGCCTGGGCACCAAGGACCGTGCCGAGGCCAAATCCCTTCTCAACGCCCGCAATGAATCCGTCCGCCAACCACAACTGAATCTGCAAATCGCCAAAGCGTATCTTGCCGGGACAGATGAGGGCGTCTCCACCCGTACCTGGCAGCAGGCGCTGGATGCCATCGTTGAGACCAAACAGGGTCCCACCAAGGATCGCTGGCAGCGTGCCGCAAAAGAGAAGGCGTTAGACCTCATTCGCCATCGCGTGATTATTGAGACGCAAGCGGAGCATCTTTTCGCGTGCCTCAAGGCGGGCACGGTCAGCACGAATGTTCATCTGCGTAAACTCCATAACTTCTGCCTGGCGATGAACTGGCTGCCGTGGCCGCTCATCCCGAAGCGGCTTTGGCCGGAAGTCCGGTTTCAACCCAAACGCGCCATTACGTTCGAGGAACATCAACTCGTCATCGAGCGGGAGAAGAACCCGGAGCGGCGGAACTTCTACGAGTTGTGCTGGCAACTTGGCGGCTCGCAAAGCGACATCGCCAATCTAAAAGCGGAAGACATTGATTGGGCCAACCGCACCGTTGCCTACGCGCGACAGAAAACCGGAAGCCTCGCAATGATCCATTTTGGAGATGAAATCGAGGTTATTCTGCGGCGTATGGCAACAGCCGGCCCTTTGTTTCCATACCTGCAATCAGTCCGGTGTGGTGACCGGGCGACCGAATTCAAGCAACGCTGCGAGGGTCTCGGCATCAAGGGCGTCACGCTCCATTCATATCGTTATGCCTGGGCGGAGCGCGCCAAGATTTGTGGTTACCCGGAACGGTTCGCTCAGGAGGCGCTCGGCCACAACAGCAAGGCAGTGCATCGTGCCTACGCACGCAGGGCGCAAGTGAGGCTGCCGTCGCTGGAAAGTTACGAGAAGCAGGCGGCGGACGGTCGGATCATCCAGCTGCCTTCTCTTTCCTCTGCAACCCACCTGCCCGGTCACGCCGGACAAAAGGTTGGTTGACCCCATTGGTCGCTGCCGCCCCAGGCCCGCAAGCAGAGTGCTTGCGGGCATTCTTTCCATGCCAGTGCTCGCGGATTACATCGCTCGACCGTGCGAGCCATTTCTCATCGCGGCGGAGCGCATCCAAGGTTTCCGTGGCGTAGTATTTGATGCAATTGCGGGCTGGATGGCCAAGCGGCTTCAGCAGTCCGGCGGTTGTCAAGACCGGTATGTCATGCGGTTTGAAACCGAGGAACCACGCCGTTTGGAACACGTCCAGCCGTGCGGGGAGTACTTTCCAACTGCGAAATTCGTTCTGTTGTTCGATGGCATTCATACGCTCAATTTGCCTACCAGCCGGGGACACGAAGCGGGTGTATCTGATACACAAATAATAATTCTTTTCACGGCTCCTCCATTGGCGGGAATTGATCCCGGAACTCGTTTCGGAGCGGACGCCATTGGGAGTCGCAATTCATCAGGCGGCGCAATTTTTCGTAGGCTCGGTAAAGGCGCGCCTGGATGTTACTGACCGGAAGATTGAGCTTGGCCGCAATTTGGCTCACTTTAAGTCCGCTGTAGTGATGGAGCAAAAGGGGATGGCGATGCCGGGAATCCAACGTGCGAATCATGGTCATCAGTACGGCACGGGTATCCGACAGCATCAACGCGTCAAGTGGACTCATTTCATTCTCTGCCAGAAAGATGGATTTGAGGGCCGTGTCATGTTGACGCGCCTTCGCTGGCGGAGTTGACCGATATGGACCGTGCGCCAATTGGCTCGCAGCCGATGGTGCCTTAATCTTTGGCCGTCGCAGCAGGGCATTTTTGGCGGGTGGTGCAAACGGCAGCGAGATTCTTTGCGGGTTATCTGCTACCGGCGTTGTGAGATTCGGCAGCAAATCCGTAACTTCAGCATTGAGCAAATAGGCGATGAACGGGATCAATTGCGCAGGCATCTCCGCTCGGCACGTCTCCCAATTCGCGACCATATCGCGGGTGACAGGCACACCGCAAAGCTGACAATAATCGGCAAATGCTTGCTGTGATTTACAGGAATTGAGGCGCAGCGCACGCAGCCTGTCGCCAAGGTTGACGGATTGGGGTTTCATACACGCATTGTGGCGCGTCGTTTTGGTCGAGCAGTTTCGGTTACATCCTGAGTCTTGGTATTTCCTTGTTCGTTGTCGTCCGCAGAAATGCTTTCCGCCTGGCTTGGAGCTTGATTCTTGGTGAGGTCGAGTTTTTCCTCGATTTCACTCTGGCGACGGGTTAACTGCTGATAACGCTCCTCGCGCTCGAAGCTGGCGCCGACTTTGGTTTCCAACTCTTTCGCCCGCTTGTTGGCGTCGGCAATGTCGTATTCAAGTTTGGACGCACGCTCCTCAAATCCTTGGACGTTCGCTTCGAGTGAACGAATTGTGCCCAGCGCCGTGTCCGTCACTCGTGCAGCGTAACTATTTCGCCCGCGCACAATCATTTCGACGTTGTTGTTGAAGGTGGGGCGCAAGAACAAATCAAAGCCAGCAAAGCGTCCAACACGAACGTCGTCGCCGAAGCGGCTTTTGATCTTCTCGGCGCGACGAACAATCAGTTCCCCTGCAATCCCGCGATTGTCGAGAACCTGCCCTTCGAGTTCGATGCTGAACTTGTCACCCGAAGTGTCCTGTCGGGCAGCGATGTCTTGGCGTAAGTTTGTAAGTCTGCCAGTGAACGCCTCGGCGTCCTCGTGCGAGCGTCGGAGATTGGTGCGGATGCGATATTGTTCCTCGGCGTGCGCGGAGCGGAGTCGGGTGAGTCGTATCAACTCCGCGTCCACTTGGGCTTTCTCGATCACAAGCGGATTGCCGGATGCGATGGCTTTGACCTCGGCGTAGGTCAACGCAGCCGAATCGAGGTCTTCCAAACGGCGGATCGTCATGTCGCCACTCATTACCTGGGCAATGAACTTCGCTTTCGTCTCCAGTGTTTGCCACATATAGGCGTCGAAAGAGCCTTCGGTGACGTAGCGGTAAATCGAGATGACCTCGTTCTTGTTTCCCTGGCGCAGAATCCGCCCTTCGCGCTGCTCCACATCAGCCGGTCGCCACGGCGCATCGAAATGATGCAGGGCGATGAGGCGTTCCTGAACATTCGTGCCTGAACCCATTTTCTGCGTGCTGCCAAAAAGGACGCGCACTTTGCCCGCACGCACGTCGCGGAATAATGAAAGTTTCGCAGCGTCCGAATCGTAATCTTGGATGAAAGCAATGTCTCCACTCGGCACGCCAAGTCGCTCCAGCTTTTCCGCCGCGTCACGATAAACCGAGAAGCCTCTGTCCTTTGGCGTCGAGAGGTCGCAAAAGACAAGCTGCGCGGAACGCTCCGGTTTCGACTCCTGCCAGATGCGAAAAATGTTTTCGACCGCCTGATTCACCTTGCCCTGTGGGTCGTCCGGCACGGAAGGCTTCATAAGCCGGAGATCCAATGCGGCTTTCCTCCCCTCGGACGTGATTTTCAGCATGTTGTCTTCACTCGGATCAACGCGATTGGTTTTCAACCTTTCGGCACGCGCGGCTAGTTCCTGAACGAACGCCTTCAGTTCGGGTGTCGCGGGTGCGTTGCGGATGGTAGGCTTTTCGCCGTCAAGTTTTGGCCGTGGCAAGTTGAGCTTCGCGGCGGTCTGCACGTCGGCGGATTGACGGAAGATCTGCATCAATTCCGGCACGTTGATGAAGCGGGCGAAGCGCGTGTTCAAACGATAGCCCGCGCCATCGGGTGAAAGTTCCATTGCCGTCACTGGCTCGCCAAAAGTCGCCGCCCACGAGTCGAAGTGATGCAGGTTGTGTTTCTTCAAATCATCCGGTTGCAGGTAACGCTGCATGGTGAACATCTCGGCCATGCTGTTCGCGATGGGCGTGCCCGTGGCGAAGACGACACCGCCGCCGCCGTTCATGGATTGGACGTGGCGCACCTTGAGATACATATCGAACGCCCGTTCGCTGGCCGTCTGCGGCAGGCCCGCGATGCGCGTCATTTTCGTGACGTAAAAGAGATTTTTGAAGTAGTGCGCCTCGTCCACGAAAATGCGGTCCACGCCTAGTTCTTCAAAAGTCAGGGTATTATCTTTTTTGTGGTCAGCGGCAAGAGCCTGAAGTTTGGCTTCGAGCCGTTTCTTCGCCTTTTCGAGTTCCTTTACCAAACGGCGATTGGAACTGTCGGCGTGTTCCCGCCGAATCATTTCCAATTCGTGAAGCTGTTCGTCGAAGAACCGCTTTTGTGTGTCGTATGAGAGTGGGATTCGCTCAAACCCGGAGTGCGTCACGATGACGGCATCCCAATTGCCGGTGGCGATGCGGCTAAAAAGTTTCTTGCGGTTCTGCGACTCGAAATCTTCTTTACCCGCAACCAAAATGTTTGCGCCGGGATAAAGGGTGAGCAACTCCGTCGAGAATTGGCCAAGCATGTGGTTCGGCACCGCAAACATCGGTTTGCGGGCGAGGCCGAGCCGTTTTAACTCCATCGCGGCAGCGACCATCGTGTAGGTCTTCCCCGCACCGACGACGTGCGCCAAAAGGGTGTTCGGCGTTTGCAGGATGCGCCAGACGCCGGCCTTTTGGTGTCTGTGGAGTTGAACAGCCTGGCTAGCACCGGGTAGTGTCAAATGATCGCCGTTGAAGGTGCGAAGTCGGGTATGGTTGAAAGTGTCGTTATAGAGCCGACACAACCGTTCCCGCCGCGAATCGTCCGACCAAACCCATTCCTTGAATCGTTCCTTAATGCGCTCTTGCTTCTCGCGTGCGGCCTCGGTTGCCTGCGCGTTGACGACGGGCTTTTTATCAACCAGGTCATAAATGGTGGGCGTTTTGAGATTCAGCGCGTCCTCGATGAGTTCGAGCCCAGTGTAGCGGTCTGTTCCCCAATCCGTTGTGTTAGATGTCGCGCCGCGCGCATTCCAATCGGCGTTCATGTGCCAAGAGCCGAGCGCGTGGACGTGCCCGATTTCGACGCCGGATGTGACGTTGAGCAGCTCGTGAATGAATTGCTTCACGTCGTCCGGCGGCAGCCACGACGCGCCAAGCCGCACGTCAATTTCCGTAGCGGGCAAATCTTCCGGCTGAATTGATTTCAACGCCTCGACGTTTTCGTGAAAGCGGGCGTCGGTCACAGCGGAGGCATCCGCGACGGCCAATTTCTCCCGCACGTTGCCGGAGAGATACTGGTCGTCGGTTTCCCACTGATTCGTTTGCGGGTTCAGAAAAATGATGCCCTTCAAATCGGGCAAGAATTCCTCGGCGGGCTTGTTCAGCAAACCAGCCATGTGATCGAGGTCAACCCGGCCCTGTTCGTTCAAGGAAACCAGGAGAGCTTCCTTCGGTTCACTGACGGATTCGATGGGCTTGCGATGATGAATCGTCCGCTCGTGGAAAATCGTGGCTTTGGTCGCCCGCTTTGTTTCGTCGTTGTAGTTCTCCAGCGAGAGCAGCAACGGCAGGTCGGGATCGCCGTCGAACGCGCGTTGATTTGCGCGGAGATTGACCGGGCCAAAGCGACCAACGAACCGGTCATACGCTTGGTTGAGCTGCTGCCGGGCTTCAATGACTTGTCCCTCGTCGCTGCCGTCCATTTGGGAGCGGAGACACGAACGGACCGCATCCCGCACCGGAATCAGATGGCGGATTCGCGAGCGGGTCTCGCTGGGCAGGTCGGTGAGAGGACGAAGAACATCCTCCTCCCGGATGCAAACCATGCCGTCATGAAGACAGTAGGCATTGGGTTTGACGAAATCCGGCGCAGGGATGGTCTGGTCGAGTGTTGGCTCGGCGACTTGCTGAGCCTGGGCCAGGTAAATGTTCTGCGGCAGCCGCTCGACGGCTTGCGCGAGCGTGTCACGCAGGTTGCGTCCGTCCGGTTCCAGCGTCGGTTCATTGCCGCCATACATTCCACCAGTAAAGCGCATCTGACCGAGCATCATTTCCGGTCGGGCTGCAAAGTATTCGTTGAGCGTGAAGGCTTCGCCGATGTCGTTGGTGTAACTCGCCGTCTCTTTCCAAGCCGTGCCGGTGGGCGCTTCGCCGGGGCGGAGCTTGCGGAGCATTATGATGTCGGTCGTGACCTCCGTGCCGGCATTTCGTTTGAAGGCATCGTTGGGCAGGCGAATCGCTCCAAGCAACTCCGTGCGCGTCGAGAGCATTTCGCGCAAAGTCGAGTCCAGCTTGTCCATCGTGCCGCGTGATGTGATGAATATCAAAAGCCCGCCCGGACGCACCCTCTCCAGCGAGGCGGCGAAGAAATAATCGTGGATGGGAAACTTGTATTTGTTCCAGCGCGGGTCATGGACAGTGTAGTCACCGAAAGGGACGTTTGAGATGGCGAGGTCATAGAAACCGTCTGCGAGCCTCGCCTGCTCAAACGGCTGGGCGCGGATGTCCGTATCGGGATAAAGCGCCTTGGCGATGCGCGCGGTCAGCGGATCAATTTCAATGCCGGTGACAGTGGAACGGCGGAGCATGTCTTCGGGCATGAGGCCAACGAAGTGGCCGATGCCGCAGGCGGGTTCGAGCACGCGACCGCCTTTGAAGCCGAACCGCTCGACGGCGCGATACATCGCGCCGATGACGGCTGGCGCGGTGTAATGAGCGTTGAGGGTGGTGGCGCGGGCGGAACGATGCTCTTCATCGGACAGGATTTCAGAAAGCTGGATTTGCTCCTTACGCCAGTCCGCGTTGTCCACGTCGAAGACCTGGGGCATCGCGCCCCAGCCAACGTATGTGACGAGTGCGGCCTTTTCCTCGTC
>Ga0210408_10000703_pt1 | contig 38959 bp, 37 predicted proteins | sample IncBWH4MmetaG_FD_155471 | JGI IMG/M metagenome (GOLD analysis project Ga0210408, IMG submission 155471) | Forest soil microbial communities from Barre Woods Harvard Forest LTER site, Petersham, Massachusetts, United States - Inc-BW-H-4-M | ecosystem: Environmental > Terrestrial > Soil >...
AACGGCACGCGGACGTGGGGCAGACGGGGTCAAGTCGATGATCCCGCTTTCCAGGAGCAAGCTTTCCTGTCGATTGTTGACAGCGTGCGTATGATCCAGGAACTGGATCCGAAGGGCAATCTGTTCTTCTGGTATGACGGAGACGCCAAGCTGGGACGCTTGTACAGGTCGGTCGCATCCACGTATGGGTGGTCGTACCGACTGCAGAGCGAGTCGTTTCCAGAAGTGGGATCGAGAATGCCACCGCTCGGACGGCGCATCGTTATTCTCTCAGAAGATGCGAAGGGCGACCTGGAAAAGGCTGAGGAATCCATGCACAAATTGGGGTTGGGAGTTCGGGTTGTGGTACAGCGCACGGTTCACGAGGGACCCTTCAACTGGAGCATGACAGAAATCGAACTAACATCGCAGACTATGACATCAGACTCCCGTGGCGGTGGCAAGGACTGACGGGGGGTGCAGGCGGGATGATGGATTGGGAAGCTCTTCTTCTTACAATCAAGCTGGACGTAGTAGTTTGTGGGGCGCTCCTGACCATTGGAGTGCCGATCGCCTACTGGCTGGCCTCTTCAAGGTGGCGCTGGAAGTTCCTAATAGAAGCCACCGTGGCGTTGCCGCTCGTTTTGCCGCCCACCGTTCTAGGGTTTTATATGCTCCTTGCGCTGGGCCCCCGAAGCCCAGTCGGGAAAACGTATGACTGGATCTGGGGCCGCGGGTTGCCATTTACTTTTGAAGGGCTGGTAGCGGCATCGATTGTCTACAGCTTGCCCTTCATGGTACAGCCGGTCTCAGCGGCCTTCGCCTCGGTTGACCCCAAGCTGCTTGCTGCTTCCTCAGTGCTGGGCGCATCGCGGCTGCGGACATTTCTTCGCGTTGTGTTACCCCTCTCACTCAGCGGCTTGCTTACGGGAGTAGTCCTTACATTCGCGCACACGCTGGGTGAGTTTGGAGTGGTCTTGATGGTCGGCGGCAACATCCCGGGCGTGACGAGGACGGTCTCGATCTCGATCTACGACAATGTGCAAGCGCTCGACTACTCCTCTGCGGCACGAACATCGCTGGTGCTACTGCTGGCGTCTTTTCTCGTCCTATCGGTGGTCTACGCGATCAACCGCGGAGGCTCGATCATCTGGCCGCGCAAGCGCTGATCGAGGGTGGGTGGCAATCCCCGTCTGCTCCGCGTCTGCTAATCTTGTCGCGGCAAACATCCAGCTCGTTAGTTCTGTTCATGCGCACTCTTCGGAGAAAAATCGATGAAATATCGCACCCTCGGACGAACCGGTTTCGAAGTCAGTGAAATTGCCCAAGGTCTATGGGGCATGAGCGGCTGGAGCGGGTCCGACGATCTCGAATCCCGACAGGCCATTCAACTCGCGATCGATCTGGGCTGCACCTTCTTCGACACTGCATGGGCCTACGGAAACGGCAAGAGCGACGGCCTGCTGGGTGAGGCACTCACAAAGAATTCCGGCAAGCGTATTTATGCAGCGTCCAAGATACCGCCCAAGAACCTGAAATGGCCTGCCTCCGCGAAAGACTCGTACACCGACGTCTTCCCTGCCGATCACGTTTTCAAGTATGCACAGCAGATCCGCGAGAAGCTGCGCGTCGACACTATCGATTTGCTCCAGTTTCACGTGTGGGATGATAGCTGGACGGAGGCACCGGACTTTCGGCGCACGGTGGAGAAACTGAAAGCCGATGGATGGATCCGGTCGTTCGGACTGAGCCTGAATCGGTGGGAACCCGAGAACGGCCTGAAAGCTCTGCAGACGGGCTTGGTGGACGTCGTGCAGGTGATCTACAACATTTTCGATCAGGCGCCTGAAGACCGACTTTTCCCGGCCTGCCAGGAATTGAAGATCGGTGTGATTGCCCGAGTCCCTTTGGACGAAGGCAGCTTAGGCGGAAAGATGACGGCAGAGACCCGCTTTCCGGAAACGGACTGGCGCTCGAGATACTTTGGTCCCGAGAACCTGGCAGCAACGCTACCCCGGGTGGAGAACTTGAAGCAGGTGGTACCCGCTGGTATGAGCCTCCCAGAAATGGCGCTGCGCTTCATCCTGGCCAACCCGGCGGTGAGTACCACCATTGTCGGCATGAGGAAGTTGGCCCACGTGCGCCAGAACATTGCCTTGAGCGGCGGAGGACCGCTGGCTGCTGACTTGCTTGAAACATTGAGAGGGCATCGCTGGGACCGAAAACCGAAACGGTGGTCGGACTAGCGCACTCCTTGTCGCTGAAGGGTCAGCGTACAAAGGCGGAAGAGGCGTCCTCAACCTTGATGTTGGACTTCCTGCGCGCGCCGGAAGCGATGTCGTAAGCCACCAGGACGTGGTTCTCGACGATCAGAATCTCTCTTTCACTCAGCCATCCTACCAACACCGCGTGAGGCAGAAAGGCGAGGCGCTTGCTCGGCCCAACCGCGCTCACCACTTGCACGGCCGGCAGGTCGAGGAGAGCCTTGTGAATCCGTTGAGATTCGGCTGGATTTGCCTCGCCCTGCTCGGAGAGCTGAATGGGAGCACTGGACTTGGCACTCGCCTCGATCGTCATGGCCACCGAACTGACCTGAGGCGACAGCTTGGCGTTCTCCGTGAAGAAGCTGACGTCGTAGTCGGGGTTCTTGTATTGTTCGCGCTCGTCGAAGACAACGTTGGTCTCGCCGTAACTCAGAAGCAGGGTCTGATCGTTGCTCTGGTTCTCCCACCCACAACACCCGGTGTCAAGAACGGCGCTGAGGATGACCGAGCCGTGCTCCGCCATGTCAAGGACGCGCTGTAGAGGTTGTTTCAATTCCGTGGGAGACCAGACGCCTGACGACTGCTGGTAGAGAGTGCTGCTCAGGTACTTGGTCTCGGTTTGGCCGGGAATCAGACGAGTGAGGACAAAGTAGTCCCCGACTCCATCGTCGGGCACCCAGAATCGGACTTCGGGACAGGTTTCCGTGCATGCCCCCGTCGTGCAGCGGCACTCGGGAAAATCGAAGGAAGTTATGTCCTCTTTTTGTCTTCCCTCCAGGTCGGAGCGCCACGCGTGGAAGGTGGTGGAGACGGAGAGCTCAACGTTGTCGCGGACCAGCTTGTTGAACTGGTTTGAGAACCAGAATAAATGCGTACCGTAGATCGAAAGAAACGGCCAGGGCGACCTCTCGGTGGTCTTCTGGTTCGAGCCCGAACGGCCGGCGATACGGATAATTTGCCTTCCCAGGATGGCCGCAGACTGGCCATCATAAAACCAGAACCGTTCGCCGTTCTTGCCGACATCCGGAGAGGGATCGTCTGTATTCGGAGCAAACAGCATTTGCCCCTTATGGCTGATCTGTAGGATTCGTGCGGCCTTGAGGACATCTTCGGGAACTTTGACTGACTGCTTCGTAGTGAAGGTGGCGGGGTCGTAGGCGGCAATCGCATCCGGCTCCTTGAGTACCCAGAGCAGCCGGTTTTGGGCAGCAGCCGAAGCGGCGAGGAGGCTCACAATCAAAAGGCATTTCAGGAGATTCGCCATTTCTTCACCTGGTCCTTTGCGGGATTGCAGCATTGTAAATGGGGAAGGGCTCGGGAAAGTCGCGGTCGGCGCCGTTCATGCCTTCTTGCCCTCCCACGGCTCGACGCTCGACAGGTACAATAGTCTCCATTGAGGATCGTACATGACAACTACCCGACCTGTTCCGGGCGAAGCGACGGCGGTCGAAACCCCCGCCGTGCCGCTCACGATCGAAGGCTACAGTGCACTACATCAGATGATGCGTGTTCGCTGGACTGCGTGGCGGGCGCTTCGGGAGGCGGATCGGCGAGAAATTTTGGGTGAAGCCATCCCGGGTCTGACCCGCATGGAACAGAATTCTGAAGGGCAGTCGGCGTTCTACTCCCTGATCGGCCACAAGGGCGACCTGATGTTTGTACATTTCCGCGAGTCGTTTGATGAGCTGAATCGTGCGGAACTGCAGCTCGCAAACCTTCGTCTAAGCGAATACTGGGAACCGACCACCTCGTATCTGTCGGTGATTGAACTGGGGCTCTACGATTCGACGACCAAAGTTTACAAAAGCCTGGTCGAGCGCGGGATTGAGCCGCACTCCGACGAATGGAAACGTGAGATTCGACTGACTCTCGACCGCCAGAAAGAGGCGATGCGCCCGCGCCTATTCCCGTCGATTCCGCCGAGTCGCTACGCTTGCTTTTATCCCATGGACCGCAAGCGGGGCGAAGACAAGAACTGGTATACGCTGCCAATTGAGGAACGTGCCCGGCAGATGAACGAACACGGGTTGGTTGGCCGCCGCTACGCAGGCGAAGTAAAGCAGATCATCACTGGCTCGATCGGCTTTGACGATTGGGAGTGGGGCGTCGATCTGTTCGCCGACGATCCCCTGGTCTTCAAGAAGCTGATCTACGAGATGCGTTTCGATCACGTCAGCGCTGTTTATGCGCTTTTCGGACAGTTCTTCGTCGGGTTGCGCTGTCCGGCAGAACACTTGGGAACTCTGCTGGAAGGCGAGCTTCCGCCGGCGAAATAAGACGGCTCCGAATCGTACGGTTTAATCGATTGATCGACGGGCCCGGCTAACGCATCCGTCCCTTACTGCTATCTTCGTGTGGTTGCCCCTCTTTGCAACAATCCCTCACCGGAGCTGATCATGTCGACTCTTGGACTTATCGAATATCAGGATGCGCCCCCAGCCGTGAAGGCCGTGTACGACGACATCATGGCCACGCGTAAAACGGATTGGATCAACAATTTCTGGAAGGCGATTGCTCACGACCCCACCACCTTGAAGCGCACCTGGGAAGACATCAAGCAGATCATGGCTCCCGGCGCACTTGATCCGCTGACCAAAGAACTGGTGTACCTGGCGGTCAGCGTCAGCAACCAGTGCGGATATTGCATCGCGTCGCACACAGCGGGCGCGAGGAGCAAGGGGATGACCGATGCCATGTTCCAGGAACTGATGGCGGTGGTGGGCATGGCGAACGAGACAAATCGCCTCGTCGCGGGCTATCAAGTCGAAATCGACGAACGCTACAAAACTCCGTGAGCCCCGGTGCCGAAGGACTTGGGCAGGGAGTGCGCTAGCGCTTCCTTTTCCTTTGACTCCTCGGGCGAGGGCGGCCTTTCACGCGCCTCGAAAAGCGGAATTCATGGAGCCGCATGTTTACGCGGCGTCCGCGGAACGTGATCCCTTCCGCTTCCAACCGCAGGCGCTGATCGATCGCTGAATCCCCACGAAGTTTGATTTCTCCCCCTGCGCCCACAATCCGGTGCCAAGGCAGGCCAACTGAGGAGTGGAGGGTCCAAGCAACTTGTCGCGCGGCGCCGGGGAAGCCAGCCGCCCGTGCGATGGCCCCATAGGACGACACCTGACCGCTCGGGACCGACCGAATTGCTTCTATGATCCGAGCACGCACGAAGGGAGATCCTGCATTCCATCATAATCCCGACGCTCGCAAGGGTCCCGATCATGCTGATAGTATTTGTGGTTCCGCGAAGCGAATTCCCGATGCCGAGACATCCGATTGGTTAGAATCGGCATCAATATTCGACCAAGGGGGGCGGCGGCGTGCCTGTTTACAATCTTGCTGCAGGAGTCGACGATGAGAGGCAAGCTGTTGAGAGTTCTTCCGCTCGGAGCGGCGCTGATTTGCGTGGGTGCTGCTCTTCTGGCTGTGGGTTGTGGCTCGACGAGCTCGCGTTTCCGATATGTGCAAGCCGCCACGGTGGCCCCGAGTACCGTAGACGTTGAAATTAACTCGAAAACGGTTCTTACCAGTATCGGCTTCGGGCAAACCCCGACCTACCAGAAGGTGAGTTCAGGGTCCCACACGGTCGGAATCTTTCTGACCGGTACGACCACGAACCCTGCCTTCAGCGGCACGGTATCGTTCGCCAGCGGCGATACTACCCTCCTCTCGATCAACCCCTTCAACCTGATCGCGCTTGCTCCATATACCGACGACAACACGGCGCCCGCGTCAGGCGATTTCAAGTTGAGAATAATCCACGCCTCGCCGACCTCGGGAAACGTTGATATTTATATTCTCACACCTCCGGGATCGATTTCGGGGCTTTCTCCTCAAAAGCAGAACCTCGCCTTTTCGCCCACCGGCAGCGGGAACGCAACTTCCTACTTCTCGTTCCCGGCCGGTAATTACGAAATAGTGATGACCCAGGCCGGCACGCAGAACCCGATCCCCTTGCTGGACGCAACTTACACTTTTACTGCCGGCCAGATCCGGACCATCCTGATCTTGGACAATTCGATCGGGGGCGGTTCTTGGTCCCAGTTCGAGCTGAACGACCTGAACTGACCGCGCTCCGGATTCGACATGAGCATAGTTTCTGCAAATAAGGGCCTCAGCCCGCCATAGCCGGTTGGCAGAGGCTTTTTCGTTTTAAGTACGTCGGTTCCCGAGTGTAGTTGTTCATCCCCTACAGCGCGATCACGCCCGCTCGAATCAGGGCCAACGAGGCGCTCAAAACCACCAGCCACAGCAGCACTCCCAGCAACAGGGGTAGATGGCCTACCTGTTTCAGCGTCGCAATCGAGATCCCGCTTCCGATGAGGTAGAGCGTGAGGGTCAGGCCGATCTTCGCGAGTTCGCTTAGGATGCCGTATTCGAGGCGCCCCGCGGGAAAGTAGGTATTGAACAACGCAGCTAGGCAGAAGAAGGCAATGAACCAAGGCCACTGAATTTTAGCCTTGGCGTTTCTCCTTGCAGCCGTCGCAACCGATAGCGGAACGATCCATAGCGCTCGAGCCAGCTTGACTGTTGTGCCCACCTGGAGGGCGCCTGCGCCGTACTTGGTGGCCGCTCCCACGACTGAACTGGTGTCGTGGATCGCAAGTGCGGCCCACAGGCCGAACTGCGTTTGGTTGAGCCCGAGCCAAGTTCCGATTGCCGGGAACGTCAGCAGGGCGACGGAATTCAGCACGAAAACCGTACCAAGAGAGACCGCCATCTGCTCGTCGCTGGCCCCGACGATGGGACCGACCGCTGCGATGGCACTCCCGCCGCAGACGGCAGTGCCGGTGGAGATCAAGTACGAGCAGGTCTTGTTTACCTGGAGGACCCTCCCCAACAAAATCCCCAGCATCATGGTGAAGGTGATCGTCAGCAGCGTGTACAGGAAGCCACTGCGGCCGGCGCGAATCACTTCGTGCAGGTTCATCGCAAATCCCAGACCAACGACGGAGAGCTGCAGCAGGACCTTGGAGGCCCGGGCGGACGGCTGGGGAAAGGGGTGCTCGAAAAGCAGTCCAAAGGCAAGTCCCGCCGCAAGCGCCACTGGCGGAGACACGAACCCGCTCCCAGCGGCCAACAAGCCGAGCAGAAACACGATGGTCGATGTCATGTTAGAAGAGAATGCCGGGGACGGAACTCATCCCCGGCTCGACAGCGTGGATTTACGCGGCCGCGCCCTCGCGGAAGGACCGGATCGCTCCCTCTTCGGTGTCGAAAACCTCGAAGATGGTAAGCAGCTTGGTGACCTGCAGCAGGTCGCCAACACGTTGGGTTAAATTCGACAGCTTTATAGCGCCGCCGCCATTGTGGGCCGTCGTGTATAGCGCCACCAGCGTCCCGAGCCCACCCGAATCGATATAGGTCACGCCGCCAAGGTTCAGTACGATCTGCCTCTGCCGGGAGAGCAGCTTCTTGACCGTGTCGCGGAGTTCGGCCGACTCTTCTCCGAAGACGATGCGGCCGTCACAGTTCACCACCAGAATGTCATTGACTGTACGAGTAGTAAGTTTGAGTTGCATGGGGAGAGCTCTCCTTCTGCTTTAAGAACGGATTCCGCCGAGAAGACTACCGCTTTGCGGGCCGTTCTGCAAGGCCTTCAGGCGGGCGGAATAAGGCGCCAGACTGGCCGTGCGAAGGTCGTGAACCGGTAGCGCATCACGTATAATCAAGGTTCCTCTTCCATGAGCTATCAGGTTCTGGCGCGCAAGTATCGTCCGCAGAGTTTCGCCGAAGTCATCGGACAAGAACACGTTACGCGGACGCTGAAGAACGCGATCGAGCAAGGGCGGACGGCCCACGGCTACATTTTTAGCGGGCACCGGGGGATCGGCAAAACCACCGTGGCCCGCATCTTGGCCATGGCGCTGAATTGCCGGTCGAAAGACCACCCCGTACCGGAACCGTGTGGCGTTTGCGAGTCGTGTGTAGAGATCCGGGCAGGCAACTCCGTGGACGTCATCGAGATAGACGCCGCCACGAACCGTGGCATCGACGAGATTCGCGAATTGCGCGAGGCCGCCCGCTACCGGCCAGCGCGCGACCGCTTCAAGATCTACATCCTCGACGAAGCACACCAAATCACGGACGCGGCCTTTAACGCCCTTCTCAAGACTCTGGAGGAACCGCCCGGACACGTAGTTTTCATGTTGGCGACAACCCAGCCGGAAGATATTCCGCAGACGATTCGCTCCCGCTGCCAGCACTTCAGTTTTCGGGCGGTGAGATTCGACGAGATTCTGGGGCAACTGCGCGACCTGATCGCCCGGGAGAATATTGAGGCCGACGAGGATGCGTTGGCGCTTCTGGCCGAAGCCGGCGATGGCTCCATGCGCGATGCGCTTTCCATCATGGATCAGGGGATCGCGTCAAGCACAGGCCGGCTTACCGTGGAGTCGGTGCGCCAGTTGGTGGGAGCGGCTCCCTCGGGAATCCTTGAAGAAGTCATGCAAGCCGTGGCGCGCGGTTCGAGTGAGGAAGTTCTGAAGCTGGCTGACAAACTGATCGGTGAGGGACAGAACCCCGCGCACTTCGCGCGGCAACTGGTTCGCTTCCTTCGCAACGTCGTGGTTGCTAAAGTCGCCGGGGAGGACTCGTTTTTGCTGCAAGTCTCAAGCGACGAGCGGTTGCGCGTCGCGCGGGTGGCCGAATTGTTCAGCGAAGAGGATCTGGCACGCCATCTTCAGATCATGCTGCGTACACACGGAGAACTCGGATATCGACAAGAGCAACGCTTCCACCTGGAGTTAGGACTTTTGAAACTGGCGCACGCCCAGCGACTATTGCCGATTGAACAGCTGCTGACCGAGGCTGCCGGGGTCGGCGCCGGCCCGACTGGGGTGCGGAACCCGGTCAAGCTCGCCACTACCTCGGACCTTCGCAGTGCCCCTCCCTCGCCCACCCGTGGTAACGCAGCGTCACCCTTCGCGGCGGATTCCGCGCGCAAGGGCGGTCCGAAGCCTGAACTAGCCGCGGAAGCTGCACCGGCTACCGGTCCGCGCATGGTGACCAGCGCCAATGCCCCAGCCCCAGTAATCATGGGCAGTGCGGCTCCCGATACGATAGCGGAGCAACCCCCATCTCCGGCGCCGGAAGTCGCGGAAGCTAGCTTCCCGAAATCCGCCCGAAGCCTCGATGAGATGCGCAGCACGGTGCTGAACGCATTAGGTGACGCGGGGCATCGAATGTTGGTTTCCATGCTGGAAACCGGCGAGTGGACGATGGAGGGCAACGATCTGGTGATTCGGGTCGCGGCTTCGGCCACCGTCATTGATATGTCAGTCGGGGCGGACGCAAAGAGGCTCGCAATCGCGACCGCAAGTGGCGCACTGGGAAAGCCGATGAGGCTGAAGGTTCTTCCGGGCGGCACCGCGCAGACCGCTCCGGTGCGCCTGCCGTCGGCGTCCAAGGGTGGGCCCAGCCGCGCCGAGGAAGATCCGATCGTGCGGCGTCTGCAAGAGAAATTCGGGGCCGAAATTCGAACGATTATTGATCAGCGGGACAAGAAGTAGGCCGGTCTTCAGGACATTGGAGTCGGGTTCAACACGTTCGAGGTGGTCATGGGTGGGTTCAATCTGCAACAGTTGATGTCGCAGGCGAAACAGCAATACGAAGCGCTGCAACGGAAGATGCAGGACACTGTGGTGGAGGCTTCTTCGGGCGGCGGGACCGTCAACGTCAAGATGGACGGTCGGAAGCAATTGCTCAGCCTGAAGATCGACCCGGAAGCCGTAAAGTCCGGTGACATTGAGATGCTACAGGACTTGATCACCGCAGCCGTGAACGAGGCGGCGCGGAAAGTAGATCAGGCCATGCAGTCGACGGTGGGAGGAATGCTCGGCGGAATGGGGCTGCCGGGATTGTGAGATTCAGTAACTTTGCAGTCCGGCAATTTCACGGTTTCTCCGTAGTTTCACCGCTGATGTCTTTCCCGATATTGCAAGGCTAATCGATTCCAAAATTGCCTTATTCAATTTATGTCCAAGTTTGCCGAGCCGATGACCCGGCTCATCGATGAACTGAAAAAGCTGCCGGGCATCGGCAGCAAAAGCGCACAGCGGCTCGCTTTTCACATCCTGCGCTCCAGTGACGAGGATGCAGAGGCGCTGGCCGTCGCGGTGCGCGACGTCAAGGCAAGCCTGCAACTCTGCTCCGTTTGCAACAACATTACCGACGTCGACCCCTGCGTCTATTGCAGCAGTCCGACCCGCAATCAACGCCTGGTGTGCGTTGTGGAAGAGCCAACGAACATCGCGGCCATCGAGAAGACCAAGCACTTCAACGGCGCCTACCACGTGCTGCACGGCTCCCTGTCCCCTCTGCACGGCGTGGGACCAGAACAGCTACGGATCGGCAACCTGATGAGGCGGGTGGAGTCGGGCAACATCGACGAGGTCATTATCGCAACCAACCCGACCGTCGAGGGGGAAGCGACCGCTACCTACCTGTCGCAGCAGTTGAAAAGACAGGGACTCAGGGTCACACGGATCGCAACCGGCATACCGGTGGGCAGCGACATCGAGTACACCGACGAGATCACCATGCTGAAAGCGATGGAGGGGCGACGCGAACTCTAGACGGAACTTCCCCGAGGGTGCAAGGCCCGTGTGCCACCTTCCTTATCAAACTGTGCAAAAGGTTTGAGCAAGAGCACACCCGTCGCCTCTCATCGCAAATCATTGCTCGCAACAACAAGTTATTATCTATCAATAGCTTGCACTATTTTCATCAAGTGATACTCAAGAACGGCAGAAGGGGTTGCACCAGCCTACGTGAGTTTCTCGCATCGACCGGGAAATCGGCTGGCATGAGGCGAGTGCAGTTCGGGGAACCGAATCTGGCCACAACCAGACCAGCCACCTCCTCGCCGCCAGTCGCGCCGGGGTCCGATGTAACCGCATCGAGATTCGGCGCTCTGAAACCGGGCTAACCAGCCCGGTTTTCAATTTCTGGCCGGGGGTGGTTCTGTGAAGGAGGCCCGACGCGGACGCCTTATACGACGCCCGCTTTCGGAATCAAGCCCCGAGCTTGCCAGACGAGTGTCGATCGCCATCCTCGGCGTCGAGTTCGAGGTAAGGATTGGACTCTTCTTCGGGAGGCTTCAATCCCTCCGGATATCGGCCCCGGTTGTACTCTGCCATTCGGTTTTGCCACTTCAGAAATTCGGTTATTGTTTGCGGCTCAATGCGAACTTCGACGCGGCGCAGGCTGGCCAGAAGCAGGTTCATTTCACAACGGAAGCCTTCGTCACTTCTGAGATTCTTCCGGGAGGGACGGATCACCTCGATTTTCCGGTCGTGATGCTGCAGCAGCCCCCACCCTGCGGGCAACTCGTCGGGAGCGACCAGACCGCGAGGTACAAGGTAGAAACGTTCGCTGCCGACAGCGGTCTCGGGCGCATGGCGAAAAGGTTTGGCTCGATCGGCAAGAAAATCGGCGCGTGAGACCTTGCACTCTACCAAGACGGAGTGACAAGCCTGCTTCCATCCAATCGCATCCGGCATCTCGCCACTGATGCAGGCCTGCTCGGAGAGCACCACGCCGCAGCCGTAGCGGCGCAACCAGTCAACTGCTGTGCGAACCAGGAATGCGTGCGTCATCGCCGTCAAAACCCCATTCGCTTGTACCGGAAGATAGCGAACGGCGGGAGTGACAGAATAGTTTCCGTCGTCGGGCTGCTCCTCGAATTGAATTCACGCAGCGCGGAGCACGATGGGCTTGAGTGTCTTCACCAGGATCGGCCTACGTAGCACGACCTCGAGCAGGTGGCGGGCGGAGGCAACTTCCTCCGCCGACCTGGCCCAGGGTGAATAGCCGGCGGCCGCAATAAGCAACATGCCCCTCCCTTCTTCCAGCTGAAGTCGCTTTACCTGGCCGTCGCGGGTGCAGTCGAGAGCGTTCGCAAGACGAAGAATCCCCGCGAGGTAGCGAACCAGTGCTCTCTGCTCCGGCGCAAGACTTCGTACATTCTTCTGCCGAGCTTGCGGCAATGCTCCTCGATGGAAACGGGCCACGGTCGCTGCTAACTCCAGCTCGGAGGCTTGCCACCCCAGGGGAACGGCGATCCGGCGAACCAGCTGATACGAAGTCTTGTGGTGCCCTTTCTCGTGCCGGGCTCTTCCGACATCATGCAGCAATGCCGCTGCCAGCAAGATGGAACGGGCATTCGGCGCCGGATTCGATGGCGTTAGACCTAGTTTCTCAAGTCCATCAAAAAGCTGGCCGGCCAGCACAGCCACGTGCTGGGAATGCGCAAAATCGGGATCCAGGAACGACGCCCACAGCTTCAGGCGCGCCGTAGCCGCAGCCCGGATCTGGTCTCCTTGCGGAAGATCCTCCCGCCATACCCGCCACAGCGAACTTGGACCGACCATGCGGCCGCGGTAACGGGCGATCCGCTTCTCGCGCACTTCAAAGACGATCCCGTGCCAGCGTTGGCGCGACTCCGGTCCGGCAAACGCATTGACCAGGGTAGCGGTCATCCACAGGACGTCGAGATCGTGCACGTCGCCCAGAAGATCCTGCAATTCCTTCAGGTCGGTACTCCAAAGCTCGTGTTGCACGGGCAGGAAATTCTCGACGATATAACGAAAGCGCTTGATCCCGATGCGCAGCTGATGAAACGAGGTCTGGGAGCGGTTGCGTAGTGCCTGGCGATGGAGGTCGTACGCCTCGGTCCAGCGCTCCAGAGCGAGGTGCTTAAGTACGACACTGCCCGGTTTCACCCGGGCCGCCCGACGGGGCAATTCCCGGCTCCACTTTCGCCATTGCCGAAAGTCGAAACCTCGGACCGCTTCGGCGGCCAGCAGTTTGTGGCTCTGTTCCCGCTTGGCCAGCAGATCCAGGAGGGCGCGGGTTTCGGGGTCATCTGCGGGACCCAGCTTCTGCACCCATTCGATCATCACCTGCACGTCGCGCAGCTCGCCGAGGCTACTGAAGAGGCGTTTGCCGGCCTTCTTCATGGCCTTCCACGAGGGATCGGAATCGATGGCCATCAGACCATCTGCCAAGGACCGGCAGCGGCGCAGGGCCACACGAAGGTCATGCACCGAATCCGCTGCAAGATCCACGCTGGCACGCTGGCATTCCTCGAGGACGCGATGCATCCAGTAGGCAAAGCCCGTAGGGGCCTGAGGTTTGGGCGACGGAGTGGAGACGGTTTGAGAGTCCAAGTGGTTATCCGGTTTTGCTCCGGGATCCTATTCTCGCATGACAGAAAGCCTATTACCTCAGTAACGTGCGCAGTCTTACTTTACGCATTAATCTGGAGTCGAAATCGAGAAGTATGGGAGTGGCTTATCTCGATCCCAGGCACATCGCAAGCGAGTCGCAGCGCCTCCGCCTCCGCCAGCGCCTTCGTCCACAGTCTGAACATTCTGGTGAAATACGTACGCCTATACGGCTTCGAGCATAAGCGTACGGAAACCCAGTTCGAGACAGCGTGGAACGAGTTGCAGCAGGCCGTGCCCAAGGCCGGCGAGCAAGGTTTTTTGCTGGGCGTTTCTGGCAACCAGCTTCTGCTCGACGGCATTCCGCTGGAAAGCGGGCAGGCTGAGAAAAGTTTTGCCCAATTGCTCACGACTGCCGGTCTGGCCAGCATCAATTTCTCGACACAGGTCACGATTGAGGATTTCGCGCGCCTGGTGCGCGCTTTTGCTGTGGGAGGCTCCAAGGCCCAAGACGTGGCCAAGCAAATAAAAGAGACACTCGGGGACGGGCGCGGCACGACTATCAAGATCAATGAAGTGAAATTCGTGGCCGCCGACCCGGCCACCGGCGATGTGACCATCGCTGCACAGATCGCCGCACAAACACTCGGGCCAGAATTCAAGCAGTGGTTGAACGATCCCCAGAAACTTCTCCAACTCATCGCTGCGGCCGAGGGTGCCAAGGGCGGCGGTGGTGGCGAGACGGGAGGAGCACCCATCGGTACCGTACCAACCGTCAGAATCGGAGGCGGAGGGTCAGGAAGTGGCGGCGGTGGAACCGGGGTCTGGGATGGCAAGACAGTGCCACTTCAGGAAGAGGAAGTGGTTCAGGCCATCCGATTGCTGACTCGCTTCAGCGAGGTCTCTACCAACCCGAATGTCGGGCCTGAAGATCTTCAGAAGGAACTGGGTAAGGCGGATCCCAACACGCGGGTCAACCTGCAGCAACTGCTCGAGAGTCTGGCCAGCAACGTCCAGAGGGAGAATGACACTCCCCTGCTGATGAAAGCGGCCGAGCACATGGCGATCCGCTTCGCCCTGGAGCGCTACCAGAAGGGCGAAGTCAAAGTGAATGCGGTCCACCAGATGCTGGAGCATATGAGCCGGCAGATGGACACCCTGCGCCAGATCCTCCGCGTCCAGGAAGACAAAATGAATAAAGCCGGAATGCTGGTGGAGTCACACGCCGACATTCTGGACCGCATGTTCTGGGCGGAAGTGCCGGAAGCCGGGAAAAAAAGTGTTCTTCTCTCCAATGAAGCGCCCTGCGTCCCGCCGCGAAACGTTCGCCAGTTTGTGGAATTGCTGCTCGAGCGGGACGACAAGGAAGCGGCAGATGCAATTCTGAGGAATTATTTCGGCTGCCTCGACGCGAAAGATGCGGAGGCACGCCGCAAGATTGCCACTGGTCTTGCGCAGTTGGCGGACCTGTTCCCTGGTCCCGGCGGCAACCTTTTGGCCACAACCATCCGCAAAGTGGGAGAACAGATCTGCAAGGAACAGGACGCTGAACTGCAGAGCATGCTGAGCGCTGCCTTTGTGCGCTTGAGCCAGGAAGCCAGCGCTCGCAAGAGCTATGCCGCCGTCAGCGAGGTGTGCTCCAGCATGGAGCTGGTCGCCAAGTCTCGCCCCGTCCTCGCAAACGATCTGCGTCCCCGAATCGGCGTCGAGAACCGCCTGCCAGAATTCATCGAGGAGGCACTGCGCGCCGCGCAGGTGCCACAGGATCTTTTGGAGGTCCTGCGCCGAACCAGCCAGGCCGCAGTCGAGCACCTCGCCGACCGTTTCTTCCGCTGCATGCGACGCGATGAATGCGATCGCATGGTTGAACTGGTACGCGAACTCGAGAAACCCGCGCTGGCTCAATTGCGCGACATGCTGCGCACCGGGCAACCACGCCAGGCCGCGTCAGTAGTCGGCCTGCTGAGCCGGCTGGATGTCCTGACCCTACTGGAACTACTTCCAGTGCGTCTTCCGGAATTCAACCGCTTCTATCACGACGTGGTGGTTCGTCAGATCGCCTATGGCGCCGCCAATGATAGGGGGCGAACCCTGCTTGAGTTGCTCGAGATCCTTGATCCCCTGGTAATCCCGCAGGCGGTGGACGAGATTGGCATGAGCGGCGACCGGACCGCGGTCCCAGCCCTGACCGTCATGGCACGATCGGGCGACGCAGAAGGACGTTCGGCATTTCTCCAGCTAAAGGCGATCGAGTCGCTGGGCCGTTTGCGCGATACCGAGGCCACCAACGTTCTGCGCGAACTTCTGGAAACCAAGAAGATGTGGAAGTGGTCGAACCACCGCGAGATCCGTATCGCGGCGGCGCAGGCGTTAGCCAAGATTGATCCTCGTTACGGCAGCCAGATCCTCTCCGACAGCGGGTTGGAGCAGGTTGAGTTGGCCATCGCAGCACTGGATGCGGCACCTGCCTGCCCATGGGTTCGCCAGCGGCGCTACGAGCGCATCGTTCTACCTAAGTCGTTCTCGGCCACGATCAGCAGTTCCTGGGGTAAATCAAGCATCTCGATCCGCGAGATGAGCCTGGGCGGCGGCATGGGCACGAAGGAAGACAACCTGCGCATCGGTTCGGAGGCCAATCTCGACATTTCGCTGGGCGTACGCCACGTACGCGCCCAAGTCCTGCTGCGCCGGGCCCGGGTGAACGAAGTGGGGTTTGAAATCGTCAACATCGACCTGGAGAGCCGCTTCCGCCTGCGGCGGATCCTGGTGGAGGCGGTTGAGCGCGCTCCCGAAGGCAGGAGCCAGGAGTGGGGCGGCGACCGGAAGGGCTGAAACTGGAGCTTGCCTCACACAATCTCAGAAAGATCAAAAGCCTCTGCCTAAGGCAGAGGCTTTCGGTCTTTTTACGAGCCTTGCTACTTGACCTTGGCAAAGATAATTACCAACGTGTACAGGGCCAGTGACTCGATCAGGGCGAGACCCAGAATCAGTGCCAGCTGAATCCCGGGACGGGCCGCTGGATTGCGGGCCAATCCTTCGGCTGCCGCGGCAGTCGCCTTGGCCTGTGCTAGGCCGCAAACTGCCGAAGCGATCGCCATCGAGAAGCCGGCTGTGATCGCGACCCAATTGACGCCCGAAGCTTCGCCGCCCTGCGCGAATGCTGGAACCGCCAGGCAGAACGCCGAGAGGGTCATGAACAAATAGCTGAGTTTACGCATTGAAAGGTTCTCCTCCTATGAAGTTGCCGTCAGTGGGTGGTTGACGCCGTACCGTGCAGACGCCCTCACGCTGATGGCCGGAAACCGTTTCGGGTTTCAAGTTTCAGGTTTCGGACGCGACCGCCGCCACTTTCTGCAAACGCGCCCGAAACTGGAAGCTTGAAACTCGAAACCACCGTCTAATGTTCCTCGGCGACCGCTCCCGCCAAATAAACTGTGGTTAGCAATACAAAAATATAGGTCTGCAGGAACGACACGCCAATGTGCAGCCCGAGAAATGCGATCGGAACGCCTAGCGGTACGAGCGAAAAGAACACCAGGGTTACCATATCGCCCGCAAACATGTTCGCGTAAAGGCGGATGGTCAATGAGAGCACCCGCGCCAGGTGGCTAATGATCTCGATGGGAATCATCAGTGGCGCCAGCAACGGCATCGGTCCTGCGAAGTGAAGCAGATACTTGGGTCCCGCGTGCTTGAACCCTTGCGCCTGGTAGTAGGAAAACGCGACAATTGCACATCCCAGGGGGACGACCGGAAGCGCTGTAGGAGACTCGAATCCGGGAACCAGTCCAATCAGATTGCAGAACAAGATGAACAGGCCAAGCGTTACAAGGAAGCCTGTGTGGACCTCACTGTGGGGACCGATGATCTCTCGACTCTGGCCGTCAACGAAGCCAATCGCTCCCTCGAAGATGTGTTGCAAGGGTCCTGGTTTGTCGACCGACAATCGGGTCCGAACAAGCAGGAACAGCGCGACCAGAAAAAGACAAACCAGGATCTCCATGGCAACCGAATTCGGGATCGGGGCCCCAGGGTGTTTTGGATGCACTCCCAGCGTCTCCAGTAAACCGGTGACGATGGTCCCGAACGCATGATTCAGAATCTCGGTAAACCAAAGCTGCTCAGGCATAGGACAGTTCTCGGGCCTTACTCACAACCAACCACTGGAATGATGTCGATTGCTCACTCAGAGACCACGCGCCAAGGCTACGAAGGCTTCGTAGGCCGCTTCGCACGCAATAGCTGCTACGGGCAAGAGCAAACCACCGAAAAGCCCGTAGAGGCTCGCGGGGGAAACAGTTAAGATACCATACGCCGCCAGCGCCATCAAAAGGTAGCGCAGCAAGAAGCGCAGGACGATGCCCTTGCTGGACTGCGACTTCCCTGCCTCGACGATTCGGTCCGCCAGTCCCTCCACGCCCCGCATCAGCCAGTGGAAATTCAGGTAGGCAACCATGCACCCGCAAGCGAGCCCAAGAGTCGTTCGCCAGCCGAAGCGCCACCAGGCTGCCAAGGGGGAAAGGACCGTCAGTACGAGCATCGACCGCCGAATGCGATCGAGGGCTCCAGCATACACAGCTTCCGCAGTCCCTTCACCTCCGACGTTATGTTGGACCTCGCTTTTGGATTGTTGAGGTTGGTCGGTCACAGGTTCACGGCAACGACCGCTAGTTCTTCGATTCCGACGAAATCACGGTTCGGATTAGTTCGATGAATCCTGCGATGATTCCGAGGACGAGCCCCGCGAGGTAAAGCCAGGTCGTGTGCAGCCAGCGGTCAAGGGCGGCACCGACCAGCCATCCCACCACCGTCGCGGCGGGCAGAGTGAACGCCAACTGGCTGTAGCGCGCCAGTTGCAGAATGAAGTTTCGTTTTTGTTCCGGAGTCTCGGGGTCTTGGGGCACGGAGCATCCCCCTGGGCGTGGGAACTAGCATTTTCTCCCGCCACACGAATCAGCGTATCAAATGCGCCACGGGCGCAACCTGCGTCAAGCCCAGCACTTCGTTCGCCGTCTGAATCATGAAGTTCGGGAAAATCCCGATGGCTAGCGTGGCGAAGGCAGTGACGAAAAGTGCGAGTCCCATGGCAGGGCTCAGGGACAGCTTCTCTTTCTCGAGCGGCTGGCGCATGAACATGGCGTTGGCGATGCGCAGGTAGTAGTACAGCCCAAACACCGAGTACAGGACAGCAAGCGAAGCCAGAGCGTAGTGGCCGCTTTCCACCAGGCTGAGGAAAATGAAGTATTTACCCCAGAAGCCCGCCAGTGGCGGGATGCCTGCCAACGAAAGTAGAAACACGAGCATGAGCGCGGCTTCGATCGGCGCGCGGGAGTAGAGGCCGGCGATATCGTCGATCTCGTCTCCGATCGCATCACGATGGCGCAGCGAGGTGATCACCGCAAAGGCCCCCAGGTTCATGAACGTGTAGACCAGCAGGTAGATCAGGATGCCCTTGACGCCGTCGGCCTTGAGGCTGGTCGCATCTCCTGCGATTAGACCGAGCAGCATATAGCCCACGTGTGCGATCGAAGAATAGGCCAACAGGCGTTTCAGATTGTTCTGCGTGAGCGCGGCAAAGTTCGCTCCGGTCATGGTCGCGATGGAGACAAACACCAGCAGCGGCACGTACACCATCCGCAACGGAGACAAACCCCAAATGAGAATGCGCAGCAACATGGCCCAGGCGGCCGCCTTTACGGACACGGACATGAAGCCCGTTATGGCCGTAGGAGCCCCCTCATAAGCGTCCGGCGCCCACTGGTGGAAAGGCACCGCGGCGATCTTGAAAAACAGCCCGGTGGCGGTGGCAAGTAACGCGACGACGATAATGGGGTCGGCATGACCGCCGTTCCGTGCGATACGGTCGGCCAGTTGCCGGTTGATCTCTCCCAGGTTGGTGCTGCCCGTCACGCCGTAGAAAAGAGAGAGGCCATAAGCAAAAATTCCAGAAGAGAAGGCGCCCAGCAGCATGTACTTCAACGCCGCTTCATTAGACCGCTTGTCGCGGCGCAGGAAACCCACCAGCACATAGGTGGAAATCGCCATCAACTCAAGGCCGATGAAGATCAGCACGATGTCGTAGCCTGCCGCCATGGACATCATGCCCACGACCGAGAACAGCAGCAGCGCGTAGTACTCGCCGTGATTCTCGCGTTCAATCTCGAGATAGCGAACCGACATCAGGATGGCAACCGCCGTTCCAGCCAGGAACAAGTAGAAGAAGTAGATGGCGTAACGGTTCACCATCAGCGTGCCCATGAAGCCAACCAGACCCAAGCCAGGTCTCTGGGAGTTGTACCAGGTCTGGATGACCCACACTCCCCGGGCCGCAAACGCGATGCCGACCAGAGCCGTCACAGCATTCGACCACTTCCACTCCGCCGGCAACATCAGGTCGATCAGCAGGATGCCCACCGCAAACAGGGTCAGCAGGAGAATGGGGAGGGCAAGCAAGTAGTCCCCAAGGCCGAAATTTTGTGCCAAGGTGCCGAACACTTAGTTCTTCCCTTTCGCCGAATCCGCGGCGGGTGCCATGGCCGCAGTCTGTCGGGCCTCGGCAGGAACCGCCGCGACAATATTCTTGGCATTCTCCTGAACATCCCGCGCAATCTGGTTGACGGGTTGTTCCAGAATCTGGAAAAACGGCTTGGGGTACAGGCCGATCCACAACGCCATGGCGATCAGCGGGATGAAGGTCGCGATTTCGCGCGGCGTCAGATCATGCAGTTTTTCATTCTTCGGATTGGTGATTGTGCCGAAGAACACACGCTGATAGAGCCAGAGAAGATACGCCGCGGCCAACACCACTCCGGGCGCAGCCCATGCCGCCCACTTCCAGTTCACCATGAACGTGCCCCACAGGATGGTGACCTCGCCCACGAACCCGTTCAGCAAGGGCAGTCCCATAGAAGAAAGGAACATGATCAACGTAATCGTGGCGTACACCGGCATCACGTTCGAGATGCCACCATACTCGGCAATCTCGCGGGTGTGCCGCCGTTCGTAGAGCACGCCCACAATCAAGAACAGCGCCCCGGTGGAAATGCCATGGTTGATCTGCTGCAGCACCGAACCGCTCAGCCCCATCGGCGTCAACACGAAGATGCCGAGCGTGCAAAAGCCCAGGTGGCTGACGGAAGAGTAGGCCACCAATTTCTTCATGTCCTTCTGCATCAACGAGACGAGTGCACCATAGAGGATCCCAACAATCGACAGGCCGATCATCCACGCCCGTACCTTGGGATTCGTAACTACCGACGGAAAGAACGGCAGCGAGAAGCGAATAAAGCCGTACGTGCCCATCTTCAGAAGGACGCCAGCCAGGATGACAGACCCGGCAGTGGGCGCTTCCACGTGAGCATCCGGCAGCCATGTGTGGAAGGGGAACATCGGCACCTTAATCGCGAAGGCAAAGAAGAAGGAGAGGAATAGTAGCGTCGCGTAGGTGGCGCCGTATTGCGCGTAGATCTGGGGAGCGGTTTTGTAGAGCTCGGGGATGGCGAAGGTGTAGACGTTCGTGATGTTGTGGTGGTTAAAGTACAGGAACAGGATGCCCAGCAGCATCAGCACCGAACCCGCCAACGTGTACAGGAAGAACTTGATCGCTGCGTAGAGTTTGCGCGGCCCGCCCCAGATGCCGATCAGCAGGTACATCGGGACCAGCATCGCTTCCCAGAAAACGAAAAAGAGGAAGAAATCGAGGGCCATGAATACGCCCAACATGCCGGTTTGCAGGACGAGAAACCAGATGTAGTACTCCTTCACACGGTTCTCGATGGCAGTCCACGATGAGAGGATCGAGATCCAGCCCAGCAGCGTCGTGAGCATGATGAGCAGGAACGAGATGCCGTCAATGCCCAGGTAGTAGCCGGCGCCAATCGTGGGGATCCAGGTGTTGGGCGCGCCTTCGATGAACTTAAAATGCTGGGTTGCATCGAAGCGCTGGGCCCAGAACATCGGCACCAGGGGCAGCGAGATCAGGAAGCCGCCAAGAGAGAAGATGTTGGCGATCCAACGGACAGCGTCCTTGTTCTCCTTGGGTACAAACAGGAGCACCAGCGCACCCAGGAGCGGCGTGAACAGGATGATCGAGAGAATGTGATTCTGCATAGAAGGCAGTTCTCGGTTCTCAGTTGCCAGTTCTCAGCTACGAAACGCTCTCGCGCATCGCTTCACTGCCGGGTCATCGATACGCGTAGTAAAAGACGAAGCCCAACAAGCCGGCGACCATCACCAGCGCGTACCACTGCACCAATCCCCACTCGAACAAGCGAAATGGGTACGATAGGATGCGCGCCAGAATGGCGGGACCATTGACTCCAATGCCATCGATGATCCAGGTATCCCACCACTTGGAGAGCGTGGCCAGGGTACGCGTGGTCCAACCGGTGCCGTTCACCAAACCATCGACCACGTGGACGTCGAACCAGGTCGATGCATCGCCCAGACCAAGAACGCCCAGACGCACCTTGCCGAGTCTGCGTCGTCCAGTGAAGACGTAGTCGTACGCCTCGTCAATGAACCATTTGTTGTAAAGCACGGTGTAGACCGGCTTCGCAGTGGCTTCGATCGGCTCAGCGTAGCCTTTATCGGCCCGGGCGTATGATCGAAAAGCTAGCCCACCACCGACTACCGCCGCCGCTACGGACAGAAACATCAAACCGTATTCCGTCGAACTGGTGGGTTCCTTTTCCTTCGCGCCAGCAGCCAATAGAGCACTCTTGCCCTGTTCCTGGATCACGTGGGCCTCGTTTGCAAAAACAGGTTCGACAAACTTCATCAAGCGGTCGTTGCCGCCCAGGCTCTGCGGCCAACTCAGCCATCCGGAAAAAATCGAGAAAAAGGCCAGTATGATAAGAGGGACGGTCATCGACTTCGGTGATTCGTGAATGTGATGTTCCACCTCGTGACTCATACGGGGCTGGCCGTGGAATGTCAGAAACATAAGCCGAAACATATAGAAGGCCGTCATAAGAGCCGTGCCGAATCCGATTAGCCAGAGGTATGGACTACCTTCGGCCGAGTGCCACGCCTGCCAGAGAATTTCATCCTTGGAAAAGAAGCCCGCGAAGAGTGGTATCCCGGCGATCGCCAAGGTGGCGATCAGCATGGTCATGTACGTGGTCGGCGTGCGACGGGCTAGATCCCCCATATTGCGCATGTCCTGCTCGCCGCTCAAGGCGTGAATTACCGACCCGGCTCCGAGGAATAACAATGCCTTGAAGAAGGCATGCGTAAACACGTGAAAGACACCGGCTGCAAAGGCGCCCACGCCCAACGCCAGGAACATGTATCCGAGTTGCGAGACCGTGGAGTAGGCCAGCACGCGCTTAATGTCGTTCTGTACTAGTCCGATCGAAGCAGCGAAGATCGCGGTCAGCGCACCTACGATGGCCACTGTCTTCATGGCGTTGGGCGCTAGTACGAAGATTGCATTCGAGCGCGCCACCATGTACACACCCGCGGTGACCATCGTTGCAGCATGAATCAGAGCGGAAACCGGGGTGGGGCCTTCCATCGCGTCGGGCAGCCAGACGTAGAGCGGGAGCTGGGCAGACTTACCGCAGGCGCCCACAAACAACAACAATGCAGCGGCCGTCAGAACGGGATCACCTACATGAAAGTGGCCACTGCGCGCCATGGTAGTCACGTCAGTGAACCGCACTGAACCCAGATGCCAGGCAATCGTGAACATCCCCAGGAGAAAGCCAGCGTCCCCAATACGGTTGACGATGAACGCCTTGTTCGCCGCGTCACTGGCCGACTTACGATGGAAATAGAAACCGATCAGCAGATACGAACAGAGACCGACTCCCTCCCACCCGACAAATAATTGGGCGTAGTTGTTCGCCAAGATTAGCGTCAGCATGGAGAACATGAAGAGATTCAGGTAGCCGAAGAAGCGGTAATAGCCGCCTTCATGCGCCATGTAGCCGGTGGAGTAGATGTGGATCAGCATGCCCACGCCGGTGACAAACAGCAGCCAGATGCTGGACAACGGATCGAGCAGGAAACCCACCTGCGCTTTGAATTCGGCCGGGTATCCATCGTGCGTCGTGTAGTTGAGGTGGCCCGTATCGCTGCCGAGCCAGGTGTACATCACTTTCTCGAACGGCTGGCTCGCTGAATAGTTGTGCACGTACTGCCACACCGCGCCGCACGATAAGACGAAAGCCAGAGCCACGGTTCCGACGCAGACGGCACTCACGGTCTGCTTCTGCAGCTTCTTGCCGAAGAAGAACATGAGCGTTGCGCCAAAGGCCGGCAGCAGCGGGATGAGCCAGATCTGATCGAGAAAGAACATGATTTTAGCTGGTAGCTCCTGGCTGTTAGCTTTTAGCCCAAATCACCACTTGAACACCGCTAAACCGGCTCACAGCTACGGGCTGAAGCCTGCGTCCTACCACTTCAATAAATCTATTTCATCGACGTTGACCGTCTCTTTATTTCGGAAGAAGGCGATCAGGATTCCCAGTCCCACTGCCGCTTCAGCGGCAGCGTCGGTGATCACGAAGATCGCAAAGACCTGCCCATGAAGCCCCCAGATCCGGGAGAATGCGACTAGGTTCAGGTTTACCGCGTTCAGGATCAGTTCGACCGACATCAACACGATGACGACGTTTCGGCGGGTGAGCACTCCGATCACACCCAGCACGAACAGCGCTGCGGCCACGACGAGATAGTGAATAGTGGTTATCGGAGCCATAATTTACGTTTGAGCATTTTGATGACAGTCGCTAACCGATGATCAAATCCTCTTCTTTGCCATCACGACGGCTCCGATGATCGCAACCAACAACAGCAGCGATGCGATCTCGAAGGGGAACATGTAGTTGCTGTACAGCATCTGCCCGACCTGCTGGGTGTTCTCGGCTTCGGGAAATCGCATCTCGGGTCTCACGAACAAGGCGTCGCCCTTGATATAGATCGTCACAAAGAGCGCTCCGAGCGCGACCGCGGCCAGAATCCCCGGAACCCATTGCTGGTTGAACTGCTTTTCTTTCTGCGACCGCTCCAGGTTCACCAGCATGATCACAAACAGGAACAACACCATGATGCCGCCGACATAAAGGATGATCTGGACGCCCGCGACGAATGGCGCGTAGAGCATCAGGTAGAGCCCTGCCAGGCAGAGCAGCGTCAGAATCAACGCCAGCGCGGAATGAACCGGGTTCTTGCGCGTAATGACCAGCACTCCGCTCAGGATCGCCAATCCGGAGAGCAGGTAGAAGAAAAACGTAGTCGCTACTGGTTCCATGTCAGACGTGCACCAAACGCCGTAAGGCTTCGTGCATAAAATCCCAGAGTTCGGTGCGCAGAGCCACAATGCCGGTCAGCATCAACACTCCGATACCCATGGGCAGAAGGATCTTCCATCCCACTTTCATGAGTTGATCAAATCGGTAGCGCGGGAAGGTACCGCGATACCAGATGTACAAGTACATGAATACCGCAATCTTGAAAATGAACCAGTAAATGTCTTGAACTCGGCCGTTCACCCCAGGAAGGAGCAGAATCAGCCCGATCACAGCAAACACAGCGCCGAACGCCCCCAGACCTATCGTCTGGACCCGGAAATACGAGTGCCTGGGCATGCGCATGGTGCTGTAAAACGTCATTCCCGCCAGGGCGAAAAAGGTAAGCGCGGGGAAAAACGAAAACGCGAGATCCCACGTTGGACCGCTCAACAGATTGGGGAACGGCCGCATCCAGCCACCCAGCCAGAGCGTGATCGCGATCGAAGACACCGCGATCATAGCGGCGTACTCACCCAGCATGAATAACGACCAGCGCAATCCGCTGTATTCCGTGTGGAAGCCGGCGGTCAGTTCCGACTCGGCTTCCGGCAAATCAAAGGGGGCCCGGTTAGTCTCTGCCACCATCGCCACGGCGAAAATGAAAAACGCGATGAGACCCAGCGGAAAGAACTTGAAGATGAACCACACGTGCTGAGCATATTGAGCCTGGACGATGCCGATCATGCTCAACGTGCCCGTTCCCTCGGCGTTCAGGCTCGTCATGACTACTGCCGAAATTACGGCCAGGCCCATCGCAACTTCATAGGAGACCATCTGCGCGCTGGAGCGGAGCGCTCCGATCAGCGGGTAGTGCGAGTTTGAGGCCCATCCCGCCATTACGATTCCCAGGACGCCCAGCGACGATACGCCAAGCATGAAGAGAATCCCGATGTTCATGTCGGTAATCGCATGTGTCGGGCCGAAGGGCACGACCGTGTAGACGCTGAACACGGCCAACAAAATAATCATCGGGGCAATCCAGAAGACGAACCGATCCGCGCCTTCGGGGATGATGTCTTCCTTCAAGATCAGCTTAATGGCGTCGGCAATCGGCTGCAGCAAGCCGTGAGGGCCGACGCGCATGGGACCGAGACGTATCTGCATATGGGCAAGGATTTTCCGCTCGAGCCAGTTCATGCACACGACTGCCAGGGAAACGCCGCCGAAGACTACCAGAATATAGACAAGAGCCCAGAACGGACTGCCATATTGGCCCGGCGTGACGTGGATGTTTTTGTCGAGATAGCTCGTGATGAAGCTGGGCATCAGCGATCCACCTCGCCGAGGACGATGTCCAGTGTGCCAATCACTGCAATCACGTCGGCTACCAACTGGCCGCGGCACATCAGGTCCAACGCTTGCAGGTTCACAAACGATGGCGGACGCACGCGCACACGATACGGCTGGGTCGAGCCATCACTTACAATGAAATACCCCAGCTCTCCTTTGGGTGCTTCGATGGAGTGATAGATCTCGCCCACGGGTGGCTTCATGACCTTCGAGACCTTGGCCATGATCGGACCTTCGGGAATTCCGTCTATCGCCTGTTGGATGATGCGCAGAGACTGGCGCATCTCGGCCATGCGTACGAGGTACCGGTCGTAGGTGTCTCCGTTTTGGCCGGTCGGCACTTCGAAATCGAACTTGCCGTAAGCGGCGTAGGGCTGGGCTTTGCGGATGTCCCATTTGACGCCGCTGGCGCGCAGGACCGGGCCTGTCACGCCGTAAGCAATGCAATCTTTTGCGGAGATCGTTCCCACGTTCTTCGTGCGTTCCACCCAGATGCGGTTGGTGGTCAGCAGTTCCTCGTATTCGTCGATCTTCGGAGCTACGAAAGCAACGAACTTCTTAACGTCTTTTTCGAAGCCCTCGTACGTTTCGTACTGGCAGCCGCCGATACGGAAGGCATGGGTGGTCAGGCGGGCGCCGCAATATCTCTCGAAAATCTTGAGGATTTCTTCTCGGTCGCGAAAGGTGTAGAAAAGGGGCGTCATGGCACCGATGTCTAGAGCGTGGGTGCCCAGCCACAACTGGTGGCTCGCCAGCCGGTTCAACTCCGTGAGGATGACCCGAATGTAGTCGGCGCGGGGCGGAGCCTCGATGTTGAGCAGCTTTTCGACGGCTTCACAATAACCCAACCCGTTCGATACTGCGGCCACGTAGTCCATGCGGTCGACGTAGGGATTGAACATGGTGTAGGTGCGGTGTTCCGCGATTTTCTCCACCCCGCGGTGCAGATATCCGATCACGCACTCCAAGCCAAGAACCTTCTCACCGTCGAGCCGCAGGATGACGCGCAATACTCCGTGCGTCGCCGGGTGCTGTGGACCCATGTTGAGGATAAGCTCGTTCGCGTCGAGGAAAGTTTTCTTGCTTTCGTCGAGGTCCAGATGCGAGACGGAACTGGTCGAGTCGGTCATTGGCCGCTTTCGATCCCGAGGTTGATCTGCACCCACTCTGAGTCCTGCTCGATGATGCCGTAGTCCTTTCGCAGCGGATGGCCCTTCCATCCGTCAGGAAGGAGGATGCGCTTCAATTCCGGGTGGCCGTCGAACTGGATCCCGAACATATCGTAAGCCTCGCGCTCCAGCCAGTTGGCGGTCGGCCAGATGGAGACTGCTGAAGGAATATGCTCCCCCTCGGCGATCTGGGTCTTCACCCGAACTCGCTCATTGGCTGCGAAGGAATAGAGGATCCACAGAACATCAAACTGACGCTCGCGCTTGGGATAGTGGACGGCAGTAACGTCAACACAATAATCGAACTGTTCTTCGTCGCGCAGAATTTGAAGAATATTCGGGATCAGCGACCGGTCCACCTGCATGTAATTCTGGCCCAAGTATGTCAAAGCCTCCACGCCCGAACCAAACTGGCCCTTCAGTCTGGCGACCAGCGCGGATTCCCACGCCACCGGGACAGGGCCCGCGGGTTTTGCAGGTGCCGGCGGCTTTGGTGCAGCGGCCGCCGTAGGTTTCTCGGCCGCGGCAACAGGCGGCGTGGCCGGAGGTGCAGGCGAGCGGGTACCAGCTGTCGCGCCAGAAGGGACAGGGGTTTCTGCGGCCGGCTTGGGGCCGCCCTCTGGCGATGGTGCCGGCGATTTGGTGTCATCAGGCATTAGCCAAGAAAAAAGAAGAATTCACTGCTTCGCGGAACTTCGAAAGAAGCCTAGTTCTATCAGTCTCCAAATTCCCGTGTCAACGAGAGTGCACCTGATCAGGCTACCGCGACCACACTGACAGCGCACCCTTCACTTGAAGGCACGACAAAACGGAGGGGGAAGAGCGTCACACCCACTCCAGCGCACCCTTCTGCCAAATCCAGATGTAACCGACGATCAGAATGCCGAGGAAGATGAGCATCTCGAGCAATCCAAAGAGCCCAAAGAACTTGAACTTTACAGCCCATGGAAAGAGGAAGATGGTCTCCACATCAAAGACCACGAACAGAATGGCAACGATATAGTAGCGAACCGTGTAACGGCCGCGAGCGCGGTCGACCGGATCGATACCACACTCGTAAGGAAGAAGTTTCTCCCGCTGCGGGTTGTCAGGCCGAACCAGCTTCGTCAGCAGGAGCGTAATGGGAATCAAAATTCCGACGACGGCAATGAAGATGAAGATGGGGACGTAATTCTGAGGCAATGGCTTCCTCGCGCCACTTCTTCTTTCCCGGAACGAAAATCGGGAAGGGGAATAGTAGCGCTGATGCGGCGCGGCTTCAAGGGTTAAGCGTGAATGGGGATTGCCCAATTCGATGAACACGTCAGCCGGGCCAGCGTTCTCCACCGGTTGTTTATAATCACTGTTTGTCATTCTTGACACGGGCTGCTCCTGATAGGACGCAGGCTGTTTCGTTATCAATACAAGGATCCATTTGGCCCTCGACGAAAACATCTACGAACTCCGGCGCGAAAAACTGAAACAGATTGAGGCCCTCGGTCACGAGACCTATCCGCGCCGGTACGATTTCACTCACACCATTCCCCAAGTGCTGGCGGAATATTCCGACAAGACCGCCGAGCAACTGGAGAATCCCCGCGTTTCGGTGAGAGTCGCCGGACGCATTATGGCGTTACGCTTGATGGGCAAGGCGGCTTTCGCGCACCTGCAGCAGGGCGGAGAACGCCTCCAGATCTACGTGAAGAAGGACGCAGTCGGCGAGAAGGGATTCGAGCTTTACAAATTACTAGACCTGGGCGACCACATCGGCGCTAGCGGCTATCTCTTCCGTACCCGCACCGGGGAGCTTACCGTCCATGTGGAAGAGATCACCTTCCTTTCCAAGGATCTGCTTCCCTTGCCTGAGAAGTGGCACGGGCTGACCGACGTCGAATTGCGCTACCGACAACGGTATGTGGACCTGGTAATGAATCCCGAGGTTCGGGAGGTCTTTCTCAAACGCAGCAAGCTGGTACAGTCCCTCAGACATTCCATGGACGCGCAAGGATTTATGGAAGTCGAGACGCCCATGATGCATGCCATCGCGGGCGGTGCTGTGGCTAAACCCTTTAAGACGCACCACAACGCCCTGGACGTGGATCTTTTCCTGAGAATCGCTCCGGAACTCTACCTGAAACGGCTCACGGTGGGCGGATTCGACCGTGTCTATGAGATCAACCGAAACTTCCGCAACGAAGGGTTGGGGTGGCGCTGGAATCCCGAGTTCACCATGCTTGAGTACTACGAGGCGTACGCCGACTTTCGGGACATGATGAACCTGACCCAAAACCTAATCGAACAAGCCGCGAAGGACGTGAATGGCTCCACCAAGACGAAGTGGGGAGAGCAGGAGATTGACTGGGCAAGTTCGAACTGGCGGCGTTTGACAATGCGCGAGGCGATCATTCAGTTCTGGCCGGAGAAGGCTGGAGCCAAGCCGGAGATGAGCGAGTTTGGATCGCACGATTCCGTGAAAATCATGGTGGCTCGCTTCAACTCCGCCGGCAGTCACATGGCGTACGACCCCAGCGAACCGCCCGGCAAGACCATCGCAAACCTCTTTGAAGCGGTAGCCGAGGAGCACTTGCTGCAGCCGACGATCGTCTACGAGTTTCCGGTGGCCGTATCTCCGCTGTCGAAGAAGAAGCCGAACGAGCCCGACTGGGTGGAGCGCTTCGAAATCTTTGCCGGCCAGATGGAAATTTCCAACGGGTTCAGCGAACTCAATGACCCGGAGGACCAGCGCCAGCGATTCGAGGAGCAACTCAAGGAGCGGGCGCGCGGTGACGAGGAGGCCCACCAGATGGACGAAGACTACATCCGCGCGCTCTCCTATGGCATGCCACCCACCGGAGGGGTCGGCGTCGGGGTCGACCGGCTAGCGATGCTGTTGACCGACTCGCACACTATTCGCGACGTTATTCTTTTTCCTCTGTTGCGTCCGGAAAAGACGTCAACCACCAAAGACACGGAGGACGTGTCAGAGAAGTAGGGCTTGCGCCTAAGGCCAAAACGAAAAGGGCTTATTTCTTCGTTTTCTTCGGGCTGGCAGTCGTCGTCCGATCCGCAACGTATTCCGGTTTGTCGACACCAAAATTTGTACTTAGGTAGTCGATCAGCGGATCATGATCCTGCGGCTCCACAAGCGCGCCCCACTTGATCATCTTGTCGACTTCTTTGGTCCATGCCGCCTTGTTCAAACGCTGTTGCACGATAATGCGCGCTTCGTGACACTCCGTGCACGCCGTGGCGGCCTTGGCCTGCAGGGGTCCCTCCGGAAGACCGGAACTGGAGGCAGACTGCGACCTCACAACTGGAACAGCCAACAGCGCGGCCACCCCAACCACCGCACGGCTAAGCTTTGACATGAATTTTCACCTGATCGACTGCATTATTGAGGTAGCCGCTGGGGTTCCAGACCGGTACAGTGGGCTGCTTGCGACCAAGGCTGTCGGTTGCACGGACGGCGATTGCGTAATCCCCGGACGTGGCCTGCCACTTAAAATCCCAGAGACGCCACGCATAGTGCGCCTTCTCGTTGCCTAGCTTCGCAGGCTGCCAGGTACCGCCGTCGTCCGTCGAGACCTCCACCCGGACCACATCGCCCTCTCCGGCCCATGCCGTCCCCTGGACGTGGACTAAGCCCGAGCGTACGGTCGAACCGTCGCCCGGGCTCGCGATCAGCGACTTCACGTTCAGCGCCGTCAGGGGATGGGTGTCTTCCGGTTTGGCCGCCTCGCCTGGTTTTCCCGGCTGGTTGGGCCAGCGGTAGCCCGGACTCATGAAGTTCCCCTCGAACTCCTGGTCGAGCACTTTAATCTCGGTGAGCCACTTACACGATGCGGCGCCGACCCAGCCAGGAGTAAGGGCTCTCGCTGGGAAGCCGTGATGTTTGGGCAATGCCATGCCGTTCATCTGGATCGCAACGAGCGTGTCAGAATCCATCGCTTTCTCGATGGGAATGCTGCGAATGAACGGAGGAACTCTGCCCGGGACGTCGTCGAGTCCATGAAACATTACATGTTTGCCCGTCGCCTTCACTCCTGCCCGTTCGAGCAGGTCGCGCAGCCGGGGCCCCGTGAAACGTCCCGTGCCGACTGCGCCCTTCTGCCACTGCACGCCCGGGACTTTTGGATTCTGGAAGGCGCGGCCGTTGCCTGCGCATTCCAGCGTGTTGACCACGGAATGGGTTTCCAGCTTGGACAGTTGCGCAAGACTCAGAGTGTAGGGCTTGTCCACCTCCCCGCCGACGCTCAACTTCCAATCCGATGGGTCGAGCGTGGCGGGTTCGTGCATGTGATTGCGAACGAAGAAATGTTGCGTAGGAGTTATCCAGGTATTGAAGTATTCGACGGGAGTTTCAAGGTCGAGAAAGCGATAGGAACGGACGATCAGTCCCTCTTTCCCCGGAACCGGCAGGGCGGAATCTCCTGCCGCCCAAGTCAGCATCGGCCGTGCAGCCGATGCGCCCAGAGTAGCACTGGATGCAACCTTCAGGAAGTCTCTTCTGGTAATCATGGAACTTGCACTCCGGAAGATACCAACACAGTAGGCATATGACGGGCGATGGTCAAGTGCAACAAAAGACTCGTTCAGATTATTGAAACCCTCAGCTTCTCGAGCTCAAGCTGCCGGATCGCCGTCAAAGACTTTGACCTCCTTCGGGGTCACGAAGACGGCTTCGTTGCGCGTCAACTGAAGATCCCGAAATCGGTCCTGCGACAGCTCGATATGAACCGGGCTTCCCCACTCGCTGACCGCTTCCACCTTAACCACCGGCCCCGCAGAATTGATATGTTTGATGGTCGCTCGGAAGTGGTTTTCGTGGTCAGGTTGCCGACGAATCTCCAACCAGTGCGGCCGCACATAGACCGTTTTACTCCCGATGTGAGACGTTGCCCTTTCCGGACTTACCGCGTCGTGGAGGTAGGTTTGGCCCTCGTCGATCCGGCCGTGAAACAGATTCACATTGCCGAGAAAACGGTACACAAACGGCGTTGCCGGATAGTTGTAGACCTCATCCGGAGAACCGACCTGCTCGATCTGACCTTGGTTCATCACCACAACCCGGTCGGCCACCTCCAGCGCTTCCTCCTGATCATGCGTCACAAATACGCTTGTAATGTGGATCTCGTCATGCAGTTGTCGAAGCCACCGGCGTAGTTCAAGTCGCACTTTCGCGTCGAGCGCGCCGAAGGGTTCGTCCAGAAGTAACACACTGGGTTCGACTGCCAGCGCGCGTGCCAGAGCTACCCGTTGACGCTGGCCACCGGAAAGCTGCGCCGGATAGCGATGGGCGAGATTCTCCAGCTGGATCAAACTAAGCAAGCCTTTCACTCTGCGTTCAATCTCGTTCTTGGCGGGCCTTAACTTGCGCGGCCGGACTCTCAGGCCAAACGCAATATTCTCGAACACAGTCATGTGACGAAACAAAGCGTAGTGCTGAAACACGAAACCGACTCTGCGTTCACGAGCGCTCTGGTCCGTGATATCGCTACCATCAAAACGGACTGTGCCAGAGTCGGCAAATTCCAGGCCGGCGATGATTCGGAGCAGGGTGGTCTTCCCTGACCCCGAGGGGCCCAGCAATGCAACCAGCTCCCCGCTGGGGATGGTGAGATCGACGTTGTCCAGCGCGGAGAACGCTCCAAATCGTTTCGTAATACCAACGGCTTCGATGCTCATGCAGATCCCTCTCCCGCTGCTTCTAACTTGCCACTTGTTGTTTCGATCGCCATTCAATCAAGCTCTTGACGAACAAAGTCAGCAGGGCCAGCAATGCCAACAAAGAAGCAACCGCAAACGCGGGAACAAACTGATATTCGTTGTACAAAATTTCAATGTGCAGGGGCATCGTATTGGTACGTCCGCGGATATGGCCCGATACGACGGAAACCGCGCCGAACTCGCCCATGGCGCGAGCGTTGCAGAGAATCACTCCATACAAGAGTCCCCACTTAATGTTGGGAAGAGTTACGTGGAAAAACGTCCGCCAGCCGCTGGCACCTAACGTCAGGGCCGCTTCTTCCTCTTCGTTTCCTTGTGCCTGAATGAGCGGAATCAACTCGCGCGCCACGAACGGAAACGTCACGAAAATAGTGGCTAGGACAATCCCCGGCACCGCAAAGATGATCTTGATGTCGTGAGCGGCAAGCCACGGACCCAGAATCCCCTGCAGGCCAAACAGGAGAACGTAGATCAGACCGGAGACCACCGGCGAAACCGCAAAGGGCAGATCGATTAGGGTGATCAGGAGACTCTTGCCGAAAAAGTCGAATTTCCCAATTGCCCAAGCCGCCGCAACCCCGAAAACGACATTCGCCGGCACAGCCATCGCTGCTGCCAGCAGGGTCAAGCGAATGGCCGCCCAGGCATCCGGCTCGCGCAAGCTCTCCACATACACCGTGAACCCTTTTGCCAGCGCCGAGGCAAAAACCATCGTCAGGGGCAACAAGAGGAACAGCCCCAGAAACAGGACCGCGATCCCCGTTAACAGCCGGCGCACCAGCGGCCCTTCGGTGGTCGCCGCTACCGTTCTGGGCAACAGAGTCGCGGGATTTCGTAAGGTGACAGCTGTCGCCATACTTAACGTGTTCTCGTCCTGTACAAGTTCGAATTCATCGCTAGGCGCCGACGGGGATCGGTCTCCCAACGTCCCGCGATTTCCCTGTTCGTTCACTTCGGCCGCTCCACACCTGCAAGAGATTGATCGTCAGCAGCAGTGCAAACGACGCCAGTAGCATTACCACCGCAATCGCAGTGGCTCCCGCGTAGTCATATTGTTCAAGCTTCGTGATGATGAGTAGCGGAGTAATTTCGGTACGCATCGGCATGTTTCCAGAAATGAATACGACCGAGCCGTACTCGCCCACCGCTCGCGCGAATGCCATGGCAAAACCCGTCAGGGCAGCAGGCATCACTGCTGGAAACAAAACGCGGGAAACCGTCTGCCAGCGCCCCGCCCCGAGGCTCGCCGCAGCTTCTTCCATTTCCTTGTCCAGGTCTTCCAGCACTGGCTGCACGGTTCGAACCACGAAGGGGAGGCCGGTGAAGGTGAGGGCGATGACCACCCCAAGTCGTGAGTACGCCGACTTGACGCCAACAGACTGCAGGTATTGCCCGATCCAGCCTTGGGGAGAATAAATCGCCGTCAAAGCGATGCCCGCGACCGCTGTGGGCAGCGCGAAAGGCAGGTCCACCAGAGAATCGAGCAGGCGCCGACCAGGAAACCGGTAACGCACCAGAACCCAGGCCACGAGAAGTCCAAACACGAGATTGATCGAAGCAGCAATCGCGGAGGCGCCGAAACTGAGCCGATAAGACGCCAGCGCGCGCGGAGCCGTGACCACATTCCAGAATTGATTCCTCGTTAGCGAAGCCGTCTTGAGAAACGTTGCGGAAAGGGGAATCAGCACGATAAGACAGAGATAGAGAACCGTGAATCCCAGCGAAAGCCCAAAGCCCGGCAAGATGCTGCGTTGTCTGAAAGTTAACTTCATGGTCGTCAGGACTGCGCCCTTTTATGTCTCGAGTTCCAAATTCACTCGCGGTCTCTGCTAGTTCGGCTGGTACACCTGATCGAATACACCACCATCCGCGAAGTGAATGCGCTGCGTTTTCTGCCAATCCCCAACAATTTCCGCGAGCGTAAACAGCTTCACCTTAGGAAACTGGCCGGCATACTTCTTCGCGACCGGCTCAGAGCGCGGACGGTAATATCTCTTGGCTGCGATTTCCTGCCCTTCGGGACTGTAGAGATACTCGAGGTATGCCTGGGCAATCACCCGAGTTCCCTTCTTGTCCACAACTTTGTCCACGATGCTGACTGTAGGCTCGCAGAGAATGCTGACGGAGGGCACAACGATGTCAAACTTGTCCTGCCCGAGATCCTTGGCACCCAGCAGGACCTCGTTTTCCCAGGCGATGAGCACGTCGCCGATGCCGCGCTCCACAAACGTGGTGGTCGATCCGCGAGCCCCGGAATCGAGCACCGGTACATTCCTGTAAAGCTTCGCGATGAAATCGCGGGCGCTGGCTTCGTTGCCGCCGGACTTCTTCAACGCGTACCCCCATGCTCCCAGGTAGTTCCAGCGAGCCCCTCCCGATGTCTTCGGGTTGGGCGTAATCACGGCAACGCCCGGTTTAACGAGGTCGTCCCAATCTTTGATGTTCTTTGGATTCCCCTTCCGCACCAGAAAAATGACGGTGGAGGTATACGGCGAGCTGTTGTTAGGAAGCCGGGATTGCCAGTTTTTCGGCAGCAGATTCGCCTTCTCTGCGATCGCGTCGATATCGTATGCCAGCGCGAGCGTGACCACATCCGCGTCGAGACCATCAATCACCGCTCTGGCTTGCTTGCTCGATCCGCCATGCGATTGCTGGATCGTCACCTGATTGCCGGTCTTTGCTTTCCAATGCTTGGCAAAGGCGGTGTTATAGTCCTGGTACAGCTCTCGCGTCGGATCGTAAGAGACGTTCAATAACGTGACGTCCCCTTGCCCCGCGAAGGCAGCCGGCATGAGCCCTAGAATCGAGCTGACTAGTACAGCCAAAAACCACAATCTCCGCACGACCTTCACTCCTTTCCCTAGCCCTTTCCGTTGTGTAATTGCCGCACCCGCAGGTGTTGCAGGAGCCTGTGGCACTAGTCTTTGTTCCCCGGGCCGTTCACTACCATCGGCAAAACGCTTGCCGTTTGCTTCTGCCTCTTCTTTCGCTGATTCTTGCTTCGCTTGCCCGCTTCGCCCTGGGGAGCGCTCACAATGTCGGCGAGTGTCGTATTTTCGAGGATCTGAGCGGCCGCATCCCGGACCTCCAGAAATACCTTGTACAGCGCGCGGTGGGGCTCATCTTTGTCAATGAGAACCCGGAGCTGTTCGGCGTCCCCGAATGGCGCCAGCGGACCATCGATCAAGCGAATGATGTCGCTCAAATGAATCTCGGACGGGGCGCGGCGTAAGGCATAGCCACCTTTGGCCCCGCGCACGCTCTCCACCATGCGCGCGTTCTTGAGCTCCAGCAGTATCAGCTCGAGGAATTTCTCCGGCAGGTTTTCTTCGTAGGCGATGTCGCGAATCTTGATGGCACCCTGGCTGTAACGTCGAGCCAGCATCATCATGGCCTGCAGGGCGTAGAGGCCTTTTTGAGAGATCTTCATGCCCTATATTCCCATAAAAGCCTATATAATTACTAGGGTTTATTTTGGTGGCTGAAGGCCAGACCGAGGGGCCCTCACGAGGTTCTGCCACGGCGCGGACAACTGCTTGCCGGTGAATATGTTTAGGGACGGGGAGGAGCGACAGACGGAAGGGCCGGCAGAAGGAAGGGATTAGTGGCCAGAGGCCCCGTTGCTCGAAACCCGCAGAATCTGGACCGTGATGTTGTCGGGACCGCCACGCTCGCGCGCCAACTTCACCAGTTCCGCGCAGGCTGCGGAGGCCGGGCTCCGTGCGACAATCTCGAGAATCTCCAGTTCATGGACCAGGCTCCAGAGACCGTCGGTGCAAAGTACCAAAGCGTCTCCGGCTTCGAGCCTGAGCGGACTGGCGGGTGCCTCGGCCTCGACTTCCGATCCCGCACCCAGGGCCGCCGTCAGAATATGGCGTTGCGGGTGCCGCTCGGCTTCTTCGGAGCGCAGCACGCCGGACTCCACCAACTTCCCTACATAAGAGTGATCCCGGGTTAAGCGCAAGATCGTGTTTCCACGCACCAGATAAAGTCGGCTGTCACCGACATGAGCGAAGTAAACGTGGAGGTCATTCAGAGCTAGGGCTGTGCAGGTAGTACCCATACCCTGAAACTGCGGGTGGTCATCAGCATACTTGCGGATGCGTTCGTGGGCAGTCTTGAATCCTTTGAGTAATGCGCCCCGAGGATCGCTTGCCGGCTCTCGATCGAAGACATCCTGTATCGTTTCTACGGCAAGGCGACTAGCCTCCTGGCCGCCCTCATAGCCCCCCATACCATCGGCGACAACGGCGAGTCTCCCCTTCTGGCGAAACTCAGCTTCACTCTGAGGTTCCCAGTAGGAAAGCGAGTCCTCGTTGTTCTCACGCTGGCAGCCAACGTCGGACAGGCTGGCCATCTCGATCCCAGGCCGAATCTGCATCACGCCTCGCTGGAGGAGACTTACAAGTTCCTGCTCGCTGTGCCGCGGCATCGCCTAAGTTCCGATTGCTGGACCCGAAGCCACCGCACGACAGTACGCCTCATCCGAGAACTCCGGCGGGCGGGCTTGATTATATAACCGGACTTATCGTTCCGGTGTATCGGAAGTTTCGATTAGATCTTGGTCGACAACGCCGATCCGAGGGGGAACAGCGCCCTGCTAGGTCGCAGGACGCGGTGCGCCTATTGTTGTTGCTGCTGCTGCGCGAGTTGAGGTGGCTGGGCTGGAGGCTTCGGCGCTTCCTGCGCCTTCTCGACCAGAACGGACCAATCTTCCGGAACTGGCAGCCCCTGATCCATTTCCGGAGCAGTCTCTGAGGACGTGACCCGCACCGCCACGGATAGCTCGCTCGCCGTCTGTCCGCGGAAGATGCCCTTGGTCGGCGGAACGTCGGCGTAATCCCGACCGATCGCGGTGCGGATATGCCGGTCCCCGGCCACTAGCTGATTCGTCGGATCGAAGCCCACCCAACCGAGCTGCGGCAAAAGCGCTTCCACCCAGGCGTGGGTCGCATCTTCGGCGGAGCGGTCGTGATCTTGAACGCGACGATGGAGGTACCCGCTCACATAACGACACGGAATCCCCACAGTTCGCACCAAGGCGATCATGATGTGAGCAAAGTCCTGACAGACGCCTCGTTTGCTGTGAATGGCTTCGTCGATCGGCGAATCGACCTTGGTGCTTTTGGGAGTGTACTCGAACAAGCCATACAGGGCCGAGTTCAGTTCGTGCAGCACCTGAAGTGGATCGTCGCGCCGGCTGACGTGCAGCTGCTTGGCCAAGTCGAGTAGTGATGGTGTTGGACTCGCGAACTCGCTGGGGAGCAGCATCTCCGAGTAGTCCCCGTTCATGACCAGGGCATCCAATTCAGCCCACGCTTCCGGAGCCAGCGACGCGGGGACAGTCGCGGGCTGCTGCAGATCAATGAGAGCCTCGGCAATGATGACCAAGTCGGAATGCTGGCCAGGAATATCGAAGTGGTGAACATTGTTCCCCAGGTGATCGCGATAGGAGAAGGCGCGGCAACGAGGGCTCACCGACAAATGAAACGTGAGACACCTCTGGCTTCCATCGCTACGGGGATGCATGCGCGTCTCCATGACGCTTTCGCTTACCGGAGACGCGTACCGGAACTTGGTAAGGTGTCGGATCGAATAGAACATGGTCGTTGCCTAGCCCGCCAAGGCTGTCTGGATGGAGTAGTGGATATAAAGTTCGTAAATCATCTGGTGGATGTCCCGGCACTGATACAGAATCCCCTGCAGATAAGCGCCAACATCTTCCGAGAGAATTTCCGAGATCTGCCCGAAACCCAGCGACGCCTGCAGGCGGCCCGCCAATCGGGTCAGTGGGGCAGCGCGGCGCTTGCCGCCTTCCCCGTGAATCGCGTCCAACGCCGACTGCAGGCAATCGATGGAGTATCGAACAGCGTGCGGAAACTCCGGGTTCAACAGAAGAAATTCGAGAATTTTGTCCGGATTTACGTCGGCCGTATAGGCTTTGCAGTACGCTTCAAAAGCAGTGCAGGAACGGAGGAGTCCGACCCACTCCAGGTATTCATTGCCTTCAGGCAGGTTGCCGCTCTGGCCCCAGAATTCTTTGCGGTAGAGACTCAGCAAGCTGGCCGTCGCCGCGGCTCGCTCGATGT
>Ga0210408_10000704_pt1 | contig 38936 bp, 27 predicted proteins | sample IncBWH4MmetaG_FD_155471 | JGI IMG/M metagenome (GOLD analysis project Ga0210408, IMG submission 155471) | Forest soil microbial communities from Barre Woods Harvard Forest LTER site, Petersham, Massachusetts, United States - Inc-BW-H-4-M | ecosystem: Environmental > Terrestrial > Soil >...
CCAAAGCCCGTGCTCGCCACAGTTCCGCGAATTCCCTTGTCGCCCCCTGTGCCGTTGCCATATCCCGGCCCACCCGGCAAAGCCGGCGAACCGAGACGATTCACGTTTGTAGCCTTGTTGGGATCTCCCTTGCCGGGGAGTCCATTGGGATCGCCGAATCCTCCGGTCTGCACTTTATTCACCGGAGCGACCACCGTTGCTGGTGCTGCGCTGCCTGAAGAGAGGTTGTTCACCTTCACATCCTCTTTCGGCCGCTTTGGCTGATTCGTCGGGATATCCACCTTCACTTGATCAAAGGTTGGATTGAGTTCCACTGGCTTGGCGTCTAGCGTTCGCACCTTTGGTGGCTCGACCTTTGCCGTCAAAAATACGTGCGGTTGCTTGGGATTCAATTTTACAGGTTCAGGAATTTCCGGTTTGGGTGTAGGCGGCGCGACCTTGGGTTTGATCTTCGGCGGCGGTGGTGGTGGCGGCTCCGGGGCGACTGGGACTAGCGTGACCGGCTGCATGAGTTCTGTTGGCCGAAGGTTCAGCGCGGTTTTCATCTGTTCCGGGAAGAGCAGGGGTAGCAGAACAAGGAACCCTATGATGACGATCTGGCTCCCGGCGCTGATTCCGATGCGATCCCAGCGTGGTTTGGAGTCCGGCAATAGTGCAAGGCGTGCGGCGATCGGTTTTGTGCCGATGGCCTTCTTCCAGGCTTCGGGGTTGGCCGTGCGGCTGCGGTTCGCCTCAAAACCGACGCCCATCGTGGTCTTACGTGGTGGATCTGCGATCATGGTTGTCATCCGCGTGCCGCCTCGGGAAAACTCTGCCTTTGAAGTTGGGTTCTCTAGGAATTCCTAGCTCCCAAATTCGCTAGCAGAATGGAAAATGCGCTCTTGCAGTACCAGACTACGGACGAGGCTGAGGGAGTCCGAATAGGACTTTGGTACTAGCGTCGCGAATTCGCTAATGCTCCCGCGAGCGCACCGTAGCGCACCGTAGCGCACCCCGTTCTAACCCGGCGAGGCAGTCTTGGTTGCGGGCAGGGGCGCAACTCCTGCTTAGGATACCCTAAACTGGCCCGGGGTTGCGTCACTTTTAGTACAGGTCTCTTCCTCCAGGGCTTATCCTTTGGCTACAACATCTTAGGCTGAGGCTGGGTTACCTGGGATACAGTAAATACTCGAGACACGGATGGATAAAGACCCTAGAAACCGCCAAGTAGCCGCGAAACCCGCGGATTCGTCCCCGGCGCTCCAGGACCGCGCCCCCCTGGTCGAGTGGCTCCACGCGCGGTCGAATGCCGCACGCTGGGGACTTTCCCGCGAGCGTTTTGCGCTCGCGCTGGAACGCAGTGTAGGCAAGGGCTTGGCCTCCGGAGCGCTCACTCCCGCAGATCTCGAAAAGTATCTCGCCGCGCTGCACCTCGAAGATCTCGCCCTGGCCTGCGCCTGCATCGAAGGATGCCAGGAGGCCTGGGAACATTTCTACGCCACCTACCGGAATTACCTGCGTGCCGCTGCTGCTGCGATACTTCGTCGCGACTCCGCATCCGCGGAAGTGTGTGAGCTTGCGGATTCACTCTTCGCGGAGTTGTACGGCCTCGTCGGCGGCAAAGGCGGCGAGCGTTCTCTGTTTCGTTATTTTCACGGGCGCAGCTCTCTGAAAACCTGGCTCCGTGCCATCCTTGCCCAACGGCACATCGATTCCATTCGCGCGGGTCGCCGCTTCGAGGAGCTTGGTGAAGAGGACACGCAGGACGCGCGGCAGAAGACGCGGACAACTCCAGAACTCACGCTCGTCGATCCGCATCGCCAGCGTTACCTCACCCTGTTTACCCGCGCTCTTGCGGGTGCTCTCGAACAGCTCGAGCCGCAGGAACACGAGACTCTCCGTCTCTATTACGCCGAGGAGAAAACGCTCGCCGAGATTGGCCGCTTGCTCGGTGAGCATGAATCCAGCGTCTCCCGCCACCTGGACCGCACACGCCGCAATCTCCGCGAAAAAGTGGAACACCTGCTTCGCCAGGGATCTGCACCCGCCAATGGCTCGGCTGCGCAACCCGGTCTGAGCAATGCGGAAATCGTTCTCTGTTTCGAATACTGCGCGGAGGACTCTCCCATCGATTTGGAGAAATTGCTCCCGCGTTCCAAATCACCAGGCCCAGCTGCCGGAAAGCGGCCGTCATGATCGCTCCGTGCAAGAAAGCCGCGCAGTTCCGTTCAAAGGATGGAGAGGCCCATGTCGTCTGACGAGCGCGATCGAAATTTTGACAAAGCGATTGCGCGCCATTTGCGTTCTGCGGCGGGCTCCGCGGATGCTGCCAGCGGCGATGCCGGATCTGTCTCGCGCCGCGATTCGTGCGCCGATAGTGAGACGCTTGCCGCCTATCACGAGCGATCGTTGCTCCCCGTGGAAATGAATTCCTGGAAGGAACACATCGTTGGTTGTGCGCACTGCCAGGAAATCCTCGCACACCTCGAAGCCACTGAAAATATTCCCATGCATGCCGCCGCAGAGAAACTCGAAGCTCCACCGATGGCCGCGGCAGACCAACCTGCGGCCGCCTCTCAGCCGGCTCGCGCACAGGTCCGGCGCTTCTCCATCGTATCGCCCTTGCGTTGGCTCGTTCCCGCCGGTGCGATTGCCGCAGGTTTGCTTGTTTGGATCGCGATCCATGAAAATCCGCGTCCAGTTCTTCCGCGTTCGAATGAAACCGAGATGGCAAAAACCCAGGCACCGCCTGCCCCAACCCCTTCTTTGGAATCAAGGGCTCCGGTCTCTGAGGCACACCCGCAACTCGTTGCGCCAACGCCACCTTCCCTGAACGATCAAATTGCCTCGGCAAGAGGCAGGGCCGATAAGCAAGCTCCGAACCAGCCTGAATTCGAGAACTACACGGCAAAAGTAACTCCCGCAAAGCCTTCTGCGAAAGAAGAAAGCAAGCTACAGAAAGACGCCGAGCGAGCTTCTTCCACGGATTTACTCGGTAGTGAAAATCAGCCAACTCTCGACTCCAAGACCTCGGCCGGCGCCATGCAACAACGCGTCGAACTGCAATCCCAGGCGGCGAATGCTCAAGTCCAGAATCAATCCAACGCCAACTCCCCTAAAACACCCGGGCCCGCTCCACCCGGCCAGGTGGAAGCGGCAAAAAAATTGAAATCCGCGCCTGCTCCGCCTCCTGTTCCCGCGTCTGGCTTTGGGGGACGCGCTTCCGCGGAAGCTGCCACGCAGATGGTGGTGGTTGCTTCCGATCCAAATTTGATCACCGCCCCCAGCTCCAATTCTCTCTGGCGCGCCGGACACGCGGGCCTCATCGAGTTCTCTCCGGACGGCGGACATTCTTGGTCGCGACAGTCGAGCGGCGCGCTCGTGGATTTGCTCACTGGCACCGCCCCATCGGACAAAGTCTGCTGGATCGTTGGCCGCGTGGGCGCCATTCTTCTCACCACCGACGGCGGTGCGCACTGGAAACTGATTTCTTCGCCGCTCAAGGAGGATCTTGGCGGAATACAAGCCACGGATGAATTGCACGCGACCGTTTGGAATGCCCGCGGAACGAAGGCTTATACAACCAGCGACGGCGGCGTCACCTGGGAGCGCTCACCCAAACCATGAAGCTTCACGGCCAGCGGGACAGGTCCACGGTTGCAAGAAATTCCCGCCGTGCCGTTCTAAGGGTGAAGGCAAATTTCAATTGAGGTGAAAGTGATGAGAGTCCCACGGAAGAAACTAGTCACGCGATGGTTCTGGACGGCAGCAGCCGCCACGGTTTTCGCTGGCTTTGCAACACTCTTGCTTGCTGCAACCCGCGATAACAGAGTCTACGCGGCGCAAGAAAAGGACGCCGCCCGTGCTGCCGCCGGCGATCAATCCACCGGCCTGAACGATCAGACCGACCTGAACGTCACCGTCTACAATTCGAACATCGCCCTGATCCGCGACGTCCGCCAGCTTTCCCTCCCCGGCGGCGCCTTTCTCCTGAAATTCATGGACATCGCCGCCACCGTGAATCCCGCCACGGTTCATTTCCGCTCCCTCACCGATCCCGATAAGCTCGGTGTCATCGAACAAAACTACGAATACGATCTCCTCGAGCCCGCCAAACTCCTTCACAAGTACGTCGGCCGCGAAGTCACTCTGGTCCGCGCCTACCAGGAGAATGGCACCACCAAGCGCGAAGAGATTAAGGCCACCTTGCTTTCCGACAACAACGGTCCCGTCTGGAAGATCGGCAACGATATCGTGACCGGGATGTTTGCGGAGAGCTATCGCTTTCCCGAAGTCCCGCCAAATTTGTACGACCGGCCCACGCTGCTGATGTCTCTCGAAAATTCCGGCCCAAGAAAACAGCAGATTGAAGCGTCCTATCTCGCGAACAATCTTTCCTGGAACGCTGACTACGTCCTCACCGTCTCGCGCGATGAAAAGAACGCCGACCTCGATGGATGGGTCACCCTCGTCAACAACAGCGGCACCGCTTTTCACAACGCCAAGCTCCAGCTTGTCGCCGGCGATCTGAATCGCGTAGCCGATAAGGGCACCATCGGTAGGATGGAAATGAATGTGCCGATGGCCGCCGCAAAAGCTGCTCCCCAATTCCAGCAGGAAAATTTCTCCGAGTATCATCTCTACACCCTCGGCCGCAAAACTTCTGTGGAAGACAAAGAGTCCAAGCAGATCAGCCTGCTCGAAGGCACCGGCGTCCCCGTCACCAAGCTCTTCGTCGTCAACGGCCAGAACTACTACTTCCGGAACGCCCCGGCTCCCGGCGCGCCCATCAAGGATGCGGTCATGGTCTATTACAAGTTCAGGAATGAAGAAAAAGCCGGCCTTGGTATGCCCATGCCCGCTGGCAACGTTCGCGTCTACCAGAAAGATTCACGCGGCGGCATTCTTTTCGCCGGTGAAGACCGCATCGACCACACTCCCAAAGACGAAGACGTCTCCATCCACATCGGCAACGCCTTCGATGTCGTCGCCGAGCGCAAACAGACCGACTACAAGCGCATCGACACCCACGTTTGGGAAATGGAGTATGAAATCACCATCCGCAATCACAAAGACGCGCCCATCACCGTCCAGGTCAATGAACCCATCGGTGGCTCCTGGGAAATGCTCACTTCCACCTACAAATTCACAAAAACGGCAGCTTTTGCCGCCCAATTCAACGTTCCCGTCGCCAAGGATGGCACGGCTGTGCTCAAGTACCGCGTCCGGGTCAGCTAGTGACCCAGAAAATTCTTCTGGACATACGGCAGCCCCGCCTGATATCATGTTATTACGTCACATTGTGGCTAATAAAAGCGGCAGCTTGTCTGCCGCTTTTCGCTTTTTAACCTATCGTCGCGCCGCTCGGACTGAAACCGGCACGGCTTTTAGAATCAAGAATTTACAAACGCCACCTCCCCTAACTAAACTCTTTCTTTTGATAACCATGCAAACTGCCGGGGAGTGAGGGCTGTTTTACTCTCTTTTGCTTCTTTTTTGCGCTCTTTCAACAAAGACTGTGGAGCAAGTTCTTTATTCTCTTAAGCTTTCGCACTCTTTCTTAAGAAAGGGGGTTGTGGGGTATCCTCCCCATTTTGGAACTCGTCACCGGATTTCCGCTACAAAAATCATCTCCGGCGATTCATCTCGCAACGGCGTCCGGTCAAAATTACCGTACAGCGCCGTCACGCGGAAACCGCACCGCGCCAGGAGGTGTTCGACCTCATAGCGGAAGAAATAGCGCAGCGTCCACGCGAAGACCAGCCGCTCCTTGCGTCCTCCCGGATGCGTGATCGAAAATATCATCTCCACATCGTTTCGTTGTTCCGCTCGATGAAACGCCTTGACGCGCTCGCTGATCCGCACTTCGCGGCCGTCCTGCGTTTTGTATTCCGCGACGAGAGCTTCCCGGTGATGCACGGGATCGTGCATTCGTTCCGCATCGGTCTGAAACACATCCAGAACCAGCCGTCCGCCCGGCGTCAGATGCTTTCGCGCGCACTCCAGGCAATCCATCTGCTGACGCAATTCCAGCAGGTGGTGAAACGCCCGGAAAGGAATAATCACCAGCCGGAATCTTTCGCCCAGATCAAACTGCGTCATGTCCCCTTGCATCAGGTGTACTCGCTCGCGCGGCTCCACGCGCAGCGCCGCGCGCTTCTGCACCGCGCGCTCGAGCATGCGTTCGGAAAGATCCAGCCCCGTCACGCGTTTTCCCGCTTCCGCCAGCGCCATGGTTACGCGCCCCGTGCCGCACCCCAGCTCCAGCACCGGATCGCCGTATTCGCGCGCCGCCTCGCGATAGAACGCTAAGTCCTGCAGCCGCCGTTGGACGAGCGGCGACTCGTCGTAGTAATCCGCAATGAACGAATCGTAAAGCGCTGATGGCATGAAAATTCCTCAACTACTGCGAACCTTCGATGGAGATCAGGCCGTCGCTCTTCGGCCTCCTTTACATCTTTTACTTCCTTTACCAATTAACTTCCTATACCTCAATAACCTCCTTTGCTTCATTCCACCACCGCATCCGCCTCAATCTCCACCAGCATCTCCGGCGAAATCAGCTTGCTCACTTCCACCATGCTCGTTGCCGGCCGGATCGTCCCGAAAAATTCCTCATGCGCGCGCCCTACTTTTTCCCATTCCGCGATGTTGGTAACGAAGATACGCGTTCGCACCACGTCCTTCAGCCCCGCGCCCGCTTTGATCAGCGCCGCCTCGATATTCTTGATCGTCTGCACCGTCTGCGCGTGCAGATCGCCCACGCCCACGATCTTCGCGTCCGGACCTGTCGCCGTCGTTCCCGACACCGAAATCGTATTGCCGATCCGCACCGCGCGCGAGTACCCAACAATCGGTTCCCACGGCGCCCCGCTCGAAATGTTCTGCCGCGTCATGTTCTGCTCCCCTTCTTCAGATTCATAGAAAGCATAATCTACTCTCTACTTGTTTGGGCGTAGGAAAATGGCGCGCGCGGCCACGTATCGAAACGCGCCGGGAAGATGCTAAACTGAATGAAATTCAGCGGAGAAATCGAGAAAACGGATGAAGTGTAACAACATTCTGGAAGCTGTCGGACACACGCCATTAATCCGTCTGAACCGCATCAATCACGGTCTGAAGCCGCAAATCTACGTCAAAGCCGAGTTCACCAATCCCGGCGGCTCGGTAAAAGACCGCATCGGCATCGCCATGATTGACGACGCCGAAAAAAAGGGCGTGCTCAAGCCCGGCGGCACCATCATCGAAGGCACTTCCGGAAATACCGGCATGGGGCTGGCGCTGGTCGCCGCCGTGCGCGGTTACAAATGCGTGTTCACCACCACCGATAAGCAATCCAAGGAAAAGGTCGATCTCCTCAAAGCTCTCGGCGCCGAAGTCATCGTTTGCCCCACCGCTGTCGAGCCCGAGGATCCGCGCAGCTATTACTCCGTGGCGAAAAAACTTGCCCGCGAAATTCCCAATTCCTACTACCCGAATCAGTACGACAATCCCATGAATCCCGAAGCCCACTACCGCACCACCGGCCCGGAAATCTGGGAAGACAGCGAAGGCAAAATCACGCACTTTGTCTGCGGCGTGGGAACCGGCGGCACCATCAGCGGTGTCGGAAAATATCTGAAGGAAAAGAATCCCAACGTAAAAATCGTCGCCGTGGACCCTTACGGCTCGCTCTACTACGATTTCGTCAAGACCGGACAAACCGTCAAGGCCAAGACCTACGTGGTCGAAGGTATCGGAGAGGATTTTTTCCCCACGACGATGAACCTGAAAATCCTCGACGACATTCTTCAGGTCAATGACGAAGAATGCTTCGTCGTCGCGCGCCGCCTGGCAAAAATGGAAGGCCTTTTCACCGGCGGCTCCGGTGGCGGCTGCATTTCGGGCGCTTTACGTCTCGCGAAAGATCTGGGACCTCATGATTTCGTCGTCGCGCTGCTGCCGGACACCGGCATGCGCTACCTCAGCAAGGTCTACAACGAAGAGTGGATGCGCGAACGCGGTTACGTGGACGCGGCCACGGCCATCACTGCCGGAGAAGTCGTGCACGCCAAGCACGCCCTGGGCAAAGTACGCGATCTCATTATCGGTCGTCCGTATCAGACGGTTTTTCATGCTTTGAAAACCATGCAGGAACAGGACATTTCGCAAATTCCTGTCTTCGAAGAGAATCTTCCCATCGGGACGATTTACGAAGACCAAATCTTGAATCTTGCCTTGCAAGGTAAGGATCTTCGCAAGCTCGTCGTCCGCGAAGTGATGAGCAAGCCCCTGCCGCAGGTTCCGCGCACCGCGCCCGTAGAGCGTGTCACCCACATCCTCAGCCACGAGAATCCCGCAGTCTTTGTCGAAATGGGCGACACCCGCTTCGAGATCCTCACCAAATACGATCTCATGAGCACCGTCGCCAGCCTCATGGAACAGAAACGCTGAGCCCGTTCTCCGCGGCACATTTTCAGCGGACAGGATAATGGAACTGTGAAGATTCACGATTTCAATTTACGGCTGAAAGACTCGATCCTCATCGCCGATGGCGCGATGGGCTCGATGCTGCACGAGGCCGTGGGCGCGCAGCGCTGCTTCGATGAGCTGAACGCCACCGAGCCGGAAGCGGTTTTTCGCGTGCACCAGGCTTACATCGAAGCCGGCGCGCACATCATCGAAACCAATACCTTCGGCGCGAATCGCTTCAAGCTTGGGCCTCTCGGTCTTGGCGACGAAGTGCAGCGGCTCAACAGCCGCGGCGTGAAGATTGCCCGCGAAGCGCGCGAATCCGCCGCACGCGATGTGCTTATCGCAGGCTCCATCGGCCCGCTCGGCCTGGGCGTGCAGTCGCGTCATCCTGCTCCGGAAGAAATACAGGACATCTTTCACGAGCAGGCGCTCGCGCTCGAAGAGCGCGGCGTCGATTTCTATATTCTTGAAACGTTTGCCTACATCGAAGAATTGCTCTTCGCCATCGACGCGATTCGCTCGTTTTCCGGTTTGCCCATCGTGGCCCAGCTCACCTATTCCGAAGAAGGCACAACCTACGGCGATCTCCGCCCGACGGGTGCTGCGGCGCAGTTAAAAAACAAAAATGTCCAGGTCATTGGCGCAAATTGCACCCTTGGACCGCAAGCGCTCTTGCCAATCCTCCAGGAACTTGCCGCCGTCGATGATGTGCGCGTCAGCGGCATGCCCAACGCCGGCTTTCCCAAACGCGAAGGCGACCGCATCGTTTATCCCAAATCCTCGCCCGAATATTTCGCGCTTTTTGCGCGCGAAGCTGCTGCGCTCGGAGTGCGCATTCTTGGCGGCTGTTGCGGCACGACTCCCGCGCACATTCGCGCCATGGCCGAAGCCGTCAAGTCACTCAAGCCCGTCACGACACATGCCGCCGTGCATTCCGTCGAAGTGATGGCCAAGCCGGTTCCGGTGGCGCACCGCGATCCGGAAAGCAAATTCTGGAAAAAGCTGCAGAAAAAAGAGTTCGCCGTCTGCGTGGAAATCGACCCGCCTAAGGGCCTCTCGCTCGACCGCATCTACGAGCAGGTCGACAAAGTTATGGCCTCGAAGAAAGTGGATGCCATCGATATCAACAGCGGTGCCATGGCTCGCGTCGGGATGGACGCGCTGGTCGTCGCCGGCGCCCTCGAAGCGCATGGCGTTGAAACCGTTCCACACCTCACCACGCGCGATCAGAACATCATCGGCCTGCAGGCCGCGTTGCTAGGTGCGTGGACTGTCGGCGGTGTTCGCAACATTCTCGCCATCACTGGCGACCCGCCCTCGGTTGGTGACTACCCGGAAACCAGCGGCGTCTACGAAGTCGATTCCGTCGGCCTCGTCAAAGTTCTTAACCGTTTGAATCAGGGCACAGACTGGGCAGGCAAGACGCTCGGCGGCGCAACAAATTTCGCCATCGGCGTCGCGGTCAATCCCGTCGCCGACGATCTCGACAACGAAATCGAGCGCTTCCACGCCAAGATTGAAGCCGGCGCGCACTACGCCATGACCCAGCCGCTCTTCGATCCTGCGCACTGGCACGCTTTCCTGAAAAAACTCGGCGGCAAGCCTGCTATTCCTGTTTTGATCGGGATCTGGCCTTTGACCAGTTACAAGCAGGCGCTGCGCCTGAACAACGAAGTCCCCGGCATCGTCATCCCCCAGCCGCTGCTGAAATCCCTGGAAGCCGCCGGAGCCGCCGCCCGCGACCGCGGCTTCGAAGTCGCGCGCGAAATGCTCTCCTGGGCGCGCACCGAGCTTGCCGGCGCGTATTTGATCCCGCCCTTCAAGCGCTACGAAGAAATCCTAGAGATTCTGTAGTGGCCGGTCTTTAGACCGGCGTCTTTGATTCTTGTAGAGACCGAACCACAACCCTCGTTCGACGATTCTTGGTCGACGATAGGTCCAATCCATCCCAGGAATCCTACCTTGCAGGAGCCACTGAGCTAGTGTGATCGTGAATGATTTTCCACCCGTCCGGAAAGCGCTGCCACACCAGCGTGAACACCCCTCCGAGCTCATCTTGTTCTCGCTTCAAATGCCATCGCCCCAAAACCATCGCCGAGTGCGGCCCCAAAAACCGAAACTCCAGATCCGAAAAATCAAGCTGGCCCATCGCCGCGCGGTCCGGATAGTTTTTCTTGTAGCGCGCCAGCACTCCGTCCCATCCGCGAGCCACGCCGCTGCTTCCGGAAAATGTCAGCTCACTCGAATGCCAGTATCCCACCAGAAAGGCGTCCACATCGCCGCGGTTCCAAGCCGATTGCTGCGCCTCCAGCACCGCTTTGATGGCCTTCTGGTCGGCTTCTCGTCCGTCGCTGGGCACCCCGAGCGAAGAATTCTGGAGAAGAAATCCCAAGAAAAGTGCGAGCCCGGCCGCCAGCAAAACCATGCGAATATTCGACCGCATATTCACGCTCCCTTTGCTTAAAATTGTCTAGTGCCAGGATCGGCGAATTGCACAAACAATCAAACCATTGCTTTTTCAACCTGCTAATCATATTAGGTCATTTATTTTCAATAGCTTACACCGATAGTTCCAGTCCACTGGTACTTCAGGGCTATTGGTAGGTATTTTTCGCACCGGCACAATCCCTTTAGAGGCTGAGGGATGTTCGCCACTATGCTATTTGCGATCTCCATCGTTGCCCTGGCCCAGTTTGGCCTGTACTACTGGCGCGCGGTCCTGGCGGGAGTAGCCGCCCAGCCGGTTTCCGATCGCGTGCTGTCCGCTGCCCGTGTTGAAAACGGGCGCGTGGCCCCGGAACACTTCGAGACCCTCGCCGGGCTCCACGATCTGACCCCCGATCTCTTTCCGAATCGCGGGGGCCTCGGTCTCGTCCGTCTTTACTACCGAGTCGTACAAAGCCTTGACGCCGTAGCGGGCGCACGCATTCCTGCAGTGGCTGCCTGGAGCCTAAGCGAGCGCGTTATCTGCGCCCGCTATGCCGCCGTCCAGGTGGACCGCCGCCTCCAGGCCAACCTGCAGCTCGCGGCCTCGCTGCGCTCCTGCTAAGCCTGACTCCACTGGCTGGAATTAATAAGCCCATCGCAGCAGGATCCCGCCAGTCGTATAACCGGCTCCCACGGTCACAATCAGCACCAAATCCCCTTTGCACAGCCGACCTTGCTCCACAGCGTCCCGTAGCCCCAGGGGAATCGTTCCTGCGGTGGTATTCCCGTAGCGATCGATATTCACCATCACCTTGGAATCCTCTATTCCCAGCCGCTCCTGCGTGGCTCTGATAATCCGGAGGTTGGCCTGGTGCGGCACGAGCAGCGCCAGATCGTCTTTCGTAAAGCCGTTCCTCTCGAGGAGGTGTGTGGCCATCTCCGCCATTCTTCGCACGGCATACTTAAACACTTGCGAGCCTTCTTGATGGACGAAGTGCATTCTTTTCTCGATGGTTTCCGCGCTGGATGGATTCAGCGAACCTCCGCCCGGCATGTACAAAAACGCTCCGCCAGACCCATCCACATCGTGTTCGAAATCCAGAATTCCCTCATTCGAACCGGCGGCTTCAATCAGAGCCGCACCTGCGCCGTCTCCAAACAGCACGCACGTCGCGCGATCCTTGTAATCCAGGATGGAAGTCATAGTGTCGCTTCCGATCACCATGACTTTTTTGTGCGTCCCCGCGCCCACAAACTGCGCGCCCACGGTCAGTGCGTACGCAAAACCGGAACACGCCGCAGACAGGTCAAAGCCCCACGCTTTTCTTGCTCCGATGCGATCCTGCACCAGGCAGACGGTCGCGGGAAAAAACATATCCGGCGTGACGCTGGCGAGCACAATCAGGTCAATTTCCAGAGGATCCGTTTTTGCTTGCGCAAGGAGAGCCTTGGCCGCCTCCGTCGCCAGGTGCGAACTCGCCACACCCTTCTCCACGATGTGGCGTTCTCGGATGCCGGTGCGCGTGCGGATCCATTCGTCGTTGGTCTCGACGATTTTCTCCAGGTCCGCGTTGGTCATCACCTTGGGCGGAACGTACCCGGCTACACCCGTAATTTTTGCCGCGATGCGGTGGGACATGACTCTCCTTGCAAATGGCCCCGGAATAAAAGAACCTGAATTTTATGCGATAGCGCGGTGACGATACAAGGCGAACTCCTGCTCTCCTCGTTGCTGCAAAGAATGAATCAGGAATCCGAAAGATGGCCCCGCGTAGAAGGAATCAACTGCGCGCGCGCCCGAGAATTGCCGAGGACGGAAGGATTTCGTAGCGCCAGGAGATGGTGGCCGATTTCTGGAGCATGGCGGACACGGAACAATATTTTTCTTCGCTGAGTTTTATCGCGTGCTTTACGGCTGCGTCATCCAGTTGCCCGCGGAGCCGATAGAGGATTTCCAGTTTTGTCCAGACGGTGGGAGGTGCCGGGGCGCGCTCGCCGGAGCAGATTACTTCCAGCGATTCCAGTCTTTGGCGTTTTTTTTCGAGAATGATCACGATGTCGGTAGCGGTGCATGCCCCCAGAGCCATCAACACGAGTTCCATCGGCCCGGGAGCCTTATTCGAATCGCGATCGGAATCAACAGTCATGGCGTGCCCCGAGGGGCTCGTGGCCACGAATTTCTGTTCGCCAATCCACTTCACGGATGCGGTTTGCATAACGACCTCTCCAGAAAAGAATAACAGGAGCTGCCGCGAGGAACGAAACGATCGACCAGGCGGCGCAGCGCAGCCGGCAATGTCACGTACTACCATGCAATTTGAGCGTATGATTTGGAACGAATTGAGACGTTTCTACGGAGGGCAACGATGCAGATGCAATCGAGATGGACGAGATGGAGCGGCGCGGTGGTCTTTGCGCTGATGATCACTCTATTCGCAGGGCACGAAGTGTTGAGCGCCAGGCAAGACGTGATGGCCGCGGAAACGAAAGATCAGCCTTATGTCATCGAGTATTACTACAAGGCGAAATGGGGCCATGCGGATGAGTTCCTCGCACTGTTCAAGAAAAACCACTATCCAGTGCTGAAAAAAGAGATGGAATTGGGGCGCATGCTGAAAGTGAGCATGGCAACGCCGCGGTATCACGCCACGGAAGATGGGCGCTGGGACTTTCGCGTGACCATCGTTTTCAAGAATGCCGCGATTGCCAACGACAATTTTGACAGCGGCGCGCTGATCAAGCAGCTTTATCCCGATCAGGAGGCCTACAAGAAAGAGGAACAGCGGCGCTTCGAAATCCTGGACTCACACTACGACATTCCAATCAAGGACGTGGATTTAGACGGGAAATAACTGGTTCGACGGACTCCGCGGATCAGGTGTTGCGCGGGCCTGTGGTGGCTGCAACTTCGATGACCGGATTCGGCAGGGCGCGCATCGTTCGAACGAAGACTTCCACGATGGTGCCGTCAAACTGAGCGTTCGCGCAGCGCTCGAGTTCCGCCAGGGCGTCGGCGGCCCTGCGCGCTTTCTTGTAGGTGCGATCGCTGGTGATGGTATCGTAGGCATCCGCAATGGCGATAATGCGCGCGCCGAGCGGGATTTTTTCGCCGCCGAGTGCATCGGGGTAACCGGAACCGTCGTAGTATTCGTGATGGTGCAGAACCATCTCGCGAATCCGAGCGAGCGGAGTGAGCGGATCAAGAATCTTGGCGCCAAACCTGACGTGAGATTTCATGGTCTCCCACTCGTCGGGATTGAGCGGGCCGCTCTTATTCAAAATATTTTCCGGGATACCGACTTTTCCGATGTCGTGCAGCACGCCGCCCAAGCGGATTTCCTCCACTTCCGCATCGGACATGGCCATGGCTTCGGCGATCAGCGCCGCATAGGCGGAAACTTTCTGTGAATGGCCCTGGGTGTAGTGATCTTTCGCGTCGATGGCGAAAGCCAGCGACGTAACCGTGTCGAGCACCGCTTGCGGCAGAGCTTGTGGGCCTTGCACTGGCGCCGTGGCCGTCTTGTTGTTCACGGTCTCTGTTGAAGCGAGAGATTCGGTGAACTGTGTGAGGCGCTGGTAGATCTCTTCGAAGGCCTCCGGACCGGTGGCGAAGAGCCTCTTGAGCGTCACACCCAGATAGGCTTCGAGAACGTCGCGCTTCCACTTCTTTGCTTCGTTAGGATCGAAGTGATCCGCCGTGGAGACCGCGTTGCCACCCTGATGCTTCGAAAGATACATCGAAGCGTCAGCAACCTGGATCAACTCTTGAGGCGAAGACCCGTGCAGCGGGTAGCAGGCGATGCCGAAGCTCGCGCTGATGTTTTTCTCGCGCAGCAACGGATCCGCGGAGACCCATCCGCGAAGTTTGCTCGCCAATTGCCGCGCGTGCTCCATGTTGGTTTCCGGCATCAGGATCACGAATTCGTCGCCGCCGTAGCGGGCCACGACATCGGAGCGCCGGCAATTCGTTTCCAGAATGTGGCCCACGCGTTGCAACACGAGGTCGCCCTCCAGGTGGCCGTAAAAGTCGTTGACGAATTTGAAGCGGTCGAGGTCCATGAGCACCAGGGCGAAGGCGCGGCCCGCGCGCGTCGAGCGCTTCCATTCGGCGGAAAGTGCTTCCATGAAAAACCGGTGGGTCTTTACGCCGGTCAGTCCATCCGTGATGGCCTGTTCCTGAGCTTTCTGGAAAGACAGTGCGTTGTGCAGCGCGCCCGCGATCAAGTCCGCGAGCGTGCGAAGCAGAAGGATTTCTTCTTCGGAGAAATCGGCGACTACGGAGGATTCGATGGACAAAATGCCGTGCAGCTGGTCCGCGTAGAAAACCGGCAGCGCAATCGCGGACACGGTATCGGGCAGGAGTGGCTTGAGGGCGTTGTCGGAGAGAGACGTGGCGCGGTAAGCGGCCATGTGTCCATTGCGTGCCACGTGGCCGATGAGTCCGATTCCGAGTGGAATGCGGCGGCCGGTTGTTCCGCGGCGCTTGCCGGCTTCGGCCTGGATGACAATCTCGCGGGTAGCATAATCGAGCTGGCCGATTCCGATGTGATCGTAGGTCAGGCCCTCTTCCAGCTGCTCGGTGATTTTCGCCAGCATTTCATCCGGATTCAGAGTGGCGATGGCGTTGCGCGAAATGGTATTGAGCAGAGTCAGGTGACGGGCTTTCGTGCGTTCCTCGTGGAAGAGCCGCGCGTTCTCGATGGCGATGCTGGCTTCGCTGGCCAGCACGCGGAGAAGCTCCAGGTGGCCTTCGTCGAAACTGCGCTCATTGTCGGAATAGACGGCCATGGCTCCGATCGCGTGATCATAGGCGACCAAGGGGACACCGCAGAAACAGCCTTTCGTGCGCAGCGGTTCCACTCCGAGCTTTTTCGCCTCGGCGACATAATTGTCACGGATCAGGACGGGCTGCCGCGTTCGAATGATGTATTCGGTGATGAAATTTCCCGCGGGCCTGGTTCGCTTGGGCATGCGGGTACCGTCGATCATTTCGAGATCGAAATGCATTTCGTCACGAAGCGGATCGAGCTCGGCGATGTAGAAATTCTCGACATCGAACAGACGGCGCAGCTCTTCCCAAACCTTGCGCATCAAGTCTTCTTTGTTCAGGGTGGAGCTCAGCGCGCGGCCAATTTCGTTAAGGACGTGCAACTCTTCGGAGCGGCGCGAAGTCTGCTGAATCAAATAGCTGTTCTCGACAGCCATACCGATCTGATGTCCCAGTGCGAGGAGCAGCCGCAGTTCAGCGGGAGTGAAGCGGCGGCTGTCCGGAGTGCCAAGCAGCAGCACGCCGAAAGCCTGCTCCTTCGCCTGAAGGCTGATGGCTACGACGCTTCGGAGTCCCTGCGTCAGAGCCAGGTCGCGGAAACGGCGGATGGACTGTTCTTTTTCAAGAGCGGAGAGGGAGTCGTCGCGCAGGTCGCGGAAACCCAGGAGTCCGCCGAGGCGCGACACCAGGCTGACCAGATAGTCGTCGAGGCCTTCGTCCTGTGCGGCGCGGCAAAAATCATCACTCAAGCCCACGGCAACAACGGATGTAGGTCCCTGAGGATCACCGTGATGCAAGAAGAGCGCGCCGGCGGGGAGTCGGACAACCCCGAGGACGCGGTCCAGGGCTTGCGAGAGCATGCGCTGGATTTCGCCGCCGACAAAACTGGAGGTGGCCAGATTCAGATTCGAAAGCGCAAGCATGTTGCGCTCAACCCGCCGCTTTTCTTCTTCATAAATCGCCATGACCATCAACATGGCAACGAACGCGCACGGAGCGGCCGCGACGACGTTAAGGTTCGCGCCCTGTAGTTCCGGCGCGGTGTTCAGAAAATGCAGCGAGACCCAGAGAACTCCCCAAGAGGCGAAAGAGATGCCCAACAGCCGGTCGGCGAGGGTTTCCTGGCGACGGCTTTCCTGCCAGAAGACCACGGCTACAGCAACGTACAACATGGAGGCGGGAATTACTTCGGAGATGCGGATGACGTTGATGGCATTGGCGGCAGCCCATAGGCCCAAAATGACGGCAAGCATGAGGGCGGGAATCATCCATGGCTTTCGCTGAGAGTAAATTTGTGCGCCGAGAAAAAAGAGCAATCCCGAGAGCGTGTAGAGCCAAAGATCGAGACCGCTTTCGAACGCGCCAGAAGGCGCCCCCTGAGAGAGTGCCTGGCCCAAGTAATGAAGCCCGAAAACGGTCCAGGCGGCAGTCCAGAGAAGGAGGTAGGTTTGCCGTTTGATGCTGTAAATGTACGCGAAGAACCCGGCCACCAATGTGGTGGCGATCAACAGCGCCAGTGAAATAAAGCTCTGATGCATTAAGGTCGCAACCGATTCCCGGTCCAACGGTCAGACGCTGCCTTCGCCGAACACGAAGGCACACAAGACACTTCTAGTTCAGTGCGTAGCGGCAATCCGGCGCCGCACGCGGGGACAATCGTGCGGGCAAGTGGAAGGCCGGGTCTACGCACAAAACAAAGTACCTGTGATTATGGATTATGGAATTTTCAGGATGCAAGTGTACCGGGGTACTGGTAGCCAAAAAGACAGCAGCGCCGGGGGTAACGGATTCACTACAAGATGGAGTAAGGCGCTTGGTCCTTTCGCCAAACCTTCACGGGTTGGACGGAAAGTTTCCATTTCGCTACACTGAGGGTTTCCATCAGGATGGAAACACACCACAGGTGATGAGCGAAGCAGCGAACAAGACGCCGGGAGTGCGGGTGCGATTTGCGCCCTCCCCAACTGGATATTTGCATGTCGGAGGGGCGCGCACGGCGCTGTTCAATTGGCTGTTCGCGCGGCGCCAGGGCGGCACCATGGTGCTGCGCATCGAGGATACGGACGCGGAGCGCAACAAGCCGGAACTGGTGAAGGGAATCCTGGATGGGTTGCAGTGGCTCGGCGTGGACTGGGATGAAGGCCCTTTTTACCAGTCGCAGAGAACGGGATTGTATCGCGCGGCGGCCAAGAAGTGTCTTTCGAACGGCAGCGCATTTCTGTGTTATTGCCCGGCGGAAAAATATGCTGGAGGAGACCATACCGAACCGGCACAGGACGAGGAGCCGAAAGCCGGCGGGCCACGGCGCGTGACGCGTTGCACCTGCCGCGATGGAATACCATCGACGCCGGGTGCAAAGCCGGCCGTCCGCTTCAAGGTGCCACTGGGTGGCACGACGAAATTTTTCGATGCGGTGTTCGGAGAGAGCGAGTTTTCGAACGACGAAATCGAGGATTTCGTCCTGCTGCGATCCGCGAAAGGCGACGAGGAGTTCGGGCAGTCCATGTACCAGCTGGGTGTAGTGGTCGATGATATCGACATGCGCATCTCGCATGTGATTCGCGGCGCGGACCACATTTCGAATACACCAAAGCAAGTATTGTTGTACCGGGCGCTGGACGCGGAACCACCGGTGTTTGCGCATGTGCCGCTGATCCTGGGCGCGGACAAAAGGCGGCTTTCGAAACGGCACGGCGCTACCGACGTGAACATGTACCGCGCGGAAGGATTTTTGCCGGAAGCGTTCCGGAATTTCCTCGCGCTGCTGGGCTGGTCGCCGGGCGGCAATGAAGAATTTCTGCGGACAAAGGATTTGCTGCAAAAGTTCTCGCTTGAGGGAGTGAGCCGCACGAACGCGGTTTTTGACCGCCCGAAACTGGAATGGTTCAACACGCAGTATCTGCAACAGCTTCCGATCGAGGAGCTGCTTCCCGAAGTCGAAAATGAACTGAAGCGCAGCGGCTTGTGGAAGCCGGAGTGGGCAGTTGGCGCCGCGCCGGGCCCCGACGGCCGGGATCATGCGTGGCTGACGAAGACAGTGGATCTGCTGCGACCGCGCATCCGGCTGTTGCCGGATTTTTCTTCGTGGTCGCGGGCATTTTTCACCGACGATTTCCAGCGTGATCCCGCGGCCAAGGGAAAATTCTGGAAAGATCCAAAAGTTCCTGAGCTGCTCGCGAAGCTGGCCGACGCGCTGGAAGCGCTCCCGAAGTGGAATCACGATGCGTGCGATCACGCTTCGCGAGCGGTTGCCGAAGCGGGGGGAGTAAAAGCAGGTTTGTTGATCAACGCCACGCGCGTGGCGATTGTCGGGCAAGCCGTGGCCCCACCACTATTCGATACCATGGTGGTTCTCGGACAACAGCGCGTTGTCGGGCGGCTGCGCGAAGCGGTGGCCGGCTTCGGCAAATCCTGACTCAAATTCTCCCTCAAAAAAATTGCAGTTCGTGGCGGGTGTTCAAGGTCAATTCCAAGATTGACCCGCGTGGGCCTATGGTTTTGAAAAAATTTCCGGGTGAGCGGGTTTTGAAGAGGCAGCGATATTGATGGTGGCGTCGAGAGGGAGCGTCGTCGGCGGCAGGCAGATTTCGCTGCTGCAGGCCTGGTAGCGCAGCTTCAGCGCGATGTGCTGCTTGCCGAGCGGAGCATTCGCGAGGGCAGTGACCGGCAGTTTGAGTGTGACGGTGTCCTGATAAACGTTGAGCGGGATTTTGGTGAAGGTGAATTTTTCGAGTTTGCCTTTGGGATAGGAAACTTCGCCGCCCTGGAAGCCGGCGGGGAGTTCGGACTTTAGATCGGTGGCGATGAGGTAGTCCTCGGATTTTTCGCGGGCGTTGACGTGGAAGCCGGGGCGAATCTTCATGACCACAGCGACCTGGAACGAGCTGCCACGCGCCGCGGGTTCAAGCGAGACGTAGATTTCCGGCTTGACGACATCGCGGCCGGAGGGAACCTGCGACAGCGCGGCCTGCCAGACCGCGCAACAAATTACCAAAGAGGTAATCTGGAATATTTTAGCTGGGAATTTCACAGTTTCACCTGGGTGCCTAGCTGCTGGGAGACAACGCGGTTCATGACGGCGTGCAAATCTTCGCCGGATTTTTCATGTACGAAGGCCTGCTTTCGGTCGTTCCAACCCAGTTTGAAGCTGGTGGAGAGCGCGGAGATCCAGATTTCGCGAACGGGCGTATTTGGCGAGATCACGAACTTGGCTTCCTCGGGCTCTTCGAAAATAACCTCGAGTTTCCCGCTCTCGCCTTCGACGTCGAAGCCATGCTCATCGCCAAGGATGAGCAGACGTTTCTTGAGATCTTCGAACGCAGCATCCGCTTTTCGCTGAAAGTCCTTTTCGTCAAGCATGAGTTCAGGGTACATGAGTGAATTTTTGGGGGCAAGAGAGGCGGGCCGAGGAACAGGGCTCGGGCGGCCCAACTAGAGAGAATCACAACTGGGATTCAATGGCCTTGGTGATTTCTTCGTAGCTGACGAGGCCCTGAATTTTCTTGATGATCTTGCCGTCGCGAGAGATGAGGAAGCTGGTGGGATAGCCGAGAAGGCCGCCGAATTTGTCGGCCACGGCGTCGTTGCCGATGACGATGGGGTAGTTCATGGGGAGTTTCTGGCCGTTGACGTTGAAACGCTCCTTGGCGAGGAAGGGAACGACAGCGCTCTTGCCTTCTTCATCCATGGAGATACCGAGTACGGTGAAGCCTTTCGGTTCGTACTTCTGCTGCATCTCGATAAGCCAGGGGATTTCGACATAGCAGGGATCGCACCAGGTAGCCCAGAAATTGACGAGAACGACTCTGCCCTTGTATTGCGCAAGAGTGGAGTCTTTGCCTTCGAGGTCCTTGAAGGTCACGTCGGGAGCGGGCTGGTCGAGGATCTTGTCAGCCACCGGGCCGTCGTTCTTCGCAGTGGCTTTGACGCGCGTGGCCTTATCGGCGTAGTAGGTGCCGATAATGAGCACGATGACGGTGATCACGGCCAAAACGGTCTTGCTTCCTTGAAAGGAAGCAATCTTTTCCCAACGCCGAGCTACGGCGAAAACCACAACCGCCAGGACAGCCACCCCGACTGCCAGCCAGAACGCCGTACTCCCCGTTCCGCTCGTCAGGATGCGCTCAAGCCACAAAACAAGAACGTTCAAGAAACTCAGTTTTGCCGTGAGCCAGGTCAGTTTGTTGACGAAAACCAAGGCTCCGACGAAAAGCAAAAGAGCGCCGCTGAAAAGTTCGACGGCGTGAAGATATTTTCTGAAGTTTTTGTAAAACGTCATGAACTTGCCGATGCCAAGAGCTGTGAGGAGAAATGGAATAGCCAGACCAGCGGAGTAAACGGCGAGGAGAAGGACGCCGCGCTGAATCTTGTCGCTCGCGGCGGCAATAGTAAGTACGGTGGTGAGAATGGGGCCGATGCAGGGAGTCCAGCCGAAAGCGAAGGCAAACCCCAGCATGAAGGCACTCCAGGCGCTGGGCTGTGCGACCGAACTCTGGAGGTGGACGTCACGGTTGAGCCAGCGGGCAAGAGCGGGACCGAAGAAGCCAATGATGGAGAGCGAGAAGAAGTGAAGAGCGCCAAATCCCGCAAACAGAGGAGCATGGCGCACCCAAGAAGCAATGCCGAAGGCGACGAGAATGACACCGAAAATAATGCCTGCCCGGGGATTGAGCTTGATCAGCAGGCCAAGAAGATGGAGACCGAAAAGAAGGATCAGCGCACCGGCGATGGGAGTAAGTGTATTGCGATTCTGTTTGAGGAAAACCCCGACGGCACTTGCGGATGCTCCAAAAGAGATGAAGACGATAGAAAAGCCGGCGATGAAGGAGAGCGAGGAGCCCAACAAGCTGGAGCTGGGGACTTCGCCTTTGCGGAGTTGCTCCATACCGATGCCGGAGAGCATGGAGATGTAGCCGGGAACGAGGGGCAGTACGCAGGGCGAGAGAAACGAAACCAGTCCGGCGAGAAAGGCTGCTGCTAGAGAAACATCGGTCATAGTCGAATCATACCTCTAATTACTAGAATCCCAGAATTGCCAGAACCATTCCCTCGGCAGGCTGCGGACCATATCCTTAGACGTGGCGCGGAAGAAAAAAGAGATACGGGCGAAACCTCAAGGCAATAGGCGCCAAGTGAAGGAAATGGCTTGCGCGAGGCGCGGGAGCTGGAGCAGGAGGTGACTGTAAGTGATTCATTATAGGCGGGTTGTGGATGCAGTGAATGGCAGGGGGGTTGCCATTGGTAGTGATGCGGACGGGAGGCGCTCAGCAGGTGAGTGTGCAATGGACGCCAAACAAGGTGACTTTGCTGCGGGTGGTCGTTGGGTTCGCAGCGGTGTGCCTCTTTGGGCGAGGGCCGTGGGCAAACCTGGCGGCGGTGGGATTGACGGTCGCAGCGATAGCGCTGGATGCGCTCGACGGGCACATCGCTCGGAAGAAGAAGATGGCCACGCCGATAGGGGCGCAACTGGACATCCTGGGCGACCGGATGATCGAGAACGTGTACTTCACCTATTTTGCGGTGGTGGGGATGGTCTCACTGTGGCTGCCAATTTTGTTCTTTGCGCGCGGAGCGGCAACGGATTTTCTGCGTGGGCTGGCGATGAAAGCGGGACGTTCCGGTTGGGGAGCGAGCGCGATGCTGCAAACCTGGTGGGGACGAGCGCTGGTGACTTCGCGCTGGAGCCGCGGGTTGTATGCGGCGATGAAATGCCTCTGCTTTTGCTACCTGGGACTGGAGCTGGCACTGACGCGCGGGCCGGTGGCATTGGTGGGGGAGCTCGCGGCCGACGCGCACATGATAATTCGCGTGGGCGCGCATGTGTTGACGTGGATGACGGCGACGTTTTGCCTCGTGCGCGGGCTGCCGGTGCTGCTGGAAGGATGGAAGTACATCACGGGAAGCGTAGGCCCGGCGCACAGAGTGAAGCGCGCGGCTCAGGGGGCGATGTGAGGGCGCGCGTGGAGGCAGAGGAAGTAAAGGAGGCGAGGGAAATAAAGGAGAAGAGTGGAGGAGTCGCGGCGTTTTTTGATTTGGATGGAACATTGGTGGCGCCGCCATCGCTGGAGCGGAGATTTTTCGGAATGCTGCGCTACCGGAGAGCGATTCCTGCGAAAAACTATTTGCTGTGGTTCAGGGACGCGGTGCAGCTGGCGCCACGCGGGGTCAGCAGGATGGTGCAAACGAACAAGATGTATTTGCGCGGAATCGCAGTGAATCCGTGGAGCACAGCCGGGCTAAACCCCGCTCCCAAATTTTATAGAGAAGGGCTCGAACGAATAGCGTGGCATGCGGGAAAGGGGCATCGGATTGTGCTGCTGAGCGGGACACTGGAGCCATTGTTGCAGGCTGCAGCTCGAACTCTGGAATCGGAGTTAGCTGCGCGGGGAATTTTTCTAGCGATCCGAGTGCGCGCAACGCGGCTTGAGGAGGTAGATGGCCACTGGACTGGAAGGATACAAGGCGAAGCGATGTTTGGAGCAGCGAAGGGGCGGGCAGCGAAAAGAATCGCTTTGGAGATGAATCTGAACTTGGCTGAGTCTTACGCTTACGGCGATAGCGCAGATGACCGCTGGCTCCTGTCGGCAGTTGGACGGCCTTTCGCGGTGAATCCGGCGGCGGAGCTTGGGCGGCTCACGCGAATGCTTGGTTGGCCTTCCCTTAGTTGGGTTGGAAAAGAAGATTTAGCGCAGAGACGCAGAGTGCGCAGAGAAATTGAACATAAAAAAGCGCTGCCCAGGATGATCGCATAAGGCCGCACCCTGTTTTGCGGACTTCAATTAGTGTGTCTGATGGAATTTGGGAGCGTGGAGAACGCAGAATGAATGACGTGCACAGACAGAATGGCGAAGGGAACGAAGCGCGCATCGTCTGGCGCGCGGAGGTGCGTGCGGACAGCTTCGAAGCGGATGGACAAGGAATCGCGCGATGGATTGCTCGGGCGGCAGCAACGTGGGAGGCGTGCGGAGCGTTCGAATGGGTGGCGTTGGGCTATTTGGCGGTGTCGAGTTCGTTGATCGTGCTGTTCGCGGAAAATCTTGCGCACCCCGCGAGACTGATTGGAGTTCAGGTATTTGTGGCCGCGTTGATTTTGTGTTTGTGCCGCGCGGAAGCTCGAAGCAGGACAGACAGGAATGTCTGTCCTACTGTTGCTCAAAGGTCATGGCATTTCTGGCGGTACTGGTATCCGCACCTGTTTTTTCTTTTTTGTTTTGAGGAGCTGGGAAAACTGGTGCATCTAGTCTCGCCTGCCTGGCGGGACGCGAAATTGATCGCCGCGGATTACTGGCTGACGGGCGTGCATCCAACGGTGTGGCTGGAGCAGTTTGCAACACCGGCGCGGAATGAATTCATGCAGTTCGCGTATCTCACTTATTTTACGTATCTGCTGTTGCTGGGCGGCGTTCTGTACTACTGGCGGGACTGGCGCGGGTACTGGTCGGTGATGACGTATTCGGCGGTGGGCTACGCAATCGGCTATGTGATTGCGATTTTGTTTCCGATTGAGAGCCCGTGGTTTTCAATGGCAGGGGCTTGGCACGGGCCATTGCAAGGCGGGCCGGTGACGGCGACGATCAATTTCGTTGAACACTTCGGCCGCGTGCACGGCGCGGCGTTTCCTTCAGAGCACGTGGCGGGATCGGTGGCGGCGCTCTGGGGAGCGTGGCGGCACCGGCGCTGGCTGTTCTGGGTGATGGCGCCGCTGGTGTTGAGTATGTGCGTTTCGACGATTTGGGGACGGTATCACTACGTGGTGGATGTTCTCGCGGGAATGGTAACGGGGACGCTGGGATACGTAATCGGCAGTTGGATCATGAAGGCGCGCGGCGCTGTTGCAGAAGAAAGGTGAAGTGACTGGTTGCCGGAGAAATGGAGAATGCGAGCGGGGCTAAAGCCCGGCGCCTAAACGGGGGCGAATCGTTTGAGGATTTGCGCGTTCGAATGCGTGGGCGATGCGCAACAGGAGAAATTCATCGGTCACCGCGGCGATGAGTTGGAGCCCAACGGGCAGACCGTCAGGAGTAAAGCCGCAGGGGATGGAGATGGCGGGGACGCCAGCTAGATTGGCGGGGCGGTTGTTCCGCAGCAGCAGGGCGCGGGTGGGGTAGTCCTTTTCATTGAGGCGCGATGTTTCTTCACCAATGAGCGGGGCGGTGATCGGGGTGGTTGGAACGACCAGGGCGTCGACGCCGGCATCGGCCATCGCCAGGTGGAGCTGCTGGATGAATATGTCGCGCAATTCGAGAGCCTGCAGATAAACCATAGCGGAAACTCTAGTTCCGATTTCAAGGCGCGAACGAACGTCTTCGCCGTACTCTGCGGCGCGGGCGGGAAACCAGCCTGCTTGCTGGTGGTAGTGGGTCGCTTCGGGCCAAGCAATTTCGTTTCCGGCGTCTTCGGTCTCCTTCAGAAGAGGTATCGAGATTTCTTTGATCGCTGCACCGAGCTTGTTTAAAGAACGGAGCGCGGCCTCGAAGACATTCCTGACGTCTCCGGAAATTACCTCGAGGAAAAATTCACGTGGCAGGCCGAGCTTGAACTTTTTTATTGGAGACGAGGACTTGCAGGCGGAACTCAAAAGCGGTTCACGTTTTCCGCGTACGAGTATAGCGTCCAGAAGAAGCGCCGCGTCTGCCGCCGTACGAGCCAATGGTCCAACACAATCGAGGTGCGGGGAGAGCGGGACCGCGCCATCCGTATTGACTCGGCCGATGGTGGGTTTAAGGCCCACTACGCCGCAGAGAGAAGCGGGGATGCGGATGGAGCCGCCAGTGTCCGTGCCGATGCTGCCGCAGCACAGGCCGGCCGCGACGGCCGCAGCCGAACCGCCGCTCGAGCCGCCGGGGATGCGCGCGAGGTTCCACGGATTATGGACGGGTCCGTAGTGAGGGTTGTTGGATGTGACGCCATAGGCGAATTCATGTAGGTTGGTCTTGCCGAGGAGAATTGCCCCGGCTTCTTTCAGTTTTCCAACTATCACTGCGTCGCGCGCCGGCACAAACGCGGACAATATTTTGGACCCACCCGTCGTGCGAATGCCTCTGGTGTGGATATTGTCCTTCAAAGAAATGGGAATGCCGTGGAGAGGGCCGCGGTCGCGACGGGCTTTACGGCCGCGCGGGGCAAAGAGTTCGGCTTCGGCTTTTTTAGCCTGTGCGAGGGCGAGATCGGCTGTGACGGTGATAAAGGCGTTGAGCTGCGGATTGAGCTGCTCGATACGCGCGAGCAAGAGCCTGGTGAGCTCTACCGGAGACAGTTTGCGCGTGCGGAAGAGTTTTCCAATTTCCGTGATGGAAGCGAAGGCCAGGCTGAAATCGCTCATACTCAGAAAATCTTTTCCTGGCGCCGGAGGTTTCCGAAGGTACCGATGTTTGCGATGGTCAACGCGACACGGAACTGATTTTCCGTCCGCACCTGGCCAAGATTGATACGGTGGTAGGAAACGGCGAGTCCACAGCAGCCGCCATTGTAACTGACCTGGACGACCTGGTTTTGCAGAATCTTGTTGGTGAAATCGTAGCTAAGGCCGCTGAGGAAATTAAAGCCTTTTCTCGTTTCGCTGCCGTAGCCGACCAGCGCGCGAATCTGGTTCGAGAGTGGCTGCTCGAAAGGGACGAATCCGGGTGGCTGGGGAACGGGAAAATCACTCTGCACCGGATTGTCGTTCAGACGGAAGTACGCGAGGGTGGCAAAGTATTCGCTGAACGGCTTCACCTTCAGGAGCGTGCCGATGGTGACGAGTCTTTGGATCTGAGTATCGTACTGGAGGATTTGTTCCAAATCGTACGGACCGCCAGGGGTGATCTTGATGTCGCTGACGATCGGCGACCAGTTGCGTGGCCCGAAGGCGAACGCGAAAGGCGAAATGGAGTCCAGCGCCTGGAATACGTTGCGCTCGGCGTCCAAGATGGCGCCGCCAAAGGTCGGATTGAAGTAGTGCTTCTGAAAGATGCTCCAGGAAATAAGCTCCTGCGGCTGGTTGTCGCCTTCCTTCAGGAACAGTCTCTGCGTGACGCCGTACTCGATTTCATTGGTGTCGGTCAGGGTGGCGTCCGCATCGAAGCGGATGAAGTCCGCGAAATTGTTGACACCGGTGACGTAATGGTAGGTGAAGGCCGGCTCGATGGTGTGCTTGTACCGCCGGTGAGATTTGTCCTTCTTAAGGGAAGTGCGGTCGAAAAAGCGCTCGAGAGTCGGGGGGCGAATCTCGACAGTGAACTCGCCGGTGTTGCGGTTGATCGCCAGGCCGCTGAGCTGACCGGCGGAATTGAGAGAATCGCCGTAGCGAGTAGTGCGGAAGACAGCAGAACTGGTGACACCGAGCCAGGGGCCGAAGTGCAGGGGAACAGTTACGCGAGGCGCAAGTTCGTAGCGATCGACGAAACTGGGAGTCTGGATATCTGGATCGTCGCGATTCACGACGCCAGCAAAGGCGTCGAAGCTGAAATAGACGGGAGCCTTGCTCCACGGGGCCTGCTCGACGGAACCAATACGAACTTCGGGCAGATTGCGAAGAGTGACGGTCGTGGCAGGCACGGTAGTGACGACTCCGGTGGACGAGGTCGTGGTCGTCGGAAGGGTGAGGAAACTCTTGTCGTTCAGGCCGGCGAAATTGAAGCTGAAGCCGCGGTAATTGTTGGTGAGGAAAATGGCGCTGCGGATATCGGAGGTGATGGCTTCACCGTAGGTGTCGGAAAAAGCCAGGCGGAAAGTAAGCGATGAGAGTTGATTGAAATCGGTGACGAACCGCCAGCCTCTGGGAAGCAAGGACTGGATTTCCAGGCGTTGCTGCTCGCCGCCCTGCGGATTGCGGGTGCCATTCGGATTAAGCAGGCCGCGGTCGTCCACACCGTAATAGTTGTACTGAATCGAAGTATCTTCGAAAGGCTTGGCGCGGATTTCGCCCCGTTCCGCAAGGCCTCGGCGGCTCATGAACGTGAGCCCGAGAGTGGCATCCAGCCACTCCGTGGGAGCCATATACAATGCATCACCCAGAATGAAGCCCTTGGTGGAACTCTGGCCAATGGCCGGTATGAGAAGCCCGGTCTCGCGGACATTTCGTCCAGCGGGCGCGGTGGCATAAGGAAGCCAGATGAGCGGGACGCGGAAAAGGCGGAAGTTGGCGTTCACAAGCGCGACGGTCTTGTTGAGGCGAATGCGCGCATTGGGAGCGTAGAACTGCCACGTGGGATGTGCGGGATCGCAGATGGTGATCCAGGCACTATGGACCAGGTAGACGTCGCCGGCAAAGCGCTCAACGTCGCTGGCCTGGAAATAAAGAGGATTGTCGGATATCAGGATGGCCGGATTAGGGCGGCGTTCGATCTTGATGGTTCCACGGACATTCTGGAAGACGCCGTGGCCGGTGCTGACGTTGTAATGCGCTTTATCAGCGTCGAGATGCTCGTTGTTGTAGTCGAGCTGAACATGGCCGCTGGCGATGGCTTCGAAGGTTTTGGAGTTGTATTCGACGTGGTCGGCGCGAAGACGGGTGTCGCCATAGTGGATGTCCACGTCCCCATCGGCGTTGGTAATGTCGCCGCGGCGGCTTTGCGTCCTGGATTCCAGGTCAGCAATGCCAGTTTTGGAGGGAGGAAGACGAACTTGCTGGGTGTTTGCCAGCGGAGCCTGGGGACCGGCAAGAAAGAAGAGAAGCGCAGTCAGGAATAGAGAAGTGCGCGGCGCGGAGAGAGTCCGCGCACGAGGATGAAGATTCAAGAGCAGCATGCAGTCAATGAAAACAGTTGGATAGCCTAGCACGGGGCTGGAGGGAATTGAAGGCGAGGGTGCCGAATGAAGGGTGTGCGGAGAAGGGTAGCGCGCCGATTTTGCAGAAGCGTGAAACGCGGCGACCGGGCGGTGCGTCTGAGTTTGCACAGGGTTCGTTTGCTTTCCAGAAACATATGATGCGTGATGCGGGCCAGGAGGAGTAACATGCCGGGCCTTGTCTACAGGAGAATAAGAATGAAGCAGATTTCAACTGCTCTCGTAATGATTCTAGCGGGCGCGATCTGGGTTGCCCCGCGCTTGGAAGCCGGGCCGGCGAACCCCGCCGACCAGCCGAAACCCACCGATAAACTCAAGAACCTGGAGTTTCGTGAGATCGGGCCCGCTACCATGGGCGGACGCATCGACGATTTCGCGGTGGTAGAGAGCAATCCCAACATTGTCTATGTGGGCGTAGCCTCCGGAGGCGTCTGGAAAACCACCAACAACGGAACGACCTGGGAGCCTGTCTTCGACAAGGAGGCCGTATCCACGATTGGCGATATCGCGATTGCGCCGTCGGATCCGTCCATCGTGTGGGTCGGGACGGGGGAGCCGAACAACCGGCAAAGTTCGTCCTGGGGCGACGGCGTTTACAAGTCGTTTGATGGCGGGAAGACCTGGAAGAACATGGGGCTGGAGGCCACGCGACACATCGGACGGATCGTGGTGCACCCGAAAAATCCGGAGGTCGTGTACGTGGCGGCGCTGGGGCATTTGTGGGGACCGAACCCGGCGCGCGGTGTCTATAAAACGATGGATGGCGGCAAGACGTGGGTGCAGGTGCTGAAGATCAACGACGACACGGGTGTGAGCGACATCGCTATGGATCCGGAGAGCCCGGACACGCTCTATGCCGCGGCGTATGAGCGCAGGCGGACGCCCTACGGCTATAACGGGGGCGGACCCGACAGCGCGATCTATAAAACGATCGATGGTGGCGCGAACTGGAAGAAATTGACGAAAGGACTGCCGTACGAAAATGGCGGAGAGACCGGGCGCATCGGGCTGGATATTTACCGCAAGGATCCGAACATTGTTTACGCGCTGGTGCAGCACGAGAAAGGAGGAATCTACCGCAGCGAGGACAAAGGCGAAACGTGGAAGAAAATGAGCGACACGAATCCGCGGCCATCGTATTACAGCCAGGTTCGAATCGATCCCAACAATGACTTGCGGATCTGGGCGCTAGGCGCAGCGATGTTTTATTCCGAGGATGGTGGAAAAACCTTTTCGACGCAGCGGGTGCAGAAGATTCACGGCGATTTTCACGCCATGTGGATCGACCCGGCGGATTCGAATCACATGCTGACGGGATCGGATGGAGGGATTCACTGGAGCTACGACGCCGGGAAGACCTGGGACTTCATCAATACCATTGCGATCGGGCAGTTTTACGAGGTCAGCCTCGACAACGAAAAGCCGTATCGCATCTGCGGGGGCTTGCAGGACAACGGGAGCTGGTGCGGGCCGAGCCAGACGCTGGAACGTGACGGCATTGCCAATGAGGACTGGCGGGTGATTCACGGCGGCGACGGATTTTATGCCGCGATCGATAACGTGGAGCCGTGGATCGTTTACACGGAGTCGCAGGACGGCTACATCGACCGGCGCGACCTGCGCACGGAGCAGCAGCGCTCGATCAAGCCAGAGGCGAAAGCGGGAGAGCCGCACTACCGCTTCCAATGGAATTCGCCGGTGGCGATTTCCGCGCACGACCATAATACCATCTATTACGGCGGCAACTACCTCTTCAAGTCCACGGACCGCGGAGACAATTGGACGCGGCTGGGTGGCGACCTGACGACCGGTGTGGACCGCAACAAGCTGCAGGTGTTCGGAAAGACCCCTGACAAGAACACGTTGTCGCGGCACGACGGCGTGCAGGAATATCCGACGATTACGACGCTTAGCGAATCGCCGCTGACTCCCAATGTGCTGTGGGTGGGAACGGATGACGGCAACCTGCAGGTGACCCGTGACGGCGGGAAGACGTGGAAGAACGTGGCGGCGAGAGTTCCCGGCGTGCCGAAGGGAACGTATGCGAGCCGCGTGGTGGCGTCAAAGACGGGTGAAGGTGCTGCGTTTGTGGCGTTCGATGGCCATCGCGGGGACGACTACAATATTTATATTTTTGCGACAAACGACTACGGCGAGAGCTGGAAGGCTATCCGCAGCGGGATTCCAGACGCAGCCGGAAGCGTTCACGTGGTGCGCGAACATCCGCGGAATACAAACCTGTTGTTTGCCGGCACGGAATTTGGGCTGTGGGTGTCCTGGGATCGCGGCGCAAGTTGGACTGCTTTGAGGAATAATTTTCCGACAGTTCCCGTGGATGACATCGAAATTCAGGCGCGCGAAAACGACCTGGTGCTGGCGACGCACGGGAGGTCCATCTGGATTTTTGATGATTTGACGCCCATCGAAAAGATGGATGCGAGTGTGGCGGCCTCGCCGCTCAATTTCTTTCCCCCGCGAGCGGCGACTTCCTGGCGTCTGCATAACCGCCGGTGGAGCGCGGGGCAGAAAATATTCCTGGCCAAGAATCCAGCCTACGGGACGATTCTGAATTACTACCTGAAGGAAGCCGTGCCGCCGGAAGCGCCGAAGAAAGAGAAAGACGATAAGGATAGTAAGGATGCGGCCGCGGAGAAGCCGAAAGATGATGCGGCCGCGAAAAAAGAAGGCAAAGTAAAAATCAGCATGGCCGACAAGGATGGAAAGGTGATACGCGAGTTCGACGGGCCCGGTGCCGCCGGAGTGAACCGCACGAACTGGGATCTGCGCTGGGATTCACCGGCGGAGCCGACCCCCGAACAACAGGAAGCGATTGCTGCAGGGAACGGATTCGGGCCGCTTGGGCCTTTTGTCGAGCCGGGAGAGTACACGATCACCATCAAGGCGGGCGACAAGGAAGCGTCGCAAAAAGTGTCGGTCGAAGAAGATTCCCGCGTGGTGATTTCCGCAACGGACCGCACGGTGCGGCGGGAAGCCATCAATCAGCTTTACGCGTTGGCAAAAACTACAGACAAGGACCGCAGAACCATCGAGGGAATTCAGACGGCGCTGAAAACGGCGCGCGAGCAGTGGAAGAAGGACGCCGGAAAGCCGAATACGACGAAGATTCCAGACGAAATCGTCAAGTCCGCCGATGAGCTGCAGAAAAAAGTGGATATGGTGGCGGAGAAGTATGTTCGCGAGCGCCAGGGGTTGGGGAACGCCGGACCTCCATTCGAATGGAAGCCCGACCCGCTGCCGAACCAGGTTCAGGACCTGCTTGCGGATTTGGATGGATTTGTCGCCGCGCCAAGTGGACAACAGAAGGAAAAGATGGCGGAATTGACGCCGCTGGTCAGTGAGGCGTCGGCACAGGTCAAAACAGTCACGGAGGAAGATCTGCCTGCTCTGAACAAAAAGATGAATGCCGCGGGGATTCCGCATATCGTTCCAGCGCCGCCGCAGGGGCGAGGGACCAGAGGCGGGGAAGAAGAGGAGTAAAGGTAGCCGGGGAGTCTGAGCGAAGAGCTTGGTTTGCGTTCGCGCGAGAACGGCAGGGATCCGGAGACAGAGACGGTTTTGGGTGGTGTGCGTCCAAGGGGTGGAAAAGGGTGCGTCATCCGGCACGCCGATTGCCTACGGCGTTGTCGATCCATGGATTCCAGATTCAACGTTTGACAAAGTTACGGAGGAAAATGCATGAGTGCGAAGCAGCCCAGTCTGCGCGTAGCGAGGTGGTTTGTTGTGCTAGCGATGATGGCAGGGGTCTTTTTCGGAGGGGCGAGCGCACGGAGCGCGGGGACCAGACGGCAGGACGCCGCTGACCAGGAGAAAGGAAAGCAAGAAGAAAAGAAGGACGAGAAGAAGACCGACAAGAAGGACGAAAAAAAGGGTCTGCCCCTGAAGCCCGACCGCAAGATCGAGTTCAGGACGGACGAAGGCACGTGGCTCTCGCTGGATGTTTCGCCGGATGGCAAGACGATTGTGTTCGAGCTGATCGGCGACATCTATACGTTGCCGATCGAAGGCGGGCAAGCGAAACTGATCTCCGGCGGAATGATGTTTGACAACCAGCCGAAGTTTTCGCCGGATGGGCAATGGATCGCGTTCATTTCCGACCGCGAGGGCAGCGAAAACATCTGGATCATGCATCCGGATGGGACGGGCGCGAAGCAAGTCTCCAAGGACCCGAACAGCGATTTCACGTCGCCGAGCTGGAGTCCGGACGGAAAATATATATTCGTTTCGAAAGCGGCGTTCGGAATCGGCTCAAGTGAAATCTGGATGTACCACGTGGACGGCGGCACGGGCGTGCAAATCACCAAATCCAAGCCCACGCCAACAACGCCGCGGAATCTGCGCCCGAACACCATGGGTGTGGTGGCCTCGCGCGACGGCAAATACCTCTACTACGCTACGAAGCTGGGTTCGCTCGCTTACAACCAGCAGTTTCCGACGTGGCATATTGCGCGGCGCGACCGCAAGACTGGGGACGAAGACGTCATCATCACGCAGATTAAAAGCGCGTTTCGCCCGGAGCTCTCGCCGGACGGAAAGCAGCTTCTCTACGTGACGCGCTATGAAACCGAAACTGGTTTCCGTTTGCGCAATTTGGAGAGCGGCGAAGACCGCTGGGTGAAATATCCCGTGACACGCGACGACCAGGAATCGCTTTTCACGCGCGACGTCTTCCCCGGATACGCTTTCCTGCCTGACGGGAAAGAAATTATTTACAACCAGGATGGGAAAATTAAGCGGCTGGACCTTGCTACCGGAAATGAGAAGACAATTCCGTTCACCGCGCAAGTGTCACAGGAACTTGGCCCCAAGCTGGATTTTCCCCAGAAGGTAGAGCAAGGCCCGCTAAGGGTGCGCTTGATTATGGAGCCGGTGGAATCTCCCGACGGGCAGAAGCTCGCGTTTTCCGCGATGACGCACGTGTACACCATGGACTTGCCCAACGGAAAGCCGCAGCGGCTGACGAATGGAAACTTGCCCGAATTCCAGCCGGCCTGGTCGGCGGATGGACAGTCCATCGCCTACGTTACGTGGTCGAGCGCGGGAGGGCAGCTCTGGAAAGTGCCGGCGGCGGGCGGAACTCCTGTGCAATTGTCAAAATCGCTGGCGGTTTATAGCAATCCGGCGTGGTCGCCCGACGGTACAAAGATCGTGCTGCTGCGCGGCAACGCCTATGACCGCGAAAACAGCACCTTCGATGGCGGACAAACGGCAAATGCCGACCTCGTGTGGATTCCTTCCAGCGGCGGCGAGGCCAACTTGATTTTACCGGCGCGCGGAGCGGGAGGGCCGCACTTCACGAATGAGAAGGATCGCATCTACGTGTACACGCCGCAGGGCCTCGTGTCCTTGCGCTACGACGGAACGGACCGGCGCACGCACATCGTTGTGAAAGGTCAGGGACTCTACTTTTTCGAGGAGCCCATCCCGGCGGACGACGTTCAACCAAGCCCCGATGGCCAGTGGGTGCTTGCGCATGTAATGAATCAGCTCTACCTCATCGCCATGCCGGTAGTCGGCGGTGAACCGCCAACGGTAAACGTGTCGACGCCCGCCGTGCCGGCGAAGCGGCTGACGGATATTGGCGCCGACTACTTTGCCTGGGCCGATCAAGGGAAGACGATCATCTGGGCTGTGGGTGCAAGCCTGTTTCGCGAGCCCCTGAGTGCCATCTCCTTCGAACCGCCGAAAGATGAGAAGAAAGAAGGCGATAAGAAGGATGCCGACGCTAAGGACGCCGACAAAAAAGACGGGGATAAAAAGGGCGCCACAACCCAATCGGGGGATGCCAAGAAGGATGAAAAGAAAGAAGAGAAAAAAGAACCAAAAAAGCTGAAGGAAGAGGAAAAAGAGGTCCAGGAGATTGCTGTTCATCTCGAAGTCCCGCGGAAAACGCCGAAGGGCACGATTGTGCTCCGCGGCGCGACGGTGGTGACGATGAAAGGTGATGAAGTCTTGAAAAACGCCGACATCGTCGTCGAGAACAACCGCATCAAGAGCGTAGGCGTAAAAGGGAGTGCACCCTCGGGGGCGAGAGTGTTCGACGTGACCGGCAAGACGATTGTGCCGGGCTTCATTGACACTCATGCACACTGGACGGAAATCCGCCGCGGCATTCTGGATACGCAGAACTGGTCGTTCCTCGCAAACCTGGCGTACGGCGTCACCTCCGGACTCGACGTGCAGACCGGGTCTAACGATATGTTTGCGTATCAGGACCTGGTGGACAGCGGCGACATCATAGGACTGCGCGCGTTCTCGACGGGACCCGGCGTTTTCTCCGACAACAACTTCCAGTCCTCCGATGAAGTGAAGGGCGTGCTTATGAAATACAGAAAATATTACGGCACGCACAACATCAAGAGCTACGTTGTTGGGAATCGCAAGCAGCGCCAGTATATGGTGCAAGCCGCCAAAGAACTGGAAATGATGCCGACAACGGAGGGCGCGCTGGACCTGAAGCTAAACCTGACGCACGTCATCGACGGCTTCCATGGAAACGAACACACTTTGCCGATCACGCCTCTTTACAACGACGTGCTGCAGATGTTCGCGAAGTCCGGAATCGCAGAGACGCCGACGCTGATCGTGAACTACGGCGGCCCGTTTGGCGAGGAATACTGGTTCCAGAACAGCGAAGTCCACGACAACGCCAAACTGAATCATTTCATGCCGCACCGGATCATCGACCAGCGAACCAAGCGCCGCCAAGGATGGTTCCGCAAGGACGAGTACGAGTTTCCCAAGCTGGCGGCGCAGATGACCAAGCTGGTGCGCGTGGGCGGCCTGGTCGGAGTGGGGAGCCACGGCGAAATGCAGGGAATTGGCTATCACTGGGAGTTGTGGATGCTGGCCAGCGGCGGGATGACGCCGCTCGAAGTATTGAGGTGCGCCACGGTGAACGGGGCGAAGATTGTCGGGAGACCGGACGACCTGGGCTCGCTCGAGCCGGGGAAGCTTGCGGACCTGGTGATTTTCGACAAGAGTCCACTGGACGACATCCACAATTCGAACACCATTCATTGGGTGATGAAAAACGGTGAATTGTTCGAAGGAGACACGCTGAACCAGGTGTGGCCGGAGCAGAGAAAGCTCGAGCCGCTGTGGTTCTGGAACAATTACGATGTTCCGAAGGCCGGAGATCCACTGAGCTACGGCAAGACGACACAACCGTAATTCACATGGCAATCGAACGAAATTCATGGGGGCGCTCGCTGCGGCGAGCGCCCTCTACGATTTTGGGGCGCCGGGACTGGCTGGTTCTTGTTTTACCGGAGTTTTTGTTTGCGTTGAGCGATACCATTCGAACGTGCGGCTTAATCCCTCTTCGAATGCGACTTGAGGCTCGTAGCCCAGGAATTCCCGCGCTTGTGAGATATCCGCCTGAGAATCTTTAATGTCGCCATCGCGCGCGGGTTCGTACTTCGCTTCCAGAGGCTTGCCGGTAATCTTACCGAGTGCGCTCAAGACTTCGTTCAAGGAAGTGCGTCCCCCCGTACCGACATTGAAGACTTTTCCCGAGACACTCGGCGCTTCGCAAGCAAGAAGATTGGCCTGCACGGCGTTTTCGACATAGGTGAAGTCGCGGGTCTGCTGGCCGTCCCCGAATACCACCGGCTGGGTTTCCTCCAGAAAAGCAGTACAGAATTTGGCGAGCACACCGGAATAGGGCGAACTGGGATCCTGCCGCGGGCCAAAAATATTGAAGTAGCGGAGCGCGACATTCTCCAGGCCGTAACACCGCCCAAATGTTTGCCCATAGAGTTCGCCCACGTACTTGGTGACGCCGTAAGGTGAAATGGGCTGTGGCTGCATGGTCTCGACCTTGGGGAGCATAGGCGTCTCGCCGTAAGCCGAGGACGATGCAGCGAAGACCACGCGCTTTACCTTCATCTCCTTGGCCGCCACTAGAACATTCAGCGTGCCATCGATGTTGATCTTATTGGTTTCAATGGGGTCCTTCACCGAGCGAGGCACGGAGGTTCGGGCCGCAAGGTGCAGCACGTATTCGGCGTCGTGCATGGCTTTCCGTACGATCTCGATGTCCGTGATGCTGCCTTTGATCAAAGTAATCTTGTTTCGGATTTCATTGAGGTTCTCTTCCTTCCCGGAAGAAAGGTCGTCGAGAACGACCACACTGTGGCCGCGGCGGACAAGTTCATCCACCGTGTTCGAACCGATAAAGCCGGCGCCGCCCGTCACGACGTAGCGCATTCGGGAAATCCTCCTAGGTCTGCGGCCGCGGAGCGGCCAACGATCCACTTCGCGAACGGCTGGTTGCCGCCGCCGCGAGCCCGGAAAGACGAGCGGCTCGCGTTTTGGTACGCTGATGGTTCGCGGCGAGCCGGCCGACGAGGCCGGATGATTTCCTCGAGCGAAAAGATATTGTACGACGGAAGGGGAACGCACCAAGATTTGATTCGAGGGAGCGTCACACAAAAAGCATGAGCCGCCGGACAACGCTTGGGATCATAGCAATTGCCGCGCTGGGCTGCGCAGGGGGAGCTTTTTACTGGCTGCACGCCAGAAACAATCAACCTCTTCCTGACGTGCCAGTAGCGGAACCTCCGGGATTCCACGCCGCCGCTTCTCCGGAAAAACCTGAAAATGCCCCGCCGGAAAAATCGCCTGTGTCCAGCGAGACCAGGAAACCCGCACCCCCCGTAGAATCGGCCCCATTGGTGAGGACGGGCGAAGTGCTGGAATACTCCGCAAACGTATCGAAGCTGGACAACGTGGCGACACTTAAGCTGCAGGTCGCTGGGAGGGGCAACTTTCTGGGGAAGAACACCTGGCATCTCCAAGCGTTCGCACATACCGAAAATCCACTTCGCATGGTTTTTGAGCTGGATGACCAGTTCGACTCTTATAGCGACGCGGGCGCGTTAACGAGCATGCAATATGAGATGCACTTGAGCGAACGCGGCCAGAAAGTCGAGTCCGTGCAGCGCATGACGTCCACAGGAAACGAGCCTGCTCCTCAGGACGCAACGGCTGCGCGGGTCTTGCCGGGAACGCGCGATCCTCTCGGCATGATGCAATTCCTGCGCAATGTGGACTGGGCCAAAACGCCGGAAGTGCGCAGTCCGGTCTATGATGGGCACAAATTGTACGACGTGCGAGCCAAGCTGGCGGGCACCTCTGCCAGCGTATCTGTTCCGGCCGGGAACTACACCTCCTCCAAGATCAATATTCGCGTACTGGAGAACGGCGTGGAGATGAAGGATGCCAGTTTCACGCTCTATCTCGCCAACAATGCGGGGAGGACGCCGGTGCTGCTGGAGGCCGTTCTGCCGTTTGCGACAGCGCGCGTGGAGCTGGTGAAAGTGAAGTGAAGGAGCTTCAGCCCATTCCCCCGAGATGCCTGAGGCATTGAAGCGTTTAATTGCAAGCAAGCTGCTCAATCAGAGAGCAGGCGATGTGACCAATGGTGATGTGCGCTTCCTGGATGCGTTGCGGGTCGCGCGAAGGAACGTTCAGCAGCAAATCCACTTTGTTTGCGAGCGCGCCGCCGGTTTCGCCTGAAAATCCCACGAGGTAGGCGCCGCGAGCGCGTCCTGCTTCGAGGCCGCGGAGAATATTCGGACTGTTTCCACTGGTTGAGAGAGCTACCAGGACATCCCGCGAGCCGGCCAGCGATTCAATCTGGCGCGAATAAATCTGTTCGAATCCGTAGTCATTTCCTGCGGCAGTGAGAACGGAAGGATTCGTAGTGAGTGCGAGCGCGGCCAGGCCCTTGCGTTCCGTGCGCAGCCGGACAACCAGTTCAGCGGCAAGATGCAGCGCATCCGCAGCGCTGCCGCCATTCCCGAAGAATACAATCTTTCCGCCGGCCCGCAAGGCCGCCGCGGATTTCTCCGCAAACTGAGCGATGCGTCCGACGAGTTCGTTCGAAAAGCTCTGCTTGACGCGAGCGCTTTCCTCGAGCTGCCGGCGAATCTCTTCGGCGTGTGACGCCATGGAATCCTAACAAAGAACGATTTTTTCGCGATGGCGCATTACGCGCCGCGTGGCATTACGCGTATCAATGACCAGCTTGGCGGCATCCACGATGGCCGCATAGTCGTAGCTCGTATGATCCGTGGCGATGATTACGGCGTCATAGCTCCCGATCGTCTGCGGATTCAACGGCACGGACTTCATGTTTTCGTAATTGTAATGCCGCATTTTGTGGAGCTGCGGAAAGTAGGGGTCGTTGTAATCGAGCACTGCCCCGCGCTGCTGTAGGAGCTGCATGATCTTCAGCGTGGGAGACTCACGCAGGTCATCCACATCTTTTTTGTACGCGACTCCCAGAATCAGGACCTTTGAGCCCTTCATGCTCTTCTTCTGTTCGTTCAGCGAATTGGCTACGGCGTCGACAATGTGGTACGGCATGGCGGTGTTGACCTCGCCGGCCAGCTCGATGAAGCGTGTAGAAAAATCATATTCGCGCGCTTTCCAGGAAAGGTAGTACGGGTCTACCGGTATGCAGTGGCCGCCGAGTCCCGGGCCCGGATAAAACGGCATGTAGCCGAACGGCTTGGTG
>Ga0210408_10000705_pt1 | contig 38921 bp, 36 predicted proteins | sample IncBWH4MmetaG_FD_155471 | JGI IMG/M metagenome (GOLD analysis project Ga0210408, IMG submission 155471) | Forest soil microbial communities from Barre Woods Harvard Forest LTER site, Petersham, Massachusetts, United States - Inc-BW-H-4-M | ecosystem: Environmental > Terrestrial > Soil >...
TCCAGACCAGGAAACAGAGCTCCAAGGTCTTCACATAGGTCCGGCCGATGGTGCAGAGCGCGGGAAGCTGCGCAACGCAGCCTTCGAAAGTGTCGGTATAGCCGCGGCCCGAAAAGGCCGGCAGCAGCTGATATTCGTTGTAGTCCCAGAACGAGACGATGACGACGAAGACCAGTGGAATCAGGAAGAAGGCGAGAAACACCAGCATCATCGGCCCGGCCTGCAGCCAGGAGATGAAGGACGGCGAGAAGCGCGGCCGCAGCAGGGCTCTCGCGCGATCCGCCGGTGTCGCCCGGGGCTGAAAGGCGCGTGCATTGTCGATGCCCGGGACAGGCCCGGGCATCGCAGGAAGTTCGTCTCCGGTAGGAACGTCGGTCACGCCGCGATGAACTCGTTCCACTTGCGGACCATGTAGTCGTTCTCGTCCATGACCGCGTTCCAGCAGGCGACGCCGCCCATGCGGTCCTCGTAACTGCCGCCGTCGCGCACCGCACCGGCCTTTTCCAGCAACGAACCATCGGGGGCCTTGATGTCCTTCTCGGCCGGCTTGCCTTCCATCCAGTAGGCCCACTCGTAGGGCTCCATGTTGGCCTTTGCGGTCGAGAGCACCGCCGAGTAGTAGCCTTGGCGATTGAGATAGCCGCCGGCAAAGCCGGACAGGAACCAGTTCACGAACTCATAGGCCCAGTCGAGCTTCTCGCCGGAGACGCCCTTGGAGACGCAGAAGCCCGACGCCCAGGAGCGGTAGCCTTCCTTCAGCGGCTGGAAGGTGCAGGCAATCCCCATCGAGCGCACCTTGGTCACGGCCGGCGACCACATCGACTGGATCACGGTCTCGCCCGAGGCCATCAGGTTGACGCTCTCGTTGAAATCCTTCCAGAAGGCGCGGAACTGACCGGCCTTCTTGGCTTCGGTCATGATCTTCATCGTGAGATCGATCTCTTCCTTGGTCATGTTGCCCTTGTCGGCATATTTGTGCTGACCGGTGGCCTCCACGACCATGGCGGCATCCATGATGCCGATCGAGGGAATGTTGAGGATCGCCGCCTTGCCCTTGAATTCAGGATTGAGCAACTCGGCCCAGGAGCCGATCGGGCGCTTGATGAGGTCGGGGCGGATGCCGAGCGTGTCGGCATTGTACACGGTCGGGATCAGGGTCACGAACTCGGTCGCGGTCTTCGAGAACGTCTTGGAGTCCTTGCCTTCGAGATAGAGCACCTTCCAGGGCGCCGTGCCCTGATCGCCGATCTTCTTGCCGCCAGGTGTCTCACCTTTGGTGAAGACCGGCGTGATGTTGTCGAATTCCTTGATCTTCTTGGAATCGAGCGCGAGGATGTTGCCCGAGGGCACCAGCTTCCTCAGCGAGAAATATTCGGTATCCAGCACGTCGAACGAGTTGGGCTGGGTCATCACCCGCTTGGTCACGTCATCCGTCGTGGCGGTGATGTATTCGATCTTGATGCCGGTGTCCTTCAGGCACTGTTTCGAGATGTCGTCGCCCTCGTTGACGGCGGTGCCCAGATAGCGCAGCACCTTGGCATCGGCCGACTTCACATAGGGCGCGCCGATGATGCCGGAGCCCGCGGCAAGGCCGGCCAGGCCAGCAGTTCCTTTCAGCAATGTGCGGCGGCTCACTGTGGTCTGTCGGGTCGTCTCGGTCATGGTCCTTAGCTCCTCTTGGTGTTTGTGTTGTCGAACGCGGCCGGATCGGATCGTCTCGTTATTGCAAGGGCTGCGCCTTGGTCCGGTCCCAGGTCGCGAGCACGCGGTCACCCGGCGTGAACGGCTGGGCGTCGAACACGTCCTCGGGGACGTGGGCAAAAAGGCTGGTGCCATCGTCGAGCGTCAGCGACAGCGCGACATAGGAACCGAGATATTCGGCATCGACCAGCCGGGCGGGCGCGCCGAGGATGCCGTCCGCAACGGGGACGACGGCGAGATGATCGGCCCTGACCGCGATGCGCTGGCCGGCATCGGACAGCACATTATGTCCGCCAATGAACTTGGCCACGAACTCGGTGCGCGGACGGTTGAAGATGTCGCGGGACGAGCCCTGCTGCTCGATCCGCCCGCCATTCATCAGCACGACGTGGTCGGCGAGCGCCATCGCCTCTTCCTGGTCGTGGGTCACCTGGATGAAAGTGATGCCGAGCTCGCGCTGCAGCCGCTTCAGTTCGCCGCGCATCCTCCCCTTGAGGAATGGGTCGAGCGCGGAGAGCGGCTCATCGAGCAGGAGGATCTGCGGCTCGGTGACGAGCGCGCGGGCCAGCGCCACGCGTTGCTGCTGCCCGCCGGAGAGCTGTGACGGCAGCCGGCCGGCATAGGGCGTCATGGCGACCAATTCGAGCAGTTCGCCCGCGCGCGTGTGCCGGGCCTTCTTGTCGATGCCGCGCATCTTCAAGGCAAAGGCGACGTTGTCGAGCACGGTCAGATGCGGAAACAGGGCGTAGGACTGGAACATCATCGCCGTGCCCCGCTTGGCCGGCGGAAGATCGGTCACGTTGTGGCCGCCGAGGATGATGTCGCCCTCGCTGACCGCCTCGTGCCCGGCGATCATGCGCAAGGTGGAGGTCTTGCCACAGCCCGAAGGGCCGAGCAGGCAGCAATAGGTACCGGCCGGAATCTTCAGGTCGAGCGTATCGACCGCCACGGTCGCGTCGTAGCGCTTGGTGACGGAGACGAGTTCAAGAGCTGCGGGTAATGCCATGCACGGGCCACGGAAATTCAAGATGCAGCCATGCGTTCGCAAGGCCCATGCCAAGCCGTCACCAACGGCGGGGTGGTCGGAATCATCGAGCAACGTCAAATCGATAGCGGCTTGGCCCCAGCATGCGCAGCGGCGCCGCGGGCCCAGCTCGGAACGATTGCGCAAAAAATAGTCAGGCTGCCACTTAAACGGTCGATGATCCCTTGAGCAGATCAGCTGCATCGTTGAATTGACGTTCACACGCGACCGCCTAACGCAATGAAAAGCTGACTGAAGAGGGCGATGAGAACGCCAGGCGCGAGCCGCCAAATGGGCTTGACACGGGATCGCGCCGCGGTGCCATGAAAACGGCTTTTGAGGGATCTCGAATTGTACTGGTTGGCCGAATGGACTTGATCATCCGTAACGCCCGCATTTTGCGGGACGCCGAGCTTCACCTGGTCGATATCGGCGTGTCCGGCGGCAAGATTGTCGCTACCGCGCCGAACCTTCCGGTCGAGGCCCGCGACATCGACGCCGCTGGCTGTCTGGTCGTGCCGGGCTTGATCGAAACCCATATCCATCTGGACAAGACCTGCATTCTCGACCGCTGCCGGCTCGAGGAGGGCACCGTGGTCGAGGCGGCCAGGGAAACCGCGGCCGCCAAGCGCGGCTTCACGGTCGAGGATGTCTATGCGCGGGCGAAGCGGACCCTGGAGCGCTGCATCACCCATGGGACTATGCGGATGCGCACCCATGTCGAGCTTGATCCCGGGATCGGGATGACCGGTTTCGAGGCGATCAGCCAGCTTGCGCGTGACTATGCCTGGGCGCTCGACATCGAAATCTGCGTGTTTCCGCAAGAGGGCCTTACCAACTATCCGGGCACCGAGGCGTTCTTGATCGAAGGCCTGCGCCGCGGCGCCCGGGCGATCGGTGCCGCGCCCTATTTCGACACCGACCCGCGCGGGCAGATCGACCGCATCTTCGCGATCGCACGCGACTTCGACGCGGAGATCGACATGCATCTCGATCTCGCCGAGACGACCGACGGCATGCAGATCGAATATGTCTGTCGCAAGACGGAGGAGTTCGGCTGGGGCGGACGGGTCGCGGTCGGTCATGTCACGCAGCTGTCGCTGCTGCCGCCTGAACGCTTCAATGCGATCGCAGCTCAACTCGCCAATGCCGGCGTCGCGGTCACCGTGTTGCCGTCGACTGATCTGCATCTGATGGGCCGTCGTCACGATCATGCGGTGCCGCGCGGCGTGGTGCCGCTCGAGCCGCTGCGCAAGCTGGACGTAACCTGCTCGATCGCGACCAACAATGTGCTCAATCCGTTCACGCCCTATGGCGACGGCTCGCTGATCCGGATGGCGAACCTCTATGCCAATGTCTGCCACGTCTCGCGTCCGGACGAGCTCGCCGGCTGCCTCGACATGATCACCGGCACTGCTGCAAAGCTGCTGCGGCACGATGATTACGGCATCACGATCGGCCGTCCCGCCGATCTCGTCTGCGTCGATGCCCGTGACCCGGGGGAGACGATTGCGACACTGGCCCAGCCGCTCTGGGGTCTTAAGCGCGGCCGGCTGTCGTTCACGCGCGAGCGGCCAAAACTGCACGCGCCGTAGGGGACCGTCATGGCGAGGCGCGCAAGCGCCGAAGCAATCCAGACTTTCAAAGTGGGAGGCCCTGGATTGCTTCGCTTGCGCCTTCGCTCGTTGGGCTTCGGCGGACAGGTCGGCGGACAAGTCGCTCGCAATGACGTCACGGGACGCACCAAATCGTTCCCGCGGCGCCATTGCGTCCGAGCTTTGCATCGAAACTGTCCCTCTGGGAACAGAGGGCGCAGGGAAGGCCGGGTGCCCGCCGCACCCGCGGCCCCCGTGCATCAAAAAGCACGGGGAAGGAACACAGGTGGAGGCGGAGTCATCCGGCCTTCCCTGCGCAATGGTGTTACGGTATACGCGCTCTCCCCGGGGACCGGGCTTTCTTGCCCCCGTTGCCCGCAAGCCGCTCATCGAGCGTATCGCAAGCTCAGCCTCAGCGTCGGGAGGCCAGGACCACACGATTTCGCCGTCCGCGTCAGCATCAGTCGTCTTGCGCAAAGCACCTGACCTGCCGCGTCCATCGCATCCCGCTTCCTACGTTCGTGACGATCGCGAAACGCCCCTCGTGTGGAGGCGGGACGGGCGAGACGATGCCTCTGATTTGGGGCGGCGTCAAGTTGAATTCTGAAAATCAGAATTAGCCCCCTGCGGCAGATTGGCACGACGGGCAGTTCGCGCACGGTATGCATGCGAGAATTGCCCGTCGTGCAGTTGAGCGCCGACTACGGGTGTGGATCGGGAAATCCATGGCGCTCAGAGAGCGCCGCAAGAATCCCGTCCTTGTCGGCGATGAAGGCGCGGCCACGATACGTGCCGGTCTGACGCGCCGATGTCGTCTCCGGTGCGAGGAGCAGCAAGGGAAGCAACTGGTTTTCTTCCCCGACCAGCGCGATGACCGCTTCCCTTGGCCGCGGCCACGCGACGCGTTCGACATCGATTTGAGCGGCAAGCTTCGGAAATGATGCCAGCACGCCCTCGATCAGGACGCAATGCCAGCAGTAGAAGCGCCGGCCGGGATAGGCCCGATCCTCGAAATCGGGCTTGAGGAGGAAGAGCGTGTCGCGCGACATGATGGTGATGCCGTAGGGTGGGCTAAGCGAAGCGAGCCCACCAACCAAGGGTTTCCCGACAGACGGTGGGCACGGCGCAAGCGCGCCTTAGCCCACCCTACACAAATTGCAACACGAACGACCAGACGGCCATTAGCCCAAGACCCGGCTTGCTTGCCGCACTTCGCTCAAAAACGCTTTCGCGAGCCGCGACAGCGGCTCGGCTTCCGACCACAGCATGTAAGCCAAAGCGGGCGTCTTGGGCAGAAACGGCCGGACCACGAGGCCGCCGTTGCCGCCCTGGCGCGGCGAGAACGGGTCGACCACCGCGGCGCCGACGCCGGCCCCCGCCAGTACGCAGGCGGTGTTGCAGTATCGCACCTCGACGGTCGGCTGGAACGGCGCGCCAGCTCTGGCAAAACTGTCGCGCACGGCTTCGCCGAGCTGCGTGCCGCGCTCCAATCCGATGAAGGGCGTGTGGACCAGGTCGGAGGCCGAGATTTCCGCTCGCCCGGCGAGCGCGTGATGGGGCGGCAGCACGCACACCATGTCGCCGCGGTGAACCACCTCATGCGCGATGCCCGGGTGGTGCGAAAAGCCGAGTGCGAAACCGAGCTCGGCGACCCGGCTCAGCACGCCGTCGATGATCCCTTCATAGCGCCGCACGTCGAAAAACATCCGCGTCTGCCGGCGGCGGCGCAAGAAATCCGACAGCGCCGGCGGGATGATGCTGTAGGCGAGCGGCGGGGTCGCCACGATCGACAGATGCCCCGAGCGGTTCTCGCGCAGATCGCGCACGCGGTTTTCGAGCTTGGCATGCAGCGCAAAAATCGCATCGCTCTCCTTGTAGAGCGCCATCGCCTCGGCGGTCGGGAACAGGCGGTTGTTGACGCGCTCGAACAGCGCAAAGCCGGCGTGGGTCTCCATCGCCTTCAGCGCGTTGCTGATCGCCGGCTGCGACAGCGCCAGTTCGTCGGCCGCTGCGACGGTGGTCCGGTGCCGGATGACGGCCCGCAGAATCTCGAGTTGGCGCAGATTCATCGATCAGATCATCTATAAGTATCGGTGATAGTCGAACCGAAAATATCATAGCATGAGTGATTGCTTTTCGCCGCATGGTTTCGTGGAATGCGACGCGAAAGATGAGCGCTGCCAACGACATGCCGCCGCCCAAGGAAGCGGCAGGGCGCATCAATTGGAGGCAATCTTGGTTCGAGTCCTTCGCGCCGCGGCAGCCCAGATGGGGCCGACGCAAAAAGCTGACTCGCGCGAACACACGCTGCACAGGATGCTGCGGCTGCTGGATGAGGCGGCCGCGCGCGGCGCGACGCTCGTCGTCTTCCCGGAACTCGCGTTCACGACCTTCTTCCCGCGTTGGCTGATCGAAGGCGAAGCGCTCGACCAATATTGCGAGCGCAGCATGCCGAACCCGGACGTGCAGCCGCTGTTCGATCGCGCGCGAGCGCTTGGCGTCGGTTTCTATGTCGGTTACGCCGAACTGACCGCGGAGGGGCGGCGCTACAACGGCTCGATCCTGGTCGATCGCGACGGCAGCATTCTCGGTCGCTATCGCAAGGTGCATCTGCCGGGCTCGGTCGAACCGCGCGCCAACGCGCGTTACCAGCAGCTCGAAAAGCGCTATTTCGACTATGGCGACCTCGGCTTTCCAGCCTTTCGCGCCGGACCCGCGTGGCGCGACGCCATCATGGGCATGATGATCTGCAACGATCGCCGCTGGCCGGAATCCTGGCGGGTGCTCGGCCTGCAGGGCGTCGAGCTCGTCTGCATCGGCTACAATTCCGCGGCCTACGATCCGAACGGCGGATCGACCGAGGACGCGTCCTTGCGCACCTTTCATTCGACGCTGGTGACCCAGGCCAACGCCTATATGAATGCGACCTGGGCGATCGCGGTGGCCAAAGCCGGCGAGGAGGATGGCTCCGGCTTGATCGGCGGCTCCTGCATCGTCGACCCGAACGGCCGCATCGTCGCGCAGGCGCAGACGCTGGCAGACGAGGTGATAACAGCCGATCTCGACCTCGACCTCTGCCGCCAGGGCAAGGAAAAAATGTTCAATTTCGCCGCCCATCGGCGGCCGGAACAGTACGCCGTCATCACGGAGCGCGCCGGCGTGGTCGAGCCGGCCGTTCTGGAAGATCATTGATGCGCAGCCGGCGCAAGCAAAGGAGCTGATATGAAGCGTCTTTCGATCTGTTTCGGCTTCGCCGCCGTCATCGCGGTCGCGTCCGCCCAGGGGGCCGAGCTGCCGGATGCGATCAAGCAGGCGGGCGCGCTGCACCTCACGGTCAATTCGACCTATGCGCCGATGGAGTATCGCGATCCCGCGACCAACGAGCTCACCGGCCTCGACATCGACCTTGCCAACGAGCTCGCCAAACGCCTCGGCGTCGCGATCACCTGGAGCGAGACTCCGTTCGCCGAACTCATTCCCGCGCTGCAGACCAAGCGGGCCGATTTCATCATCAGCGGCATCCAGGATCGCAGCGCGAGGCGCGAGACCGCTGATTTCATCGACTATCTCACGACGGGTCCGCAATTCTTCGTGCTGGCGGAGAGCCCGGCGAAAACTGCCGCCGATCTCTGCGGGCAAAAGGTCGGCACGACGCGCTCCACCGCCTTCCCCCAGGAGATCGAGAAGTGGAGCAAGCAAAATTGCGAGGCGGCGGGCAAGCCCGCGATCCAGTATGTGCCGGGTGAGAACTCGATCGACGTCCGCAACCAGCTGAAGCAGGGCCGCATCGATGCGGCCGTGCAGGGCAGCGAGACCTTGCCCTATGCGCAACAGCTCGAGGCCGGGAAATACCGTATCGTCGGTGAGCCCCTCTCCAGGGGTTTTCAGGGCGTCATGTTCCGCAAGGACGATGCGGCCCTCCGCGAGGTGGTGACCGCTACGCTCTCGGCGATGATCGCCGACGGAGGCTACAAGGCCATTCTCGACAAATATGGCCTCGGCGCCAATGCGGTCGAACAACCCCTGATGAACGCGGCGCCGCAATGAGACCGGCGGAGACGCTCGCGCCAGGATTCCCTGATCTGTCGCAGCTCGCCGTGGCGCGGCCGCTGCATTGGCGGCGCTGGCTGGCCGCGGCTGCGATCCTGCTTGTGCTTGCAGCAATCGTGCGCGCCTTCGCCTATGGCCAGATCGAATGGTCCTATGTGCAGCGCTTCCTGACCGCACCCGCTATCCTCACCGGCATCGTCAACACCGTCGTCATGGCGCTGCTGGCGATGGCGCTCGGAATCGTGCTGGGCGTCGCGGTCGCGATCATGCGGCTGTCGCCCAACCCCGTGCTGACATCGGTCGCCGCCTTCTATGCCTGGCTGTTTCGCGGCACGCCCCTGATCCTGCAGCTCCTGTTGTGGTTCAACCTCGCGCTGGTGTTTCCGACCATCGGCATTCCGGGCCTGTGGTCGGCACGCGCGGTCGACGTGATGACGCCGTTCCTCTCTGCGCTGCTCGGGCTCGGCATCAACCAGGGCGCCTACACCTCCGAGGTGATCAGGGCCGGGATCCTGTCGGTCGATGCCGGGCAATATGAAGCGGCGCAGGCGATCGGGATGGGGCGGCTGCGCGCGCTCACCCGGATCGTCCTGCCGCAGGCGATGCGGGTCGTGATCCCGCCGCTCGGCAATGAATTCATCGGGCTCGTGAAGGCCACCTCGCTTGCCAGCGTCGTGCAATATCCCGAGGTGCTGCACAATGCGGAAAACATCTATTATGCCAATTCGCGCGTGATCGAGCTGTTGATCGTCGCCGGCCTCTGGTATCTCGCCGTTGTCTCGATCCTGACGCCGCTGCAGATGCTGCTGGAACGACGCTTCGCCCGTGGTGTGATGCAGATCGCAAAATGACAAAACCCCTCGTCGCGATCCGCTCCGTCAGCAAGTCCTTCGGGGAGTTTTCCGCTCTCAAGCAGGTCTCGCTGGATGTCTGGACGGGCGAGGTACTGTGCCTGATCGGCGCGTCGGGATCCGGCAAGACGACGTTGCTGCGCTGCGTCAATCAGCTCACGGCGATCGATAGCGGCGGGATCTGGCTCGACGGCGAGTTGTTGGGCGTGCGTGAGAAGGACGGGCGCATGCATCGGCTCGCCGAGCGCGAGATCGCGCGGCAGCGGCTGAAGACGGGCATGGTGTTCCAGCGCTTCAACCTGTTTCCGCACAAGACTGCGTTGGACAACATCATCGAAGGTCCGGTCCAGGTGCAGCGTCGCGCGGCAGACGAGGCACGCAGCGAGGCGCAGGAGCTGCTGCGGCGGGTCGGGCTCTCGGCCAAGGCCGACTGGTATCCCGCGCAGCTCTCGGGCGGCCAGCAGCAGCGCGTCGCGATCGCGCGGGCGCTCGCGATGAAGCCGATGCTGATGCTGTTCGACGAGCCGACCAGCGCGCTCGATCCGGAACTGGTCGGCGAGGTGCTCGCGGTCATGAAGGAGCTGGCGCAGAGCGGCATGACCATGATGGTGGTGACGCATGAGCTCGGCTTTGCCCGCGAGGTTGCGGACCGGGTGGTTTACATGGACCATGGCGCGATCGTGGAGCAGGGGTCGGCGAGCGAGGTGCTCGGTGCACCGCGCGAGGCGCGCACAAAGGCCTTTCTTTCGGCGGTGATCTGATGGGGGCGTATCGGATGATGAAGACGAGTGTTGCGGCTGTGTTGATCGGCATGGCCACTGCAGCCGGCGCGGTCGAGCTGCCGCCGGAGATCGCCAGCAAGGGCAGCCTGACGGTTGCGATCGTGCCGAACTATCCGCCGCTGGAATTCCGCGATCCCGCAACCAGCGCGCTGACCGGCTTCGATGTCGAACTCGGCGACGCGCTCGGCAGAAAGCTCGGACTGAAGATCGTCTGGCAGGAAACCAGTTTCGATCAATTCATGCCGTCGATTGCGACGGGGAGGGTGGATGCGATCCTCTCAGGGATGACCGACATCGCCACACGGCACGAAACCGCGACCTTCGTCGATTATCTGCGCAGCGGGCCGCGCTTCTTCGTGCAGCAAGCACGCGCCGGCGAGTTCAAGGACATGGCCGCGCTCTGCGGCAAGAAGGTTGGCGCCAGCCGCCGCACCTCGTTCCCGAAGGAGATCGCGGCCTGGAGCGAGGCGCATTGCGCCAACGATCCGATCCAGTTCGTCGGCACCGACGGATCGGCCGACGCGCGGACGCAATTGAAGCAGGGCCGCATCGACGCCGCCGTGCAAGGCAGCGAGACGCTGTCCTATCTGATGGACCTCGAACCATCAGCCTACGCGCCGGTCGGCGAGCGGATCGCATCGCAATTCACCGGACTCGCGCTCGCGGTGAAGGAGAAGGCGCTGCAGCAGGCGGTCGCCGACGCACTCGATGCGTTGATCGCCGATGGCTCCTACCGTGCGCTGCTCGTCAAATGGAAACTGAACGACAACGGTATCGAAAAGGCCACGATCAATGCTGGACAGTAAAGCGCTCGCGAGCATACCTCTTGTCCCGTCGAACACGGCGCCGCCCGCGCCCCTATATCCCTGGCCCGCGCCTTATACGTCGGCGATGTTCCTGTCGTTCGACGTCGACGCCGAGAGCGCCTGGACCAGCAAGGATGCCACGCACGCCCAGCGCCTCATCACCATGAGCTATGGTGGCTACGAGGCGCGGGTCGGCACGCCAAAATTGCTGGAGCTGCTCGATCAGCTCGAGCTGAAGGCAACGTTCTTCATCACCGGCTGGTCGGTCGATGCGCATCCGGCGATGGCCGAGTCCATCCTCAAGGCGGGTCATGAAGTCGGCCATCACGGCTATCACCACCTGCTGCCCGATCCCGGCGATCCCTTCATCGAGGACGAGGTCGAGCGCGGTTTCGAGGTTCTGAAGCGCAGGCTCGGCGTCACGCCGTCAGGCTACCGCGCGCCCTATGGCGAGTTCACCGAGGAACTGCGCGCAAGCCTGGTGCGCCATGGCATCGTCTACACCTCATCGTTCCGCGATGACGTGCGTCCCTACCGCCATCGCCTCGCCGACGGCAGACCCGGCACGATCGAGCTTCCGGTGACGGCGAGCTATGACGACTGGATGCACGGGCTGTCGGCCCGCTTCAGCCCGCGGCCGATTTTTCCGAAAGAGCATGTGCTCTCGCTGTGGAAGGACGAACTCGACGAGATCAGGGACTGGGGCGCGATGGTCACAACCGTGCTGCATCCGCAATGCAGCGGCCGGCCGATGCGGCTGCGCTTGCTCAGGGAGTTCCTGACCTACGCCAGATCCTGCCCCGACCTGTGGATCACCACCGGCGCCGCGATCGCGGCAAACTTCAACCTGCACGAAGGGGCCGCGGCGCGGATCTGAATGGTGAGGTTCAGGATGCTTTTCGAGGAACCTTGAGATGGCTTCGATCGCGATCTTCGGCAGCTACGTTCTCACCCGCCGCGACGGCGTGCAGGAGGTGCTGCGCGACCACTGGGTGCTGATCGAGGGCAAGGCGATCGCGGCGGTCACGCGCCAGCGGCCAGCCGCCGACGAGGTTTTTGACCGGCCCGGCCGCTTCATCCTTCCCGGCCTGTTGAACCTGCACAACCATTGCTTCAGCGAGGCGGTCGCGCGCAGCCACACCGAGGACGGCAATGGCCGCCGCAACAACCAGAGCATCGTCTATACGGTTCTGCTGCCGCTCACCAGGCGCGGCGCCGAGTTGCTATCGGCGGCGGAGCGGCTCGCGGTCGCGCGACTCGGCATCCTGCAGCTCCTCAAGGGCGGCGCGACCACGGTCATGGAGCCGTTCCGCAACACCATCCCGGAAATGTTCGACGCCGCCGAGGAAATGGGCATTCGCTTCTATGGCGCGCCCTATCTGTTTTCGACATCCGATGCCAGGGCCGGTCCGGATGGCGTGGTGCAATATGCCGGCGACGACGGCGCCGCCGATCTTCTAACCTGGGACGCGCTCTATCAGCGCTGGAATGGCCGCGGGCAGGGACGCATCTCGCTTGCGATGTCGCCGCATGCGACCGACACCTGCGGCCCGGACCTGCTGCGGACCTGCGCCGCGCGGGCGCGCGAACTGGGCGTGCCCATCACCACGCATCTGGCGCAGAGCCAGGCAGAGGTCGGGACCATCGGCAAGCGTCATGGCGGCCGAACGCCGGCGGAATATCTGGATTGGCTCGGCCTGCTCGCGCCGGATCTCCTGGCGGCGCATTGCATTGCGAGCACGGATGCTGACCTGAATCTGATGGCGGCACGCGGCGCTGCCGTGCTGAACTGCCCGCGCGTGTTCGCGCGGTCCGGCATCACCGCCGCGTTCAGCCGCTTTGTCGCGCACGGGGTCCGCACCGTGGTCGGGACCGATGGCTACAACATGGACCTGCTCGGTGAGCTCAACGCCGCCTCGATGATCTCGAAGATATCATCGCAGCGCGCCGACGCGGCAAGCGCACCGGAGCTGATCGACGCGGTCACGGCAACCGCGGCCAGCCTGGTCAAGCGGGCTGACCTCGGGATCGTCGCGCCCGGTGCAACGGCCGACCTCACGGTTATCGACATGACGCATCCGCATCTGCAGCCGCTGTTCGATCCGCGCCGCGCGCTGATCGCGCTCGCCAACCGCGCCAATGTCGATCAGGTCATCGTCGACGGCCGCGTGCTCGTCGGTGGTGGCCGCTACCTTCACGGCGACGAGGCCGCGATCGTTGCGGCCGGCGCTGCGGCGATCGAAAAAATCTGGGCCCTGCCGGAAGCGCAGGCGGCCTTCAATGGCTGATGCGCCACCGCACGATTCATCGAGGAGACGCGCACGATGCGCATGATCAATGTCGCCGCTGCCCAGATGGGGCCAATTCAGCGCGCCGAGGGGCGCCAGATCGTCGTCCGGCGCATGCTGGCGTTGATGGATGAAGCGAAGGGGAAGGGCGCCGACCTGATCGTCTATCCGGAACTGGCGCTCACCACCTTCTTTCCGCGCTGGTACATGACGGACCAGGCCGAAGTCGATCAATGGTTCGAGCGCGAGATGCCGAACGATGCGGTGCGACCGCTGTTCGAGCGTGCCGCGCACCACGGGATGGCGGTGAGTTTCGGCTATGCCGAGCTCACGCCCGACGGCCATCATTTCAATACGGCCATCCTCACCGACAAGAGCGGCAGCATCGTCGGCAAATACCGCAAGGTTCATCTGCCGGGCCATTCCGAGTTCGATCCGGAACGCACGCATCAGCACCTGGAGAAGCGCTATTTCGAGCCGGGCGATATCGGCTTTCCGGTCTGGCGCAGCCTCGAGGGCATCATCGGGATGGCGGTCTGCAACGACCGCCGCTGGCCCGAGACCTATCGCGTGATGGGCCTGCAGGGCGTCGAGATGGTCTTGATCGGCTACAACACGCCTGCCATCAATTCGCAGAAGAACGACGAGGGACCGGAGAAGCGGCTGTTCCACAACCGTCTCTCGGTGCAGGCCGGCGCCTACCAGAACTCGTGCTGGGTCGTGGCCGTCGCCAAGGCCGGCAATGAGGACGGTTTTCCGATGATCGGCGGCAGCATCATCGTCAATCCGGATGGCGAGATTGTCGTCGAAGCCAAGTCCGAAGACGATGAGCTGCTGGTGCATGCTTGCGACCTCGACGCCACCGTGTTCGGCAAGCGGACGATTTTCGATTTCGCGCAACACCGGCGTATCGAGCACTATGGACTGATCACCAGCCGTACCGGCGCGATCCCGCCGCCTTAGACGATGAAGAAATCCGCGTCAGTGCCCGGCGAACTGCACCGCACCGATCGCCATGGTGACGGCGGCCTGGGTCGGATCGATCACCGGGATGCCGAGCGCCGCCTCGAGCGGCTTGCGATGCCGCGCCATGCCGGCACAGCCCATCACGATCGCGCCGGCGCCGTCCTGGTCCTTCAGCGCCCGACCGACCGCGATCATCTTCGCCAGCGTGTGCTCGCCGCAGGCCGTTTCCGCGACACTCATGTCGAGCGGACGCTCGGCGGCAAGCCGATCCGCCAATCCCATCTGGCGCAGATAGCGCAGATGACGGCGGATCGAGCGCTGCGCGATCGCAATCACGCCAAAAGTCTCGGCGCGGGTCAGCGCGGTCAGCACGCCGCATTCGGCGATGCCCAGCACAGGGCGCGTCGTCGCCTCGCGGCAGACATGCAGGCCGGGATCGCTGTAGCAGGCGATCACGAAGGCCGCCGACGCATTGTCGGCCTCGACGCGGCGGCGCAGCGGCATGGTCACGCCATCGGCGTCGGCCTGGCTCTCGATGCCGAACGGCCCCTCGGCCAGCGTCTCGCACTGGATTTCCGGACCGTCGGAAAACATCAGCGGCTTCAGCGCCTCGGCAAGGCCCGCCGTGACCACGGTGTTGGAGTTCGGGTTGATGACCAGGATGCGCGGCCGGGACATGGAGTTTCCTGCAAGAGCTCGATTGACGGCGTGAAACCGAAGCAATCAGTATGCCATGAAATAACGTCACGGAGACAGTCATGACCGAGCCCGCCTACGACCTGATCATCAGGGGAGGGCGCGTCGGCACCGCGACCGACGTGTTCGAGGCCGACGTCGCCATATCAGGCGAAACCATCGCGGCGGTTGGACGCGGGCTCGGGCTGGCCAGGCGCGAGATCGACGCACGCGGCAGGCTCGTGCTGCCCGGCGGTGTCGACAGTCACTGTCACATCGAACAGCTCTCGGCCGCCGGTATCATGAATGCCGACACTTTTGAGAGCGCCACCACGTCCGCCGCGTTCGGCGGCACCACCACGGTGATCTCGTTTGCCGCCCAGCATGTCGGCATGCAGCTCGCCCAGGTGCTGGAAGACTATCACGCGCTCGCGCGCAAGGGCGCAGTCATTGACTACGCCTTCCACATGATCATCGCCGACCCGACCAAGGACACGCTGGCACGCGACCTGCCGGCGCTGATCAAGCAGGGGCACGGCTCGATCAAGATCTTCATGACCTATGATCGCCTCAAGATCGACGACGAGCCGCTGCTCGACATTTTGGTGGCGGCGCGCGAGGGCGGCGCGATGCTGTGCGCGCACGCGGAGAACCACGGCATCATTTCCTGGATGGTGAAGCGTCTGCTCGCGCGCGGCTACACGGATCCCCGATATCACGCCATCAGTCACGCACGGTTCTCCGAGGCCGAGGCTTTCAACCGATTGATCGGCATGGCCGCGCTGGTCGATCAGCCGATCATGATCTTCCATGTCTCGACCGCGGAAGGCGCCAAGGTGATCCGCCACGCACGCGGACAGGGGCTAAAGGTGTTCGCCGAGACCTGTCCGCAATATCTGTTCCTGACCGCCGACGATCTCGATCGGCCGGGCGTGGAGGGTACGAAATGGATGTGCAGCCCGCCGCCGCGTCGCGTTGATGACCAGGAGGCGCTGTGGACCGCGCTTGCGCTTGGCGATCTGCAGACGATCTCATCGGATCATGCGCCCTATCGTTTCGACGAGACCGGCAAGCTGCGCGCCGGTCCTAATCCAAACTTCAAGCAGGTGGCGAACGGCCTGCCCGGACTCGAGGTGCGGCTGCCGCTGCTGTTCGACGCCATGGTTTCGAACGGCCGGCTGGGCCTGGAAAAATTCGTCGAGCTCACTGCGACCGCGCCGGCGAAAATCTACAATCTGCATCCGCGCAAGGGCTCGATGGCCGTCGGCGCCGACGCCGACATCGCGATCTGGGACCCCAGCCGCCGCGTCACGCTCAGTGACGGTGTCGTGCATGACCGCGCGGGCTATACGCCCTATGCCGGACGGACCGTGCAGGGTTGGCCGGTCACGGTGCTGTCGCGCGGGCGGGCCATTGTCGACAACGGAAAGCTTTCTGCGGTTCCGGGCTCCGGCCAGTTCCTGTCCCGCAGCGGCGGCGAGGCCGCAAAACCCACCGGTCGGCTCGTCGCCGACATGAATCCGGAAACCAATTTCGGCGCGAAGCTGTTGTAGCAATGTCGTGCGGAGGAGCTGTTTCATTAACTTGCCCGGCCCTCCCGCTGCCGTCATTGACGGGCGCCGCAAGTCGTCGTTGACTGAGGTTGAGGGCAGCTTTCCGGTAGGACGACGGTGATGACCTCTAAAGCGCAGGTTGCAAGAAGCACGGCAACGGAACAACGCCGCCCGGATGATCGGGCGAGCGCCGTACCGCCCTTCGCAGTCACCGTTCGGCATATGCAATTCAGCATGGTCGACGTGTTTCGTCGCATGCAGGGCGACGCGCTCGCCGCGCTCGGATACGGGCCGGTCGAGACGCCTTACCGCGTGATTGCCTCCGACGCGTTCTGGCGGTTGCGCGACTATGGGTCTGACCATCAAAGCCGCTCCGTGCTGATCGTGGCTGCGCCGATCAAGCGGCCTTACGTCTGGGACCTTGCGCCCGATGTCAGTGTCGTCAGCCGCTGTCTTGGCGCCGGTCTGCACGTGTATCTCCTGGAATGGCTGCCGGCGTCGCAGCAGACCTGCGGTGTCGGAACAGCCGAGTGCAGCGACGCCATCGCAACTGCGCTGCGCAGCATCGACGATGGAGCAGGGAACCCAAAGCCTGTCCTGCTGGGGCATTCGCTGGGCGGAACACTCGCGGCGCTGCACGCAGCCTGTGCCCCTTCGAGCATCGGCGGGCTCGTGCTGCTCGGATCGCCCTTGTGCTTCCGTCCAGACGAGAGCGCCTTCCGTGACGCCTTGGTGACGCTGGTGCCTTTGCCGGTCGCGGATTCCGCTCCCTATCCGGGTTCGATCCTGTCGCACATGAGCGCGCTCGCCTCGCCCTACACCTTCGTCTGGTCACGGTGGATGGATGCCGCACGGTCGGCCGCGGATCGCCGCGCCATGGACATTCATGCCCGGATCGAACGCTGGGCGCTCGACGAGGTGGCGCTGCCCGGAAAACTGGTGAGCGAGATCGTCGAGTGGCTTTATCGGGAGAACCGCTTTGGCCGCGGCGTCCTGGAGGTCGGCGGGCAGACGATCGGGCCGAAGAATCTCGCGGCGCCGACGCTCGCTGTCGTCAACACCGCGGACACGGTCGCTCCGATCCATTCGGTCAGCCCCATCGGCGAGGCGTTGGGTTCGGAGAAATTCGCCATCCTCGAATACCCCGGCGAGACCGGCGTTGCTCTGCAGCACCTCGGCATCCTGGTCGGGCGCGAAGCGCACGCGCAGGTGTGGCCCAAGATCATCGACTGGATCAACGCCGCGTGATGACGGCGACCGGGCCGCCGCCTGGCGGCCCCTGATGCTCGGCCCCGCCGGACACGTAGACTGCACCGGTTCCCGCGAGTCCCGCGATCAATCCACCGACCGCGGCGCGGGCGTGTCGGGTGGCGCTGATGTCCGTATCCTCGAGCATGGTGTGACGAAATCCACGCACGCTGCCGCTTGGCGAGGCCTCCGCCTTGGCAAAGATGTTGACGAGTTGAGGGCCCGCCGTCGGCTGCGAGCCGACCTGCAGCCCCACACTGTTCAACGCGTCGATCACGGCCGCGGCATCGATGGCATCGCGCATGACGGCGTGGGCGATCTCGAACGCGCTCGCTGACGATGCCGAATTTCCGAGCACGATGACCACATTATGCATCAGTTCGATGCCGGCCGAGGTCGACGCCACCGACGAGAACAGGTCCAGCCTTCGTAGCACATCCTCATCGCGAATTTTCCCGTCGATCTCGCCGAGCGCGACTGCAACCCCGAGCGCCGAGGCGCCGCGCGAATACGCCATGGACGCGTAGGCGCTGCTGGTGACCGTCTTGTTGCCGCGCGCCGACGCTGCTTCGACGCGATCGCTGGTCAGGAGCGGGCACTTGATCTGCACGAAATGGACGTCGCGTGGGTCGGCAATGCCGGCATCGGCCATCGCGGCCGTGACTGCGCCTGCGGTTTCCTCGATCTGCGCGACGCGCCCGAGTTCTTCGGGGAGAAAATCCCGCGTGTGCGCCATCCCGATGCTCAGCCGCTTGCCGGACATGGCAGCGTCCTGCCTGCCAACGACGTCGTGACGCGTGAAAACGGTGAGGTGCGGGCTGAGCACGCCTTCCGTCCCGCCGGACATGACGAAGGCGATCCGCGCTTCGACGCTACGGGGAGGGAGGTCGAGCAGGGGCGCGAGCGCCGCGCAAAGCGCCGCAACAGCGAATTCCCTGGTAAAATCGTTGACGCCGCCATTGCCCTCGGTCTTGCCCAGGATCGCGACGATCGACGTGGGATCGATCCTGCGCTGCGCGATCAGGCTCAGCAGGCCCGAGACATCCCCCGGACCTTTGGTGGCAATGCGAATGACGTCGACCAGAGTTGTGCGCATTCACTTCCTCTGACACATCGCCCGCCCGAACAAAAGAGCCGGCGGTCCGATTGACAACGAATTATTACATGTCTAAAAATATGCAAATTCATACAATGTGAGCTGCCTGAATGGATACGCATCCGCTCAAGCTCGAGCTGAAGTCGTCTACTGCGGAGACGCCGTTCATTCGGAGCCTGGTGTTTGGCGTGGAGGGCGGTGTCGTGCCGCAATGGCAGGCGGGCGCGCACATTCGCGTGTCTCTGCCGGGTGGGGGGGACCGACCGTATTCGTTGATGGCCTTGCCGGACCTGCCGGACGGCGCTTTGGCGCTCGGGGTGCTGCGCGAGGAAATGTCGACTGGCGGCTCGCAGTTCATGCACGCGCTGAAAATCGGCGATGTCGTCAAGGCAACCGCGCCGGCCAACAATTTTCGTCTGCATGAGGGAGCCGCGCCGGCACTCTTGTTTGCCGGTGGCATCGGTGTCACGCCGATCCTGTCCATGGCGGCCGAGCTGCAGGGCCGCGGCAATCCATACCGCCTGCGCTACGCGGGACGCGCCCACGGGCTGCTGGCGTTCCTGCCGCAGTTGCGGGCGATCTGCCCAAAAGGCCTGTCCGTCCATTACGACAGCGACGATTCGCGCCTCGATATCGCAGCAGCGCTTGGCGATGCAGCCGCGGACTCCCACGTCTACGTCTGCGGCCCCGCAGGCATGATCGACGCGGTGAAATCGGCCGCGCTTGCCATGGGCATTGCCGCGGACCGCATCCACTACGAACTCTTCAAGGCGGGGCTGCCGTCCTCACCCGACACGGCGTTCGAGGTCGAGCTCAAGTCGACAGGGCAGGTCGTCACGGTCGCCGCCGGCCAAACCATCATCCAGGCGCTCGCGCAGGCCGGTCTCGATGTGCTCTACGACTGCCAGCGTGGCGATTGCGGCGTCTGCCAGTGCGGCGTCATCGCTGGCATGCCCGACCATCGCGACGTCATCCTCAGCGACGACGAGAAGGCGTCCAACAAGGTCATGCAGATCTGTGTGTCACGCGCGAAATCGGAACGGCTGGTGTTGGATCTCTAGGGAGGCAAGGCGAGCCATGGCCAGATACGGAAACAATGCCCTCGCAATCGAAGCGCTGGTGCGCGAAGCCGAGGTGCACCGCGACGTCTATGTCGACCCCGAGATCTTCGAACTCGAGATGAAGCATCTGTTCCCGAACAGCTGGATCTATGTCGGGCATGCGAGCCAGCTATCGAAGCCGGGCGATTTCATCACCGCCAATATCGGCCGGCAGCCGGTCATGGCGAGCCGCCATACTGACGGCTCGATCCACGTGTTCTACAATCGCTGTCCGCACAAGGGCGTGAAGATCGCTTCGGAGCCTTGCGGACATACCGGAAAATTCTTTCGCTGTCCCTATCACGCCTGGTCGTTCAAGACCGACGGCTCGCTGCTCGCGATTCCGCTGAAGAAAGGTTACGAGGGTACGGGCTTTGGCGACACCCAGGCGAATGCGGGACTGTCGAGAGTCGAGAACGCCGTGATCTATCGCGATTTCATCTTCGCGCGGCTGAACGATAACGGCGTGTCCTTCCAGGACTATTTTGGCGAGAGCCTCTCGACGATCGACAACATGGTCGACCGCTCGCCGGAGGGAAAGCTGGCCGTTGTGGCCGCGCCGATCCGCTACATGCACACCTGCAATTGGAAGATGCTGGTCGAGAACCAGACCGACACCTGCCATCCGATGGTGGCCCATGAAAGCTCGGCCGGGACCGCGGTCAAGGTCTGGAAGCGGGAGCAGGGCGATTGCACGGAAACGCCGATGGCTGTGCAGCTCTACGGCCCCTTCATGAGCCCGTACGAGTTCTATGAGCAGAGCGGAATCAGGATCTGGCCGAACGGCCATGGCCACACCGGCGTGACTAACTCGATCCATTCGAACTACTCCGGCATCGACGGCTATCTCCACCAGATGGTCGCGGCCTACGGCGAAAAGCGGGCGCACGAGATCCTCGGCGAAGTCCGGCACAACACCGTTTATTTTCCGAACATCATGGTCAAAGGCGCCGTCCAGATCCTCCGCAATTTCATTCCGATCGCGGTCGACAAGACGCTGGTCGAGAGCTGGGTGTATCGGCTGGTCGGCGCGCCCGACAAGCTCTATGAGCGGGCGCTGATGTACAACCGCTTCATCAACGCGCCGACCTCGATCGTCGGTCACGACGACCTCGAAATGTATGAGCGGGCCCAGGAAGGCCTCAAGTCGGACGGCAATCAATGGGTCAACCTGCGGCGGCTCTACGAGGTAGGTGAGCAGCGGGACGTCACTGCCGTCATCAACGGCACGTCGGAGCGGCAGATGCGGAACCAGTTTCACGCCTGGGCGAAATTCATGACCATCGACATGGGCGAGCGCGTCGAGGCCGCGGAATGATCAACGAGAAAGCCATCACGGATTTCATCTATCGGGAGGCCGAACTCCTCGACACCATGCAGTGGCAGGCATGGCTCGATCTGTTTCACCCCGAGGGGCGCTACTGGATGCCGCTGGAATGGCAGCAGCAGGATCCGGTGCTCCAGCCGTCATTGATGTACGAGGACCTGCTGCTGTTGAAAGTCCGGGTCGAGCGGCTGTCCGGCGAGCGCACCTTCAGCCAGAAGCCCAGGAGTCGCTGCCATCACCTGCTCCAGGCGCCGCAGATCATCGCCTGCGATGCCGCGGCCGGCGTGTTCAAGGCGCGGACGTCCTACATCTACACGGAGACGCGCAGCGATATGCTGGAGCGCTATTCGGGATGGGCGTCACACGATTTCGTCCAGGTCGGCGATGCCCTGAAGATCAAGCTCAAGCGCGTCGATCTTGTCAATTTCGATGCGCCGTTCGGCAATATTCAGCTGTTCATGTGAGACCACCTTGACCGCCGCAACCACAGTCTATGCCCGCTTTCGCGAGACCGCCCTGCGCCGAGGGGAGGCGGGCTTCCTCAACGTTCTGCCGGAAACGGCCGACGTCTATCGCAGCACGGCCGGAGAGATTTCCTACCGCGCCTTGCTCGATCGGGTCGCGCATTGGCGGTCGGCGCTTGCGAACAGAGGCTATGGCGAAGGCCACAGGGTCGGGCTTCTGCTGCAGAACCGGCCCGTGTTCGTCGAACTGTGGTTCGCGCTGAACGCGCTGGGCGTCTCCGTGGTGCCGATCAATCCGGACTTGCGGATGAGCGAGCTCGAATACATCATCGCGCATTCCGAGATGAACGCGGCGTTCGTCCTCGCCGAGCGGCGCGGTGAGGTGGAGACGGCGGCGCGCCAGGCCGGCCGGCCGATCCCTGTGGTGACCGACAATGACGACGTTCCTGCGCCATTCGGCGGGGCGCGGCCGGCGTCCGCAGGCAACGCGGCGACCGAATGCGCGCTGCTCTACACGTCGGGGACGACGGGGCAGCCCAAGGGCTGCGTGCTCGCGAACGCGTACTTCCTGCATTCCGGGAACTGGTATCGCGACGTCGGCGGGTTGATCGATCTCAAGCCGGACAGTGAGCGCATGATCACGCCGCTGCCGCTGTTCCATATGAACGCGATGGCGGTGTCGCTGATGGCCATGCTGTCGGTCGGTGGCAGCCTGACCATGCTCGATCGCTTCCATCCACGCACCTGGTGGAAGTCGGTCCGGGAAAGCCGCGCCACCTGCCTGCATTATCTCGGTGTCATGCCCTCGATGCTGATGAGCGCGCCGGCATCGGAGCACGACAAGGCTCACACCGTGCGATTTGGATTTGGCGCCGGCGTGGACAAGCTCTTGCACGCCGCGTTCGAGGAGCGCTTCGGCTTTCCCCTGATCGAAGCCTGGGCGATGACCGAGACAGGCAGCGGCGGCGTCATCGCCGCCAATGTCGAGCCGCGCAAGATCGGCACCAGCTGCTTTGGCCGTCCGGCGGCGGAAGTCCAGATCCGGATCGTCGATGAACGCGGGAATGACGCGCCCGTTGGCACTCCGGGCGAATTGCTGGTGCGACGGGCCGGCGCCGACCCACGCTTCGGGTTCTTCCGCGAGTATCTGAAGAATCCGGCGGCGACCGACGAGGCCTGGGAGGGGGGATGGCTGCGCACCGGCGATATCGTGTCGTCCGATGCAGACGGTGATCTTCACTTCGTCGACCGCAAGAAGAATGTGATCCGTCGCTCAGGGGAAAACATTGCCGCAGTAGAGGTCGAGTCCGTCCTGAACCGCCATCCCTCGGTTCGGCAGGCCGCGGTCGCGGCAACGCCCGACCCGCTGAGAGGCGACGAGGTCGCTGCCGTCATTGTCGCGGAGCGAGCCGGGGCCGATCGTGCGTTGGCCGAGGATATCGTTCGCTGGGGCCTGGATCGGATGGCCTATTACAAGGCGCCTGGCTGGATCTGCTTTGTCGAGAGCCTGCCGGTGACGGCAACGGAGAAGATCCAACGCAGTGGGCTGAAGGACTTTGTCGCGAAGCTGATGGGCGATGGCGCGTTCCACGATCTCCGCGATCTCAAGAAGCGACAGGTCTGACCGGCGCTGTTTCCTGGAGCCCATCATGACAGAGATCCGCACGACGTTGATCACCGGAGGAAACTCCGGCATCGGCGAAGCCTTGGCAAGAAAGCTGGTGGACCGAGGACAGCGCGTGGTCTCGGTGGGACTGGAGGAGCCGGCCTGGACGCACGACCTGCTCACCGCCTATCGCGCGGACCTGACCAGCATCGATGAAACGCGCAACGTCGCGCAGGACATCTGCCGGCATCGCGCCATCGACTGCCTGGTGCACAACGCGGGCCTTATTCTGCCGAACCTTCTGCCCGACGCGAAGCCGGAGGATATTCTGACCTTGGCCCAGCTGCATCTCGGCGCGCCGTTGCTGCTGACTCAGGCGGCGATCGAGGGGATGCGGGCGCGCCGCTTCGGGCGCGTCGTCTTCGTCAGCTCTCGCGCGGCCATGGGCGCGCCAACGCGCTCGGCCTATTCCGCCACCAAGGCAGGGGTGCACGGAATGGCGCGGACCTGGGCGCTTGAACTGGCCGCGAGCGGGATCACCGTGAATGTCGTTGCTCCAGGACCGATCCTGACGGACAATTTCTGGGGCGTCGTGCCCAAGGACTCCGAGCAGCAGGACCGGATGGCCCGCAACGTGCCGGTTGGGCGGCTCGGCTCACGCGAAGACGTGGCCCATGCGATCGACTTCTTTCTGGATGAGCGATCTGGCTATGTGACCGGCCAGGTGCTCTATGTCTGCGGCGGCACCAGTCTTGTCGGCCTGGCTCCCTGATCCGCTCCTTCAGGCTCGCCTCAGATCTGGTTCTGGCGGATGTTCTCCACCATCTTGGCGAGCACGCGCGCACAAACCTCGATGTCGTCGGGATCGATGCCCTTTATCAGCTTGCCGTAATTCCTTTCCATGATCGGCCAGATCTTCCTCAGGAGAACCTCACCCTCGGCCGTCAGCGCAACGAGCCGACGACGCTGGTCTTCCTCGGCGATTTCGCGTTTGACCCAGCCCGATGAGACCATGGAATCGACCGTCCGACTAGCCGTCGACTGCTCGGTGACAGCCAGAACCGCGATCTCGTTCACCGTTAGCGCCTTGTAGATGAAGAGGACCGACAGCGTGCGAAGGACGACGTTGTTGATGCCGTACTCGCTGAGGTCGCGATTCTGATCGAGGTTCCACCGATTGGACAGGCGATTGAACAAATACGGAATATAATTTTGCAGCTGGTCATTTGTCCTCAGCGGACACGACTTCCACCTGCTCTTCGATTCTTTGGGCATTATCTCTTGCGACTCTATTTCTTGCGGCTTTATTTCTTGCGACTTTATTTCTTGCGACTTGGCTTCTTGCTCTCAGTACGAATTTTCGAGGACAGCGACCGCAGCACGTCGAGCGCGGTCTCGAGTTCCCGGCCCGGAATGTTCTCGAGCCGCCCGCTGAGGTGCTTCTTGTGCAGGTCGGCCGCTTTCCTGAACAAGGTTTCGCCCTTGGGGGTGAGACGCACGATGAACGACCGCCGGTCCTCGCTCGACATTTCCTTGCTGATGAGATCGTCGGCCAGCAGGCGCTGGACGAGCCCCGAGACGTTGCCACCGGACACTTTCAAATTCTGCGACAATTGCCCGAGCGCAAGTCCGTCCCCGTAGCGATCAAGCTGAGCCAGCACGTCGAACTTCGCGAGCGACAGTCCAAACTGCGAACTCAGCATCGAATTCAGGGACGCAAAGAGTTCGCCATGCAGGGACAGCAATTGAAGCCAAAGCCGGGTTTCAAGCTGCCCCGGGACAGGAACGATGTTCTCTTTGAGTGCTGCCGGCATCGCATGACCATCGCGTACGAAGTGTCTCGTCGAGGGGGTATTATCGCGGGTCTTTTGCTCCGATCAACGGAGCGAGAATCATAGTCAAGCCGCCCGATCCTGACGTCCTCCGGTCCGAACGGCAATCGAATCCCGTGCCCGAAGCGTTCGCCGCGGAAAGTGTCGCCGTCGCCGAGCCGGAGGCCCTCGGCATCGCCTGCAAAAGACCGTTCAGCCATTGCAGCCACCAGAAACATGCGTTATCATACTTTTACATATAAAGTAAGTCAACGGCGAGCCATGCTGCCACGCCAGCCGATCGCCGTTCCGAAAGCGCGATCGCGAGGTCGGCGAGAGGGAGGGCCAATGCTGAAGCTGCCTCGCTTTAAGGCTGCCGCCGTCCAGGCCTCACCCCTTTATCTCGACGCGAGCGCAACCGCCGAGAAGGCGGCGACACTGGTGCGTGAAGCGGCGGCCAACGGCGCCAGGCTCGTTGCGTTCCCCGAGGTGTTCGTTCCCGGTTATCCCTACTGGAATTGGATCACCGATCCTGTCACGGGCAGCGGGTGGTTCGAGAAGCTCGTCAAGGCATCGGTCCTTGTGCCGGGGCCGGAGATCGACGTCGTCAGGAAGGCCGCGCGAGACAGCGGGTGCTACGTCGTGCTCGGCGTCAACGAGCGCAGCCCGGTCTCGCTGGGCGCGATCTACAACACGCTGCTCTTCATCGGCCCGGATGGCGGGCTGCTCGGCAAGCATCGCAAACTGGTGCCGACCTGGGCGGAAAAGCTGACCTGGACCGGCGGTGACGGGTCGAGCCTGCGCGTCTATGATACCGGGATCGGGCCTCTCGGAGGGCTGGCGTGCGGCGAGAACACCAACACGCTCGCGCGCTTTGCGCTGTTGGGGCAGGGTGAGCTCGTGCACGTCGCAAGCTACATCTCGCTTCCCGTCGCGCCCCCCGACTACGACATGGCGGAGGCGATCAAATTGCGCGCGATGGCCCACTCGTTCGAAGGTAAGATTTTTACGATCGTCTCCTGCTCGACCGTCTCGGAGGAGATCATCGCGGCGATGGAAACCATCGTCCCTGATGCGCGGGCGCGCTTGCAGCGCAAATCGAGCGCCTTCTCCGGCATCATCGGGCCGGACGGCCGCCTGGTCGGCGAGCCGCTGATCGACGACGAAGGCATCGTCTATGCCGATATCGACCTGGAGCGCTGCATTCAGCCGAAGCAGATGCACGACATCGTCGGGCACTACAACCGGTTCGACATTTTCGATTTGCGGGTCAATCGCCGTCCGCTGTCGCCCCTTGGCCTGACAGAGGGAGAACGCGTTGCCGCAGATGCCGCGGAGCCGGCTGGCTTCTCGTCGATTCCAGGCAAATCGGAATGACGGTTCGGGACGCGTCGCCTTGAGCTGTGCCATGAGACGGGACTTGGAGGATCAGATGGGCGAAAACATTATCGGCCGGGCCAATGTCGAAGACACTCCCGAGCTCAAGGCGTACTACAAGGATCTCGAAAAGTACGAGGCCGGCGCCTTGTGGACGGTCGCCAACAAGATCGAGCCCTGGCAGCCGCAATCGGCGTCCGTTCCCGTTCTCTGGCGCTATAATGATCTGCGTGAGCACGTGCTGCGCTCGGTCGAACTGGTGTCGCCGGAGAAGGCGGGGCGGCGGGTGATCTATCTCAACAACCCCGGTCGCCGTGACGTGTCGGCCGCCGTCGGCTGGCTCTATTCCGGCCTTCAGGTGATGCACCCCGGCGAAGTCGCCTCGGCGCATGCGCACTCGGCGTCCGCCCTGCGCTTCATCATGGAAGGAACCGGCGCCTACACCGTCGTTGACGGTCACAAGATGACGCTTGGCGCGCGGGATTTCGTGCTCACGCCGAACGGCACCTGGCACGAGCATGGGGTCGAAGGCAATGGCTCGGTCTGCATCTGGCAGGATGGTCTCGACATCCCGCTGGTCAACGCGCTGGAAGCGAACTTCTTCGCGGTCCATCCGAAGGTTCAGCAGGAAGAGTCCGGCTATCCCGTGGACGACATGACCAAGACCTGGGGCAATCCCGGCCTGCGGCCGGCCGACTCGCGCTGGTCGAAGGGCTATTCGCCGATGTTCAAATATGAGTGGGAGCCGACCTACGATTCCTTGCGGAAATATGCCGCCGCGACCGACGGCTCGCCCTACGACGGCATTCTCATGAACTATGTCAATCCGATCACCGGCGGACATGTGATGCAGACGATCGGTGCGAGCATGCAATTGCTGCGGCCGGGCGAACGGACACAATCGCATCGGCACACCGGCAGCTTCATCTATCAGGTCGCCAAGGGCCGCGGCTATTCGGTGATCGGCGGCAAGCGCTTCGCGTGGGAGGAGCGCGACATTTTCTGCGTTCCCTCCTGGGCGTGGCACGAGCACGGCAATGCGTCGGAGAGTGAGGACGCCTGCCTGTTCTGCTTCAACGACCTGCCCGTCATCGAAGGCCTCGGCCTCTACCGCGAAGAGGCTTACGGCGACAATGCGGGCCACCAGTCGGTGGCTGCCTGACGTTTCCTTGGGCGACACGCTCCTCGACCCTCAGAATTCAATTGAAAGAGTGGGATCAAGCTTCCATGCGCCTTGTTACCTACACCTCGAACTCCGGCGGCGCCCGCCTCGGGGTTCTCGTCAGCGGATTGGTCGTGGACGTGGAGCGCCTCGGTGCGTCGCGTGGCCTTGCATGGCCGGGCGACATGCTGTCGTTCATCGACAACAGCGTGACGCTGCTGCCGGTGCTGAAGGAGTGCCTTGACCGCACCAACGGGCGTTTGCCGGTCGGCTCCGCGGTTCCGGTCGAGGATATCAAGCTGCAAGCCCCGATCCCGCGTCCGCGAAAGAATATCTTTGGTATCGGGCTGAACTACCGCGCGCACGTCGCGGAGTCCGCCAAGAGCCTCGATACGGACAGGGATCTGCCGAAGCAGCCGGTCGTCTTCTCGAAACCGCCGACCTCCGTGATCGGTCCGGGCGCAGCGATCCAGCACAACGCCAAGATGACGCAGCAGCTCGACTGGGAAGTCGAGCTCGCCGTCATCGTCGGCAAGACCGCGACCCGCATCCCGGTCGAAACGGCAATGGATCACGTCTTCGGCTACTCGGTGATGATCGACATTTCCGCGCGCGACAACCGCCGCGCCGGCCAGTGGATCTTCTCCAAGGGCATGGATACCTATGCCCCGTTCGGCCCGTGCATCGTGACCGCGGACGAAATTCCCAATCCGCACGATCTGCGGCTCTGGCTGACGAAGAACGGAGTCATGAAGCAGGACTCCAATACCAAATACATGATTTTCGATATCCCGGCTCTGATTGCCGACATTTCGTCGGGCATGACGCTCGAGCCCGGCGACATCATTGCGACCGGAACGCCCGAAGGCGTCGGCGCCGGCATGAATCCTCAGGAGTGGCTGTGGCCGGGCGACGTGGTCGAAGCCGGGGTCGATGGCGTCGGTGTCATCAGGCACCCTGTCGTCGCGATCTGATGACGCTATTCTCGTTCGATCGCGAGCTGAGGTTCGGGGACTGCGATCCCTCAGGGATCGCGTACTTCCCGTCCTATCTGAACATCCTCAATGGGGTCGTCGAAGATTTTTGGACGGCGATCGGGTTTCCATGGCCGGGATTGATCACGGTCCGGAAGATCGGCACGCCCACAGTGCATCTGACCTGCGATTTTTCGCGACCGTCCGTTTTCGGCGATCTCCTGACATTCAAGTTGCGCATCGGCCGGGTGGGCCGGGCCTCTCTCCATCTCATGCACGTCGTTTCAGGCGCAAATGAAATGCGTTGGAGAGCCCGTCAGATCGTGGCCGCGACGTCGCTCATGAACCACCACGCTATTGCCTGGCCCGAGGACATTCGCGATGCGCTGCTCGCGCATTTGCACGCGGACGACGTGGCTCACGAACGTCAGAACCGGGACATTAGTGCCCCCCGAGATAGGCCGTGATCAACCTGGGATCATGGATGAGGTTCTTTGCAGGGCCGGACTGCACGATCTCGCCGGTCTCGAGGACATAGCCGTAATCGGCCGTTTCGAGCGCGGCGCGGGCGTTCTGCTCGACCAGCAGGATGGACACACCGAGGTCGCGCAGGGACGCGATGGTGCGGAAGACCTCGCGCACGATCAGCGGCGCGAGGCCGAGGCTGGGCTCGTCCAGCATGAGGAGCTTCGGCTTGGCCATCAGTGCACGCCCAAGTGCGAGCATCTGGCGCTCGCCGCCGGAGAGCGTGCCGGCAGCCTGACGCTGTCGCTCCTTCAAGCGCGGGAAGCGATCATAGACCTCATCAAGCGTCTTCTGGACGCCCGAGCGGTCGGGCAGGCTGTAGGAACCGAGGAGAAGGTTATCAGCCACCGACATTTCGGAGAACAGCTCACGCTTCTCCGGGACCAGACACAGCCGACGTTCAACGCGATCTTCGACGGAAATCTTCCCGATGTCGCTGCCCTGAAAGACCATGCGACCTCGCGATGCGAGCAGTCCGATGGCCGCCATGAGAAGCGTGGTCTTGCCGGCGCCATTCGGGCCGATGACGGTGACGATCTGCCCTTGTTCGACCGACAGCGACACGTTGCGGACGGCCTCGACATTGCCATAGCAGACGGTCACGTCAGTCATGGCAAACATCTGACTCACGCGACGCCTCCAAGATAGGCCTCTTGAACCCGCTCGTCGCCGCGGATTGCCGCCGGCGCGCCCTCACAGAGCTTGGATCCGAAATCGAGCACCACGATGCGATCGACCAGGGACATCACGAACTCCATGTCGTGCTCGACGATCAGGATGGTCAGGTGGTCCGCCCGCAGCGAGCGCAGGAGATCGGCGAGCCTCAGCTTCTCCTGGCGGCGAAGACCCGCCGCTGGTTCGTCGAGCACCAGCAGGGCAGGATCCGCGGCGAGCGCGCGAGCGATCTCCAGGATGCGCTGATTGCCGAGCGGCAGATTGCCTGCGAGCTCGTACGGCGTTTCGCCGAGCCCGACGCGCTCGAGCTGCATGAGCGCTTCATGCCGGGCGCTGGCTTCCTCGCGCTGATTGAGTCGGAAAGCACCGGCAAACAGGCCCGAGCGGGTGCGGGCGTAAGTACCGAGCATCACGTTTTCCAGGAGACTCATGCGCGGCCGCAGCTTCACATGCTGGAAGGTTCGCGCAATGCCTGCCCTGGCGATGCGGGATTGCGCGTCGTGCGCAATCGGCCGGCCGGAGAAGACGATTTCACCCTTGTTGACCCGGAGCGCGCCGGTTAGGCAGTTGAACATCGTGCTCTTGCCAGCGCCGTTCGGGCCGATGACGGCGAGAATTTCGCCGGACCGCACCTCGAAGCTGACATTGTTGACCGCGATCAGGCCGCCGAACCGACGCTCGGCGCCATCCACTTTCAGAAGCAGCTCGCCCGGCGTCGGCTGCGAACGGCGGGGCAGGGGTGGTGCGGGCTGCGGTCGTTCGCGCTTCGTTTTCGGCAGGTAGCCCGCGACGAACGGCACGATGCCTTGCCGCGCCCATTGCAGGAACAGGATGAACAGCGCCGAGAAGGCGACGATTTCGAGCTGTCCGGATGCGCCCTTGGCGATCAGCGGCAGATAGTCCTGCACGCTGTTCTTGAGCAGGGTGACGACGGCGGCTCCCACCACGCCGCCAAGCAGGCTGCCGGCGCCGCCGACCATCGACATCATCAGATATTCGATGCCCATGCCGGCATCGAACGGACCCGGGCTGATGAAGCGGCTCATATGCGCGTAGAGCCAGCCGGAGAGCGAGGCCAGGAATGCCGCCATCACGAAGGTCACGAGCTTGATCCGGAAGGCGTTGATGCCGAGGCTCTCGACGAGAATGTTGCCGCCCCGCAGCGCGCGCATGGCGCGACCAAGCCGCGAGTCCAGGAGGTTGTAACCGAGGACAAGGACGGCGGCGACGATGCCCCAGATCAGGACATAGATCTGTGCGCTGGAGGTAAGCGCGAACGGGCCGAGACTGATCGGCGGGATCGACGCGATTCCGTTAAAACGGCCGAGCCCCTCGACATTGCCGAACAGGAAGCCGATGGCAAGGCCCCATGCCACGGTGCTGAGCGAGAGGAAATGGCCCTGAAGCCGCAGGGTGACGACGCCGAGCACGGCCGCAACGCCGCAGGTCAGCGCCACCCCGAACACCAGGCCGAGCCACGGCGAATGCCCGTTCAGCGCGGAGACCCAGGCCGTCGCATAGGCCGCGACCCCGACGAATGCCGCCTGCCCGAACGACACGATGCCGCCGACGCCGGTCAGCAGCGCCAAGCCAATGGCGACGAGCGAATAGATGCCGATGTAGTTCATCAGCGTGATGCTGAACGGGTTCAGGACGAAGGGGGCCACCGCAAGGCACACCACCGCCGCGACAGCAGCAATCTGAATGTGGAAGCGCGTCATTCCTCGATTTCCTCCTCGGAATGCAGCGAGGCGAGGGATCGCCAGATCAGGATCGGGATCAGAAGCGAGAACACGATGACGTCTTTCAGCGCGCTGCTTTCGAAGGATGCGAAGCTTTCGAGGATGCCGACCCCGACGGCGCCGATCGCCGCACCGGGATAGCTGGTCATGCCGCCGACAATGGCTCCGACGAACGCCTTGAGGCCGATCAGGAAGCCGGAATCGTAGAACACCGTGTTGACCGGCGCGATCAGGATTCCCGATACGCCGGCCATCAGCGAACCGAGGAGATAGGCGATTGTGCCGGCCCGCGCCGGCCGTATTCCCATCAGCCGCGAACCGGTCCGGTTGACGGCGGTGGCGCGGAGCGACTTGCCGACCAGCGTGAAGTCGAAGAAGAGATAGAGCAGGCCGCTGAAGACGAGCGCCGCGATCACGATCAGCATGGTCTGACCCGAAATCAGGACGCCGGCGATTTCCGTCGAGAACGATGTCAGCGGCTCGGTTCGCACGCCTTCCGGGCCGAAGAAGAGCAGGCCGAGACCGACCAGGGCGAAGTGGAGCGCAACGGAGACCGTCAAAAGCAAGAGAACCGTGCCGTCGGCGATCGGACGGAAGACGATCCGGTCAAGAAGCGGCGCAATGGGCATGATCAGCATCAGTGCAAGCACGAGCCTGATACCGAGGGGCGGATCGGTGCGCATCACAAGCCAGGCCGCTCCCACGACAGCCAATGGCAGCACGAGATGGAAGGAGAGCGCGCGCGGCAGCAGCCGAAGCTCGCCGGCGCGCGCCAGCGAGATGATCTCGATCAGGGTCGCAAGGCAGGCCAGCACCACGACCAGCGCCCCGGTGCCCGGAAACCGCTTCGCATCGAGGGCTGCAAGCGTCAGGGCGGTAAACGCGGCGATGTCACCAAAAGGGATGTAGATGACTCGCGTCACCGTGAAGATGAGCACGGTTCCGATCGCCACCAGGGCATAGACGGCGCCGGTGGCGATCCCGTCGATCGCAAGAATGGCTGCGATGTCGCTCGTCATTGAGACGTCGTTTCCTCGTTCTGACGGCCAGCCAGTCGCTTTCGGACTATGGCGCGTACTTCCAGGCACCGCCGGTCAAGCGAACAACCACCAGTGAGCGCTCGTCCACACCGGTCACCGCGCCAGGCTTGAAGTTGTAGACGGCATGCACGCCCGGCAGCTCCGTGGTGCTCAGGATTGCATCCCGCAGAGCGGCGCGGAATTCGGCGGTCCCGGGCTTCGCCGTCTTGAGCGCGCGCTCGGCAGCGGAAGCGAAGATCAGCCAGGCGTCGAAGGAATAGGCGGAGAAGCCGTCGGTGGTCGGCATGCCGTGCGTCTTCTGGTAGACCGCGCGGAAATCCAGGGCGATCTTCTTGGCAAAATGCTCGTCCGGAAGCTGTTCGGCAACGATCACGGGGCCGGCGGAGACCTGGATGCCTTCGGCCGCCTTGCCGCCGACATGCACGAAGTCCGGATTGACCAGCGCGACCGTGCCGTAGGTGTTTCCCTTGAAGCCGCGGTCCGCCAGGCTCAGCAGCGGCAGCGCGCCTTGCGTGCCCGAGCCCCCGTCCAGCACGGCGTCGGGACGTGCGGCCATCACCTTGAGGATCTGCGCGGTCACCGACGTGTCGGTGCGGGCATAACGCTCGTTGGTCTGGACCTTGATGTCGTCGACGGCCTCGGCGGCCTTGGCCCCGTTATAGACGAGGTCACCCCATGCGTCGGAGAAGCCGATATAGCCGATGTTCTTCACACCGTCGCGCTTCATGCGATCGGCGACGATCTTGACCAGGAGAGAGGCCGGTTGCGGGACCGAGACGACCCACTGCTCCGGCGATTCCGGAAGCTTGCCGATCGGCGAAACCGCGATCATCGGCACCTTCAGTTCGCTCGCCACCGCCGCCATGGCGATGGTTGAAGGCGCGGTGGCCGTGCCGATCAGCAGGTCCACCTTCTCTTCTTCCACGAGCTTGCGCGCATTGCGGGTCGCGGCCGACGGATCAGAGCCGTCGTCGAGCTGGATCAGGCGGATGGTCTCGCCGTTGATCGTCTTCTTGTATTCATACGCGGCATTGATACCTCGCCCGTAGGGGATGCCGATCGACGAGCCGGGGCCGCTCAGCGACGTGACAAAGCCGATGGTGATGTCGGCTCGCGCAGCCGGTGCTGCGAGGATGCCGGCGACAAGTGCCAGTAAACTCAAAGTCTTGCGCATTTGCGTTCTCCTCCGTGGGGGCAGGGCATCAATGCTTGGAAGCTGCCGGAGCGCGGGCTTCCGGTCGCGAGCGATCCGATCGAAAACTGGCCTGCGGCGCCGGACTTCGGCGCGATCAAATCGAATTTGCCGGACCGTCCGTCAGCGATCATGGCGACGCTGGTCACTCGAACGCTGGGCCCTTGGGGGGATACCGAAGGCCGTCTCTCGCAGCGATGAAAGGTTGCTGGCGCGATCGCGATGCGCCGCCGACGATGCTGCTACCGGCTGCTCAAGTCCGATGACTGTCGACACGACCGAATCTCTCAAAATCGGTGCCCTGCAACATCTTTGCCTTGGCCACCGGCTCGTTCCGGTGGAGGATTATTTAAAGCCTAAAGTATTTTCGGTGGGACCGTCAACACGTGTCATGGCGCCGTCGAAAAAAAATGTCGTTGCATATAATTCGGTGGGTACCCCTCATTTCCTTGGGCCGTCTGACCGGAAAGAAGGGTGCGCTCGCCATCGTCCGGCAGCGCGCTTGGTTGGCGCCCCCGCACGCATTTGACGCGTGAATTAGTTTATGGTTGAAATATATTCCCAAGCGACCGACGACCGATCCTCCCACGACCGCTCGAAGAGAAGGACGATGCGCATCTTCTGGCAAAGCTTCGTTGATGCGAGCGTGAACGCGCCCTACTTGGCGCTGCTGTCGGAGTACCTCAACAACATCGCTGCGCCCGGCACGACGGTTCATGTCGAGGGGATTTCGCCGCCGGACCGTGAGTTTGGGCGGCTCGCCGAACTGCGCTGCGCCGTCCAGGCCATCGACAACGGCATCGCGGCCGAGGAGGCCGGCTTCGACGCCTTCGTGATGGGGCACTTCCAGGATCCCGGTCTCTACGAGCTTCGCTCGGCGCTCGATATTCCGGTGATCGGAACCGGCGAGGCGACATTGCTTGCTGCGTCGCAGCTTGGTCGGCGCCTCGGCCTGGTGACGCTCGATCCGGTCTTCGAGGTCTGGCATTACGAACAGGCCGAGCGTTACGGCCTCGGCGATCGCGTCGTTCACGTGACGGGGCTTGGTTGCAGACCTGAGGATTTCGCAAGTGCGTTCGCCGGCGATCAGGCCGCGCAAACCCGCATGATCAGCGATTTCGTCGCCTGCGCGCTCCCGCTTGTGGAGCGCGGCGCCGATGTCGTGATCCCAGCCGGCGTTCTTCCCAGTCTTTTGATTGGACGGGAGCATGGCCTGAAGGTGGGACATGCGCCCGTGGTCAATTGCGCAGCCGTCGCGCTGAAGAGCGCGGAGATGTGGGTCCAGCTCAGGCGGCTCAACGGCACCGAGCCGAGCCGCGGGCCGAGCTTCAAGCGCGCCAGCGCCTTGGCGCGCAGCGATTTCCGCGCGCTGCTCGCTCGCAACAGCCGATAGGGCCGGGCAGCGCTCAATTTTGGAGAGCGAGACATGATGACGCCTGAGAATATCCTGTACGAGACCGAAGTGACCGCGACGGGAGGCCGGGCCGGCAAGGCCGCGAGCGCGGACGGCCTGCTGTCGGTGTCGCTGTCGTTGCCGAAATCGCTGGGCGGTCCCGGCGGCGAAGGGACCAATCCGGAGCAGCTCTTTGCAGCCGGTTATGCCGCGTGCTTCCTGGGTGCGGTGAAGCTCGTGGCGCGCACCAGCAAGATCGTGCCGTCCGCGGAGCCCTCCGTGACCGCGAAGGTCGCGATGGGACCGGTTCCGGTCGGATATGCGCTCGCCGTTGAACTGAAAGTCAGTCTGCCCGGCGTCGAGAAATCGGTGGCGGAAGAGGTCGTTGCAGGCGCGCATGAGCGTTGCCCTTATTCAAACGCGACCCGCGGCAATATTGACGTCAAGCTGACGGTGATCTGAGGCGGATGGACAAGGCAGGCGGCTGGTGACGAATTCGCTGCGCGCACCGTACGACGGCATCGTGATGGCCGCTCCCGTCACGATACCCTATGTGCGCTATTCCATCGAAAGCGCGCAATGGTGGATCGGCCGCGCGCTCAGCGCGCTTGTTGCTCGGGCGGGTATTAAGGCCTCCGATATCGACGGTCTCTGCGTCTCCAGCTTCACCATGGGCACCGATAGCGGGATCGGACTGACGCAGCATTTCGGACTCTGTGTTCGATGGCTCGACACGATTCCGCTCGGTGGTGCCAGCGCCATCGCAGCCGTGCGAAAGGCGGCGCGCGCGGTCCAAGCCCATGACGCTGACATCGTCGCCTGCGTGGCGGGTGACACGAACCACGTCGATTCCTTCCGGCTGACGCTCGAGAATTTCTCGCGCTTCAACCAGGACGCGGTCTACCCTTACGGCGCGGGTGGCGCGAATTCGAGCTTCGCGCTCATCGCGCGCAACTACATGCGCAGCTTCGGGGTCAGGCGCGAGGACGTCGGCCGGATCGCGGTCGCCCAACGGGCCAATGCGCTGCGCAATCCGCACGCGCTGATGAAGACGCCGCTGACGCTCGAGCAGTATCTGGCGGGCCGGCCGATTTCCGATCCGATCCACCTGTTCGACTGCGTGATGCCCTGCGCCGGTGCGGAAGCTTTCCTCGTGATGCGCGATGAGACCGCAGCGTCGCTGGGGCTGCCGGCCGCGCGGCTGCTGTCGACGATCGAGCGGCACAATGCGTTCGCCGACGAGGCGATGCAGGTGCGCGGCGGCTGGGCGATGGACATCGGCGAGCTCTATGCGATGGCCGGCGTGAAGCCTGACGATCTCGATCTGGTGCAGACCTATGACGACTATCCCGTCATCACCATGATGCAGTTCGAGGACCTCGGATTCTGCAGGAAGGGGGAGGGCGCCGAGTTCGTGCGGCAGCACGATCTCACGACCGACGGCGACTTTCCGCACAACACTTCGGGCGGACAACTCTCGGTCGGACAGGCCGGCGCGGCCGGCGCCTATCTCGGTCTGGTCGAGGGGCTGCGGCAGGTCCTGGGAACGGCGGGCCCCACCCAAGTCAAGAATGCGAGCCTCGGTTTGGCCTCGGGTTTCGGAATGATCAACTATGACCGCGGGCTTGCCTCCGGAGCCGCGATCTTTGCAGGGCCTTCGCGATGATCGATCCGATCAAGCCGCCCCGGCGCAAGAATCCGCTGCTGCGGACCCGGCTTCCGGCCTCGCCGCCGAGGTCGCGGAGCACCAAGTCTCACGGCTTCACCCGCGCCGCGGCCGAAGGGCGCTTCATGCTGCAGCGTTGCGAAGCCTGCGGCACCTTTGCTTATCCGGCGCGGGAGGCATGCCCATCCTGCCTGTCGTCCGGCCTTGCATTCGTCGACGCGCCGCGCCGGGGCCTGCTGCTCGCCGAGACGACGGCGCGGGTGCCGAGCGACGTGTATTTCCGCGAACGGGCGCCCTGGCGCGTCGGCCTCGTCAAGATGGACTGCGGCCCGACGATCGTGGCGCATCTGCATGGCGACTGCACCGATGGCGCGCCAGTCCGCATGTCGCTGCAACTCGACAAGAGCGGTCAGGCGGTGGCCTTTGCCCGCCCCGAGGGGGAGACTCCCAATATGGCAGACGACAGGCAATGGCGGGAAATGACGGCCGATCCGAAGTTCAGGCGGGTGCTCGTCACCAACGGCCGCAGCGTGATCGGCCAGGAAGCCGTCGCTGCATTGAAAGCAGCCGGCGCGAAAACGGTGTTCGTCGGTGTTGCCGAACCGTGGCGGCCGTTTGCCGGTGAAGAGCAGCTGCGCGGGCAGGAAGGGGTCAAAGTCGTTACCCTTGACGGCGCCGATGAAAAATCTGCCGCCGATCTCGCCGCCGATATCGGCGGCAAGGTCGATATTCTCGTCAACACGACCGAATATGTGCGACCGGGCGGCCTGCTCGACCGCAGGGGCACCAGCATCGCGCGGGACGAAATCGACCAGGCCTATCTCGGCTTCATCAACCTCGCGCAGGCCTTCGGGCCCGCCATGCGGATGCGGGGCGCCGACGGCATCAACAACAGCGTCGCCTGGGTCAACATCCTGTCGGTGTACGCGCTCGCGAACTGGCCCGCCTTTGGAGCCTACTCGGCGTCGCAGGCCGCGTGCCTCTCGCTTTCGCACTGCCTGCGCGCCGAATTGCGGCCGGGCGGCATCAAGGTCATGAACCTGTTCACCGGGCCCGTCGACACCGAATGGTTCCAGACCGTGCCACCGCCAAAGGTGGCGCCGCGCGCCGTCGCGCAGGCGATCGTGTCCGGGCTCAAAAACGGGCTTGAAGAGATCTATGTCGGGGATGTCGCCGAGGAAATCCGGCAGCGTCTCGCGGCCAATCCGAAAGCGCTCGAGCGCGAGCTCGACAGGTGAAATGCAGATTTCAAGCAAGCCGGAGGAGCTGACAATGCAAAGCAAGACTCTCCTGGAATTGGCGGGTGCGATTGCTTCCGGCGCGGTGCGCGTCGTCGATCTGACCTTTACCCTCAGTCCGGATTTTCCCGTCATCGTGCTGCCGCCGGAATTCGGCCAGGCGGCGCCGGTCCGCATCCAGGAAATCTCGCGATACGATGGCCGCGGGCCGGCCTGGTACTGGAACAACGTGACGTTTGGCGAACACACCGGCACGCATTTCGACGCGCCGATTCACTGGTTCACCGGCAAGAACCTGCCGAACAATGCCGTCGACACGATGCCGGCCAAGGACATGATCGCTCCGGCCTGCGTCATCGACTGCTCCGCGCCGGCGGCACAGGATCCCGATTTCCTGCTGACCGTCCCGATGGTCGAGGCTTGGGAGGCGAAGCACGGGCGGATCCCCGAGCGACACTGGGTCCTGCTGCGGACCGACTGGTCCAAGAAAGGCTGGCGCGACTATTCCAACCTCAGGGACGACGGCGCGCACACGCCGGGTCCGAACCCGGCCGTCATGAAATGGCTGGTCGAGGAGCGCGGCATCATCGGCTTCGGCACTGAGACCATCGGCACCGATGCCGGACAGGCCGGACATTTCGAGCCGCCGTATCCGGCGCATCATTTCCTGCACGGCGCTGGCCGTTACGGCCTGCAATGTCTTTGCAACCTGGACCAGCTTCCGGCCGCGGGCGCCCTCATCGTGGCCTCGCCGCTGAAGATCCAGAACGGCTCCGGCAGTCCGCTTCGTGTCATCGCGCTGGTTTCGTCGGACTGAAGCGAACGCATGGCGCCCGGCAATCAGAAAAAAACTCACGAAGGACAGGCGCCATGAACCTGATCAAGAGCCTGCTCGCCTCCGCCGCGCTGCTTTTTGCTGTCCCGCACATTGCACGAGCGGACATCCTCGTCGGATTCGTCACTGGCCTCAGCGGGCCGGTATCGTCGATCGGGA
>Ga0210408_10000706_pt1 | contig 38867 bp, 31 predicted proteins | sample IncBWH4MmetaG_FD_155471 | JGI IMG/M metagenome (GOLD analysis project Ga0210408, IMG submission 155471) | Forest soil microbial communities from Barre Woods Harvard Forest LTER site, Petersham, Massachusetts, United States - Inc-BW-H-4-M | ecosystem: Environmental > Terrestrial > Soil >...
CTCGTTGAATTCGGACTCCCCGGTCATCTGACGCAAGGGACGAACTTCGACGCCGGGCGATTTCATATCCACAAGGAGGACGGTGAGTCCTTTGTGTTTAGCGGCGCTCGCGTCGGTGCGCACGACGAGTTCGCACCAATCGCCAACCCAGCCGTAACTGGTCCAGACTTTCTGCCCGTTGACGATATAGCGATCGCCGTCCAGACGCGCTTCCATCTGCAAACCCGCTAGATCGGAACCGGCGTTAGGTTCGGAGAACCCCTGGCACCAGATCTCTTCAGCGCTCAGAATCTTCGGAATATAACGTTTCTTTTGCGCTTCCGTTCCACAGGCAATGATTGTGGGCCCGATGAGACCCAAACCCAGCGAGTTGGCCATGGGCGGCGCCTCGACGCGCGCCATCTCTTCCCAAAACAGGGTTTGCTGCATCAGCGTGGCGCTGCGACCCCCGTATTCCCTCGGCCATGAAACCGCTGCCCAGCGGCCGTCGTGGAGCTTTTGTTGCCAAGCGCGTAGGTATGGGAACGATTCCTCAATGGGCTTTTCACGCCACTCGTTCCAGTCCTTCGGGACATTGGAAACGAGCCACGCGCGGAGTTCGTCGCGAAATGACAACTCTTCGGTGGTTAAGTTCAGGTCCATGGAAAAGACTCCTTCACGCTATCGGTCACGAACTCCGCTCCCGTTTTTCCCGAATTTGAAACAACTCCCCGCGAATCAAGCCGGCTCAGCCGCTGCGCCTCGGCGCGGCAAAATCCGGGCGAATCGTATCCCGGCCCTGCCAATATTTCTTGCGAAGTTCTTTCTTGAGAATTTTTCCAGTGCCGGTCTTGGGCAAACTTGCGACGAATTCGAAAGAACGCGGACACTTGTAATGTGAGAGGTGCGCACGGCAGAACTCGATCAGTTCGGCCTCCGTGGGAGCAGCATTCGGCTTTAAGACCACCAGAGCTTTGGGGACTTCCCCCCATTTTTCATCGGGAACGGGAATCACCCCGGCCTCCAGGACGGCGGGATGAGCAAGGATGGCTTTCTCGAGTTCCAGGGAGGAGATATTCTCTCCGCCGCTGACGATGATGTCTTTCTTGCGATCAACAATGAGCAAGTAACATTCTTCATTAAGCGTGGCCATGTCTCCGGTGTGGAACCAGCCGCCGCGCAGCGCTTCGGCGGAAGCGTCTGGCTGGCGCCAGTAACCCTCCATAACGCCATCGCTCCGCGCGACGATTTCGCCGATGGATTGCCCATCGCGCGGCACGTCGTTATCGCTAGCGTCCACCACGCGAATCTCTACGCCGGGAAACGCATACCCGGTCATGGCTTGACCCACATAGCGCTGCTCGCTATCCCACCCCATACCTAACTTCATGGGAGAAATCGAAAGTGACGGGGACGTTTCCGTCAGCCCGTACCCCGAAAAGCATTCGCAGCCGAGTTTTTCTTCGACCTCGCGAATGAGCGTCGGCGAAGATGCCGCTCCGCCGATGACAATGCGCCGGAGGCTACTCAAGTTGTGATTGAGGCGCTCCGGGCAATTCACGAGGGCCGTGGCCATGATGGGAACGAGGCTAAAAGAGTGGACGCCTTCCTTTTCAATGAGACGGAAGACTTCCTTGGTCTCGAAGCGCTGCATCATGACGTGCTTTCCCCCAAGCAACGTAAGGAAGTGTGCGACACCCCAGCCATTCGCGTGGAAGAGTGGAATGGTGTGCAGCTCGACGGCGCCGTTTTCGATGTTAAATCCCAGACAGACGTTCTGCGCATGGAGGTAAATATTTCTGTGCGTGAGCATTACACCTTTGGGATTGGCGCTCGTGCCGCTGGTATAGAAAAGCTCGGCCAGCGAGTTTTCGTCGATGGAAGTGATGTCGGCGCGATGAGGGGTGGCCGCCTGCAGAAGATCTTCGTAGTTGCGCGGAGAGAGCCATGGCGCTTCTGGAGCGCCCTCAAGTTGGCAGAATGTTTTTACCCCAGGAATATCCTTCCGAAAAGAGTCGACCAAGCCGAGAAACTGCTTCTCAACGAAGAGGATTGTCGCCCCGGAATCGTTCAGAATGTAGCTCAATTCGCTTGACGCGAGCCGGATATTCAGCGGGAGCAGAACGGCGCCGGCTTCCAGCACTCCGTAGTAGGCTTCGAGCAAGCGGTGGCAATTGGTACTGAGAAAAGCCACGCGATCGCCGGCCTGGACGCCGGCCTCGCGCAGGGCACCTCCAAGACGGCGGGCACGGTCGGCGAATTGCGCGTACGTGAAGCTGTCGTGGTTGCAGACCACCGCAGTTCTGCGCGGATATTGCTGCTCCGCGTAGCGAAGGAAACGCAAGGGGGTAAGCGGAATGTTCATTGCGTGCTTCGCCTGGATCAGGCGGATTGCCCTCCATCGACCACAAGAGTGTGCCCGGTCACAAAATCTGACGCATCGGAGGCGAGAAAAACAGCGGCTCCCTTCAGATCCTGCGGCCCGCCGAAGCGGCCCAAAGGTATACCTGCGAGCAAGGATTCCTTATTTCGCTCGATGAGCTTTTCCGACATGTCGGTGGGGAACCACCCGGGTGCAATCGCATTCACCTGAATGTTGTGCATGCCCCACTTGCAGGCCAGGTCCTTCGTGAAAATAATCACACCCCCTTTACTAGCGCTGTAGCCGATGGCGGAGAATCTCGGAGGCGAACCACGCAGCCCGGCAACGGAAGCGATGTTGATTATCTTTCCGCGGCGCTGCGCAATCATGACCTTGCCCACGGCCTGCGAAAAAAGAAATGTTCCGGTTAAATTAGTTTCGATAACCTTGTTCCACTGCTCGAGCGTCATCGCTTCGACAGGCGCACCCCAGGAAGTGCCCGCATTGTTGATCAAGATGTCGATGCGTCCAAATTGTTTGACGGTCGCATCGGCAACCTCCTGAATACTGGAGGGTTGTTTGACGTCGCAGCGGAGCGCGACGACTTGCACGCCGAGTCTTTGCAATTCCTCGGCGGCCTGCAGGCAACGCTCTTTCTTGCGCGCGCACAAAACGAGATTCGCGCCCATTTCCGCCAGGCCTTCGGCCATCTGCCGGCCCAGCCCCACGGAGCCGCCCGTGACGATCGCCACGCGGCCGCTGAGATCGAGAAGTTTCTTGATATTCATTCGGAATTTGGCGCCGGAGCCAGCGTCCCTTCTTGAATCCACTTTGCTCAGCAGCGCGGGCGTCGCTACGCGGTATTTCCCGAGCCGCAAAAACGGCGGCTCCGTTTGAAACGCGTACGTGTGGACAACGTGCCTGCAACGAGCTTCGTCGCGAATATAAGCCCGAAACAACTCGTTCGGATGTCCCCTAGCGCTCGCCGCGCTCGAAGGATGGGTCGCCGCACAGGAATCCGAATTCACACTCTCCGTTGAGTGTGTCAAAGGGGCGAAGATACCGGCTTGGATCAAACTTGATATACGCCGGCGGAACGGGAACGACGCCCTGTGGCGTGCCGAAAATGTTGAATCCCGGGCCCAGCGCCGCCGCGGCTTTGTTCAGGTCGGCGGCATTAACGTCGTGCCATCTGCCCGTATCCAGGCGGCTGACCAACGTCTGAACGGCGGCGATGGTTTCCGCCGGCGTGAAGGCACAGTGTCCCGCGCGATCGACAAATGTGCGGCGCAGGAATTCACCGTTGCCCGCTTCATCGACCACTTTCTTGTAGGCGCTTTCATTCTGAACCACCACCAGGCCATCACCCTTGGTATGCAGCGTCAGCACGGGAATGTGGATTTCGCCATCGAAAATGATATTCCTCTCCAAGTAATGAACGGCCTCGGGGTCGGCGCTGATCCGCGCGGCATCATTCAACGTCTTCAGATCGGCGTCCAGATCGAGGCCGGCCACCTGATAAAGCGCACGCACTTGGTCGCGCCCGATCGAGTGATCCAATTGTCTCCGGTAATCGACTCCCGTGTTCCAGGAGAAATTGCCCTGTGCGCGTGCTTCGAGTTCCGCACGTAACGCGAATGCAAAGGGAAAGTCCACTTGCTGATCCCACAGGAACTGATTCGTCTCCTGCCCTGCAAAATCAGTTGCCGCTGGCTCCGGTAACAACGGATTGAACCAGCCCGGCAAGTCGCCCAGGGCTCCGGCCAGCGCTATCCGCGCTCTCCCCTCAGGGGTAGCCTGCGCCAGCCCAAGCACTTCTTCGGCGAGCTGGAAATTTGCAATGGGGTCGGCAATATTGACGACTTCCAGCCCCGTCCCCGGAGCAAGCAGCGTCTTGAATGCGAACGCGGCATCTAGCGCAGTGTTCCAGGTGGCCACGCCTCCGGAGAGCACCCCGCACATGGGCAGCCCCGCATCAAAGCGCCGCGGATTGCGTTGGATGAGGCCAGCCGTGATGATTCCGCCAAGCGAGTGTCCCCACGCTATGGTCCTTTTTGGACGCTCGAAGATCTTCTCGAACACTTCGAGAACGGCAATTTGGTCCGGCAGAGCTTCGTGGATGGCCCATCCGGTGGTGGCGTAGGAGGACCCGGCCAGGGCGTACCCGCTGGAGAGCATGAAGAATCGCGTGAACGGGTCACCTACATCTTGCGCCGGGTTCGGGTTGCCGGGCGCCACGTAACCGTGACTGTAGAGAAACAAGGTGCCGTTCCAATTTGCCGGCACCTCTATCAGGTAAGTGGCCCCGTCCGCCAGGCTCCCGGAATGTGTCGTAACTCCTTTTTGGGCTCGCGCGCTGCCCGCAACCAAAAGAAGAAGGATCGCCACCGACGCCAGGAAGAAAACTGCCCGCTTCGTCCTCTGCCACATATCAGATTCCTCCTCAAACACTATTCGTAACATCAACGCCGGGGACAGCGCGGAAAATCCGGGTACCTGCTCGCTGCTAGGAGGCTCGGCGTCGCAGCCCGCAACCTATCCGATCCCCCCACGAACCAGCCTCTCGTAAACTAGAAAGTGAGCCGCAGTCCGAGCTGAATCTGACGCTTGGGAAAAGCGGAAGTAAAGCCAAGCGACTGGCTCGGAGAGAGAGCTGCGCTCCCGTGAACGTCAAAACTGGTGTTACCAGTAGCGCAGGTACCGGCGACCGGGCAAACGGTTGGCCCGGTTTGAATGCCAAAGAGTGGATTCACCACGTTGTTCACGCTTGCGAAGTTGGTATGGTTGGCGATGTTGAAGCCCTCCGCTGTAAATTGCACTCTGGCCTTTTCGCCAAGTTTATGTTGCCAACTCAGGCGCATGTCGAAATTGGTGTAACTCGGGCCAAGTCCAGTGTCGCGGCCTGCGCCAATGGGGCGTTCGTTCGTGGTGTGATTGTTGCCGTTCACTTCGCCCCCTGCCAGCAAGTTGAACGGATGCCCGCTATTGTAGGTAAAAATGGGGGCCAACTGAAAACCGGCAAGGATAGGATTCGTCCAAGGGCTGTCAATTACGCCGGCCAACACGACCTTATGCCGCTGATCGAATTCGGAAAGTCCGCGTTCGGCGCCCAGGTTAGTCGGATCTTGCGGGCCATAATCGCTGTTAAAATCAGTACCCGTGTCGAATCCTTTGCTATAGGTGTAATTGCCTAACACGGAGAAGTGATTGCCGAAGCGCTTCTTGATTTCCAGAATTGCGCCTTGGTAAAGGGCGGCACCAACGGAAGCGTATTCGTTGTTTTGCACGATAAACGGATTCACAAAGCACTTGAAAGGATTGGCGCATGGCGAGACTCCCCCGGGGAACTCCGTGCCGCCCAGCGGATCTGGGTCGCCCGCAGTGCCCGCGCTAGGATTCCAGTTCCGGTAGGAGACAGTTTTCCCGTTGGCCAGCGGAATCGCGCTAAATGGCGCTGGCAGCAGATTGGTGTCAATGGCGGTGGGGAGGCCGATGGTATGAGAGTAGATGTAACTGGCGGAGATAGAGAGTCCCGGAACAATCTCGCGCTCAATTCCAAACTCGGCCTGCTGCGAATAGGGAGGTCTAAAATTAGGCTGGTCGACGAAAACCACTTGAAGCGGACCAAGGGGACCGCTATTGGCGACATTCAGCCCCAGCCCAGGCTGCCCAAGCAAGGCGGGGGTAATGCAAGCGCTGCTCCCCGGAGGCGGTGTCGTGCAAGTGATCGCCCCCTCAGCGAATAGCGTTTGGAAGACTCCCGGGGCAGTCAGATTTGCGGCGCCGCCGGGGACTCCCTGGATTGGAACGATGTAAATCGAGATTTCTCGATTGCAGGGACTGGTGGCGCTACCCGGAGGAGGAAAAAAGAAACCGGCTGCTCCGGAAAATCCGCAAATGGCGTCCAGGTTGTTCACTTGCCCCGCGTTCGTCGTGTTTCCCACCGAGCTGTTGTTCGCGTTCCGAACTCCGAGGGAGTAATCCACAGACGTAATCTGGTCGTAGATCGGTGCGTAAAAGATCCCGTACCCGCCGCGAATCACTGTCTTGTGATCTTTGAACGGATCCCAGGCGAAGGATACCCGCGGTCCAAAATCCTTCTTGTACGTGTTCAAAGGAGCGTACTGCGTGTCGAGCTCATAGCGAAGGCCGAGATTCAAGGTCAGATTGGGCCGGATCTGCCACGTATCCTGAAAGTAGCCCGCCGTGAACGGCCTTGTGTAATACGGGTATACGGGATTGCCGAACCCTTGCTGGAAAACCACTGGGACGCCAAACGAAGCCGCCTGCAGCGAAGTTATGCTCGCTCCTCCAGTCAAGAGTCCACAAGGATTCGGGGTTGTGGCAGAGGCTGAGGGCGCTAAGCACGGACTAATCGCACCGCCAGGCAAGGAACTAAATACGAAACGCCCCGGGAAGAACGTGTGCGATTCCGTATGGTTGCCCCGAAGCAGCTCGGAACCCCCGAATTTGAAAGTGTGGTGCCCGCGGATCAGCGTGAAGTTGTCCGCGATTTCATATCTGCGCGTAATGCTGGATTCGGGCAAAAAGATGTTCGTTCCCAAATTATTCACAAAGCCGGGGATTTGCAGTCCGGCTTCCCCAGGTTCGTTCGGAATGACCCCGGTGTTGTAGTAGTCAAATTGCAGCCGGAGTTCGTTCTGCGCGGTGGCGCTGAACTGATGATAAAAAGCGGCCAAAATGTTGTCGTCATAGGCGCGAACCGCACTGCCCGCCGAAAAGCCCGTTAGCGATTGCACGTCGGGATTTTCCTCGCGATCATGCCCATACCTGTAAGTGACGCTTATTTGGTTCGCATCGCTGAATCGATGATCGAACCTCCCAGACGCCAGATATTCTCGGGTGTTGTAAGGGAACAGTCCGCCGTTTGACTCCAGCGCGCCGACGAGGAAACCGTTGAGTGCCGCTTGACCTTTACTTACGAACGGATTTGAACCTGGATTCGGATTAACGGTCAAAATGCTTTGCAGCCCGAAGGCGCACGTTTGCGCGGGCAGGGATTGGCCAGGGAAACAGGGGACGTTAGGATTGCCTGCTTCCGTTGCCAATCCGGCGAAAATCGTATCCTGTGATCCCGTCGGCCTGAGAAGACTCGTGCTGGTCAGGATCGGAACGGAATTCTGCGCATCTTGGAGCAAGCCTTCGAAGGAAACGAACAGAAAGGATTTGTCTTTCTTAATCGGAAAGCCTGCCGTGCCTCCAAATTGATAGCGCGTCAGGGAATTCTTAACCGGCCCGCTCACGCTATCCGGCTGGGTCGGATCGAAAATCTGACCCGGCGCCAACGCCTGGGTGCGCGCAAACGGATCGGCCGCATCCAGTCCATCGTTGCGGAAATAACTGTAAAGGCTGCCGTGCAACTCGTTCGTTCCCGATTTGGAGACGATGTTAATCGTCGCTCCGCTCGCTCCGCCGAGCTCCGCCGAGTAGTTGCTGCGGTTGACCTGAAACTCTTGAACGGCATCCTGGCTCAGCGTCAGGCGTACTCCGCCGGCGTCATCGTTGGCTTCTCCGCCGTCAACGGTGACGCTATTGCCTCGGCCATTGCTGCCATAGAAGGAAAGTCCGCTCTGCGGTGTCGATTTCACTCGAAAATCCTGGTCGGAAGCCAATCTCGTCGAATTCGAGACACCCGGAGTCAACAGCGTGAAGGTCAGATAATCGCGACGGTCAATGGGGAGTTGGGCGATATCCTCCTGCGTCAGTGTATTCGCCTGGCTGCCTCTCTCGGTCTCCACCACAGGAAGTTCGGAAGTCACTTCAACTTGGCCCAAAAGCCCCGCCAACTTAAGATGGAAGTCGAAAACCGAGTTCTGCCCAACGGTCAAGCTGAGGGAGGGGACCACCTCCGTTTGAAAACCAGGGTGCTCGCAGCTCACTTTGTAGGTCGAAGGGGCAAGTCCGGACAGAAAATAAAAGCCGTGCTCATCGGTCACCACGGTGCGCTGCGCACCCCTCGCGGTGTCGACTGCAGTCACCTTGGCATTCGGTACGGCGGCGGCCGTGGGATCCGTGACTGTTCCCGTCAGATCCGCGGAGGCCCCAACGCCTTGTGCCCAGGTCACTGAACCGGCCGGCAACAGCCCTATCACCAATGCGAATAGACCTGCCAGTTTACTCGATTTCATAACTCCTCCTGGTTCCTCGAAGGCATCTTGTTTACGGTTTTGATCGAACTCAAGTTTGCGTGCTCCCTTAAGATGAGTCTTGAGACGGACAATGGCTATTGTCGACGTCACACTTCAACTCGACCAAAAGTAAAGCAGCACCAGCCAGGCATGGGTCTAAGACTCTTGCGATGTCCTCGAAACCCCGCCCCCGGCAGAACTATCGAATATTGTGATAGTCCGTATCACATAATATTCACTAACGTCAAGATGAATTCATGATGTCCGGGAAACGGGGCAGAGATGCCTACCTCCTGGCGGGGCTCCTTGGCGGAGATATGAACGTTTTGCTGGCGCCGCCGCTTGGCCGGGGGAATGACTACCAAGCTGCACGGTGCCCTTCAGCCAGGTACGAGTACCAACCGGCCGGAAACCTGCCCGCTCCTCAGTTGCTGCAGGACTTCGTTGATTTGCGCCAGGGTACGCGTGGCCGTCTGGCAGCGGACTTTTCTTGCGGCGGCCATGGCTAATACCGCCCTCAGGTCGTCTCGCGTGCCGACGGAGGACGCCTGAATGCGCACCTCCAGCGCGGCCATTTGGATAGGCGGAAAGCATAAGGACTCCGAGGGCAACCCTACAACGAGGAGCATCCCGGTGGGCCTGATACAGGGGAAGGCGGTATCATAAGCCGCCTTCGCCGCAGAAGTTACAAGCGCGGCGTGGACGCCACCCGCGCGTCTTAGCTCCTTGACAACATTCACCGTACCCGCGTTCAATGTCGCGGATGCGCCCAAACTTCTGGCGAGCGCGAGTTTTTCGTCGGAGACATCAATGGCAGTCACGATCGCCCCCAGCCCCTGCCCCATTTGCACGGCCAGGTGACCCAGCCCACCGACGCCAAAAACCGCCAACCGCTGGCCTGGCTGGATTTTGGCTTGTCGCAAGGCTCGATAGACCGTGACTCCGGCACAGAAAAGAGGCGCGGCTTCGACGTAGGAGAGCCCTTCCGGAATCTTCACGGCATGACTCGCAGGAGCCTTCATGAATTCCGTGTATCCGCCGTCCACCGTAACGCCTGTGATTTGTTGTTTAACGCAGAGATTCTCGTTGCCTTCGCGGCAGAACTCGCATTCGCCGCAAGTCCAATGCACCCATGGGACGCCTACGCGGTCGCCGACTTGCAAATGATTGACCGAGGCGCCTTTTTCTATGACGTGGCCGGCGATTTCGTGCCCGAGGATCAAGGGTCTCTTGGTGATAGGAACGAGCTGCGGCCAATCCCCATCCGCCACGTGCAGGTCCGAGTGGCAGACGCCGCACGCTTGCACCTGGATCAGAACATCGTGCGCGCCAGGCTTCGGCTGCTCGATCTCTTCTATGGTCAGCGGCGCTTTGAAGTCGCGCAGGACGGCCGCTTTCATCGCGTCCACCTCAACAAATCCGGCATGCTTGACTCTGTTCTCTGCGGACGGATTTGAGCTCCTCAAACCTTTTCTCAAAATGGAAGGGATTCCCCCGCACGGCTACGGCTTGGCGCCGCGCAAGAAGAATTCAACCGCGTTGCGCACGCGCTCGGTGAGCTTGTGAGGTCCAGTCAGATCGACGGCCCATTGACGGACGACCGTATTGAAAAGTCCTTCCATGAATTCGGCCAGGTGCACTACCGGAAAATCACGAGTGATCTCGCCGTTTCTTTGGCCTTCTGCGATGATTTCACGGAGAAGGCTGACCGTCGCTGCCTCCGCCCCACGTAACTCAGGGGAGCGCACTGGGTCCATCGCGCCGGCTAGAATTACCGCCTGCCAAAGCGGACGCCCCACCTCGGTTACATTTCCGAGAGTTTCGTAAAATCGCCGCAAGCGCTGCTCGGTTGTGGCTTTGACGGATAACTCGGATTTAAGGCTTTCGGCCTGGCGGGCAAACGCTCGGCGCCCTACTTCGCGCAAGACCGCGTCTTTACTTGGAAAATAGCGAAAAAACGTGGGCTGGCTGATCTCCAGAGTCTGCACGATATCATCGATGCGCGTGTTCTCGTAACCACGCTGGCGAAAAAGGTGCAAAGCCGCCTCGACGATCTGCTGACGAAGTCGCGCTTTCTTGCGTTCGCGAAGCCCGGCCATCGGGCCCTGGCCGGACGTCTGCTTGCCGCCTCTTTTTTTCTTAGCTTCGCGGTCGTTGACGCTCCCCGGCGCTGGCGAGGGCGAGCGTCTCGCGGCAGTTCTTGCGCGGCCCATTATACGTTTCCTCCTGGATGGAATGCCGTTCGGGGTGCGCGGCCTACATTTCGATAGTCACGCTAACATTATAGTGACTAACGCCAAGTTGCAAGCTCGGCGATGAATTCACCCGCAAGGCAGCGCATATCGCAGCCTAAGGCTCATATATGGCGGCCCAAGAGCCTCGTCCAAAGCCGGGGAATCCCCTCGCGCCGCTTTTTCCAGTCTAGCCAAATGAACCCCATTGGCTGCTGTAAGACATGCAAAGTTTTCGGCAGCGCATCTGCTCTGAGTCGGTCTTTTCCAACCGGGAAGCGAAGTATCCAGCCAGACAGTTCTCGGACCGAATGGCACGTCCAGCACAGTTTTAGGTTGCACAGGTTGCGAATCGCTTTCATCGCTTTCACACACTTTTAATATTCCACCCGGAATAATCGCCGCCGCACTGAGGTCTTGACACCTCGTAAGGACTTCCCTCTCTGTTTCCGGGGACGTGAATCGAGAAAAGTTCAAGCTTGGAGGTGGTGATACGATGCTACGTAAATGGCTTGCCGTTGCGATCTTATTCGTGGGTGTAATGGCCCTCGGTCTCGGCCTTGTTGCGCAGCAGTCCCCAACCGAAGCCCCTGCCGGCTTTGACACGCCGACGCTCGCGCGAAATCCCGGCTCGCAAAGCGCCAGCAACGGAATCGTGCAGCCTCAGGGCGACACCTATGCGCTCGACCAGACCAGTTTCGAGCAAGACCATGACACCAGCTCTGGGCTGGGGCCGGTATTCAATGCCAGAGCTTGTGCAGATTGCCACCAGAATCCGGTCAGCGGTGGATCAAGCCAGTTCACGGAAGTTCGCGCCGGCCACAGGGACGCCAATGGCAACTTCGTCGCCGCCACAGTGCCCATCAACGACGGCGCGAATACCATCGCCAACCGCTCCATCATCAATGACCGCGCTCTCATTCCCCAGGCACAGGAGCACATACCTGATGCCGAAAACATTCGCGCCTTACGCGCCGCTCTCAATACCTTGGGCGACGGATTCGTCGAGGCCATCGACGACAGCACCCTGCAGTCTATCGCGCAGCATCAAATCGAAATCAGTGAGGGCCGAATCCATGGCGAAGCCGTCGAAGTTCCTGTTCTGGAATCCCCCGGACAATCACGCATCGGCCGCTTCGGCTGGAAGGATCAGCACAGCAGCCTGCTCTCCTTCATCGGCGATGCCTATCTGAACGAAATGGGAGTAACAAACCGTCTGCGTCCCAAAGATGTGACCACTGTCGGAAAAATCACGGCAGATCCCGAAGATACTCCGGACAATCTCGGCTTGGCGGATATCGACCACTTCGCCCAGTTCATCCGTGGCACGAAAGTTCCGCCGCGCGACACGGTTCTCTCCGCGACCACCGCCGCCCAAGAAGGCCAGAACTTATTCGAGAACATCGGCTGCGCCACCTGCCACGTCAGCACCATCGTCACCGCCCCAGCCGGAACGGTCATCGACGGCGGAGCATTCACCGTCCCTGAAGCCCTGGGCAATAAAATCATTCATCCGTACAGCGACTTCTTGCTTCACGACATCGAAACCGGCGACGGCATCGTCCAGAATCCGCCGCAGGACACCGCCAACAAATTGCGTACCGTGCCACTGTGGGGAGTCCGTACGCACCCCAGGCACATGCATGATCTGAAGTCTTTGACCTTGGAAGACGCCATCGAACGTCACGGCGGCGAGGCCGAACACGTGCGCAATCGCTTCCGCGAACTCAGCCCCAAAGACAAGCAAGCCCTCTTTACGTTCCTGAATTCATTGTAAAGAGGGGGCGATCAGCAAATCGGTCACTCACGAGTGGTAGCGAGGTGATCGTGATGAGTCAGAAGCCCATTTGAGCGCGCCCCAGATCCGTCAGATCCTTCTCGGTCGCACGGCCCTGGAAGTCGACCTCGAAGTCCATAGCCGCGAAGTCCGGCGCCGAACGCCCTTCGAGAAACGCTTGCCTTTGTTTCGGAAGATACGCGCGATTCTTCGCACAGTCCGGCGCGGAGCCGATGTAGATGACACTGGCGTACTCGCTGCCCGCGTGCTCGTCCCCCACGGCATGACAGATGTCCGTGTGCCAGAACACTGTATCGCCCGGCAGGACCTCCGGAATCGAGACCAGGCCGGCGATAAGATCGCGATGCCACTCCGGGCTGACCCCGAGCGCCCGGCCTGGGGCGGCGCCGCAAAGATCACTCTCGTCCACGTCGTCCTGAACCGCGCGAAGCAGCACGTAGGCAATGCCCTCCGCGATCGGAATGAGCCGCAGCGTGCCGTCTTTCGGCCCTTGGCGTGTCAGCGCCGTCCAGCCCTGATACGTTCGGAACATGCTGCACACCGCAGGCGACGGAATCTCGCGCGTCTCCAGCCGGTGCGTGGCATCGAACGGGTCATAACCCCGCCAGTCGCCCGCAAAGATGTTCTCGTAAACTTTCTGATAGCCGGGGTCGATCCAGCGCTCGACGGTACCCGCATCCATGTGTGGAGAAAGTCCAAGCGTCTTGTCCCCGGGCTGCCGCCTCCGCACACGGTCCGCATACGTGCACTGCCGGTCGGGGTTGAAGACACCTTCGTACTTCCACAGGCGATCGAGAAAACCGCGCGTCTCCGCCAGCCTCGCGTCCTGCCGCGCCATCACCTGCGGCTTGGACCAGTACACGTTAAAGACTTGCGGCTTCCCTGCTTTCAGCGCGGAGAAATACTTGTCCAGGCTCCGTTTTTCCACTTCCCGCTCTTCGTAGTGATTCGTCTCCAAGTACTCGCCGACTTCCGCGAACCACTCTCCCGCGAGCTCGGCGGGAAACACTCCGCGCACCACCGCACAGCCGCTCTTCCGGATCGACGGACCAATTGCCTCCGGGACCGTGTTGTTCCGTATGTCGCGGTAGTCGAGTTCCGGCACAACGCCGCGCCCTGCGGCCACCTCTCGGAGGATGACGTCGACGCCTCGGGTGACGTGATCCTTCGCCTCTACGTAGGCGCGTTTCAACGCCTCGCGACGCGGCGCGAGCTTGCGCTTGAACGCGACGATCTGGTCACGCACGTCGAACTCTGCCCCCACAGCCGCCGCCCTTCCGCCACTAGCCATGGTTTATCCCTCCTCGAGCTTCAACTCCCTGGTGGCCAGTGTTCTTACACCGCGCAACAACGCAGGTCAAGTTCACTAATGTTTCGCCGCCTAACCGTCTTCGTCATGTTTCAAATTGGGGCAGTCGGAAAATGCATTTATCAATCGTGGTCCATGTCGAGTGCAAGACAGCTATAAACAACTCTTGCAGATATCGTCTACACGTAGTGTACGAAAGGCGTGGTGTTTGAACGCACAGGAAAATCGTTCTGAGGCTTGGGGGAAAGGACACAATGGCCACACCCATTTTGTCCCCAAAAATACTTCTGATTGAGAGTGATGCGGTTGCGGCCAAGGAGATTCGCGCCGCGCTCGCCTCCGCAGTCAGCGGTTCGTTCGACGTGCAATGGGTTTGCCAACTTTCCGAAGGGCTTGCGCGCTTGAGCAATGGAGGGATGGATGCTGTCTTGCTCGCTCTGTCCCTGCCCGATAGCCAAGGCATCGGGACCTTCGACAAGGTGTTTATCGCCGCGCCCGACGTTCCGATTTTAATCCTCGGCGGCAACGTCTCCGAAGCCCTGGCGAAAGAAGCCGTACAGCGCGGCGCGCAGGATTACCTGCTGCCGGATCACCTCGATTATTCCCTTCCTCGCGCACTGCGCAATGCCATCGAGCGCAAATCCGTCGAGGACGCCCTCTTCGTAGAAAAAGAGCGCGCTGTGGTCACCCTGAACTCCATCGGTGACGCCGTTCTCTGCACCGACATTTCCGGCAAGATTACCTATCTCAATCTCGTCGCGGAAACCATGACCGGGTGGCGGCGTGAAGAGGCCACTGGCAAGCCCCTCGCCGAAGTCTTCCGAATCATTGACGGACCCACCCGTAAGACCGCTCGCGACCCGATGGAGATGGCCGTGGAGCAGAATAGGACCGTCGGACTCACCGTGAATTGCGTCCTCATTCGCCGCGACGGATTTGAGTCCGCCATTGAAGATTCCGCCGCTCCGATCCACGACCGCGCCGGACACGTCATCGGAGCGGTGATTGTTTTCCATGACGTAAGCGCGGCGCGGGCCATGTCCATCCAAATGACCCACTCCGCGCAGCACGACCTGGTCACCAATCTGCCCAATCGCTTGTTGCTCAACGACCGCATCACTCAGGCCATTTCCTTGGGGCGTCGCCGGCACCGGCCCGTTGCCGTAATCTTTCTGGATTTGGATCGCTTCAAAGACATCAACGATTCGCTAGGGCATTCCACCGGCGACAAGCTCCTTCAGTCCATTTCAAAACGACTGCTGGTTAGCGTGCGCGGCTCCGACACCGTGAGCCGTCAGGGCGGAGATGAATTCGTCATCCTCCTTTCCGAGATCACTCATCCGGAAGACGCGGCCACCAGCGCGAGAAAAATACTTCTTTCGCTCGAAGCGCCTTGCTCCATCGAGGGCAATGACTTGCATATCACCGGCAGCATTGGTATCAGCGTCTACCCGGAAGACGGGAACGACGCCGAAACGCTGATCAACAATGCGGACACCGCCATGTACCATGCCAAGGAAAGCGGGCGCAACAATTTCCAGTTCTTCAAGGCGGATATGAATCGCAGGGCTATCGAGCGGCAATCGCTCGAAGGTAGCCTGCACCGCGCGCTCGAACGAAAAGAGTTCTTGTTGCACTACCAGCCGAAGGTAAGTCTCGACACAGGTGAGATCACAGGCGTCGAGGCCCTGGTGCGCTGGCAACCCCCGGATCGAGGACTTGTCCCTCCTGCCCAGTTCGTGCCCATCGCCGAAGATTGTGGCTTGATTCTCCACATCGGCAATTGGGTGTTGCGGGAAGCGTGCAGGCAAGCGTGCGCCTGGCAGGACGCTGGTCTGCCGCCATTACCTATCTCCGTTAATGTTTCTGCTCTTGAGTTCCGCGATAAGGGTTTTGTTGAGGGTGTGCGGGCTGTACTCGCCGAAACTGGCTTGGAACCGCGTTATCTCGAACTCGAACTTACCGAAGGCGTTCTTATGCACGATGCCGAATCCGCCGCTTTAGTGCTTCAAGAACTTAAGTCCATGGGAGTGCACCTCGCGGTAGATGACTTCGGCACAGGCTATTCCAGCCTCAGCTATCTTCGCCAGTTTCCCATTGATGTCCTCAAAATCGACCGCTCCTTCATAGAGCAGATCACATCCAATCCCGAGGAGTCTGCAATCGTCGGCGCCATTATTAACATGGGAAAGAGCCTCAAGCACGTGGTCGTCGCCGAGGGCATCGAGACGCAATTGCAGAGGGCTTACCTGCAAGCCCACCGATGCGCCGAAGGACAAGGCTATCTCTTCAGTCCGCCCCTGGTCGCCGCCCAGTTCGCCCAATTGCTACAGTCCGGCATGACCACCATCGTCCATTGACGAGCCGCCCGCCCATCCTTGCGCGTTTGCCTCAGGCAAAAATGGCTCTTGGGTTTAGCCATGAATTTTCGAGCTCAGGGATTTCTGGACGCCGACGTCACCAGATAGTCTTAACCTGCTTGGAAGCCCGGATCTTTGCGTCCTTAGTCACCAGCGGGATACCCTCCGCCAGCGCCGTTGCCCCAATCAGCCGGTCACAAGGATCGCTGGAATAGTCCGCGGAAAACTCATTTGCAAGAACCGCGATCTTCACAGTGATCGGTCGTATCGCCGTTCGGGAGGAAATCTTTTCAACGAACGCCTCCGCGGTTCCCCCGATCTCCAACCGCCCATGCGTGGCTAGCCAACCCAACTCCCACAGCGTGATCGCCGAAATTGCCAACCCGCCCGCCCGACTGGATATCCGAATCGCCTCGCGCGCTTCCTTCGACAACTTTCCCGGTTCGCTCGCCAACCAAATCAAAACATGTGTATCCAGCAGGATCACTTTTTCATGATCTCCCACTGTTTCAGCGCAACCACGGGCGATTCAATATCGCCAATAACCCTGAATTCGCCGGCCATGAACCCGAACACGTCACCTTTCCCCGTAACTATCGGGGCCACTTGCACCATCGGCGCTCCCCGTTTGGTAATCACCACCGGCTCCCCGGTCGCTTGTACCTCCTTGATCACTCGCAGGCAGCGCGCCTTGAATTTTCCTGCCGCCATTCGCTTCATGCTCCCTCCAATAGGTCCATAGTCATCTTATCATGACTATTATTACGAGACCATTACAATTTACGGCTTAAGGCCCGATGGCTCCCGCCACACAGGAAAGATCTACTCCGGAGGCACGTATTGTCCCGCCAAAAGTATCTTCGCCATCCACTCCGCATGCGGCAGCCCCGAACCCAACAACTCCTTCGCTTCGCTCTCCACATCGTACTCGACCCGCCGAATGCTCACACTGTCGCCGTCGATCACCACATACGATGCCCGTCGATCCCCATCATAAGACTGGCTCACACTCCCTGTATTCACCACCGTCATCTCTCCAACTCGCCGAACGTACGGCCGGTGAATATGCCCGTAGACCACGACGCGAGTGCCCAGCGGCGCGTAAACCTTTTCCAATTCTTCATCGCTGGCATTCGGCATCGGAGCCCGCCACAAGTCCCCGGGACTGGCATGAACCAGACTGAACCCCTCCCCCGCATACTGCTCCGGAAATCCTTCCAGCCATCGCAGGCGTTCTTCGCCGATCCTCGTTAGCGTCGGCGGAATTAAATCTTGTATCAACGCAAGTAGCGGCCCAAGCTGCGGCGTTTTGGCCGCAAAGTCCGTCAGACTCGCCGGCGACCAAAGAATTTCATCCGTATTCCCGCGCACCCCTGGCCAACCAAGCGCGCGAACCGCATCGATGACCTCCGCTGGACGCAACCCGCCGTAAGCCAAATCCCCGCCATGCACCACCAGGTCCGGCGCAACCTCCCGCAAATCTGCCAGCACCGCATCCAGCGCCCGCTGGTTCCCGTGAATATCGGATACGATCGCGATTCTCATTTTAGACGCCGAAGCGCCTCACTATTTCCTTGGATAAAAATCTTGTCCAGCTGCACCTCAACCGTCCCCTCGACCAGTTGTCCCCGCGTACCGAATGCCGTACCCTACTCCGCGAAGCTTGGTTGCACGGGCGATCTAAACGTCGCAACGAACGCGTCATCGACAAAACAAGGTTCTGCTGAACAGTGTCCCCGTCTAGTCCTTCCTTTTCCCCGCCACTGAACCTGTTTCCACAATCGCCTAGAGCCATAAGTCCTTCTTGCCCCGAGCGAAGCCGAGGGGTATCTACCGTTTTCTTGCCCCGAGCCAAACTGAGGGGTACGCAGAATCGCTCGCTAACCCCTTTAGCTACCGCATTTACGCCGAATCGCTCACTATCTCCTTTATCTACCGCATTTACCCAAACACTCCGGGGTGTGGGGGGTCTGCCTTCGCTTTCTCGCCAGTCATCACTCGCCACTTTCATTAAGCTATTTGTTTTCAACTCCCTGTGCACTCTTTATCTCTCTTGCGGCTCTTTTTCGGACTCCCGCCCTTTGTTTTCAATCGTTTGCGCACTCTTCGGCAAAAAACCAGCGCGTGTGCGCGCTCGGAACGTCTCGGTCCGCCAAGCAGGGCCGCACCGTTTCGCTCTCTATTGCGTCCGCAAATGGCAATTCAACCCGAGGAAATCTATACGCTACGTCCCGAGTATCATGATAAAGACCATCTTAGTGTCCAGGAGTTCCTTGCTTATGTCCGCCACCGCAACCGCCTCAACGTCTGCCTCCGCACCTGACCGCCCGCCCGGCCCTCGCGGACTTCCCATCGCCGGCAGCTCCTTCATGGCCAGCCGCGATTCCACGCGAAAGCTCATGCGCTGGGCACGCGACTACGGCGACATTGTCTATTACCGCTTTTTCGATTTCCACGCCTACATCTTGTTCCACCCCCAACACGTTGAGCAGATCCTGCTCGGAAAGACGGGCAACTTCGTAAAAGGGATCACCTCCCGCGCAAATCCCGAGCTTTTCGGCAACGGCCTGCTCACTAGCGACGGCGAATTCTGGCGCCGCCAACGCCGCCTCAGCAATCCCGCATTCCATCGCGAAAGCCTCGCGCGTTACGCCGAGATTACCGTCGAAGAAGCCGCGCGCTTGATCGACACTTGGAAACCCGGAGAGACGCGCAACATTCACAACGACATGATGAATGTCACCTTGCGCATCGTCCTGCGTTCCCTCTTCGGCGCCGAACTTGGCGACAACATGCGCGTCATCGAGCCCGCCCTGGAAGCCATCATGCAAAGCTCCAGCGGTTTCAATTCCATCGCCTTCTATCTGGGGATTCCCACGCCAGCACGCAAGCTCCACTTTCTCGCCGTCCAAAAATTGAATGAGGTTGTCTACGCCTTGATCGAGCGCGGCCGCCAGAAACTCCAAGCCGCTAGCCAGGCGGCAAACGCGCTGCAGCCAGCGCCAACAGGACAGCCCGCCACCGCCGGCGCGAAAGATCTCCTTACGCTCCTCCTAACCGCTCGCGACGACGACGGCAACTCCATGAGCGATCAGCAACTCCGCGACGAAGTCATCACCCTCTTGCTCGCCGGGCACGAGACCACCGCCCTAAATCTATCGTGGACCTGGTATTTGCTGGCCCAGCATCCCGAAGTGGAAGAAAAGCTGCACGCCGAACTCGACACCGTGCTCGGAGGCCGCGCGCCCCGCCCAGCCGATCTCCCCAAGCTGCCGTATACCGATAAAGTTCTTCGCGAAACCCTGCGTCTTTATCCGCCTGCCTGGCGGATTTTCCGCAGGACCGAGGAAGCCCTGAAGGTTGGCGATTACACTTTGCCCGCTGGCGCAAATATTGTCCTGAGCCAGTGGGTGACGCAGCGCGACCCGCGCTGGTTCACTGAACCCGAGCGCTTTAATCCCGATCGTTGGAGCGAGGAGACCGCGTCAAAATTGCCCCGGTTTGCTTATTTCCCCTTTGGCGGCGGCCCGCGCGTCTGTATCGGCGCCGGGTTCGCCATGATGGAAGCCACGCTGCTCCTGGCCACCATCGCGCAGCGTTTTCGCATGCGTCTTGCGTCAAATCGGCCCGTCAAGCCGCTAGCCAGCATCACTCTGCGTCCCAAGAACGGGATCAGCTTGAAACTGGAACAACGTGCAAACGCACGCGTCCCTTCGCATCACGACAACGAAGCGAAAGTGCGTTCTGCCTAGAAATCGAAGAGGATTTTTTTCAGGTAAACCAGCAGCGGCGCGCTGGATAACGTGATCGTGAAAAGCAGATTCCAGAAAATGACCCGCGACTCCGCAACCGACGAAAGTCTGAGCCTCGATGAAAATGCCATAATCGTCTTCACGCCTGTATTCCTGTTCGGGCCAGGAGTTTTTTCGCGAACCTGATTTTTTGGAGGGCGCCAGAGGCTCATTACCGGTTCGGCTTCGCAAGCGAAGGAAATGAGGGTCCGGTCCGGCGCCCGTTCTGTATCCAATCTACGCGCCGCTGAAAAGTAAACAATCCGGTAAACCCTTGCATTTCACGACAAAAAAACACCTAAACGAAACCGCGAAAATTTCTGACTTACGGTATCGCGGAGACTGAAAGAGGAATCCTCTCAGGACTGAAAGGTGGGATTTGCTCGCCGATTTAATTGGGGAAAAAAGTCTGGTTGTGAGCGATAGCATCCACGGCTTTGACCAAGCGGGCGATGCCTTCACTTTTCGCGACGTAGCCGCGCGCGCCCGAAGACTTGGCAACATTCACCATGCTGGCGCTCTCGTGCATGGACAAAAGAAGTATGCCCACGCCAGGAAGCCGCTTGGTAATTTCACGCGCCGCGGTGAAGCCGTCGAGAACAGGCATAGTAATGTCCAGGATCACGAGATCGGGACGTAACTGCGTGGCCATTTCGAGAGCTTCCAAGCCGTTCGCGGCCTCTCCGCATACGTCAAGGCCGCGCGACTCAAGGACTGCACGCACACCCGCTCTTAGTGCTTCATGGTCGTCTACAATCAGGATTTTCAATACGCACGTTCAATTCCGGCTGCCTTGAGGGGGAGGCGCCACGCTTCGCGAAATTAGACTATACGGTGCCTAAGCGCTAAGCAATCGGGTCGATACCCTACAGGGAAACCCGTCGGTAAGATTAGCGAAATAGAAGACTTCCCCGCCTCGCCGGGGCAAGTCACCCGGAATGTGGCGCTTGCGGGCGGCCCCGGGTAAACTCGCGCTACGCAAGATGGAGGAGATTTGCTCGAAGCGGTCAAGACTACGATTTTGGTGGTGAGCGCGCTCTTCCCTATCGTCAATCCGCTGGGAGGCAGCCCGATATTCTTGGCGCTGACGCGGGAGTATACGGCTCCGGCGCGCAGGATGCTGGCGCAGCAAATCGCCGTTAACAGTTTTATTTTGCTGATCGCGTCTTTTCTTACGGGAACCCACGTGCTGGCTTTTTTCGGGATTTCTTTGCCGGTGGTGCAAGTGGGCGGCGGACTGATTGTGATTTCCACCGGTTGGTCTTTGTTGAAGCAGAAAGAAGAGGACGATCGCGGAGCGGCGCACCGCGAAATGGATCCGCAGGATATTTTCCGGCACGCGTTTTATCCGTTGACTCTTCCGCTGACTGTGGGCCCGGGATCGATTTCCGTGGCCATCACGCTGGGAGCGAATGCAGCGCGCCCCCTCCCCCAAAATCTGCCGGACATCGTGGGCGCGCTAATTGGCTCTGCGCTCATCGCGGTGAGTGTGTTTTTGTGTTACGGATTCGCGGACCGGCTGGCGAGATTGCTGGGCGCAACGGGGATGACCGTGATCCTGCGGTTGTCTGCTTTTCTGCTGGTCTGCATAGGCGTGCAAATTCTTTGGAACGGCGCCAGCGTGTTGCTGGCATCGCTGGCCAAATGAAGCGAAGGTATTTCGCTGCCTGGCCCGACTGCGGTATGGTGAGCAAAGTTGAGCTCATTCGGGGTAGCACAGGCAGAAATGCCTGTGCCACTCGGAGTCCTTCAGGAGGTTGACATGAGCAAGCGCGCAATCACAAGTCTTGTGGGATTAGTTTTGAGCTTCGCGATTATTTTGGTTATGGGAGTTTCGCTGACACGCGGCGTGGCGCATGTTTTAGCGGCGCGAGAGGCTAACGCCCCGCGTGCTGCTGTGGGCGAGCTCAAGGTTACGATCAAGGAATGGGATGTGCCGACCAAGGGTGCGCATCCGCATGATCCGGCGGTGGCTCCGGACGGATCGCTGTGGTTTACCGAGCAGCTGCAAAACAAGCTGGGGCGATTGGATCCGGCCAGCGGCACGTTCAAGGAATACACGCTGAAGATTGAAGATTCGGGGCCGCATGGGTTGGTGGCCGATGCGAACGGGAACATCTGGTTCACCGGAAATGGCAAGGGCTACATCGGAAAGCTTGATCCGAAAACTGGCGAAGTAACCGCGTACAACATGCCGGATGCGAAGGCGGAAGATCCACACACCGCGGTGTTCGATGCGCACGGGATCATGTGGTTCACCGTGCAAGTCGGCAGCATGGTGGGAAGGCTCGATCCGCGCACCGGGAAAGTGGACTTGAAGCCAGTGCAAGGACAGCGGCCGCTGCCCTACGGAATCGCCATCAACAGCAAGGGCGTGCCATTTTTCTGCGAATTCGGCACCAACAAAATGGCCAAGATCGATCCGCAGACGATGGCCATTACGGAATTCAAGTTGCCGGAAGGCGCACGCCCGCGGCGCATGGCCATCGACGCGCAAGACAAAATTTATTTCACGGATTATGAAGGCGGAAATCTGGGCTTGCTCGATCCCGCGACAGGCGCCGTGAAGATGTGGCCCTCGCCGAGCGGAAAGGGCGCAGCACCGTACGGCATCGCGATCACGCCGGACGGAGCGGTGTGGTACAGCGAGTCCGGTGTGAAGCCAAACACCATGGTGCGCTTCGATCCGAAGAAGGAGCAATTTGCAAAAGCGCCAATTCCCTCGGGCGGCGGAACCGTGCGCAACATGGCCGCAACTCCAGACGGCCGCGTGTACATCGCCTGCAGCGGTGTGAACAAAGTCGGAGTAGTGCAGCCCGCCTATTGATTTGATGTGTCGAAGTGTCTCTCGACCGTACGGCGCAAGCGTTTGGCGCCAGCAGTATACAAACTGACCTCGTGACCGTCGGGATCGTTCAAATAGGCGTGCTTCCATCCCCAAGGCATTACTTTGGGCTTCTGCGAAAATTGGACGCCACTGGATTCGAGGCGTTCGCAGAAGCGCTCCAAATCTCGTACCTCGAAATATAACCGGATGCCGCCGGTACGCAGTTCGTCACCAGGCGCGACCAAGTGCAAAGCAATGGTCGTACTGCCGCGAGGAGACTTGAACCGGGCGTAAACGCTCCGGCCTTCGTGCTGGAAATTTTCGAGGAGTTTGAATCCGAGCTTATCCACATAAAACCGAAGTGCTGCGGCCACACCTCTTGAATAGACCATCGCGTGGTTAAACGTAGGCGTGGAAGCAGCTTTAGCGCGAGGGGACTTTTTCTTTGCGGGCATAGCGAACCTCCAACGAAGGTGCGCCAAAGGAGTAAAGCGCTAGATTGTGTCACAAAGCAAGGCGTGACGCATCGCTCACGGCGAATAAAAGGCTCGTTTGTGCTCTGCGGCTCTCGACCAGGTGCGGTGTGAAGTCATTTCACCCAAACGACTTCGACGTGCTGTGTGGCAGCGAACCGTTTTACGTCGCGCATGATTTCTTCGGGTGGCAAAGCTACCGATTCCGTGCCCTTGACAGGTACTCCCGCCCACGGATTTTTCTCCCATACCAACTTTGTGTCCCGTGGCATCTTGGAAATTCTTTCCTTAAGCTTGGCTATCCCACGGATCGTTTCTTTTTTCTCAAAAATGTCTTCTGCCGTCTTTGCACGGTTCGTATTTGGAAGAACAGAAAAACACCATTCTTCATTGTTGTCACGCCAACTATAGAGTTCGTAGATGATGATCTTGGGAGAACCGGCGCTGCTCTGTTGAACACACATGTATAAAGCAGGGCAGCACATAAAGAGGCACAGTGCGACAAGACTTTTCACGCTAGTGATTTGGCCCGCACATAGCGTTCATTCTCTGTTCAATTGGCGCGCTCAAAGCCATTTCTCGTAGAAATTCAAGGCGGGGGCTACCTGACAACGCCGGCGACTGGGCTGGAGGCGGCGGCGTAGAGGCGCTTGGGCATGCGGCCGGCGAGGTAGGCTTTGCGGCCGGCGGTGGTGGCGTCGCGCATGGCTTCGGCCATAAGGACGGCGTCTTGGGCTTCGGCTATGGCGGTGTTCATTAGGATGGCGTCGGCGCCTAGCTCCATGGCTTCGGCGGCGTCGGAGGCGGTGCCCACTCCGGCGTCGACGATTAGCGGGACTTCGGTGATGCGTTCGCGGAGGATGCGAAGATTGGATGCGTTCTGGATGCCGAGGCCGGAGCCGATGGGCGCGGCCAGCGGCATGACCGCGGCCGCGCCTGCATCGATGAGCTTGCGAGCGGCGATCAGATCGTCATTGGTGTACGGCAGCACAACGAAACCTTCCTTGACGAGCACGCGCGTGGCTTCGATGAGCTGCTCGGTATCGGGAAACAAAGTTTGCTGGTCGCCGATGACTTCCAGCTTGACCCAGTGCGAGAGGCCGACCTCGCGCGCCAGCCGCGCGGTGCGAATCGCTTCGTCAGCGGTGTAGCAGCCCGCCGTGTTTGGCAGGATGAAGATTTTTTCGCGGTCGATGAAGTCGAGGAGCGATTCCTTCGAGCGATCCGTAAGATTCACGCGCCGCACCGCCACGGTAACCATGTCCGCGCCGGAAGCAGCATGCGCGCGAGCCATTTCCGGAAAGCTGCGATATTTCCCAGTGCCAACAATCAGCCGCGACTGAAACGCGCGCCCAGCGATTACCAGTAAGTCGGACATGGTGGACCTCACCACGATTTTAGAACGGACCAGAGGATTTCAGCTAGCGGGCCAATTGCCGATTTACATTCGATCGGACGTTAGCTTGGACTTATCTAAGTTCCTCTCGCTTCGCCACCGCATCGTCTATATATGTTAGATCGCCCTGGCGCGAAATCTGGACGTACTTCCCGTTCTCAAATTTTAAGATCTCCAGGCCATTTACTTTTCGCGCTCGCTTTGAGTCAACAGCGTCGGAAGTCGGAAGATCCGTTCCCGTGAGTTTCAACTCCACATCGTAATAATCACGCTTGTCGTTTTGGATGAAATGCAACGTCCTGCGGTTCGCGTAACACGCCAGTAGTCCACCTGGACCGCACATTCCCTTGTCGTCGTCGGCTATAATTCGCTCGAGGCCGAGGTTTACGCTCCCGTTCCAGGGAATCAAAATCTGTAAAACGGCTGTAGGCTCACCATTGCCCCCACCGACATCTACTAGTTTGACGGCGTCGTGGTTTGGCCCGATTTGCACCAGCTGAATGTCTGTGGGCGGCCTCCCCCACTCGCCGGAAAACATAACCGCCCGGTTGAAGCCCACCATCGTCCATTTAAGTTCTTTTTGAGAAAAAACCGCCATTCCAATCGTCGGGGAACAAGCGTGACAGTCGAAAGTGTCATCGTTGGCCGGAACAGCAAAAGTAACAAGCACAAAAGTTTTTGAACGAGCATCAACACTGAACGCATTGAGAAGCACCCTAACCGCCATTCGCTGATCACCTGGAGCAGGAAGGCTGCTTTCTTCTCTCGGAAGCGACGTGACCGATGTTTGCGTTTTCACGTCATAGTTGCCGTAAAGCATCTTCATTGCCTGTGCAACGTCGAAACCTTCGTTGGCGTCGGGGTGCTGGGGCGATTGTGTGGAGCTTGGCTTATGACAGCCTGATGCAAGAGCGAACAAAGCTGCAACCAATACAGCAAAACACTTGCAACGCCAGGCCATTATGTCTCTATCTTCACAAAACATACTTAAGGACCGGTGCCAGCCACCCCTGTAAGTGGGCTAGCAGCCAACTGACCCACTCGTCTATTTCACCACGGAGTGCACAGAGGTCGCTGAGAAGAGTACACTTCTTTGCCTACTTTGAATGGAGGGTCGGAGATGAGGAATTGGGTGGCGGCTTGTTTGGTCACGGTGGCGATGCTGGCTGCTGGCGCAGGGGCTTTCGCGCAGACGAAGGATGTGGACATTCCTTACCAGAAATTTGTGCTGGAAAACGGGCTTACCTTGATTGTTCATGAGGATCACAAGGCGCCGATTGTGGCTATCAACACCTGGTATCACGTGGGGTCGAAGAACGAAAAGCTTGGGAAGACCGGATTCGCGCATCTGTTCGAGCACTTGATGTTTGGCGGCAGCGATCATGCCAAGGGCAGCTACATCGAGTCCATGGAGCGCATCGGGGCCACGGACTTGAATGGCACGACCAACAACGATCGCACGAATTATTTTGAGAATGTGCCGACCTCCGCGGTGGATTACACGCTGTGGATGGAATCGGACCGCATGGGATTTCTGACGCTGGATCAGAAGACGCTGGATTTGCAGCGCGGCGTGGTGCAGAACGAAAAGCGCCAGGGCGAGAACCAGCCGTACGCGGTTTCGGAGCAACTCATTACGCAGAATACTTTTCCGGCGGGGCATCCGTATTCGTGGACGGTGATCGGCGACATGGGCGACTTGAACGCCGCGGCCATGGACGACGTGAAGGAATGGTTCAAGACGTATTACGGGCCATCGAACGTGGTGATCGTGATGGCCGGGGATATCGACGCGAAGACGGCGAAAGAAAAAGTGGAGAAATACTTTGGAAATATTCCCGCGGGGCCGCCGGTGAATCACCAGCAGGTTTGGGTGGCGAAGATGACCGGAACGCACCGGCAGGTGGTGCAGGATCGCGTGCCGCAGGCGCGGATTTACAAGGTGTGGAACATTCCGGAGTACGGGAGCGCGGACGGCGTTTATCTGGATATGGTCAGCGATGTGTTGTCGACGGGGAAAAGCTCGCGCTTTTACAAACGGCTGATCTACGACGATCAAATCGCGACGGGCGTGACGGCGGAAGTCGATCTGCGCGAAATTGCCGGGCAATTTTATGTGGAAGCCACGGCGCGCCCGGGCCAAGACCTCGGCCAGGTGGAGAAAGAGGTGGACGAAGAGCTGGCGCGCTTCCTGAAGGACGGCCCGACGGCGGAGGAGCTGCAGCGCGTCAAGACGATATATGACGCCGCGTTTATTCGCGGCGTCGAGCGGATCGGCGGATTTGGCGGCAAATCGGACCGGTTGGCGCAAGGCGAGGTGTTCCGCGGGAATCCGGAAACGTACAAGAATTCGCTGAAGCTGGCGCGCGAGGCCACCGCGGAAGATTTGAAGGCGGCGGCGAATCGCTGGCTGGCGGATGGCGTTTACATTCTGGAAGTGCTTCCCTTCCCGACCTACAAGACGGCCTCGGCCGGCGCGGACCGCTCGAAGGCGCCGGAAATCGGCACGCCACCGGAGCTGAAGCTGCCGAAACTGCAGCGCGCCAAGCTTTCTAATGGCTTGAAGATTGTGCTGGCGGAACGGCACGAGGTGCCGCTGGTTAGTTTTTGGATGACGAGCGATGCGGGGTATGCCGCGGATGAATTTGCCGCGCCGGGGACAGCGGCGATGACCATGGCGCTGCTCACCGGAGGCACGAAGACGCGCAGCGCGCTGGAGATCAGCGATCAACTGGAACTATTGGGCGCGCAGCTGCGGGCGAATTCGAATCTGGATCAGTCCACCGTGCGCTTGTCGGCGTTGAAATCGAAGCTGGACCCTTCGCTGGAATTATTCGCGGACGTGATTTTGAATCCGTCGTTTCCGGAGGCGGATTTCAAGCGCCAGCAAAAATTGCAACTCGCCGGAATCGAGCGCGAGAAAAACACTCCGGTGCAGATGGCGCTGCGCGTTTTTCCGGAGCTGCTGTATGGGCCGAAACACGCGTATGGAAATCCGCTGACGGGATCGGGAACGGCGGGGAGCGTGAACAAGATGACGCGCGAGGACCTGGCCAAGTTTCACGATGTGTGGATTCGGCCGAACGATTCGACGCTGATTGTGGTGGGCGACACGACGCTGGCGGAAGTGACACCGAAGCTGGAGAAATTATTTGCGGGATGGAAGGCGGGAAATGTCCCGTCGAAGAATCTCGCGACCGTGCAGCAGGCGCCGAAGTCCGTGGTGTATCTGGTGGATAAGCCGGGGGCGCTGCAGTCCGTGATTATCGCGGGGCATGTGGCGCCGCCGCAGAATAATCCGAAGGAGATCGCGATTGAAGCGATGAACGATGGGCTGGGCGGAAACTTCGCGGCGCGGCTGAACATGAATTTGCGTGAAGACAAACACTGGTCGTACGGAGCGCAAAGCTTGCTGTGGGCGGCGCGCGGGCAGCGGCCGTTCATCGCGTTTGCGCCGGTGCAGACCGATAAGACCAAGGAGTCCATGGCTGAAATGAACAAGGAGTTTCACGGACTTTTGTCCGACCGGCCGCTGACCGCAGAGGAGCTGGCGAAAGTTCAAGCCAATGAGACGCTGCGGTTGCCGGGTTCGCGCGAGACGATGGATTCGGTTGGGCAATCGATCGTGGACCTGATTCATTTCGGGTTGCCGGACGATTATTACGAAACGCTTGCGGGAAAGGTTCGCGCGCTGAAGACCAGCGATTTGAATGACGCGGCCAAGACGGTGGTGCATCCGGACAATATGATTTGGGTGGTGGTCGGGGACCGGGCGAAGATCGAGGCTGGCGTGCGGGAGTTGAACCTGGGCGAAGTGAAATTGATGGATGCGGACGGCAAGGTGTTGAGCGGCGGCTAGCGGCCTCAAAGATCGCGCGCGGTTGCGCCAAGTTCAATATGGTTGAGATCCTTCGGCCCGGCTGAAATGCGCCGGGACCTCAGGATGACGCGTTCCTTAGGCTTGCACGTTCACTCCATTCGCAGCGACTTCATGTTTGCTGAGCGGACGAATTGGAATCTGGCCGGGAATCGATTGAGTGCGGCGTTGGCGCGGCATCGCGCCGGCGGCAAGCGGCTTTATGATTTGACCGCGTCGAATCCTACCGAGTGCGGCTTCGCATACGACAGCGAAGCGATTCTAGCGGCGTTGCAGAATCCGGCGGCGCTGAAGTACGAGCCAAATCCCAAGGGGCTGGAGAGTGCGCGGCGCGCGGTCGCCAAATATTATTCGGCTCGCGGCGCGCCGATTCCCGTTGAGAATATTATTCTGACTACGAGCACGAGCGAGGCATACTCGTTCGTTTTTCGTTTGCTTTGCAATCCTGGCGATGAGTTGCTGATTCCCACGCCGAGTTATCCGCTGTTCAGCTTCCTGGCGGAGATTCTGGACGTGAAGCTGGTGCGCTACACGCTGGTCTACGATCATGGCTGGCAGATCGACCTTCACGGTTTGCAAAACACTGTGACATCGCGAACGCGCGGAGTCATCGTCGTCAATCCCAACAATCCGACCGGACATTTCGTCAAAGCAAGGGAGGTGCAGGCGCTGAATGAACTTTGCGCGGGGCGGAGTTTGGCCATCATTGCCGATGAAGTATTTCTCGATTTTTCGCTTCGCGAAGAGAAGCCACTCAGTTTTGCGGGGAATGGAGAAGCGCTGACGTTTACGATGAGCGGGCTCTCCAAGATTGCGGGATTGCCGCAGATGAAGATGGCTTGGCTGATTGCGGGCGGCCCGGCGACCCTGAAAAGGCAAGCCGTCGAGAAACTCGAGATTATCGCGGATACTTTTCTGTCGCCGAATGCTCCGGTGCAGTTGGCCACTTCAACGTTTCTGGAACAGCGAAGTGGATTTCGGGAGCAGTTGTTGGCGCGTGTCCGGCAAAACCTCGAAGAACTGGACCGGCAATTGGCCGCGCAGAAAAACTGCTCGCGACTGGAAGTGGAAGGCGGCTGGTATGCTGTGCTGCGCGTTCCCGCCACACAGAGCGACGAGGAGCTGGCGGTCGCACTGTTGGAAGCGAATGACGTCTATGTTCATCCCGGACATTTCTTCGATTTCGCGACGGACGGATATCTGGTGCTCAGCCTGATTGCAACAGAAGACGATTTTGCTGAGGGCGTGCGCCGGATCCTCGATATGGCCGCGACGAGTTGACAGTATGCTTACCCCGATCAGCGGACAGCCAGAAATGGCTGTCCCACTTGGGAGCTTCCACTTAGGAGCGGGACTTGGAGGGGACTGGCTCGGAGGCGTCGGCGTAGAGTTTGTCGATTAGTTCGCGGTAGTTTTTTTCTACTACGCGGCGCTTCAGTTTGAGGGTGAAGGTTAAGCTGCCGTTGTCGAAGGTGAAATCGTCGGGGAGCAGGGCGAAGCGCTTGATGGTTTCCCATTGCGCGAGATGCGCGGTGAGGCGCTTCACTTCGCCTTCGAGCAATGCGCGAACTGCGGGATGCTCGGCCATTTCTTTGTGCGAGCCGAAGCGAACGCCTTGATCCTGGAGTTTGGCGGAAACCGTTGTGGCGTTTGGCACGATCAGGGCGACCACGAAGCGCCGTTGATCGCCGACGATCATGGCATTGGTTATGTATGGACTAGTTTTCAGCGCGTTCTCGATGGGCTGCGGCGCGACGAATTTCCCACCGGCGGTTTTGATTAAATCTTTTTTGCGATCGGTGATGAAGAGGTAGTTGTCGGAATCGAGATAGCCGATGTCGCCGGTGTGAAACCAGCCCTCCGCGTCGATCACTTCCCGCGTGGCATCGACATTATTGTAATAGCCCTGCATGACGCAGGGACCCTTGGCGACAATCTCGCCGTCTTGCGCGATGCGAATCAGAACGTTGGGAATGGGGCGACCGGAGCTGCCCGGGCGATTTTGCGGATAGTTGGAGGTGAGGATGGGCGAGGTTTCGGTCAGGCCATAGCCTTGGTAGATGGGAATGCCGATGGACCAGAAAAATTCCGCCAACTCTTTGGAAAGCGGGGCGCCGCCGGAGAAAACCATGCGCAATTCTCCGCCGGTACCGACACGGATTTTTTTGTACACCAGTTTGTCGGCGAGGGCCCACTGCGCTTTGAGGAGCAAACTGGCAGCACCTTTCGCACCAGTCCGCCAGGGCGCGGCGCGGCGTGCGACGTCGATGGCCCAGTCAAAAAGCTTGCGCTTGATTCCGGTGGCCTTGCTTCCCTGCTCCATCAGCTTGGCGTAAATTTTTTCGAAGAAACGCGGGACGGCGGCGATGACCGTCGGGTGAATCTCGAGTAGAGCTTGGGGGACGAGGTCCACTGCTTCTACGTAGGCGATACTGACGCCGTTAAAGAGATAGATGTAGTCGAGCATGCGGCCATAAACGTGGGCGAGGGGCAAGAACGACAAAGCCACGTCGGTGGCGGGCAGGAAATCGAAGGTGGCGCAGGAGTCGGTTACGTTTGACGACATATTGCTGTGCGTGAGCATCACGCCTTTGGGCTCGCCGGTGGTGCCGGAGGTATAGATGATGGTGCACAACTGGCCAGGGAGAACCTGCGCGGCACGCATGCGGTATGCGGCGATTTCAGCGCCGCCGGCGGAGGCGATGAGCGTCTCGTAGCGCAGGCACTCGGTGGGGACGTCTGCGCCGGCGTCGGCGACGATGACGTGTTCAAGCTCGGGCAATTGCGCGCGGCAAGACAAAAACTTTTGCAATTGGTCCTCGCCCGCGATGATGATCACGTGCGCGCCGGAGTGCTTCAGGATGAAGCTCATTCGTTCCGGCGACTCGTTGAAATAAACGGGGACGGTGACCCCGCCGGAGCCGTTGATGGCGAAGTCGGCGGTGTGCCACTCGGGGCGATTGGCGGCGAAGAGAGCGACGCGGTCGCCCGGCTTCACGCCCAACTCGACCAGCGCGGTGGAAAGGGCGGCGACGCGGCGCAGCAGCTCCGCGGAGGAGATGGATTCCCAGGTACTATCGGCGTGGCGGAAGATCTGCGCGCGAGAGGTCGGGCGGGAATCGATAGCGTCGAGAAATCGCGAGGGAAGGGTGCCGTAGGTCATGGCCTGAGGTCACTCTACCCTACCGAATTTACGCGCGCAATGAGCCAAAGGTACAGTGAGCGAGGAAAAAGCCGCGGGGCTTCGCGGACTCCGCCCCGCGCTACAGGGCGTGCCCACAGCGGTTTTAGTTTCCCATGGCTGAGAACAGACGCTGGCGCTAGATTGCTGAGGAAATGAAAAAAAGAGCGACAGCCGTGGCTGCCGCTCTTCTGGATACGAGTGTACCCGAGAAAAGAATACGCCAAGAAAAACGTTACGTCCACGAAAAAAGCTGCCAGCATCGTTGGCGTCTCTTGGCGATCTCAGAGCGCGCGAATCCAATTCTTCAGACGTGCCGCTTCCATTTCGATCATGGCTGGGTTGTGGAAGGTGTGAGCCAGCAGCGATACGCCTTGCGTCGCGGATAGCAGGTGCACGGCGAGCGGGCGCGCCTTGGATCCTTTGCCAAGGGCTTTGAACTGCGCCTCCATCCAGGCCAGAGCCTCGGCGAATAATACCCTGGATTTCTTTGCGGCTGGGCCGCCGTGCTTCTGCAGTTCGGAACATAGGGTCCCGACGGGCAACCGTTACGGGCAAGTCCCCCGCGGTTTTGGATTTTTATCTGAACGAAGGCGCACAGTCGCATTTTTGGGGAAGGCGCTTTGTCCAGCTCGTGGAGCAGTTTCCGGAAGCGCGAAACGCGAAGGTCGATAATGGCGCCGCCAATTTCATCCTTGGTTTTGAAGTAGTAGTAGACATTGCCCAGAGGAACCCTGGCCTCCTTGGCGATATCTGCGATAGCCGCCGGGCCGAACCCGTACTGGTAGGTGACTTTTTCGGCGGCCTGAAGGAGCCGCGTGCGGTTGTCTGCTTTCATTTTTGGCACTGCGGCGTCTCTTATAGTCAGTTGACTGACTGTATGTCATACAGGGGGACGCGCTCGGGTCAATGGCCCAGGAGAATCAATTCATAGAGGAGAACTAACTTATGGAGACAAATCAATCACCAATCGAGGCGCTCAACCCATTGCAATTCAAAGGATGGGTTGTTTTGGTTACCGCACTGCTCTCCTTTGCGGTTGGGTCGCTCCTTACCGCGCGCCTGACGCGCTTGCACCAGGTGAGTGCCGATAGCGAACGCGTGTTCGAGCTTATGGTTTATCACACGGTGCCCGGCAAAGTGCCGGCGCTCGAATCGATCTTTCGCGACGTTTCCAAACTACAAGCGAAGCACGGCATGAACGTCGTGGGTTACTGGGTGCCCAACGACGATCCTGCCTGGGCGAACACATTCGTCTACCTGGTGGCGCATCCCAGCCGGGAAGAAGCGAAAAAGAATTGGGCCGCGCTGCATGCCGATCCGGCATTTCCGGAATATCGGACACAGGCCGTCCCACTTATAGAAAAGGCAGACGACAAGTTTAGGGTGGACGAAATTTACATGCGTCCGAGTTATTTTTCGGCGATGAAGTAAAACCCAGGGTTTACAAGATTCGTTCGTCAGGAGTCCAGTCAACAAGCGAGGAAAGCGATCACATGAGAGAACTGCGGAACTGCACCTTCGCCTGCATCCTCTTATTTATTCCCGAATTGGCTGGAGCACAGCAAAATGCGTGGATCGCCACCTGGGCGGCCAGCCCGCAGGCCACGGCGCCCAACGCAAAGGCACCGCTGCTTAACATCGAAGACCAGACGGTGCGAGAGCGCGTGCGGGTATCGATCGGAGGAGCTCAGATATGCATACGGCTTTCTAACGAATCCGGATCCGCACCGCTGCTCATTGGCTCGGCTACAGTTGCGACTCCGATCGACGCAGCAAGCGTCAGACTGGAATCGATGCAGAGCGTCAGTTTCGGTGGTCACAATTCCGCGATGATCCCGGCGGGGGCGGCGATGTTGAGTGACCCTGTGGCTTTTCCCGTCGCTTCCGGAGCGGAGATCAGCATCAGCCTTTATTTTCCGAAACGCGTTGCTAGTCCGACGCTGCATCATCTGGCGCTAAAACGCGCGGTGGTGTCGCAACATGGCGACCATAGTCATGAGGAAAAAATAGAAGCGCGAGGGACATCGAGGTCGTCCATCTCGGTCAGCGCGGTGCTGGTTTCTGCTCGGCCGGCTCAGCGGCTGGTGGTGACGTTTGGCGACTCGGTGACCGATGGGGATGGATCGACTGAAGAAGCGGACCGAAATTGGCCGAGCGATCTGGTCCGTCGTTTAGGGGCGACACCAGGAGGTTCGAAGGTGGCGGTGGTCAATGAAGGCATCGTGGGTAACCGGTTGCTGAACGACTGCTTCATCGCGAGCGCCGGCTGCTTCGGCGTGAGCGCTTTGGCGCGCTTCGACCGGGATGCGCTGGCGCAGCCAGGCGTAACGCACGTAGTGCTCCTTGAAGGGATCAACGACATCGGTTTCCCGGGCGCAGAGTTGGGCGGGGGATACCTAGCCGATGCGGCGGATGTTCGCACTTCCGAGGATTTGATCGGCGCGTACCGGCAATTGATTTCCCGCGCGCACGCGCACGGCGTCAAAATTATTGGCGCGACGATCACCCCGTTTGAAGGTGTCGACGTTCCCGGTTACTACTCGGAATCAAAGGAAGCGGTGCGGCAGGCGGTTAACAAGTGGATCAGGAGCAGCGGGTCGTTTGACGGCGTGATCGATTTCGACGCGGTTTTGCGCGATCCGGATCATCCCACAAGACTGTTGCCGCGCTTCGCTTCGGAAGACCGTCTCCATCCGAACGATCTTGGCTATCAGGCTATGGCCGACGCGATCGACGTCGCTCTTTTCAAGTAGGTCACGCTTACATCCTGCTTTTTGTCACGGTACTGCGAATTGCAAACGGATCCGAATTGAAAGAGAGGAAATCGCATGACGGAAGATTCTGCACCCGCCCCATCTGGGAAAAGGAACGCTTTGTTGGCAATCGGAGCGGGCGGCCTGATTGCCGGAACCTTGGACCTTACACAAGCGTTCATTTTATTTGGACGGCGCGTTCCGCTAGCGATTGCGGGAGGGTTGCTGGGGCAAGCGGCCTTCCACGGAGGTGCTGGCACCTATGTTCTGGGTGTCTTCCTGCACTTCCTGATCGCCTTCTCAGCGACGGCGATTTACTACGCGGCTAGCCGAAAGCTGGATTTTTTGACGGAGCACCCGCTGGTTTGCGGCCTGTTTTATGGGATCGCAGTTGAGCTGGTAATGAGTTATATCGTTTTGCCGCTCTCGGCGCTGCACGCACGGGGCCCTTACGAACTACATGACGTGATTCTAGGGCTGGTCGTTCACATGGTCCTGGTCGGGCTGCCGATTTCCTTCAGCGTTCGGCGGTTTGCGAAAAGGAATTAGATTTTGTTCGTGCGCTTGCCGGACGGGGCGTGGGATGCAAATGGGGGTGGCGTGGGTTAGTATGGGCGCGGAGAGCAAAATTCATGGGTGTTACAGCGTCGGGCGAAAAGGCCGAGAGCGTATTGTCGAAGGGGCCGTTTCGCGCGGCGCGTGGGACGCAGATTTCGTGCAAGGGGTGGCAGCAGGAAGCGGCTTTGCGGATGCTGATGAACAACCTCGATCCGGAGGTGGCGGAGAAGCCGCAGGAGTTGATTGTTTACGGCGGGACGGGGCGGGCGGCACGAAATTGGGAATGCTTTCACGCGATTGTGCGGTCGCTGCGCGAGTTGGCGGCGGACGAAACGTTGCTGGTGCAATCGGGAAAGCCGGTGGGGATTTTTCGAACGCATGACTATGCGCCGCGCGTTCTGATCTGCAACTCCAACCTGGTCGGGCAATGGGACAACTGGGACAAGTTTCATGAACTGGATCGCGCCGGGCTGACGATGTACGGGCAGATGACGGCGGGAAGCTGGATTTATATCGGCACGCAGGGGATTTTGCAGGGGACGTACGAAACGTTTGGTGCGGCGGCGCGGAAACATTTTGGCGGCAATTTGGCCGGCAAGCTGGTGGTCACCGGCGGCATGGGCGGCATGGGCGGGGCGCAGCCGCTGGCGGCGACGATGAACGGCGCAGCGTTTCTGGGGATTGACGTGGACCCGGAGCGCATCAAGAGGCGGGTGAAATCGGGCTACTGCGATGTGATGGTGACAAGCTTGGACGAGGCGCTGCGCATTCTGAAGAATGCGGTGCGCAAGAAGGAAGCCACTTCGGTCGGTCTGGTGGGAAATTGCGCGGACTTGATTCCGGAGCTTGCGAAGCGGGGCGTGCTGCCCGATCTGCTGACGGATCAGACTAGCGCGCATGATCCGCTGAACGGGTATGTGCCGAACGGGATGACGCTCGGCGCGGCGCTGGAGCTGCGCAGGAAAAATCATGAAGAGTATAAGAAGCGCTCGCTAGCGGCTATCGCGCAGCATGTGCAGGGCATGCTGGACTTGCAGAAGCTGGGCGCGGTGACTTTCGATTACGGAAATAACATCCGCACGTTCGCGTTTCAGCAGGGCGTGAAGAATGCGTACGACTTTCCGGGGTTCGTGCCGGCTTACATTCGTCCGCTGTTTTGCGAAGGCAAAGGGCCCTTCCGCTGGGCGGCGCTTTCGGGCGAAGCTTCGGACATTGCGCGCACGGACCAATTGGTGCTGGAGATGTTCCCTCAGGACGAGCACCTGCAGCGGTGGATCCGATTGGCGCAAAGGCGGGTGAAATTTCAGGGGCTGCCCTCGCGCATCTGCTGGCTGGGATATGGCGAGCGAGACAAGTTTGGATTGGGGTTGAACGATCTGGTGGCGCGCGGGGAGATTAAGGCGCCGGTGGTGATGGGGCGCGACCACCTGGATTGCGGCTCGGTGGCTTCACCGTATCGCGAGACAGAGTCGATGCTGGACGGCTCGGACGCGATAGCGGACTGGCCGCTGCTGAACGCGCTGCTGAACACTGCGAGCGGCGCATCCTGGGTGTCGATTCACAACGGGGGCGGTGTGGGGATCGGTTACTCGCAGCATGCAGGACAAGTGACGGTGGCGGACGGCACCAAGGAGATGGCGGCGCGCATCGAACGCGTGTTGACGAACGATCCGGGGACGGGGGTGATGCGGCACGTGGACGCGGGGTACCCGGAGGCAAAGGCGTTCGCGGAGAAGGCGGGCGTGAAAATTCCGATGAGCAAGACTAACGAATAGGGCCGGCGGCGAATCTAACCTTCGCTGGATACCTTTCGTGTTAGAGTTTGGGCCATTTTGTCGGGGGCTGTGGGCGAGGTGCGTCGAGGAGGCTGCATGTATGTAGTTTTGGGGGCGACCGGCCACACAGGCTCGATTATTGCGACTTCCCTGCTGCTGAAAGGCGAGAGAGTGCGCGTCGTGGGGCGCGACGCAGCGCGACTGGAACGCTTTGTGCGCAAAGGCGCGGAAGCGTTCGCGGCGAACGTTAGCGATGCCGTGGCGCTCAGCAAGGCTTTCAGCGGGGCGCGCGTGGCGTACCTGATGCTGCCGCCGTCCATGACCTCGGCCGATTACCGCGCGGAGCAGGAACGCGAGAGCGATGCGATCGCGCAAGCGGTGAAGGAGACTGGCCTGCGCTATGCAGTGCATCTGAGCAGCTTTGGAGCGGATGTTCCGGAGGGCACGGGACCCATTGCGGGTCTGCATTCTTCGGAACAGAAACTGAACGCGATCGGCGGATTGAACGTGTTGCATGTGCGCGCTGGATACTTCATGGAGAATAATTTGTTGGCGATCGGGATGATTCAGGGGATGGGGATTTTCGGACACGCGCTGCTGCCGGAGCTCAAGCTGCCGATGATCGCGACGCGGGACATCGGCGATTACGTCGCAGAGCGCCTGCTAAAACTGGATTTTTCTGGCACGGAGACGCAGGAGTTGCTGGGGCCGCGGGACCTGTCCATGACGGAAGCGACAGCCATCATCGCGCGCGGGATTGGGAAGCCGGACCTTCGTTACGTGCAATTTCCGTATGAGCAAGTGCAGCAGGTTTTGATGCAGATGGGCGTGCCGGCAAAGACCGCAGGTCAATTTATCGAGATGTATAAGGGCGTTAACGAAGGAGTCGTGGCGGCGCGGGAGCGGCGCTCGGCGGAGAATACTACGCCGACTTCGTTTGAGAAGTTTGTGCAGGATGTTTTTGCGCCGGCGTATCAAGGCAAGGCGGCCACTGCTTAAACTCTACGATTTTTGGCGCACCTCACACTCCTTAGTGGCACGTCGCAAACTAAAGGGCACGACCCATAGGCAAAAGCCCGAGCTACTTTGGGGCATAATACTGGCTGCTTGTCCTCCACCCTGCTAATTACAGGCGCATCGCAGTTGCTGACGCTTCGCGGGCGCGTTCCGCGGCGCGGCAAATCCCTTTCTGACCTCGGCATGGTTAAGGACGGCGCGCTGCTGATCCGCGACGGCGTGATTGCGGCTGTGGGCGCTCGGGCCGAGGTTGCATCGCTACCGGAATCGCGCTCCGCGGAAAAGCTCGATGTCGGCGGGCGAGTAGTGCTGCCGGGATTTGTCGATTCGCATACGCACCTGATTCATGCCGCGAGCCGCGCGGAGGAATATGAACTAAAAATCGCAGGCGCCAGCTATGAGGAGATTGCGCGCAAGGGCGGGGGGATTCTGAATTCGGTGAAGAAGCTGCGCGCGGCTACGACCGAGGCGTTGAAGAAGCGGGCGCACACGGCACTGCGGGAATTCGCGGCGCACGGAACGACTACGCTGGAGGCCAAGAGCGGTTATGGTCTGGATGTTGCTAGCGAGCTGAAGATTCTGCGGCTGCACCGAGAGTTGAGCATGGAGCAGCCGCTTGAAATTGTTTCGACGTTCCTGGGCGCGCATGTGGTTCCGGCCGAATATCGCAAGAAGCGTCGCGGCACTGAAGAATATGTGGCCCTGCTCATCGAGAAACTGATGCCCGAGGTCGCGGCGGCGAGGCTCGCGGAATTCTGCGATGTCTTCTGCGATCGCGGGGCCTTTTCTCGTAGCGATGCGAAGAAGATTCTTGCCGCAGGCAAGCAGCTTGGGCTTCTGCCACGGATTCATGCGGAGCAACTGAGCCGCACGGGGGCGACGCAGTTGGCGGTGCAGCTTGGAGCGGCGAGCTGCGATCATCTGGAGCAGGTGAACAAGGCCGATATACGGGCGCTGGCTAAATCAACAACGGTGGCTACGTTGCTGCCTGGATGCGATTTCCATCTCGGACTGAAAGAATACGCTCC
>Ga0210408_10000707_pt1 | contig 38793 bp, 24 predicted proteins | sample IncBWH4MmetaG_FD_155471 | JGI IMG/M metagenome (GOLD analysis project Ga0210408, IMG submission 155471) | Forest soil microbial communities from Barre Woods Harvard Forest LTER site, Petersham, Massachusetts, United States - Inc-BW-H-4-M | ecosystem: Environmental > Terrestrial > Soil >...
AGGCCGCGAAGGCCGTGCGCCGCTGACGTAAGCACCGCCTGCGCGTTCAACGTCCGAATCAGCAACGATCTGCAAGCATTGTCACGGGCCTCGCAGCTCGCTCGCTTCACCTCCCCCTGGAGGGGGGAGGTCGGCCGGCGTAGCCGGCCGGGTGGGGGTGAACGGCGCACCAGCGCCGGCTGCTTCGCATTCACCCCACCCCGGCGCCTTCGGCACCGACCCTCCCCCTCCAGGCCCCTCCAGGGGAGGGTAAGCGCGCCAGTTGCGCCGCCTGGCGCCTCCAACTGCTGAATCAGCAACGATCTGCAAGCACCCCCCTCTGCCTCCCCCGAGGGATGGGGAGGGGGTGCTTGTTCCGGCTTGATATTTTCGTTTCTGATAATTCCCACGTTGCGCTGCACCTATTCGATCGTGCCGTTTTTCCAAGCAATTCCAACGCACTCCCTGCTCGGCACTCGTGACTCGCTGCACCGCCGTCGGTCGCCGCGCTTGTATTTTCGTTGATATTTACAAGCGCGGCCCGCTCGTTTCCTGCACCGCAGCTCCGCGGCTCAGCTCATCCGACCCCCGACCTGCGTCGTCTGAATCAGCAACGATCTGCAAGCAACAAAAAGTGGTCGGTTGATCCGTCCTTGCCATTTTTGCTCGCGCAGAGACGACGCGACGCCGATGCCCCACGCTGCCTCCCGCGCTTGCGACCCGCTTGCGGGGGAGGGATGGGGAGGGGCGCCGCCGACGCCGCGCGCGAAAAAGTTCCCGGGCCTCTTGTTCCGCATTGTTATTCGATTGTTTCGCCATTGTTGTTTTCGCCTCGCCAATTGTTCTTGTTGCGCCGAGTCATCTTCCGCGCGCTCATGTTTTCTTCGACGATTTCAAACAACTCGGCGCGTTGCTCGCGTAACCCGCCGCATCACTCGCCATTGTATTTTCATTGTTGTTTACAATGGCGCTCCTCTCCCTCGCTGCACTGCGGCAGCGCTGTTTCAGTTCATCCGGCCTCCGTCCTCCGACCTCCGTCGTCTGAATCAGCAACGATCTGGAAGCCGTCCTCCGCAGGCGGCGCCTCGTCACGACGAACCGCGCCCGCCGCGTGCGCCTCGATGTCTTCGCGGTTCCAGCGGTAGAGCGGATCCTGGGTCGAGCGGTTTTCGTCCGGGTGGCGCTCCGGAAGCGCGTCCTCATCCGTCTCCGCCGCCGCGTCGTCGTTCGCGTTCATCTCCGCCATCCGCCGCGCGTAGTCGTGATCGGCCGGGCGGCCGGCGAAGAAGTGCTCGAACCCGAGCGTCTGGGCGGCGCGCACCACCTCGCGCCGCGCCATTTTCTTGATCAGCTCGATCGCCCCGTTGAGCCGTGTGAGCGCGCCGACCACGTTGATGAGGTCGACCGCCTCGCGCGCGGAGAGCGCGCCTTGCTTGAGCGCGTCCATGATCACGCCGGCGGCGACCTGCGCGTCCTCGGTTGAGCGCACCGGCGGCAGCTCGATCGGCAGCGGCCGTCCGCGGCCGGCGGGGAGAATGCGGTCCATGGCAAGCCGCATCGCCGCCGGTTCGCCGCGCTTCGCCCGTGTCACGAGGTCCTCGACCAGCTCCTGCGCGTGTTCGAACAGCGCCGCCTCGGCGGCGAGGATGGGCGCATTGCGGGTCGCGTGGGTTGAGGTGGGGTGGGGCTCGGACATGAGGTGTGGGTCGACATTCCGTTAGGTGGATTTAATATACTATTAGGAATGCAGAGGTGTCAAGCGAGATGTGCCGATAAAATCGCTTGATTACGTTGAGTTATATAACTATTAGTGTTTTGTACCCCAGTTGCCTGTTCTCGGCTGATGGATCGTTCGGGGCGGCGCAGCGTGGAGCAAAGCTGGGGGGCGGCTCGGGTCCCAAAGGACGTACCCCGGACCTAACGATTAGGGGAGGGCGGAGCGGTGGACGCTCCCTCATTCAAAAAAGAGCGCCTCATTGTGCCACCGCAACGCGCGCACGTCGGGCCGCCATACCGCCGACTGCGGAAGAGCGACCTGCTGACCATGCATGCGGTAGTAGTCGCGTCCGTTCTCGAACTCTTCCTTGATGCGCCGGCTAACATGAAACCGCAGCTCTGGCGTGACGGTGACGTAGCCGCTGTCGAACAGAGCATGTATGTCACGCCGCATTAAAAGGCCGTTGTTCGGTTCATGCGAACCGCCATCAGCGTAGGGCTTGATGTGCGCCGCCTCGAGGGCAGGGAGCGTTCGCTCTCCCGTGATTGCACAGCGTCGTTGATAGGCATCAGTGACGAGAATGCGAAACGCCCCTTGCCCCAGCCGTGGCCTGATCAACGTGGGACGGCCGTAGCGTTGCACTTCGCCCTCGCCGCCGACCAGCGGGGCCGCTTCCGTTTCAGCTCGCCCTTCAACCGCGTCCCAAAGGGCGCGCCCGTCGGCGTCATCAGTTGAATAGGTTTTGAACGTCACAATATTCCGTGACCAACTCGCCGGTACAGGAATCCAGTCGACTTCGTCTAAGAAAAAGGGCTGAGTAAGAATGCGGCAACCAATCAGGAAGTCACTTCGGTCGCCTGGATCGGCCCGCCGATAACGTATGATCCTACGCCGCATCTCTGGTAGAGAGTCAGCGCCGTTTGCTTCCCCGAAGGTTCCCCAAGCGAGCGAGCACGGAATTGTGCTCGCATAAGCGAAGACGCCGCCGCCGACGATGAAGTTGCGAGGGGCGTGCAGTTTGAAAAGGAATAGCTCGCCGGGCTGTAGCGCTCGGAAAGGTGAAGCGCCCGGCGCCCAAAAGTTCACCTCTGACAGGTGCGGCCGGGCGCGAAGGTGCTCGAACCAGTCCTTGTCCGTGACCGCAATGACGAGTCGAACAGCCATCGGTAATTCTTGATTTTTGTCTCAAACCCGTTTCAACTATAACACGTCGAATCTAGATGAATACGAAAATCAGCCTCCTCGCACCCACAGCAATCGTCATACGCTAGCAACGATCATGGCGAAGGCTGTGTTCACGACGAAGTCTGAGCCTACCTACGACGACTTGCCGGAGGAGCAATACCATTTTCCTAGAACGTATCTGAGGCAGGTTGAGGCGACGGTTGGTGATTGGATCGTGTATTACGAGCCGCGACGGCGTTCATCCGATCCATCAAGCAGAGGGGGGCGGCAGGCATATTTCGCCACGGCCAAAGTCGAAAGGATTTCACGGGATCCCAGATCGCCAGATCACTACTACGCGTTCGTGTCCCAATTTCTGCCATTCGATCGGGCTGTCGGGTTTCGCGAAGGTGAACGTTTCTTCGAATCGCAGCTCCAGAGGGCCGATGGCGGGACAAGCAAGGGGGCCTTTGGTCGAGCGGTCCGGCCGCTAACCGATTCAGAATTTGAACTAATCAACGAAGCAGGGTTTCGGCCCGTACTGCAACCGGACCCTCCAATTGAAGCGAGTCCTCCGCTGGGCCAGCTGAGCGAGGAAACAACGGCATATCACCGACCGATCATTGAGCGACTTGTCGCTCGACCATTTCGCGATGCTGCCTTTTCCATAGCAGTGAAATCTGCCTATCATGCCACCTGCGCCGCAACTGATCTGCAGATAATAAACGGCGGCGGGCGGAGCGAAGTCCAAGCGGCCCACATCCGTCCCGTTTCACACGACGGCCCAGATTCGGTTCGCAATGGCATAGCTTTATGCGGGACCGTGCATTGGATGTTTGATCGCGGACTAATTTCGTTTGGCGACGATCATTCCATATTGCTCGCGCGAGCACGAGTTCCTGACGCTATCGTGCGTTTGATCAATCCTGATCGCCGTTTGAAGTTACCTAACCGACCAGACTTATGTCCCCATCCTCAGTTCCTTCGGTATCATCGTGAGAAGATATTCAAGGGTTGACCTACGAGTCCCCCGCCTTTCCCGGTGGGATTTCCCGCACGCGAATTCCTTTCGCGGACCCGACCTCCACGACCCGGTTTATCATGTATCCGGCCGGATCGGCATGCTTCAGAATGTGATCCAATGCCAGCTCGAGCCGGCTCCATTGCGTATCGCGAGAAGATCGCCTTCCCGCAATATAATTAGTCCGGGGTGCACCTCGTCCTCGATCAGGTTCACGAAGTCTCGCGCATTGATCGTGACGACGATGAAGTCGTTTTCGAATGCATACCGCCACACCGCACGATCTTTCCGGCTGGAGCACCACGGCCACGGCGTAAATTCCCTTTTCCGCGCACCGCGCCGCCAGTAAAGGCGAGAGGTCTTCATCGATGAGCAGCTTCACGGCCGTTTCGACCGCGCTTTGCTCCTCTTGGTCGGCAGGGGCCGGCGCACGAAGCGCAGCGGTTTGGGCGGCCGTCCGGGGTTGCGCTTCATCTTGGAATGAATCGCCGCGAAATCGAGATCGGCGCGGCTGAGCGCCGGATAATCCTCGACGATCTCCTCGCGCCGAACTCCTTTGGCGAAGAGGCCCGAGATATGCGCGAGCGGAATGCGCGTGCCTGCAAAAACCGGCTCGCCCGCCATAATTTCCGGGTCGCTGACGATCCGCTTTACGCCGCGTCGATACGTGGCCAAATCCCGCAACAGCCGGCTACGCACATTCTTGCATTCGACGACCACGGCCAGATCGCCATTACGCGCCACGAAGTCCGTTTTCGCCTTGCTCCATTTGCCGGCATGTGTCTGCCTGCCCTGCACGAGTGACCGCAAGGCGTCTTTATCCCGTCGCGGCAGGTCGAATGGAAATTCGGAAATGACCTTGAGAAACAGCATGTCGTTGACATCGAAGCGATGCCGCACCGCGCGCCCAACCGAGACCCTGCGTGGACGCACGGCTTTCTGAACGATCGCCTTGCGGACAAACGGCTCGGGCACGTCGGCAATCGCCGCGGCTTCCTTAAGAGAAAATTGCAGGTCCATATGCGGCTCCGAAATTGTTGACCATGTAGGCATATAATTTAAGGCAGCCAAAACCGCAACGCCTCGTGAGGTTGGCCGAAATCCGCGTGGGCACGCCCGCGGGACGAAGCGCCCGCGGGCTTAGCCCACCCTACGGATTCTCGTGTTCGCCCCTGACCCCTCCCCGCCGCGCTTGATGCGGGGAGAGGTGGGACTCGCGGCGCCGCTGTGCGCATTCGCGGCGGCCTTGCTCGCCTCGTAAAACGGACCTACGATCGTTCGTACACAAACGAATTTGCCGGCGGGAGGTACGCGATGGATCTCGGGCTCACGGGCAAGACCGCGCTGGTCACCGGCGGCAGCGAGGGCATCGGCCGCGGCATCGCCCTCGGCCTCGCGCGCGAAGGGGTCGACGTTGCCATCTGCGCGCGCCGGCCGGGGCCGCTCGAGGCGGCTGCCGCGGAAATCGCCAGAGACACGAACCGCAAGATCGTCGCCATCCCGGCCGACCTCACCAAGGACGCCGACGCGAAGAAATTCGTCGACGAGGGGCATCGCGCGCTCGGGCGCGTCGACATCATGGTCAACAACGCCGGCTCCGCGCCCGGCGGTGTCATCGAGCATCTCTCCGAAGCTGATTGGGCGCAGGCGCTGCAACTCAAGTTCATGGGCTATGTGCGCTGCCTGCGCCACGTGCTGCCGATCATGGTGCAGCAAGGCGGCGGGCGCGTCGTCAATCTGATCGGCAACGATGGGGTCAAGCCGTCCTACTGGGAAATCGCGCCGGGCGCCGCCAACGCGGCGGGCCAAAATCTCACGCGCTCGCTCGCCGGGCAATACGGCCGTCACAACATCAGCTTCTGCGCGGTCAATCCCGGGCCGGTGCGCACCGAGCGCTGGGCCGGGCTCGTGGCCGCCATGTCGCGCGACATGAAACTGCCCTACGAAGAGGCCGACAAGCTCGCGCCCAGCTCGATCCCGCTCGGGCGTATCGCCGAGGTCGAGGAAGTGGCAAACCTTGTGGTGATGCTCGCCTCGCCGCTCATGCACATGGTCAACGGCACGATGATCGAAGTCGACGGCGGTCAGGAGAAATCATTGATGGACCGCCTGCGCGATCGGCCCTCTTGACCAGCAAGAGCGAGTGAATAGCGAATGGCGAATAGCGAATAGCGAGGAGTGAGTAGTGAGAAGCACCGCAGTTCTGCACCATTCGCCATTCGCCATTCGCCATTCGCCCAAGCCGTACGACCGCAAGTACCGTTCTCGTAAGAAGGAGCCAGCCATGACCCGCCGCGTCCCGCTCCTCGCCGCCGCCCTCGCGGTCCTGTTCGCTGCACCCATCCATGCGCAGGAGACTATCAAAGTCGGCGAACTCAACAGCTACAAGTCCCAGCCGGCGTTCCTCGAACCCTACAAGCGGGGCATCGATCTCGCGGTCGAGGAGATCAACAAGGCGGGCGGCGTGCTCGGCCGCAAGCTGGAAGTGATTTCCCGCGACGACGGCGGCAATCCAGGCGATGCCGTACGCGTCGCCGAGGAACTGGTGACGCGCGAGGGCGTGACGGCGATCGCCGGCACCTTCCTGTCCAACGTCGGCCTCGCAGTGACGGAGTACGCGGGCAAGAACAAGGTGTTCTTCCTCGCCGCCGAGCCGCTTACCGACAAGATCACCTGGCAGAACGGCAACAAATACACCTACCGCCTGCGCTCATCGACCTACATGCAGGTGGCGATGCTGATGCCCGATATCGTCGCGGCGCAGAAGAAACGCTGGGCGCTCGTCTATCCCAACTTCGAATACGGCCAGTCGGCGGTGGCCGCGCTCAAGAGCATGCTCAGCGCCAAGCAGCCGGGCGTCGAGTTCGTCACCGAGCAGGCGACGCCGCTCGGTAAGCTCGACGCCGGCGCCGTGGTGCAGGCGATCGACGACGCCAAGCCCGACGCCATCTTCAACGTGCTGTTCGGCCCGGACCTTTCGAAATTCGTGCGCGAGGGGAACACGCGCGGTGTGTTCAAGGACAGGTTCGTCGCGAGTCTGCTCTCGGGCGAGCCGGAATATCTCGATCCGCTCAAGGACGAGGCGCCGGTCGGCTGGGTCGTCACCGGGTATCCGTGGTACGGCATCACGACGCCCGAGCACAAAGCCTTCGTCGCCGCCTATCAGGCGCGCTTCAACGATTACCCGCGGCTCGGCTCGGTGGTCGGTTACGTCACCATCAAATCGCTCGCCGCCGGCATCGCCAAGGCGGGCGGCACCGATCCCGAGAAACTCGTTAGCGCCTTCGCCGGACTGAAGGTCGACAGCCCGTTCGGCCCGTTCAGCTTCCGCGCGAGCGACCATCAGGCGACCATGGGCGCTTACGTCGGCAAGACCGCGCTCAAGGACGGCAAGCCGATCATGGTTGACTTCAAATACGTCGACGGCGGCGCGGTGCTTCCCTCCGACGCGGAAGTCAAAAAACTGCGGCCTGCAGCGGATTGATCCCGGCGCATGTTCCGGCGAAGTGGGCACCGACTCTCCACCTCGTCATGGCCGGGCTTGTCCCGGCCATCCACGTCTTTAAGTTTGTTTTTGTTTCAAGACGTGCCTCCGGGCTATCAGCTGCACAAGTCGTGCGACCGAAAACCCGGGGGCGTGGATGCCCGGCACAAGGCCGGGCATGACGGGTGAGCGCGCGCCGCCATGCTGCAGGCGCTGCTGTTCCAGGGGCTCGACGGGCTGGCGGCCGCCTCCGGGTTGTTCCTGGTCGCGGCCGGGCTGTCGCTCATCTTCGGCGTCACCCGCATCATCAACATCGCCCACGGCTCGCTCTATATGCTGGGCACCTACGTGGCGGCGACGATCGCGTCGCGCGTCGCGGGCGGGTTCGGCTTCTGGGGCGGCATCGTCGCGACCGCGCTGCTGATCGGCCTCATCGGCGCGGCGATCGAGATCGTGCTGCTGCGGCGCATTTACCGGGCGCCCGAACTCTTCCAGCTGCTCGCCACCTTCGCGCTGGTACTCATTATCAGTGACGCGGTGCTGTGGTTGTGGGGGCCGGAGGATTTGCTCGGCCCGCGCGCGCCCGGTCTGCGCGGCGCGATCGAGGTGCTCGGGCGGCGACTGCCGAGCTACAACCTCTTTCTCATTTTCGTCGGGCCGCTGGTATTGATCGCGCTGCACCTCGCGCTCGCCAGGACCCGCTCCGGCCGGCTGGTGCGGGCCGCCACCCAGGACCGCGAAATGGTCGGTGCGCTCGGGGTCAATCAGGCGGCGCTGTTCACCGCCGTGTTCGCGCTGGGCTCGCTGCTCGCCGGGCTTGGCGGCGCGCTGCAGATCGCGCGCGAACCGGCGAATCTGCTGACCGATCTCGTCGTCATCAGCGACGCCTTCGTGGTCGTGGTGGTGGGCGGCATGGGCTCGATCACAGGGGCCTATCTCGCCGCGGTGCTCATCAGCGAGATCAAGGCGCTGTGCATCAGCATCGGGGTCGTGAGCTTTGCCGGCGCGACGGTGAATTTTTCCAAGCTGACGCTCGTTGCCGAATTTCTGGTCATGGCCATCGTGTTGATCGCGCGGCCCTATGGTCTGCTCGGCCGGCCGCAGGCGATCGTGCGCGCCATCGCGGCACCGGACGATCCGATCCGGCCCGCCTCGGCCGCGCTTAAGGCGGCGGGTGTCGTCGTCGTGATCGCGCTTGTGCTAGCGCCCTTGCTCGCGCGCAACACGCCTTACGTGCTTGTGCTCGGCATCGACGTGCTGATCGCGGTGCTGTTCGCGACCAGCCTGCACTTCATCATGGGCCCGGGCGGCATGCACTCGTTCGGACACGCGGCCTACTTCGGGCTCGGCGCTTATGGCGCCGGATTGCTGGTGAAATGGGCGGGGGCGACTCTGCCGCTCGGCCTTCTGCTCGCGCCGCTCGCCGCGCTTGCGGGCGCGCTGGTGTTCGGCTGGTTCGCGGTACGCCTTTCCGGCGTCTACCTCGCGATGCTCACGTTGGCGTTCGCGCAGATCGTCTGGTCGATCGCCGCCCAATGGACCGAGGTCACCGGCGGCTCGAACGGCATCCTCGGCATCTGGCCCACCGCGCCGTTCGACAGCCGCGCAACCTTCTTTCTGCTCACCGCCGCGCTGGTCGTTCTCGGTGTGCTGCTGCTGCGCCGCGTGATCTTCGCGCCGTTTGGCTATGCCATGCGCGCCGGCCGGGACTCCGCCCTGCGTGCCGAAGCGATCGGCATCGACGTGCGGCGCGTGCACTGGATGGGCTTCGCGCTTGCCGGCGCGGTGTGCGGCGTCGCCGGCGGATTATTTGCTTTCGCCAAGGGTTCGATCTCGCCCGAAACGATCGACGTCGGTCGGTCGATCGATGGGCTCGTCATGGTGCTGCTCGGCGGGATCCAGAGCCTGATCGGGCCGATCGTCGGCGCTTCGGTCTACACGGTGCTGCAGGACACGGTGATGCGCCAGACCGAATACTGGCGCGCCATGCTCGGCGCCATCATCCTCGCGCTGGTGCTGCTGTTCCCCGACGGCATCGCCGGCGGCTTGGCGAAGCTGCGGCTAAAGCATGATCCCGAAAAGTGGGTACCAGTTTTCGGAAAAAGATCATGCTCAAAGAAAAAGCGAGGGCGCCCATGAGCGTGCTCGCGGTCGCCGATCTGGCAAAATCGTTCGGCGGCGTGCGCGCTGTCGACGGCGTGAGCTTCACGGTCGGCAAGGGCGAGTTTCTCGCGCTGATCGGGCCGAACGGCGCCGGCAAATCGACCTGTTTCAACATGATCAACGGGCAGCTCAAGCCCGATGCCGGCCGCATTCTATTTGAAGAGCGCGACATCGCCGGCCTGCCGGCGCGCGAAGTTTGGCGGCTGGGCGTCGGCCGCACGTTCCAGATCGCCGCCACCTTCGGCTCGATGACGGTCGTTGAGAACGTGCAAATGGCGCTGATTTCCCACGCGGGCGAAACTTTCCGCGGGTGGCGCCCGGCCGCGCAGCGTCATCGCGACCGTGCGCTCGCTCTCCTCGCCGAAGTCGGGATGCAGGAAGCTGCCGAGCGGGCGAGCCGCGAGCTTGCCTACGGCGACGTGAAGCGCCTCGAATTTGCCGTGGCGCTGGCGAGCGAGCCGCGGCTGCTGCTGATGGACGAGCCGACCGCCGGCATGGCGCCGCGCGAACGCACCGACCTGATCGCGCTGGTCAAGCGCCTGGTGGTCGAGCGCGGCATTTCGGTGCTGTTCACCGAGCACTCGATGGACGTGGTGTTCGCCTTTGCCGACCGCATCGTCGTGCTTGCGCGCGGCAAGCTCATCGCCGACGGCGACGCGGCGTCGGTGCGCGCCAACGAGACGGTGCAGCAGGTCTATTTCGGCACCGGGCGCGCGTTCGAGCGCAAACGGGAGCCGGCGCCATGAGCGGCGAACCGATCATGGCGGTGGAACGGTTGAGCGCGTGGTACGGCGCCGCGCAGATTCTCTTCGACCTCGACCTCGAAGTCGGGCGCGGCGAGGTCGTCGCGCTGATGGGTCGCAACGGCGCCGGCAAGTCGACCACCCTCAAAGGCATCATGGGGCTGGTCGCGCGGCGGCGTGGGGCCGTGCGCTTCGACGGCCGGGACATCTCCGCACTCGAGCCCTACCGCATCGCGCGCCTCGGCCTCGGCTTCACGCCGGAGGACCGGCGCATCTTCTCCGACCTCACGGTGATGGAGAACCTCGACGTAGGCCGCCAGCCGCCGCGCGCGTCGGCGCGTGGCGCGGCGTGGACGCCGGAGCGGCTGTTCGCGCTGTTTCCCAACCTCGCCGAACGCCGCGATCGTCTCGGCAGTCAGATGAGCGGCGGCGAGCAGCAAATGCTCACGGTGGCGCGCACGCTGATGGGCAATCCGCTGATGGTGCTGCTCGATGAACCGTCCGAAGGCGTGGCGCCGCTGATCGTGGAGCAGATGGCCAACACCATCCTGGAGCTCAAACAGCAGGGGCTTTCGATCCTGCTCTCCGAGCAGAACATTCACTTCGCCGCGCTCGTGTCCGACCGCGTCTACGTATTGGAGAAGGGCCACATCTGCTGGCACGGCGAGATGGCGGCGCTGCTCGAAGACCGCGAGCTCCAGCGCGCGTTCGTGACCGTGTGAGAACAATGGCCCTTCGCGCTGACTCATCCACCGCGTCATGGCCGCCCCCGGGCACTTTCGTCCCGGGGGTGTCCCGGCCATCCACGTCTTTGAGATTCTTTGTGTTTCAAGACGTGGATGCCCGGCACAAGGCCGGGCATGACGGGCGATAGTCTGCGGCCGCTGGTATGAGATGAGATTGTTCGATGTTCCGCCCCAAGCGAAAGGTTCCGCCCGCCCGCAAACGTTACGTGCTCAACGAGCAGATCGGATTTCTGCTGCGCGTTGCCATGCAGCGCCACACTACGATTTTTACCGCGCGCATGATCGAGGAGCTGACGCAGACCCAGTTTGCCGCCCTCGCCAAGCTGCTCGAGGCAGGGCCGTGCTCGCAGAATCACCTCGGCCGGCTGATTTATCTCGACGCCGCGACCATCAAGGGTGTGGTCGACCGACTGCGCGCGCGCGGCCTGGTGGCCACGGCAAACGACGCACGCGACCGCCGCCGCCGCGCCGTCGCGCTCACCCCTGCCGGACGCCGGATCACCGAAGCCGCGATTGTCGTCGCCGCGCAAATCACCGCGCAGACGCTCGCGCCGCTCTCGCTGCAGGAGCAGCGTGCGGTCGTGCGGTTGCTGAAGAAGTTGGGCTAGTCGGCGTGTTGCAACAAACAATAAGCACCGTAGGGTGGGCTAAGCCCGCGGGCACTTCGTCCCGCGGGCGTGCCCACCAACGATGGGTGTTTGTTGATGCTCCGTGGTGGGCACGGCGTCCTCCCGCTTTCGCGGGAGTCCGCCTTAGCCCACCCTACGGACCGAGAGGGCGTTGAGACCATCTGGCCGCAGAATCTCCCGCATTCTTTGCGGCGTCACCGGCAGCTCGGTTACCGCGCCGGGCAGACCAATCGCCGCGTCGATGGCCGTCGCAATCGCGGCGCCGACCGCCGAGGCGCCGCCTTCGCCGGCGCCCTTGAGGCCGAGCGGGTTGAGCGGGCTCGGGGCGTCTTCGCAGATCAGCACGTCGACCGGTGGCGCTTCCCGCGCGGTTGGCAGCAGATAATCAGCGAAGGTGACGGACAACGGTTCGCCGCGCTCGTCGTAGCGAAACTCTTCGTAGAGTGCGCCGCCCAGCCCTTGCAGCACGCCGCCGACGAGCTGCCCCTCGACCAACATCGGGTTGACGGCCTTGCCGATGTCGTAGGCGACGAGATAGCGCTCGACGGTGATGCCGCCCGTCTCACGATCGATCGCGACGACCGCGACGTGAACGCCGTAGGGATAATTCATATGGTCGGTTTGGAACCAGCCTTCGGCGCACAGCCCGCCATCGGGAGAAGAGGCCAGCGTGCGCGCGATTTCGCCCAGCGTGACGGAGGGCCCCTCGGGCGCGTCGGCGCGCACGACCCTGCCGTCGATCACGTCGAGACGGTCGGCTGACGCCTGCAACAGCTCGGCGGCGGTCCCGATCGCCTTGGCGCGCACTTTCGCGGCCGCGATCCGCGTCGCTTCGCCGGTCATCACGGTCACGCGCGAGGCGAACGCGCCCATGCCGAACTCGATGCGGTCGGTCTGCCCGTGCACCACGCGAATGCCGGCGTAATCGACGCCGAGCGCGTCGGCGCAGATTTGCGCAATGACGGTCTCGACGCCCTGGCCGACCGAGGCGGCGCCGGTGACGACTTCCACCGCGCCGTCGCCATCGACGCTCACGCGCGCGAGATCGCGTGGGCCGAGGCCGGTCTTTTCCACGAACATCACGAGACCGGCGCCCACCAGTTCGCCGGCGGCGCGGCGTTGCCCCAGCCGGCGCTGCAGCGCCGGCCAATCGAGATGGGCCAATGTCTTGTCGAGCAGGCCGGCATAGTCGCCGGAATCGAGCTCGATCTCGGTGCCCAGCGTGTCGAGCGTGCGCCGGTAGGGTATCTGGGCCGGTGTTATCAGATTACGCCGCCGCAGTTCGATGGGATCGATCCCCATGCGCGTTGCGATCGCGTCGATGAGACGCTCGCGCACGAACGTGCTCTCGTAGCGCCCGGGCGCCCGATAGGTGCCGCACGGCGTCTTGTTGGTGAGACGCACATGGCCGACCGCGCGATAGGCCGGCACGTGGTAAGGGCCGGGCAGCATGGCGGCGGTGAGGTCCGTCACCGTCGCCGCATGGGTGCGCAGATAAGCGCCCTGGTCGGTAAAGAACTCAGCGTCGATCGCGAGGATGCGGCCGGCGGCGTCGACGGCGGCGCGGACGCGATGAGTTTGCTGGCGCGAGTGGTTGGTGGCGAGCAAATGCTCGCGGCGATCCTCGATCCATTTGACCGGCCGGGCGAATTTGAGCGCCGCCGCGCAAACCAGCAAATCCTCCGGATAAAGCTCGCCGCGCACGCCGAATCCGCCGCCGACGTGGCCCTCGTAAAGCTGCACGGAGTCCAATGGGCGGCCGAGCATGCGGGCGATCTGCGCGCGGTTCCAATGCGGCACCTTGGCGGCGCCGTAAAGCTCAAGCACATCACGGGCAGGGTCGTGACGCGCGATCAAGCCGCGCGTTTCCGTGGGCGCGCCGGAATGGCGGCCGACCGCGAGATCAAGCTCGATGATCGCGTGGGCGTTGCGAAAAGCTGCGTCGACGTCGCCGAAGCCCTTGCGGATGACCGCGGGCTCGCTGCCAAGACGGTCGGCAAATTCCTGCGGCTCCTCCAGCGCGTCGAGCACCGGCGCAAGTTCCTCGGCGTCGACTTGCACCAGTTCGGCAGCGTCTTCGGCGACATACGAGCTATCGGCGAACACGGCAGCGACCGGCTCGCCGACGTAGCGCAGCCGATCGGTCGCAAGCACGCGCTGTCGGTAGGGCTCGAGCCCCACGAGCTTGGTCAGGCGAAAGTCGATCGGCGGAATATGCGCCACGTCGGCCGCGGTCCAAATCGCGTGCACGCCGGGGAGCGCCGCCGCGTCGTTGGCGTGCACCGCAACGACGCGCGCATGGGCATGCGCCGAGCGCACCACGCGCATATGCAACTGTTCCGGAAACGAAATATCCGCCGCGAAGCGACCGGTACCGGTGAGGAGCGGGCGATCCTCGAGCCGCAGCACCGACCGGCCGACGAATTTTTGTTTTAGCTGCGCCATCGCGCGGGACTGTTATTTCGCCCGCAGACTGTCACCCGTCATGCCCGGCCTTGTGCCGGGCATCCACGTCTTGAAACACAAATAATCTCAAAGACGTGGATGGCCGGGACAAGCCCGGCCATGACGGGGTGGATGAGTCAGCGCGAAGGACCATTGGTATTACTTCGCCCGCAGTTCTTGCACGGCCGCGCGCACCGCCTTGATGATGTTCTGATAGCCGGTGCAGCGGCACAGGTTCGAGGCGAGTACGTCGATCAGCTCCTCGTCTCCAATGTCGGGCTCGCGCTCCAGCACGCCGGTGATCAGCATGAGGAAGCCAGGTGTGCAGAAGCCGCATTGCAGCCCGTGATGCTCCATGAACGCGCGCTGGAGGACCGACAACTCGTCGCCGGCGGCGAGTCCCTCGACCGTGCGGATCGGCTTTCCGTCGGCCTGCACCGCGAACATCAGGCACGAGCGCACCGGCGCGCCATCGACTAAAACAGTGCAGGCGCCGCACACCCCGTGCTCGCAGCCGATGTGGGTGCCGGTCAACCCGCAGTCCTCGCGGATCGCATCGACCAGGGTGCGGCGCGGTTCGACCTGGACTTTGTAGTCGCGGCCGTTGACGGAGAGAACGATGTCGCGTTTGCCGCTCATGGGCGCTTCTCCGCCGCCCGCAACACGGCGCGGATGCGCTGCGGCGTCGCCGGCATTTCGTTGATTTCGACGCCGAACGGGGCGATCGCATCGTTGATGGCGTTGATCACCGCGGCGGGCGCGCCGATGGTGCCGCCTTCGCCCACGCCCTTCGCGCGAGTGATCGTCGCTTCGCTCATCGTTTCGAGATGATGCAGCTCGATCGGCGGGATCTCGCGTGCTGTCGGCGGCAGGAAGTCGGCGAGCGTCGAAGTGAGCACGTTGCCGGTCGCGTCGTACACGATTTCCTCAAGCAGCGCGTTGGCGATGCCTTGGGCGATGCCGCCGTGGATCTGTCCGTCGACGATCATCGGATTGATGATGCGGCCGGCGTCCTCGGCGGCGAGAAATTTTTCCACAGTGACTCGCCCGGTCTCCGGATCGACCTCGACGATTGCCACGTGGCAGGCATTCGAAAACGTGCCGGGCGGATCGTAGGTGGCGCTCTCGGCGATGCCGGGCGCGATCTCGCGATTGAAGCGGTGCAGCTGGTGATAGGCCGCGCGCGCCAAACTCTCGATCGGCAGCGAGCGGTCGGTCCCGGCGACCTTGGCGACGCCGGCCTCGAGCACGATGTCGTCGGCGGACGCTTCCAGCAGATAGCCGGCGATCTTCGTGAGCTTCGCCCGCACCTTGCGTGCAGCGAGCAGGCTCGCGCCGCCGGCGATCACCAGCGAGCGGCTGGCGAAAGTGCCGAAGCCGTAAGGCGTCCGGTCGGTGTCGCCGTGCACCACGCGGATCATGCGCGGCTCGACGCCGATCTCGTCGGCGATGATCTGGGCGAGCGTCGTGCGCAGGCCCTGGCCGTGCGGGCTTGCGCCGATGCGCGCCTCGACGAAACCGGACGGATCCATGCTGATCTCGACCGTTTCCCAGCCGGGCGTGATCTCCATGCCGCGCTGGGCGAAAGCGGGCGTGCCGTAGCCGGTGCGCTCGGAGAAGGTGGAGAGACCGATCCCGAGATAGCGGCCTCTCGCGCGTTCGGCTTTTTGGCGCGCGCGAAATTCGGCAAGATCGATGTGTTTGAGGGCAAGCTCCATCGTCTCGACGTAGGTCGCCTCATCGAACGTGAGGTCGGTCGCCGACTTGTAAGGAAAACGAGTGATCAAATTGCGCCGACGCAATTCGCTCGGCTCCATGCCGAAGCTCGCCGCCGCGCGATTCATCAACCGCTCGATCGCGAAGGTGATCACCGGCCGCGACACGCCGCGGTAGGGCGCCATCGGGCAGGTATGCGTGAGCACCCCGCGCGCGGTGCAACGATAACCTCGCACGTCGTACGGCCCGGGCATTTCGGCCATCGCCATGAGCGGCTCGACCGCGCAGGTGGTGGGAAAGCACGAGTAGGCGCCGATGTTGGCGGTCACGTCGGCAGAAAGCGAAACGAGCTTGCCGTCACGGTCGAAACCGCCCTCGAGCGTGATGTGTTGATCGCGGCTGTGGAATGCGGCGATCAAATTTTCGCGCCGGTCCTCACTCCAGGCGACCGAGCCTTGCAGCCGGCGCGCCAGCCAGACGAGCAAAACATATTCCGGCGGCAACGACATTTTCTGCCCAAAGCCGCCGCCCACGTCCGGCGCGATCACGCGCAGCTCCGCCTCGGGCAGGCCGAGCAGGTCGGCGACGGCGGTGCGCGTGAGATGCGGCATCTGGGTCGAGCATGTGAGCGTGACACGGCCCGACGCCGGATCGAACGCCGCGTGGCCGCCGCGCGGCTCGAGCGGCGTCGCGTTCTGCCGGCGCGAGCGCACGTCGACGCGCAGCAAGCGATCGGCGCCGGCGCGGGCGGCCGCAAACTCCGGCGTCTCGACCGCCCCTTTGACGATGACGTTGCCGCGCACCTCCTCGTGCACCAGCGGCGCGCCGTCGGCCAGCGCCGCCCGCGCATCGATCAGCGCGTCGGCCGGCGTGATGTCCACCTCGACTGCATCGGCGGCATCCTCCGCCTCCGCTTCGCTCGCGGCGACCACGGCGGCGATCGCCTCGCCGACAAAGCGCACGCGATCCGTCGCCAGCACCGGCTGGCCGATCGGCACGTAGTCGAATTTGTGCAGCATCGGGCGGATCGGTTTGACGTCTTTCAGATCGGCTGCGGTGATCACCATGACGCCATCGGGCGCGGAGATGTTTGCAATCCGCCCGGCCGCGTGCTGGCTGCGCACGAACCGCACGCGATGCATCGCCGGCAGATCCGCGGTGAAGCGCCCGCGGCCGGCGATCAGAGCCGGATCCTCGAGGCGCCGGATCGAGCGGCCAACCCAGCCGGTCGGACCTGCAACGCTCATGCGCACGCCCGCTCGAGCGCGCGCCGCGTCATGGCGCGCACGAGGTCGCGCCGGTACGCCGCGTCGGCCTGGATGTCTTCGAGCGGCTCGATCGCGTCGACTGCGGCGTCGGCTGCGGCCCGCAGCACGGCGGTTTCCGGCGGACGCCCGGCGAGCGCGGCCTCGGCTTCGGGAATGCGCCGGGGGGTTGCTTCCGCTCCGCCGACGCCGACCCGCGGATCGACGATGATGCCGCCTTGGATTCGTAAGGTTGCGAGCGACATGGCAATGGCGTAGTCGCCGGCGCGGCGGCTGAACTCACAGAAACCGTAGCGCGTGTCGTTGGAGAGCAGCGGCAGGCGCGCGGCCGCGAGCAACTCGTCCTCCGCCAACTCGGTGGTCACGATGGCGACAAAGAAATCCGCGGCCGCGATCGTGCGCGCGCCGCGCCTGCTCAGCGCCGTCATCTCGGCGCCAAGCGTTGCGGCCACCAGGCACCATTCCGACGCGGGATCGGCGTGCGCGAGGCTGCCGCAAAACGTGCCGCGCAGGCGGATGGGATAATGCGCGATGTGGCGCACCACATCGGTGAGCAACGCACCGAGCGGGCCGGCGACGGCGGGGCGGTGGAACGCGGCGTGGCGCACGCATGCGCCGATCGAGAGGCCGCCGTTCTCGACCGCGAGTTTCTCCAGCGCCGCAATCCCGTTGATGTCGATGAGATGCGCGGGTTTCGCCAGCCGGAACGCCATGGTCGGCACGAGGCTCTGCCCGCCGGCGAGGATGCGGCCGTCTTCGGCCGCGAGCGCGCCGAGCAGCGCGACCGCTTCGTCGACGCTTGCCGGCGCGTGATAGGCAAAAGCTGCGGGCTTCACCGCTCTCCGGACCCCGAAAATTCATTGGTATGCTAACGATCGTCGCGCGCTCTCGTCAACGCGGGCGCGCACATGTTGCGGCCCGGGCCTTCCGGTTCATTGAGGAGGGAGGCCCTCGGCGAATTAGTCTTGTGCCTCCGCTTGTCCGGCCCGAAGCGCTTCAAGGCGGCGCGTGCGTTCGGCAATCATGTCCTCGACAGCCATTGCCTCGCTACGCGTGGGTTGCGGTCCGAACATTCCGAACCCCTTCCAGCTCACCACGTCGATCCATCCGGGTTCTGGATCGGCAAACAACATCCTGGGGCCGACCAAGACCACGAGACCAAGCAAGAACAGGATCATTGCGACCGCGAGGCCGATGTTCGCGAGGATGACAGCTAACACGAGAAACCCGATCGCGATGAACCCAAGCGCCCGAAGACCGATCTGCAGGATTCGCACGGCGCCCGCCAGTGAGGCGTAACGCCGGTGAAGGTTCGCGAGATCTTGCTCAAGCTGCAAGATTTCGCTGCGCCTGGCCTCATCGTCCGCTGATGTCATGGCAGCCGCGCCTACGCAGTGTCGAAACAGACGACGTTTCGCATTCGAATATTTCGTCAGCTACGACCGCCGGGAGAATAGCGGGTCTGCCACGTTTTCGCCACGCGAAGCGGCGAGAGGTATTTCGGGTGGAGCAACGGACGAGCGGGACGATGCCGCGTCTCTACGCTTTTCTATTGGCTGCTGCTGCCCTCCTCACATCGACATGCATCGCGTCGGCCCAGTTCGGCGGCCCGCCGATCATGCCGAGCGACGGCTTTCGCAAATCCGCGCCGCCCGCCCCGTCGACACAGCCGTCGCCGGCGCGGCCGACGTTGGCGCGCCCCGGCACCACCAGCACCTCGGCCGTGCTCACGCCCAAGCTGGCGGTGGTGTGGGATTCGCCCGAGCCGACCTATGACGAAGGGACGATCGATCGGCTCGCGGCCGCCCTCAAGCTTTATGCCGAGATCGAGGCGCGCGGCGGATGGCCGAACGTTCCCGCGAGCCTCGTCAAGCTCGCGCCCGGCGCGAGCAGCCCCGATGTAGCCGTTCTGCGCCAGCGCCTCGCGATCACCGGCGACCTGGCGGCGGCCGCGGCGACGGGCGAGAGCTATGACGAAGCCGTCGTCGCCGCGCTCAAGCGCTTTCAGTTGCGCCATGGCCTGACCCCGACCGGCACGGTGGGAGCGCAGACGCTCGCCGCGCTCAACGTGCCGGTCGACCAGCGCGTGCGCCAGCTCACTGCCTCCTACGAACGGCTGGCGGCGCAGACGTTCAGCTTCGGCCAGCGCTACGTCGTGGTGAATATCCCGGCCGCGGTGGCCGAGGCGGTCGCCGGCGGCAAGGTCGAACATCGTTACGTGGCGGTGGTCGGCAAGCCCGACCGGCCGTCGCCGACGGTGACCACGCACGTCACCAACATCAACCTCAACCCGACCTGGACCGTACCGCTGTCGATCGCCAAGAAAGACGTCGTGCCGAAGATGGCGAAGGACCCGACTTATTTGTCACGCATGCATATGCGGCTGCTCGACGCCGCGGGCGGCGAGATCGACCCGACGACGGTCGACTGGAAGACCGGCACGGTGCCGTCCTACACGGTGCGCCAGGATCCGGGCGCGTGGAACTCGCTCGGCTATTTGCGCATCGACATGCCGAACCCGCATTCGGTCTATATGCACGACACGCCGCACCGTGAGTTGTTCGGCGGCGACTATCGCTTTCACTCCTCCGGCTGCGCGCGCATCGGCGACGTGCGGGCGCTCGCCGCCTGGCTGCTGCAGGACAACCCCGGCTGGGGCCGGAAGGAAATCGACGCCGGCATCGCCGGCGGCGCGCGCACCGACGTCCGGCTCACGCACGCGGTGCCGGTGGCGTGGATTTATCTCACCGGCTGGGCGATGCGCGACGGCACCGTGCATTTCCGGAACGACATCTACAAACACGACGATCTGCCGGCGAAGCAGTTCATGGTCTCGCTCGAACGACCGCCGGCACTCACGCGCAGCTTCGCCCTGCAATCGGCGGAGCCGGAGAAATTCGCGCCGGTGTCTTATTTGGACAGCCGGTGAAAGCGAGTCGTAGGGTGGGCTAAGCCGGCCGATGGGCCGGCGTGCCCACCAACGATGGGTATTTGTTGATGCTCTGTGGTGGGCACGGCGTCGCTCCGCTCCGCCTTAGCCCACCCTACAGCGCGATCTGATCTCCCGCGTGGTTTCCCGCGCGCGTCCGGCGGCGTCGCGCGCCATCTCGGCGCAAAGACCGGTATAGGCGGTCGGATCGAGCAGTTTTCCAATCGCCGCCTTGTCGAGATGCGCGGTGACGCGCGGATCGGCGGCGAGGAGATTGCCAAACGATTTGCGCGCGGTCGCGGCCTCCATCGCCGCGTCGTAGACGACATCGTGCGCGTGTTGGCGGCCGATCGCGCGCCCGAGATCGAGCATCACCGCCTCGGCCATGATCAGCCCGCCGCCAAGATCGAGATTGGCGCGCATCCGCTCGGGGTCGAGCTTGAGCCCGCGGAAGATTTCGACCAACCGGCTCAGCATGTCGCCGGTGGCGATGCAGGCGCGGCTTTCCGCCGAATCCATCATCAGGCTGGTGGTGCGGTCGGCCTCGTGTTCGGTCATCATCGCTTCGAGGCCGAGTGGCACGATCGCGCGGATTTCCGCCGCCGCGGCGATGATATCCTGACACAGCTTGGGGTTGCGCTTTTGCGGCATCGTCGAGCTGCCGACGGTGCCGGGCGGCACTGGCTCCTCGACCTCGCCAAACTCGGTCTTCATCAGCGTGTAGATTTCGCGGCCGATCCGCCCGCAGCTCGCCGCCAGCATGCCGAGCAGGCAGATGTTTTCGGCGAGATGGTCGAGCAGCACACGCGACGGCACGCGCATGGAGCCAAAGCCGAGATGCCGGGCGATCCCGGCCTGCACCTTGGGTCCCATCTCGCCGAGCGAGGCGTAGGTGCCGGCGCCGCCGCCGAGCATCGCGACAAAAATCCGCGGCGCGGCTTGGCGGAACCGCTCGACATGGCGGGTCAGCTCATCGACCCAGACCGCGACCTTGTAGCCAAAGGTCGCCGGCACCGCGTGCTGGCCGTGCGTGCGTCCGGCGATCGGCATCTCGGCGCCGCGCTCGGCAAGCACGGCCGCGGCGTCGAGCGCGTCGGCGATGAGGTTCAGGAAGATGCCGTGCGCCTGGCGCAGCACCAAAAGATCGCCGGTTTGGGTGATGTTTTGCGTCGTCGCGCCCCAATGCACCCAGCCGCCATGCTCGTCACCGGTGACGCGCGACAGCTCCCAGACCAGCGGGACGATGGGGTGCCCGGTGCGCGCGAAACCTTCGTCGAGTCGGGCACGGTCGAGCAGTTCGTAATGCGCGGCCTTTGCGATCGCGTCGGCGGCCTCCTTGGGGATGATCCCGAGCTCGGCTTGCGCCTTGGCGAGCGCCGCTTCGACATCGAGCCAGGCCTGCCAGCGATTCTCCAATCGATAGAGCGCGCGGATACCGGGATCGACGACGCGCGCGGCGGTCGGCAGTTCATCGGCCATGTGCATTCCCTCCCTAAACTGGCGCGATCTTACGATAGCGTCGTAGGGTGGGCTAAGCGGGCGGAGCGAAGCGCAGACCGCGTGCCCACCAACGATGGGTGTTTGTTGATGCTCCGTGGTGGGCACGGCGTCGGCGCAAGCGCGCCTCCGCCTTAGCCCACCCTACGGCGCTTCGTCATTGCACGGCGTCCCTCCGCTCCGCCGTAGGGTGGGCTAAGCGGGCGGAGCGAAGCGCAGACCGCGTGCCCACCAACGATGGTTCGTGACGATTGATGGTGGGCACGCGCGCCCATCGGCGCGCTTAGCCCACCCTACGATGAACGGCGCATTATTCGCCGAACCGACCTCGGGGCGCCTCTTCGACAACGCCGCCCCAATCGGCCGGCAAGAATCCCTGCGCGACGTAACGGTGAAACGAACTATGCGGCCAATCGCAGGCCCGCGTCACCAAATGATGTTTCACCGGATTGAAATGGATGTAATCGATGTGGCGCGAGAGGTCGGCCTCGCCGCGGATGGCGTGCTCCCAATAACGGCGCTGCCAAATTCCCTTTTCACGTCGCGCGATCTTGCTCCGGGTCCTCTGGGGGTTCTCCGGCAAGCCGCTGGAGAAATCATGTTTGATCAGGCTCCACCGCCGGGAAAAATCGGCGTCGTTCGGCGGCAAGGCCCAGATGGCGTGCACGTGATCGGGGAGGACGCAGATCGCGATTGTCTCGAACGGATCGCGCTTTCGCGCCGCCGCATAGGCGCTACGAAGGCGCTCGACGTGCCGCACGAGAAGATCGCTCGACCGGTCCGCGAGAGTCACGGTGAAGAAGAACCATCCGCCTTCGATCCGAGCTCGGCGATACCGTGACATGGTTCAAGGTTATCGTCTTGTTCTCCTAATGTCCAGATATATTTTTTGTTTGCATAGATATTTTTCTGCGCATGGGCACGCGCGCCCATCGAAAATCGTAGGGTGGGCTAAGGCCGCCGCGCGAAGCGCAAGGCCGTGCCCACCACAGAGCAGCAACAAACGATCATCGTTGGTGGGCACGCGGTCTCCGCTTCGCTTCGCCCGCTTAGCCCACCCTACGGGCCGTGATCGATGTAACGCGTGGGCACGCGCGCCCATCGGCGCGCTTAGCCCACCCTACGGTGCCCGTTTTATTTGTTGCCGAAAACATCATGCCCGGCACGAGGCCGGGCATGAAGCGTGAATCAGAGTCTCGCGGGCCGGTCGCCACTCCGGCTGGCCACGTTTTCGCTACCTACGCACCGTGAGGTAGTGGCCGTTGTCCTTTCGGATTACCGCTCTTGGGCTAGCCCCCGGCTTTCCCCCGGCTCCCGTGCGTTCTGTACTGCGTGTCTGCGTTCCACGCCGCCGCGAACTGATTCGTCGCATCTGAATAGATGCATGGAGTGGTTAAATATTCCAGCCCCGCTTTTGGCGTATTTCATAATCGCATCTCGCGCCCGCTCTCATTGCTGCAATGCACGCGCAAACCGTCACGGCACGAGCCGTTGTGAAACCAGCAGCGCGACGGGCAATCCCGCGAGCATGGCCGCGAGATCTTCGGGGGTTTGCGCGAATTTCGTACCGGCGATGGCGTCGCGTAATTGTGCATTGCGATAAGGGAGCGGCAGACGCAGCCGCGTCCCGCTCCAGCGCAGGCGCTGAATGGAAAGCCCCTCGTCCGCGAGCAAGCCGAAGGTCAGGCGGCGAACGACCGTGATGGCGATCGCATCGTCGAGGGTGCGCGCGAAGGCGAGCACATGCCGCGCCAGTGGCCCTTCGGCGTCGATCGGCACATAACTTCCTTCGGAGAACAGGCGCGGCGCGGCGCGGCGGACGGCGAGCGTGCGGGCGATCACCGCTTGTTTGATGCGGCCGTCCGGCCAAGTCGCCGCGAGCGCATCGAGCGCCTCCGCGCCGAGGCTCGCCATGCGCGCGGTGAAATCGACGGGGCGGCGATTGTCCGGATCGACCAAGCTGAGATCCCAGTATTCCGTGCCCTGATAAATGTCGGGGACCCCCGGCGCGGTGAGCTTGAGCAAGGTTTGCGCAAGCCCGTTCGCCGCTCCGGCCGGTCCGATGCGGCGGGCGAAGCGGGCCATGTCGGGCAGCACATCGGCTTCGCCCGCGAACAGCCGCATCAGGAAGTCGCGTGCGGCGGACTCATAGCCTTGGTTGGGCGCGGTCCAGTCGGTCGCGAGCTTGGCCTCGCGCAACGCCTTCTGTTGCCAGCCGGCGAGGCGCTCGGCAAACTCCCTCAATCCCGCAATATCATCGAGCGCGAGGTTCGGCGGCCAGGCGCCGACGATCGTCTGAAACAGAAGTGCGATGTCGCGCGGGTGTGGCGCCGACGCTCTTCCGATCAGCTTGCACAGCGGGGCGCTTTGCGCGAGCCAGCGTTCGAGCGCCGCCGCCCACTCGTCGGGAATTTCGCTCAGGACTGCCAGGCGGGCGCGCACGTCCTCGCCGCGCTTGTGGTCGTGGGTGGCGGTTGCCAGCATCGCGGAAGGAAAATGCTCGCGCCGCGCCTGCGCTTTTGCGTGGAAATCGCTCGGTGCATCTGCGAAGCGGGCGGGATCGAAGCCGACGTCGATGAGCGAGAGAGCCGCGCCGTAGCGATAGAACGCGGTGTCCTCGACCGCCTTGGCGGCGACGGGCGCGCTGAGCTGATGAAACGCGGTGAGCGCGCGCGCGTGCAACGTCACGTCCGCATCCGGCGCCGCTTCGCCGCCGAGCCATTTCGCGAGGAGATCGACGAGCGGCCGGTCGGCGGGGAAGCACGTTGCCGCAGCACCATCGCGCGCGCGATGGACGAACGCGAGATCTTCCGCCGAACGTCGCCCCGGTGCCGTGTACAGGCGATAGACCGGGAAATGCGCGAGGATTTCGATGAGCGCGCGGCGGATCCCCGGACGGCTCACGTCGGAGCCCATGGTGCGCGCGAGGCGATGGAATGCCCGCGCTACGGCGTTGAGCGGCGCGGTGAAGCTGCGGTCGAGAATTTCCCGCCGGCTCGCCTCCGCCTCCAGCGGAAATGAAGGCGAGCGCCCGCTCACCTTTGCCCACAACGCCGCCAGTGGTTTCTCCGCGGCGCCGTCGTGCAGAACGGCGCTGACTTGATCCATGAAATCATAGCCGCTGGTGCCGTCGCACTCCCAGTCGCGCGGCAGATGTTCGCCGGGCCCGAGAATTTTTTCGACAACGATGTAAGCGGGCCCCGGCGGCGCGTGGGCCGGCCAGCTGGATTCCAGCGCGGCGAGCCGGGCGCGCAGCTTGCGGCAGTACTCGCCGGGATGGGCGAGACCGTCGATATGATCGACGCGCACGCCGTCGATCGATCCTTCCGCATAGAGGCGAATGATGGTCGCGTGCGTCGCTTCGAACACGTCGTCGTGCTCGACCCTGACGCCGGCGAGTTCGTTGATGTCGAAGAACCGCCGCCAGTTGATCTCGTCGTTGGCGACGCGCCAATAGGCCAAGCGATAATGTTGGCGCGCGAGCAATGCGGCCAGACGGCCACGCCCGCCGGCATCGGTCGGACCGTAAGCGGCCAGGCCCGCGCGATCGATCTCGCTCCAGTCCACGCGCGCAACCGGAAAGGCGTGCTCGAAATATTTGATGACGTAACCACGCCCCGCATCGGGCGCGAGCGTAATCTCGCCCGCCGCCACCGCCTCGGCACAGGAGCGGCCGAGAACAGGCGCCAGTACTTTGCCGTGCAGCTCCGGGTCGTCTGGCTCCCAGTCGATGTCGAAGAAATGCGCATAGCGACTGGTGCGGCCGTTCTGCAGCACGTCCCACCACCAGGCGTTTCCGGCGCCGACGGCCATGTGGTTCGGAACGATATCGGCGATGAAGCCGAGACCGGCGCGCCGCAGCGCCACCAGCAACTCGCGCAGGCCGTCCTCGCCGCCAAGCTCAGGGTTTACGCGGGTCGGATCGATCACGTCATAGCCGTGCGGCGACCCGGGGCGCGCGGCGAGGATAGGCGATGCATAGAGGTGGCTGATCCCGAGCGCGGCGAAATACGGCACCAGCCGCGCGGCATCCGCAAAGGTGAAGCTTTTATGGAACTGCAGGCGCAGCGTGGCGCGCGGCGCAGTCATGATTGTCGCTGCCGGTCGATGATGGCGAGGCGCGCGGCGACGTCGGGCGCATCGAGCATCACGTCAGCCGGAGCCGGTGCGCGGCGGCGCCAATTCGGATGCTCGTCGATCGTGCCGGGCATATTCGGCTGTTCGGCAACGCCGAGCGCGTCTTCCAGCGGAACGAGTGTGAGCGGCGCGGGCGTGCGCGCGACGAAGCCGAGCGCACCGTCGATCGCCCGGTCGGGCGCTCGCAGCGCCGGCTGTCTTCCCGACGCGACGCCTGCCGCGCGCAACGTACGCCAAAGCGCGGTGCGCTCCTTGCTGCGCGTGCGTCGCGCCTGCTCAGGCGACTCGGCGAGAAGGCCGATCGCGGCGCGCGTGTCGATGTCGGCGCCGCGCCACCAGCCGGCAACCGTCGGGAGGTCGTGCGTCGTGGTCATGGCCACCGCGCTCGGGTCCCACTGCTTTGGTGGAAGAAACCGCCCGTCCTTCCGCTCGAACCAGAGCACGCGCATGCCGGCGATGCCGGTTTGCGCAAGACGGTCGCGGAAGCCTGCCGGCACGGTGCCGAGGTCCTCGCCGATGACGATCGCCCGGTGCCGCCACGATTCGAGCGCGACAAGCCGCATCAGGTCGTCAAGCGGGTAGGCGAGATAGGCGCCCTCGTCGGGCTTGGCGCCCTCGGGGATCAGCCACAACCGGGTGAACGACATGGCGTGATCGATACGCAAGCCGCCGGCATTGCGCATGCCGGCGCGCAAGGTCGCGATGAAGGGCGCAAAACCGCCATTGACGAGCGCGCGCGGCGAAAACGCGGTGAGGCCCCAGTTCTGACCGAGTGCGTTGAACGCATCGGGCGGCGCGCCGACTTCGAGCCCGACCAGAATGTCGGACTGGCGGCTCCAGGCGTGGCTGCCGCTGCTGTCCATGCCGACCGCGAGATCCGCGATCAATCCGATGCGCATGCCGGCGTCGCGCGCCGATTTCTGCGCTGCCGCGAACGAGCGCTCGGCGAGCCATTGCAAGTAACAATGAAACAAAATCTCTCGCGCGTGCCGCGCGGCAAATTCTTCGACCGCCGCGCTGTTCGGATCGCGCAATGGCGCCGGCCACGTGCGCCAGGACCAGGCATCGGGGTCGGCAGCGAGGCGATCGGCATGCAGCGCCTCGAAACGAGCATGCTGCTGCAAGAGATCGCCGCCAGCCGCCCGGAACGCTGCGAAGTCGTTCGTCAACCCGTCGGCACGCGAGCGGTCCGGCGCAGCAACAAAATCATCAAACAATCGGCGAAGCAGGGCGAGCTTCGCGCACCCCGCCGCCGGCCAATCGATCAGCGGCGCGGCTTCGAGCCGCGCCAACTCGGGGGCAAGCCCGAGCGCCTCAATCGCACGCGCGACCGTCGCCTCGCCGAACAGCAGGCGCGGATCGGCGTGGAGCGGATTGAGAAACAATCGGCTCGACGGGGAGTACGGGCGGTAGCGGCCGGGATCGGCCGCAAATCCGGCGTGCGTCGGGCTGATCGCGACGGCGTCGGCGCCGTGGCGGGCCGCCGATTGCGCCAGCGCCGTGAGCGCCCCCGTGTCGCCGATGCCGCCGTCGCCGTCGCGCCGCAGGCCGTAAAGCTGCGCCGCGAGCCCCCATACCCGCGCGCCAGGAGCAAGGTCGTTGACGGTGACGCATTGAGCCGGCGCGACGGCAAGCTCGATGCTGCGTCGGCCGAGATCGAGACGATGATATCCAGGCGTCGCGATCGGCAGCAGCCATTTCCCGCCGCATGATTGGTGCGCCCGCACGTCGGCGGTGCTGCCATCCTCGTAGGTGAGGCGCAGGGGCGCGCCTAAATCTTCTTCTACGTCGGCGATAGCGATCGTTTCACCGACGCTCGCCGTGATTAGCGGTGACGTGCTGCTGGCCGCGGTGGCGCGAACCGCCCCCTGGCTGTGGCGAAGGTCATCGGTGTTGTCACAAGGCAGATCGAGGGCCGCGAGAATCCGTCGCAACACGGCGACAGAGACGCGGCGCCGCTTGCCTGCGTGGTCCTCCCATTCGACCGCGATGCCCGCAGCCCGCGCGAGGTCGCGTACTGCCGCATCGCTCACGACCCGGGCTCCAGCAGCGCGACCGTGGTGCCTGGCGGCAGGGCGCCTCCGTGCAACGACTTTGCGCCGCCCGCCGTACTCTCGAACAGCACGCGCCCGGCAGGCCGTGGCGAGCGGGCTGCCGTTCCGCCGAGGTTGGCCGCAAGCGTGAGGATGGCGCCGTCATTCATGCGCCAGCGCGCGAGCACGGCGGCGGGTCCGATCGCCTGCGCTTCAATCGCGCGCGCTCCGCTAACCCGCGGCACCAACTCGGTGCGTCGGATGCCGAGGAGTTTCCGATAAAGCCCATCGCGCGCCGGTCCCCGTTCGGGATCGGGTCTGGGAATCGACCGCTCGAATGTTTCGATCGCATTGGGATCGGGGAGGGCGCCGCCCTGTCGGGCGAGAAAACTTGCGAAACTGGCGAATTCGCGCCGGCGACCTTCACGCACCGCCGCCGCCAATTCCTCATTGTGATCGGTGAAGAAAAGGAACGGACTCGGGCTCGCCGCCTCCTCGCCCATGAACAACAGCGGAATCTGCGGAGAGAGCAGCACGAGCGCGATTGCCGCTTCGAGCGCGGCCGGATCGGTTAACGCCGTCAGGCGCTCGCCGAGCGCGCGGTTGCCGATCTGGTCGTGGTTCTGCAGGAACAGCACGAACGCGGTCGGCGGCAACTGGCCGCTCGGCGTGCCGCGCGGTTTGCCGCCGCGATAGGGCGACGGCTCGCCCTGATAGGCAAAGCCTTCGGCAAGCACGCGCGCCAGCCGCCCGGCCGGATTATCGGCGTAGTCGGCGTAATAACCGTCGTGCTCGCCGGTGAGCAGAACGTGCAGCAGGTGATGACCGTCGTCGTTCCACTGCGCGTCGAAATCGCCGGCGAGATGGCTTGCCACGTTGCCATCATGCTCGAGCACGAGATGCACGTGACGGTGAGGTTCGACGGTCGCCCGGACTTGCGCTGCCATTTCGTCGAGCCAGTCCGGTTCCGGTATCGCGTGGACGGCGTCGAACCGAAGGCCGTCGAAGCGGAACTCCATCAGCCAATAGAGCGCATTCTCAGTAAACAAGCGCCGTACCTCAGGCCGGCGGAAATCGATGGCGGGTCCCCACGGGGTCGCGATGCCGTCGCGAAAGAACTGCGGCGCGTAAGCCGCCAGATAATTCCCGTCCGGGCCGAAGTGATTGTAGACGACGTCGAGAAACATCATCAGGCCGTGGCCGTGGGCGGCATCGACCAGCGACTTGAGATCGTCCGGGGTCCCGTAGGCTGAGGCCGGCGCAAACGGCAACACGCCGTCGTAGCCCCAGTTGCGCTGCCCCGGGAAAGCGGCGACCGGCATCAGTTCGATCGCGGTGATGCCCAGGGCCGCGAGCCGCCCAAGCTCACGCTCGATCCCGCGAAACCCGCCGAGCATGCCCGCGTGCAACTCATAGATCACGGCTTCCGGCCATGGACGGCCACGCCATTCGGTATTTCGCCAGAGGTAGGAGGCGGGATCGACGACGAGACTTGGCCCATGCACGTCGCCCGCCTGCGCGCGCGCAGCGGGATCGGGCACGAGGCGCCCGTCATCGAGCCGATAGCGATAGCGCGCACCGGCGCCGCATTGCGTCTCGGCGGTGAACCAGCCCTTGTCGCTGCGCGTCATCGGCACCGGGCCGCGGCCCTCGATCTCGACCGCGACCGTACGCTGCGCCGGCGCCCATAGGCGAAAGCGCGTACGATTTTCGCCGACCAGCGTTGCCCCGAACGACAGTGGGCGCGAGAACACCGCCGTCATGCCGGCTTTGTTTCGTAGCGCGCCGCGACCAATACGGCGGCGTGAGCCGGAACGTTGACCTCGCTGTCGACGACGGGTTCGTCGGCCGTTTCCGGTTTGCTGCTGTCGAGGAGCACCCGCGCGGGAAGCGCGGGCGGCGGCAGGCGGAATTTGCGATCTTCATTCGAAGGGTTGAGACATAGCGTGAGGATGTTGACCGCTTGGTCCGACGCTTTCTCCGCACGACGTACCGTGAGCACGCGCTGTTCTTGATTGTTCCAGGCTTCGGGAGAAATGGACTCGCCGCGCTCGTCGAACCACGCAATGTCCTGGATACCCGGCGCCGGTTCCTGGCGGCCGTGGAGGAAACGGTGCGCGTGGAGCACGGGATACTTTCGGCGCAAATCGATCAGGCGCGCAACGAATGCAGTCAGCGCGCGCCCTTCCGGCGAGTGGGCTTGCTTCCAATCGAACCACGATGTCTCGTTGTCCTGCGAATAGGCGTTGTCGTTTCCGCGCTGCGTTCGTCCGAACTCGTCGCCGCCCAGCAGCATGGGCGTGCCGAGCGAGAAAAACAGCGTTGCCAGCATCGACCGCACCACCCGGCGGCGCGTTTCGAGAATTTGTTTGTCCTCGGTCGGGCCTTCGGCGCCCCAATTGTGGGAATGGCCCTCGCCGCCGCCGTCCTCCTGGTTCGCTTCGTTGTGGCGCTGCGAATAACTGACGAGATCGCCGAGGGTGAAACCGTCATGAGCCGCGATGTAGTTGATGGACTCCCATGGGCGGCGCGCCTGGCGGTCGAACAGATCGCCTGACCCGGCGAGGCGCGCGGCGAACTCCTGGCGCTGGCCCGCGTCTCCGCGCCAGAACTTGCGAATGTTGTCGCGATAGCGGTCGTTCCACTGGGCAAATCCCGGCGGGTGGTTGCCGAGCTGATAACCGCCCGGGCCGACATCCCACGGCTCGGAGATGAGCTTGACCCGGGTGAGCACCGGGTCCTGCCGCAGCGCGTCGAAAAAGCCGGCGCCCGGATCGAAGCCGTTGGACTCGCGCCCGAGCGTGACGCCGAGGTCGAAACGGAAGCCGTCCACGTGAAACTCCGTCACCCAGTAGCGCAGCGAATCCATCACCATCTGAAGCACGCGCGGGTGCGACAGGTTCATGGTGTTGCCGGTGCCGGTGTCGTTGACGCAATGGCGCGGATTATCGTTGACGAGCCGGTAATAGCTCGCGTTGTCGAGCCCGCGGAACGACAAGGTCGGGCCGAGTTCACTGCCTTCGGCGGTGTGGTTGTAGACGACGTCGAGAATGACCTCGATGCCGGCCGCGTGCAGGCGCCGCACTGCGACGCGCATCTCGTTGATCGTGCCGTCGGAGAGATAGCGCGGCTCGATCGCAAAGAAGCCGATGGTGTTGTAGCCCCAATAGTTGCGCAGCCCCTTCTGCAGCAGAAAGCGGTCCTGCACGAACGCTTGGATCGGCATCAGTTCGACCGCGGTAACGCCGAGCCGGCGCAGATGATCGATCACGCGCTCATCGGCGAGCGCCGCGAAGGTTCCTCGTTCGTTGGGACGGATGTCGTCGCGCAGCATGGTCAGGCCGCGCACGTGGGCTTCATAAATGACGGTGTCGGACCATGGAATGTTGGGGGGCCGGTCGTCGCCCCAGTTGAAGCCGTCGTCGGCCACCACCGCCTTGATCATCCCGGGCGCGCTGTCACGCCGGTCGAAGGAGAGATCGGCGCGCTGCGAGGCGACCCGAAAACCAAACAGAGCGTCGGTCCAGCGCAAACTCCCGTTGATGCGGCGCGCGTAAGGATCGAGCAGCAACTTATGCGGATTGAACCGGTGTCCGGCCTGCGGCTGGTATGGGCCATGGGCGCGATAACCATAGAGCAGGCCCGCGCGCGCATTGGGCAGATAGCCGTGCCAGATTTCATCGGTGAATTCCGGCAACGTGAGGCGCGCGACCTCGCGTCGCCCCGACGGATCGAACAAACAAAGTTCGATCCGCTCGGCATGCGCCGAGAACACTGCGAAATTGATGCCGAGACCGTCCCAGGTGGCGCCGAGCGGGTAGGGCGAGCCGGCGATGAGCGCGGGGGTCGGCGGCATTGGCTCAGCCTTCGTGCCGCAACAGGACCGTCGTGAGCGGCGGCAGCAGCAGATCGAGCGACTGGGCTTGGCCGTGCGCGCCGGCGCTGCTCGTATCGATGCCGCCGCTGTTGCCGGCGTTGGAGCCGCCGTAGAGCGCGGAATCGGTATTGATGATTTCGCGCCAGCGTCCGGCGCGAGGGACGCCGATCCGATAACTATGGCGTGGCACCGGCGTCATGCTCAAGACGGCGAGGATCGGCGGCGCATCGCCGGCGAGGCGCAGGAAGGCAAACACGGAGTTGGCGCGGTCGTCGCCGATCACCCAGCGAAATCCGTTCGCGTCGGAATCGAGCCGGTGCAAGGCGGGTTCGGTGGCGTAGATACGGTTGAGGTCGCGCACCAGCCGCTGCACGCCTTGATGCTCCGGGTGGTCGAGCAGATGCCAGTCGACCTGCGCGTCGTGGCTCCACTCGGCCTCCTGGGCGATCTCGTTGCCCATGAACAACAGCTTCTTGCCCGGATGCGCCCACATGAAGCCGAGGTAGGCGCGCAGGTTGGCGAAACGCTGCCATTTATCGCCCGGCATCTTGCCAATCAGCGACCCTTTGCCATGCACGACTTCGTCATGGGAGAGCGGCAGAATGAACCGCTCGGAGAAGGCGTAGAGCATTCCAAACGTGATGTCGTCGTGATGATACGGCCGATGGATCGGATCGCGCGCCATATAGCGCAGCGTGTCGTGCATCCAGCCCATGTTCCACTTATAGGAAAAGCCGAGACCGCCGTGTTCGATCGAATTGGTCACCCCGGGCCACGCGGTCGATTCTTCCGCGACGGTGATCGCGCCGGGGCAGCGTTCGGCAACCACGGCGTTGAGGTGGCGCAGAAAGCCGACGGCCTCAAGATTCTCGCGCCCGCCGTAGACGTTCGGGATCCATTCGCCCTCGCGCCGGCTGTAGTCGCGGTAGAGCATCGAGGCGACCGCGTCGACGCGCAGCCCGTCGACGTGAAAATACTCAAGCCAGAACAGCGCGCTCGCGATGAGGAAACCCTGCACCTCGCGGCGCCCGAAATTATAGATGAACGTGTTCCAGTCACGGTGAAAACCTTCGCGTGGGTCGAGATGCTCATAGAGCGCTGTGCCGTCGAAGCGCGCGAGCCCGTGCGGATCGGTCGGGAAGTGCGCCGGCACCCAATCGAGAATGACGCCGACCCCGGCTGCGTGCGCCGCGTCGACGAAACGCGCGAAAGCTTCGGGCGGCCCGAAGCGGCCGCTCGGCGCGAACAAACCGAGCGGCTGATAGCCCCACGATCCGCCGAACGGATATTCGGTGACGGGAAGAAGCTCGACGTGGGTGAAACCCATCTCGACGACGTAGGGGATGAGCCGGCGTGCCGCGTCGTCCCAGGCGGTTTCGGCGACCGCGCGTTCGCCGCGGAACCAGGAGTCGAGGTGGACTTCGTGGATCGAGATCGGCGCGGCCGGTGACTGCCGTTCGCCGCGCTCCACCATCCACGCGGCGTCGTGCCAGCGGTAGGGCCGCGGGTCGGCCACCACCGAAGCGGTGGCCGGCGGCGGCTCGGTCTGGCGCGCCACCGGATCCGCCTTCTGCGGCAAACGCGTGCCGTCCGGGCCGATCATGTCGTATTTGTAACGCTCGCCCGGGCCAAGGCGTGGAACAAACAATTCCCAGACGCCGGCCGGGTAGCGCACGCGCATCGGATGGCGCCGCGCGTCCCACGTGTTGAAGTCGCCGACCACCGCGACCCGCCGCGCGCTCGGCGCCCAAACGGCAAAGCGCACGCCCGCCACGCCGTCGACCGTTATCGCCTGCGCGCCGAAGGTTTCGCCCAGCCCAAAATGCCGGCCCTCGTTGAACAGGTGCAAATCGAGATCGCCCAGCAGCAAACCGAAGGCGTAAGGGTCCTCGGTTTCCTGCATGCCCTCGGCCCACTCGATGCGCAGGAAATAAGGATCGCGACGGCGCACCAGTCCCTCGAACAAACCGGAATCGTCGCGCGCATCGAGGCGGCCGAGTAGCGTGCGGTCCGCGCGCGCCAGCACTTCGACGCTGCGCGCGCCGGGCAGGAACGCGCGCACGATCGGTCCGGCTTCGCTCTCATGCGGCCCGAGCACCGCGAAGGGATCGCCGTAGGTGGCGCTGGCGAGCGCCGCGACCACGCCGCGGTCGAGCGGCCGGAACGGCGCGACGGCGCTCTCAGCCATGACGGCTCCGCCGCTGGCGATAGAGCACGCGCTGCAGGAGCCGGCACAGGCCTGCGAGCGGGACGCGCAGCCAAGTGGGACGGTTCGCCGCCTCGTAGCCGATTTCGTAGGCGGCCTTCTCGATGAGGAAGAGCTCGAGCAGCGCGCGATTGGCCGGGTCGCGCCGTCCGCCCACGGCCGCTCCATATGCCGACAAGAACGCGCGGATCACGCCGATATGGAAGCGGGCGATGAATTCGTTGCGGCGTTCCTCGGGCACATAGGCGGTGCTGACGCTGTCGCCCTCGACGATCGCGGCAACCGTGTAATCGAACGAGCGGAGCAGCCCGGCGGCGTCGCGCAGCGGGCTCGCCTTGGCGCGACGCTCCGCCAGCGGGCGCGCCGGCTCACCTTCGAAATCGATGATGTAGGCTTCGCCGCTCGCCACCAGCACCTGGCCGAGATGAAAGTCGCCGTGGATGCGCGTCATCAGGGAGCCCTCACCGGCGTGGGCGAGGCGGCGTGTGATCGAGAGCAAATCGTTGCGGTGGCGCAGCACATCGGCGGCGCGGGCAGTGTCCTCCTCGCGCTGCCAATCGGAACGGGAAGCCAGCACTTCGAACGCGGCTTCGAGCGAGCCGTGGGCGCGTTCGCACCAGTGCGTCGCGTCTTGCGCAGTCGCGCGGACCGGTGCGAAAGCGGGATCGTCGGTGGGCTGCGCCAGGATCTGATGCATCTGTCCGAGGCGCCGGCCGATCTCGGCGGCGAGCGCGATGCAATCGGCGAGCTGCGGCGTCTGCGAATCGACGCTCGCCGTCTGGACGGTGAGATCCTCGAGCGCGCGCGTCAGGCGGTCGATGGTCCACGACCACGCATCGCCTTGATTGCGTACGAACGCGAGCGCGATGGCGAGCGAAAACGGCGTGCCATCGCGCGCCGTGCGCACGATTTCGCCGAGCAGCGCCGGCGCGTGGGTGAAGCCGCGGGCGGTGAGATAGCGCCCCATCTCGGCTTCCGGATGCTCGCCGCCCGCAACGCGCCGGAACATCTTGAGCACGACCGTGTCGCCGACGATCAACGAACTGTTCGACTGTTCGGCGCTGATCCAGTTCACCTCGGCATCGTGCGGCAGATCCAGGTCGGCCGCGCGCTCGCGCGTCGGGAGGAAAGCAATCTGGCCTTCGTCAGTATCAAGCCGCGCGCCCGACGCGAGCGCCGCGACGATGCGATGAGCGAAGTCCGGAACCGCGAAGGCGTCGGTCAGCAGCCCCACGCGGCGGCCGCGCCGCACGCGCGCCACGGCGAGCTGGTGCGGCAGGGCCGCGCTCGGCTCGTCGTCCCACACGACCGTGAACGGGAGGAGCCAACGCGATGCGCCGCGCTCGGTATGCGCTTCGATCTCGGCGAACAGGATTTCGCGGTCCCCACCGGTCAGACGTGAAAGATAAAGTACGCGGGTCAATTTGACCGTCTGGTCTTTGGCGGAAAACCAGCGCCGCTTGGCCAGATAGAGCGGAAGCGCCTCGCTTTCGAGCGGGGCAGCCGATTCGCGCAACGCCTCGGCCAGCGAACCGCGCAGGACGATCGTGATGAAATCGGGCAGCGGCTCCGGCGCCGGCACATGCCAGGCCGGATGATTAGCTTCGACGGCCAGCACGAACCAGTAGAAGCCGAAAGGCGGCAGGGTGAGCAGATAGGTGAGCTGCCCGATCGGCGGGAACAGCGAGCCGGCGTTGAGCTCGATCGGCACCCGCCCCTCGAACTCGCTCAAATCGAGCTCCACCGCCTGGGAGCTGTGGGCGACATTGGCGACGCATAGCAGCGTCTCGCCGCGGTATTCGCGCAAATAAGCGAGCACCTTGCGGTTCTTGGGGTAAAGAAAACGCAGGCTGCCGCGCCCGAATGCCGGATGGTTGCGCCGCACCGCGAGCGTGCGCCGCATCCAGTTGAGCAGCGAGTGCGGGTCGCGGCTTTGCGCCTCGACGTTGATCGCCTCGTAGCCGTAGAGCGGATCCATGTTGGGCGGCAGCACCAGCGCGGCCGGGTCGGCCCGCGAGAATCCGCCGTTGCGGTCGGGCGACCACTGCATCGGTGTGCGTACGCCGTCGCGGTCGCCGAGATGGATGTTGTCGCCCATGCCGATCTCGTCGCCGTAATAGATGATCGGCGTTCCCGGCATGGAGAGCAGCAAATAATTCATCAGCTCGATGCGGCGCCGGTCGCGCTCGAGCAGCGGCGCCAGGCGGCGGCGGATGCCGAGATTGAGCCGCGCACGCTGGTCCGCCGCGTAGGTCTGCCACAGATAATCGCGCTCGGAGTCGGTCACCATTTCGAGCGTCAGCTCGTCATGGTTGCGCAGGAAGATGGCCCACTGGCAGTTGTCGGGAATCGCCGGCGTCTGGCGCATGATGTCGGTGATGGGGAACCGGTCCTCGCGGCCGATCGCCATGTACATGCGCGGCATCAGCGGAAAGTGGAACGCCATGTGGCACTCGTCGCCGTCGCCGAAATAATCCTTCGTGTCCTCCGGCCATTGGTTGGCCTCCGCCAGCAGCATGCGGCCGGGAAAGCTCGCGTCGAGTTCGCGGCGGATGCGCTTGAGCACCGCATGGGTCTCGGGAAGGTTTTCGTTGATCGTGCCTTCGCGCTCGACCAGATAGGGCACGGCGTCGAGCCGTAGCCCGTCGACGCCGAGCTGCAACCAGAAGCGCATCACCCCGAGCACCGCCTTCACCACGTGCGGGTTGTCGAAATTGAGATCCGGCTGATGCGAGTAGAAGCGGTGCCAGAAATAGGCGCCGGCGACCGGGTCCCAAGTCCAATTCGAGCGCTCACTGTCGATGAAAATGATGCGGGTGTCGGCGTATTTCTGATCGGTATCCGACCAGACATAAAAGTTGCGCCATGCCGAACCCGGCTTCGCGTGCCGCGCGCGCTGGAACCACGGGTGCTGGTCCGAGGTGTGGTTGACGACGAGCTCGGTGATGACGCGGATGCCGCGCTTATGCGCCTCCGCGATGAACCGCTTTACGTCGGACAACGTGCCGTAGTCGCGGTGGACGCCGCGATAGTCGCTGATGTCGTAGCCGTCGTCGAGACGCGGCGAAGGATAGAACGGCAGCAGCCAAATGGCGTTGACGCCGAGATCGGCGATGTAGTCGAGCTTGGAGATCAGCCCGGGGAAGTCGCCGATCCCGTCGTTGTTGGAATCGACAAACGACTTCACGTGCACCTGATAAATCAGCGCGTCCTTATACCAGAGCGCGGCTTCACCGGGAGGCGCGGCGCGCTTGTCGGGGGTGTGGGCGGTATGGACAACGGCGACATCCATGGCCGGCCTCACACGAGCGGCGCAATGCGCCAAATGGCAAACGGGAGGTCGGCGGGGTCGAGCCGCACGCGCTGCAGCTTGCCGGTCCAGACGAAGCGATGGCCGCGCATCAGGTCTTCGGCCGCGAGCGACCCGTGGTCGGGCAGGCGCCATTCCCATAATGGAATTTCGAACACGGCCTCCTGCACGCGATGCGGGTCGAGGCTGACCGCGACCAGGATCATGTCCTCGTGCGAGGCGAGCGCCTTGCCGTAGACGAGCACCTGATCGTTGAACGCGTTGTAGAAACGCAGCCCGAGATGAGACTGGAGCGCAGGATTTAACTTGCGCAGGCGGTTGAGCGTCGCGATCTCGGCAACGATGTTGCCGGGCGCGTCGCGGCGGCGGACTCTTATCTGATACTTCTCCGAATCGAGATATTCCTCTCGGCCGGGCAACGGCGCCGCCTCGCAAACCTCGAAGCCGGAATACATGCCCCACAGGCCCGAAAGCGTCGCCGCAAGTACGGCGCGGATCAGGAAGCCGGCCCGCCCCGAGGTCTGGAGAAAGTACGGGTTGATATCGGGGGTGTTGACGAAGAAATGCGGACGGAAATAGTCCCGCACATCGGTCGTCGTCAACTCCGTGAGATAGTCCGTCAGCTCTTGTTTGCTGTTGCGCCAAGTGAAGTAGGTGTAAGATTGCGAGAACCCCAGCTTGGCCAGCCGGTACATCATCTTCGGCCGAGTGAAGGCCTCGGAGAGAAAAATCACCTCCGGATGGCGGCCGCGCACATCCTCGATCAGCCATTCCCAGAACGGCAGCGGCTTGGTGTGCGGATTGTCGACGCGGAACAGGCGCACGCCTTCGCCGACCCAATAAAGAACGACGTCGCGCAGCGCGATCCACAGGTCCGGAAGCGCCGCCTCGGCGTAAAAATCGACGTTGACGATGTCCTCGTATTTCTTGGGCGGGTTTTCCGCGTAGCGCAGCGAACCGTCCGGTCGCCAGCGGAACCAACCCGGATGTTCCGTAAGCCACGGATGATCCGGCGAGCATTGGATGGCGAAGTCGAGCGCGATCTCGAGGCCGTGCTCGCCCGCCGCGCGCTGCAGACGGCGGAACTCGTCGATCGTGCCGAGCGCCGGATGGATGGCGTCGTGACCGCCCTCGGCGGAGCCGATTGCATAAGGACTGCCGAGGTCGCCGGGCTCCGGCCGCAGGCTGTTGTTGCGGCCTTTACGGTTGGTGGTGCCGATCGGGTGAATGGGCGGGAAGTAGACAACGTCGAAGCCCATGTCGCGGATAGTCGGCATCAGCGCGATCACGTCGTCGAAGCGGCCGTGACGATTGGGATCGTCGGTCGCCGAACGAGGAAATAGTTCGTACCAGCTGGCAAAGGCCGCCTGCGGTCGCTCGATTTCGATCGGCAGGCGCGGCTCGTACTGGGTGCGGAATGGCCGCTGGCCGCTCGCCGCCATGGCGGCGCGGGTTAAGGGCGCGAGCAGAATCTCCAATCGCTCATCGGGAGAGGCCGCATCGAAGCGCGAGAGGACCGCATTGAGTGCATCGCTGTTGTTGCCGGCTTCGGCGGCGTGCGCGAGCAGCTGCCGTCCTTCCGCCGTCTCGAGCGTCACGTCGACGCCTGCCGCGCGTTTGATCTCGATCTCGCGGCACAAAGTGACGAACTCGTCGCGCCAGGCTTCGATGGTGAAGAAATGTTTCCCGAGCCGCGCCGGTGCGAAGGACGCCGCCCAGCGGTCGTTGGGCA
>Ga0210408_10000708_pt1 | contig 38683 bp, 32 predicted proteins | sample IncBWH4MmetaG_FD_155471 | JGI IMG/M metagenome (GOLD analysis project Ga0210408, IMG submission 155471) | Forest soil microbial communities from Barre Woods Harvard Forest LTER site, Petersham, Massachusetts, United States - Inc-BW-H-4-M | ecosystem: Environmental > Terrestrial > Soil >...
GCCCCCGAACAGTTGCGTGCGGCTCTCGTTGAAGTTGTAGTAGCGCAGGCCGCCCGTGGCCGACCACTGGTCGGTGATGTGCCAGGTGCTCTCGCCGAAGAATGCGTACTGGCGGAAGTTATAGTGAAGGTCGGAATAGAAAGGCGTGTTGGGCGGCGCGGCGAGCGCCGTGGAGATCGGATACCCGAGCCGCGTCGAAAGGGCGTCGTATCCGGGCGTGGGCAGATCCTGACCGTAGTGGCGCCCCACATGCTGGAAGAACGCTCCACCGAGCCAATCCACCGTGTGGGTGCCGGACGACGCCAGGCGCACCTCCTGGCTGAACACGTTCAGCTCCGTGCGGTCGTACAGCGGCGAGTTCAGCCGCACATCCGCGGGTGTGGCCGTTTGGCCGCTCGGCCCAGGAGTGCCCAGGTCGTACGTGACGCTGCCGGTGAGCTGGGTGGCATCGCGCCGGACCGTGACCTTGCGGTGCGTATACGAGGTGACCGACTTCAGATCTGCGCCGCCCAGGTCGTAATCGGCGTTGAAGTCACCCAGCTGGAACTGGTCGTTGATGCTCTCCGGCTGCTGCGTGAACTGCTGGCGGTCGCCGATCGTTACCGCCGGCTGGGTCGTCGTGTAAGGGTTGCCCAGGATGTTGTACAGGTCCACACGCGGGAATCCCCCGGTGGAAAGGCTCTGTATGACGAACCGCGGTTCGAGGCTCAGGTCGTTGGTTGGTCTCCACAGCAACCCGAGACGGCCGCCATAGCGGTCTGCCGTGTTGACGTTTTTGTTGATTTCGCCGTTCGGCTGGATGGCATCGATGAATCCCGGCTGGTGATCCTGATAGAGGACGCCTCGCACCGCTGCGGTGGAGCTGAGCGGAACGTTCACCATGCCACGCACCGTGCCGCCCCCGTCGGTATGGCCCGCGGCGGTGAAGTCGCCGGTGGCTTCGACGTTGCTCTCGAACACGCCCAGCCTGGGCGCGCGGGTGATGTAGCGCAGCGTGCCCGACTCGGAGCCGGCGCCGAACAGCGTGCCCTGCGGGCCGCGCAGCACCTCGAAGCGATCGATGTCGTACAGCACCAGGTCGGGAGTGAACAGAGCCACCGAAATGGGCGACTCGTCCAGGTAGACGCCCACCTGCTCCTTCACGCCCGGCTGGTCGCGGATCACCTGCCCGGAACTGATCCCGCGGATGGCGATCTGGCTCTGACCCGGGCCCAGGTCGGCGATGGTCAGGCCGGCCACGTTGCGCGCCAGGTCAACGATGCTGTCGACGCCCGCGTTGCGCATCTGCGTCTCGCTGGGCGCGGCCACTGAAAAGGGCACGTCCTGCAGCAGTGCGCTGCGCTTCTGGGCCGTGACGACGATCTGCTCGGGTGGGACCGCTTCCGTTGCCGCCACAGGCGGCGGCGTCTGTTGAGCTCTGATGGCCGGGGCGAACAGCACTGCGACAAGAGCCGCCAGAGTCGGCTCGGCATGGGACCGGCGCATGATCTTCTCCTCTCCGTTTGCCATCGGCTCGAAAGGCCGCTTGACGAACCAGTCTAGTTGCCCAGCTCGCTGCTGTCGACGTGGGTGTCTGATATCCGCACAACGCATCGCCACCGGACTCTCGGCCAGCGAGCGCCTGCGCCGATGGGGCAGAATGCCGCATGCTCGGTCGGCTGCTCGGCGCGCTTGCCTCCGACGCGGTCGATATCCCGTCGCCTTTGTGGGACCGCGTGGTGGGCGAACTTGTCTTTTTGCGCCGTTTTGCCGCCGCGCCCGCATCGGGCCTGCGCGAGATGTGCGGCCAGCTGCTCGCCACCAAGGTGATGACGGGCGCCGCAGGTCTGGATCTGACATCCCATATCCAGGTCACGGTCGCCGCTCAGGCCTGTCTGCCGATCCTGAAGCTGGGCATCGAGTGGTATCGCGGCTGGAGTGGAATCGTGGTGTACCCCTCGGAGTACGTGGCGCAGCGCCGCATCCAGGACGAAGACGGGCTGGTGCACGAGTTCGAGGAAACGGCCGCGGGTGAGACGTGGGACGCCGGGCCGGTGGTCGTGTCGTGGTCGCAGGACGCCTCGGAGCCGGTTGCGGGCGAAGCCCCTTTCAACGTCGTCATTCATGAATTCGCCCATAAGCTCGATCTGTTGAGCGGCCAGGCCGATGGACTGCCGCCGCTGGATCGGCGGCTGCACGCGGGGCTGGACCCGCATCAGTGGCGCCGCGTGCTGGACGATGCCTATCAGCGCTTCTGCGCCGCCGTCGACCTGGTCGAGCTGGAGCTGCCCGGGGACGTCGATCCCGAGTCCAGCGACGCGGGGCCGTACTATGCGCATCTTCCGCTCGATGCCTACGCGGCGCAGGACGAGGCCGAGTTCTTCGCCGTATCCAGCGAGGCCTTCTTCGTCGAGCCGCAGCGGCTGCGCGATGCGCTTCCCGACTGGTATGCGCTGCTCAGGCGCTTTTACCTGATCGATCCGGTCACGGGTTATTGAGACGCGCTGCTCGCTGCGCCGCCCGGCGGCACCGACGCACCCGCGACCCGCTTGCCCACCGCGCGGCGAATGACGAGCGCGACCGCCACCACGGCCGCGCTCAACCCACTCAAGCCGAGCTGAATCATCATGTCCGGCGTGAACGCCATCAGCACCAGCACGGCGACGATGCCGGCGATCACCGCGTAGCTCAGCCACGGAAAAAGCCATACCTTGAAGGACAGCCGTTCGCCCTGGCGCTGCAGCCGCTGCCGGAAGCGGATCTGGCCGAGCGCGACCAGCATGTAGATGAACAGGATGATCGCGCCCGAGGTGTTGATCAGGAACAGGAACACCCCGTTGGGCGAAAGAATCGAGGCGAGTGCGGCGGCGAACCCCGCAGCTGTGCCGAACAGGATACCGAGCCGGGGCACGCGCTGCGCCGAGGTCACCGCGAACAGGGCGGGCGCGTCGCCGCGCCGGGCCAGCTCGTGCAGCATGCGCGAGGCGACGTACAGTCCGGAGTTCAAGCAGGACAGCACGGCGGTCGCCGCAATCACCGTCATGACGTGATCGGCCCCCGGAATGCCGATCGTCTGCAGCACCGGGATGAAGGGCGAGTCGCCCGGCACCACGCTGTCCCACGGCACCACGCTGACGATGATGGCCACCGATGCCACGTAGAAGATCAGGATCCGCAGCGACACGGTGCGCGCGGCGCGCGTGACGTTGCGTGCCGGCTCGGTGGTTTCGGCGGCGGCAATGGTGGCCACTTCGCTGCCCATCATCGAGAAGATCACGACCGGGACTGCCGCCAGCGCGGCGCCGATTCCTCTCGGGAAAAATCCGCCGTGCGCGATCAATTGCTGCGCCGCCTGAGCCGGGCCGGGGCCGAATGCGACGATGTACGTCAGTCCCACCCCGATGAAGGCGACAATGGCGCCGACTTTCAGCGACGCGAACCAGAATTCGAATTCCCCGTAGCTGCGCACCGACAGCAGGTTGGACGCGGTCATCGCTGCAATGAGAACCAGTCCGATCTGCCACACCGGAGCCGCAACCCAGTGCTGCAGCAGCTTGGCCCCGGCGATCGTCTCGACCCCGATCACGATGATCCAGAAGTACCAGTACAGCCACCCGATGACGAATCGGGCCCAGCCACCCAACCCGAGCGCCGCGTACTCGGCGAAGGTTCCCATGCCGGGCCGCGCCACGGCCATCTCGCCCAGCATCTGCATGATCAGGAACACCAGGACCCCGGACAGGGTGTAGCTGATCAGGACGGCGGGGCCTGCGATGTTGATCGCCGCGCTGCTGCCGACAAACAACCCGGCCCCGATGATGCCGCCCAGCGAAATGAGCGTCACATGGCGCGGCTGCAGCGACTGGGCCAGTTCAACCTGCGGCTGATCCGCCATCGGCTCATTCTCCTGTACGGGCGCGCCTGCCCGGCATCACGATGCCAGCAGGAAGCGCCGCACGATCGCGATCTGGTCGGCGTCGAAGAACATGGGCGCGTGGCCGACACCGGGCACCTCGACCACCTGGGCGCGCGGGCCGCGCTGCGCCATCTCGGCGGCGGTGGCCCGCGACAGCAGGTCCGACTCGGCCCCGCGCACCACCAGCACGGGTCCGCGCGCCGCGTCGTACAGCTCCCACAGCTTGGCTTCGGCCAGCGCGTTGCTCTGGGCCGATGTATCGGCCAGATTCACGGCGATCCCCGGGTCGTAATGAAAGATCCACTGCGAGCCGTCGCGCCTCAGCACCGATTCGGTCAGTTCGCGCCACTGCTGATCCGTTCGCAGCCCGAATCCGCCTGCGATCGAGCGCACATAAGCGGTGGCCTGCTCCAGGCTGTCGAAGCGCTCGATCCGGCCGACATACTCGGCAATCCGCTCCAGGGCCTGCAAGTCCATCCGGGGTCCGATGTCGTTCAGGATCAGCCGCCCGATCGGGGCATTCGGCTGCCCCGCCAGCGACAGTCCGATCAGCCCGCCCATCGACGTTCCCAGCAGATCGACGCGATCGGCGCCGGTGCGGGCGATCAGGCTCGTCATATCGAACGAGTATTGCGGCAGCCCGTACAGCTTCGGGTCGGGCAGCCAGTCGCTGCGACCGCGGCCGGCCACGTCAGGGCAGACCACGCGGTAGCAATCGCTCAGGGCGTCGGCCAACCGGGCGAAATCGCTGCCGACGCGGGTCAGTCCGTGCAGGCACAGCAGCACGCGCGGATTGGCCGGGTCACCCCAGTCCGTGTATCGGACCGTGTGAAACCCGAGCCGGTTCAAGCATCGCACTTCACCCGAACGCGGTGTACTCATGGCGCCACTCGTTCAAATTTCGCCACATACTATCGAGAAATCGGCGGCGCGCCCGGGGGATTTTTTTCAGTCGTCGGGTTCCAGGGCGGGACGGGCCTCCTTCGCGCGTTGCGCTTCGGAGGCCGCGGGCCTGCCCGCCGTAGCCGCGGCGCCAGCCGCGGCGAAGGCGGGCTGGTTCAGCCAGTAGCGCCCGTGATCGAGCCGCCACTGCTCCAGCACCGCCGTTCCCTCGGGCCCGAAGCACCAGCGGGCCGCCCCGCTCCAGTCGCTGCGCACCACCTGAGCGCCGCGCCTCTCGTAACGCGCCAGCACCTCCGGATGCGGGTGACCGAAGCGGCTGCGGTAGCCCGCCTGCACCGAGACCCAGCGCGGATGCACCGCATCGATGAATTCCGGGCTGGAGGATGTCTTGCTGCCGTGGTGGGGCGCGACCATCAGCTGCGCCGGCAACGCCGCACCGAACGTTGCCACCATGCCGGCTTCCTCGCGCGCCGGAACGTCGCCTGTCAACAGCACCCGGGTCGCGCCCAGCTGGGCCAGGATCACGCAGCTCTTCGAGTTGGTGCTGGCCCGCGGGCGGTCGTACTGCGCTGCCGGTGGATTCAATACCGACACCTGCAGGGCGCCAATGGTTGCGTGCTGCCCCGCTTCGCAGCGCTGCACCTGTGGCGCCCTCTGCAGCATCGGCAGCTCCACGTCGATCGACGTCAGCACCCGCTCGACCCGGATCGCGTCGACCACGGACTGGGTGCCACCCGAATGGTCCGAATCCATGTGCGACACGACCAGCAGGTCGATGCGCCAGATTCCGCGCGCTCGCAAGTAGGGCACGATCACGCGCGCGCCGGCGTCGGCGTCCTCCGACACCCTGGGCCCGGTGTCGAAGACCAGGGTCTTGCCGGCTGCCTCCAGAACCAGCGCCATCCCCTGCCCTACATCGAGCGCCGTCAGCCACAGCGCGCCGCTGTCCGGCCGCTCCGGCGGCATCACGAACGCCGGCACCAGCCAGGCCGCGCCGGCCCAGCGCACCGGCCAGCCAGCCGGCGCCAGCAGCCAAGCGATGCCCACGCACGCCACCGCCACCGCCCAGGCCGGGGGCGCTGGGAAAGCGGCCCAGGCGTACGGCAGCTGAACCAGCCCGTTCAGGATGCCCGCGAGCAGCCCGAACAGAGCCTCCGAGACGTGCAGCATCCCTTGCGCCGCGAGCAGCAAAGACGGTCCAAGGCAGCCGACCAGCGCGCCCAGCAGCGCCAACGGCGTGACCAGGTAGCTCACCAGCGGAATCGCGATCGCATTGGCCAGGGGCGAGATCAGCGACACCTGCTGAAACAGCGCCAGCGTCAGCGGTACCAGCCCGATCGTCACCGCAGCCTGCACGCGCGCGCCCTCGCGCAGCAGGCCGCCCAGCGATGCGCGCCAGGCGATCAGGCGCGTGCGCCGTGCGCGCGGCGCCGGGGTGGCGTCGGGCCGAACCGCTTCGGGCGACTGAAGGATCCGGCCGTGGCACGCCAGGAAGATCGAGGCGACTGCTCCAAACGACAGCCAGAAGCCCGTAGAGGTGACGGCCCACGGGTCCCAGCAGCACACCGCGGCTGCGGCGCCCGCCAGAATGGCGGCCGGGCTCAAGCGCATCCGCAGCAGCAGCGCGCCCGCCACCGTGGCCAGCATCACGAAGGTTCGCTGCGCCGGCACGCCCCACCCGGCCAGCAGGCAGTATGCAAGGCCCCCGAACACCCCCGCGAGCGCGCGCACGGTCTGCACGGGTGCGAGCGCCAGCAGGCGGCTCGACCGGCGCCATACGGCCCCGGCCGCCACGGCCACCAGGGCCGCGATCATCGTGATGTGCAGCCCCGAGATGCTGACCAGGTGCGAAATGCCGGTCCGATTGAACAAGGTCCAGTCCGACTGCGCGATCAGCCCCTGGTCGCCCATCACCAGCGCGATGATCACCGGGCCGTAGCGCCGACCCTGCAGCAGCTGCTGCAGGCGATCGCGCAGACCGGCGCGCGCCCGGTCGACCATCGGGTTGAAGCGCCAGACCGCATCCTGCAGGCACAGCGGCGGCGCCTGACCGGTGCCATCGCGCACGCTGCCGGTCGCGCGCACGCCCTGTTCGAGCATCCACAACTCGCCGTCGAAGCCGGCCGGATTGAAGGTGCCGTGCGGACGGCGCAGGCGCGCCGTCAGCCGCCAGCGCTGGGCCGGACGAACGCCATCGGGCGGCTGATACCAGGACAGATTGATCAGGGCCGGCACGTGTACGTCGGCCTGCCCGACCTGTTCGACCGCGAACGCAAAGCGCACGCCGCGTTCGATCCGGCTTGGAAGGCCGGCGATCACGCCGACCAGCGCAATATCGCGACCCTCATCGCCGAAACTCAATTCGTCGCTGAGCCGCTGCTGCGCCACCACAGCGGCGTAGCCGTACCCGAGCAACGCCGCCGCCGCGCAGGCCGCAACCTGCGCGGCCGGGACGCGCGCGCGGCGCAGCGCCCACGCAGCCGCCGCCAGCAGCCCGGCTGCGGCCAGCATCGCCGCCAGGGCCCGCTGCGACGGCAACTGGCTCGCCTGCTGCAGCCACGCCACCGCAGCGACGAATGCGACCAGCGCGAGGACCACGACCGGGCGCCTGTGGCGTCAGTTCCGGTGTGCGGAGCGCGGCCTCGCCTACGGCGGCGGACTCAACGCCGCCAGCCGCGGCAGGGCATCGAGCACATTGCGCCGGCTCAATTGCGCCAGCTGCTCGGGCGCAATCGAGCGAAGCTGCGCGATGACCGCCGCGATCCGCGGCAGCTCGCCCGGTTCGTTGCGCCGCGGGCCTCGGCCGCCGGAGCCTTGGCGGAGGGGGCCATCCTGGGCGTGCAGCCATTGCGGCGCGATGTCCGGGGCATCGGTCTCCACGACGAGCGCGGTTTCGGGCACCTCGGCCGCGTGGCGGCGTATCCGCAGCGAACCGTTGAAGGTCGCAGAGCCTCCGAAGCCGAGGCGGAACCCGCAGGCGATGAATTCACGCGCCTGCTGCTCCGAGCCGTTGTACGCGTGCGCGATGCCGCCCGGCACCTCGATCTGGCGCAGGTACTTCAGCAGCCGATCGGCCGAGCGGCGCACGTGCACGACCACCGGCAGCGAGCTGGAGCGGGCCAGCCGCAGTTGGGCCTGATAGAAGTGCTCCTGCTGTTGAGCATCCGGTGCACCTTCGGCGAAATCGAGGCCGATTTCTCCGATGCCGACGAAGTTCGGGTCGGCCTGGGCCATCCGGACGGCCTCGGACAGTTGATCCAGATCGGTCTCGGCTGCGCGCGATACGTACAGCGGGTGAATTCCCAGCGTGTAGGCGAACCCGAAGCGCTGTGCGGTGGCCTTGACGCGCCCGAACGTGGCAACTTCCACCGCCGGCACCACCATCATGTCGACGCCAGCGGCGCGCGCCCGTTCGACCACCTGATCGCGGTCGGCGTCGAACTCCTCCGCGTCCAGATGGCAGTGACTGTCGATCCACATTGGCGAACTTCTCGATGCCGATGTCTGAGCTTCGAAACCGCCGCAGCTTGCTCCAGAAGAGCTGGAGGATCGGCTGCGAGGGGGCTGGGCGGCCCCCTCGCGCTCCCCCAGCCAATGTAAATCAAGGGGTGACTAAGAGGGACCGCTGCCAGTTTAGGCGCGCGGCCGCGTGGCGAACGACCGCCGGCGGCAGTGCCGCGGTTCAGTGGCCGGGCTGTTCCGGTTGCAGTCGGCCGTCGCTGAGCCTGAGCACCCGGTCGCACCGCCCGGACAGTTCCGGATCGTGGGTCACGATCAACACCGCCGCTCCGCTGCGGCGCGCCGCGTCCAGGAAGACCTCGAACACGGCGTGCGCGGTTTCCCGGTCCAGGTTGCCGGTCGGTTCGTCGGCCAGCACGCACACCGGTGTGCCGACCAGCGCGCGGGCGATCGCGGTGCGCTGGCGCTCGCCGCCCGACAGCTCGCTCGGGTGATGGGCCAGCCGGTCGCCCAGGCCGACCGATCCGAGCACGTCGGTGGCGCGCAGCCTGGCCTGGGGCAGCGGCGCACGCCGGATCAGCAGCGGCATGCAGACGTTGTCCAGCGCGGTGAATTCCGGCAGCAGGTGGTGAAACTGATACACGAAGCCGAGCTGCCGATTGCGCAGCCGTGCCCGATCGGCCTCGTTCAGCGTCGACAGCGGCTTGCCGCCGATGGACACCATGCCCGCGTCGATCGAGTCCAGTCCGCCGATGCAATGCAGCAGCGTGCTCTTGCCCGATCCGGAAGCGCCCATCACGGCAACCACCTCGCCGGCGCGAACCTCCAGGTCCGCGCCCTTGAGCACCTCGACGGCCAGGTTGTCTTCCCGGTAGGCCTTGAACACGCCGCTCGCGCGGATCGTCTCAGTCATAGCGCAGCGCCTCGGCCGGGCGGATCCGCGCGGCCCGCCAGCTCGGATACAGCGTGGCCACGAACGACAGAACCAGCGAAATGACGCAGATCGGAACGATGTCGGCGGCGCGCGGGTCCGACGGCAGCTCGCTGATGAAATAGATCGACGGATCGAGGAAATGAATGCCGAAGGCATGCTCGACGGCTGGAACGATCGTCTCCAGGTGCGTGGCCAGCAGAAGACCGCCCGTCACGCCCAGGCCGACTCCGAGCAGGCCGACCAGGGCGCCCTGGATCATGAAAATCGCCATCACGCTACCCGGGCTGGCTCCCAGCGTGCGCAGGATCGCGATGTCGGCATGCTTTTCGGTCACCGTCATCACGAGCGTGGACACCAGGTTGAAGGCGGCCACCGCGACGATCAGCGCCAGGATCAGAAACATCATCCGTTTTTCGATCTGGGTTGCGGCAAACCAGGTGCGGTTCACGCTGGACCAGTCCCGCACCAGCAGCTGCGGTCCGAGCTCGCGCGCCAGCCGCGCGGCCACCTGCGGCGCCTGTTGCATGTCGCGCAGGCGAAGGCGTACCGCGGTCGGGCCGGCCAGCCGGAACACGCGTTCGGCGTCCGACAGGTTGATCAGCGCCAGCGCGCTGTCGAATTCGTAGTGGCCCGACGCGAAGGTGGCCACCACGTGGAATTGCTTCAGCCGCGGAATCATCCCGGCCGGAGTCAGGGTGCCCTCCGGCGCGACCAGGGTCACCTTGTCGCCCACGTCGACGCCCAGCGCGTGCGCCAGTTCCCGTCCCAGCACGATGCCGAACTGGCCGGGCCCGAGCGCATCGATCGAGGCGCCTTCCAGGTGTTGCGCGATATCCGACACGCCGGTCTCCCGGGCCGGGTCGATCCCGGAGATCAGCGCGCCGCGCACCACGTCGCCGCGCACCAGCATCGCCTGGGCCTGCGCCAGCGGCGCGGTCGCCAGCACCTCGCGCTCTGCGCTGGCGCGCTGCGCCAGCGCAGACCAGTCGTTCAGCACGCCGTCGAAGGCCTCGATCTGAACGTGCGGAATCACCGACAGCATCCGGTCGCGCACCTCGCGCTGAAACCCGTTCATCACGCTCAGCACCACGATCAGTGCCATCACGCCCAGCGCGATGCCTCCGATCGAGATGGCCGATATGAAGGAAATGAACGCGTTGCGCCGGCGCGCGCGCCGGCCGGCTCGTGTGTAGCGCAGGCCGATCCGAATTTCGAACGGAATGCTCAAGATCGGCCGGATGAAGTCAAGGGCATCAGCGATTCTATCCAACCGAGGCATTCGTACAATCGAGGCCTTGATTCGCGCAGCCCACACATCGACATGGCCCACGTGCTGCTGCTAGCAGGCGCCCTGATGCCGGAGCAGGACAGCGAGCACTTCGCTGCCGAGTCGGTCCCCGAGCCACTGGCACGCAGGCTGATGCGGGCCACACGGTCGCAGGAACGCTTCGATGCGCTCTGGTCCTATGGGGCCGCCCACCTGCCGTGGCTGGCACGTGCTTTTCGTGCGCCCGGCGATCCGCCTGCGACCGCGCCATTTGCATGGAACGCGGAAAGCGGCCACGGCCCGGCCGGTCCGACTTCGGCCGCAGTCTGGTTCTGCGAGCCGGTTCACCTGAGCCTGGAGCCCGAACGCACCGTGCTCACCGCGGTCGATTCGCCGCCGCTGACCGACGAGGAAGCCTGCGAGCTGTTCGCCGAGGCGGCCGATAGCGCGCTCAGCCATGGGGTGGAACTGCGACGCGGCGCCTCGCACTGGTACCTGCTGACGGATCCGGCCTGGCTCCTGTGGACCACGGCGCTGCAGGCCACGCTGGGCGCGTCGGTCGAGCACCGGATGCCCCGGGGCGAGCACGCCTCCCAATGGCGCCGCCTGCTGAACGAGGTACAGATGCGCTGGCACGCCAGTCGCACCAACCGGGAACGGGAAGCGCGCGGCCAGCCCGGCGCCAACGCCCTGTGGCTGCACGGTGGCGGCACCTGGTGCGCGCTGCAGGCGTCCCGCTTTGCCGCGGTCGACACCGATGATCCGGTCGTGCTGGGCTGGCAGCAGGCAGCCGGCCAAGGCGGGGGCACCCCGGCCGGGACCGATTCGCTGACGATCTGGCCGCATCTTTTCGAGGCCTACTGGCGAGGCGATTGGAGCGCCTGGGGATCGGCCTGGAAGCAGTTGGGGCCGAAGGTGGAGTCGCTGCTGCAATCCGTTCGCACCAGCCGCGACCGTCGCCTCGAGCTGGTCGCTTGCGGCCACCGCACCGCGGCCCGCTTTATGCTCGATGGCGGCGCCGGACTGCTGGCATGGCGGCGGCGCAGTCTGCGTGAATGCCTGCTGGAGAGCGCCCCGTGACGGCCATCGGCCTGGTGGAACGCCCGCATGACCCGGCCGCTGCCGGCCGGCTGATGGCAGCGGGTCTGCCGGCGCCGCTGGCGCGAGCGCTGGCAGCGCGCGGCGTCGCCTCGGCCGGGGAACTGGAGCCGCCGCTGGGCGAGATGCATCCGCCGGCGTTGCTCGGCCAGTGTCAGCGCGCCGCATCGCTGCTGGCCGACGCGATCGAGCAGCGCCAGCGTCTACTGATCGTGGCGGACTACGACTGCGACGGCGCCACTGCCTGCGCGCTGGCCGTGCGCGGACTGCGCGCGATGGGCGCGCAGGTGGACTTCCTGGTGCCCAACCGCTTCGAATACGGCTACGGGCTGACCCCCGAGCTGGTGGATCTGGCCTCGCAGCGCGACCCCGACTGGATCATCACGGTCGACAATGGCGTGGCCAGTGTCGAGGGCGTAGAGCGCGCCAACGAGCTGGGCATCGGGGTGGTGATCACCGACCATCACCTGCCCGGCGAGCGGCTTCCGGCGGCGCGAGCCATCGTGAATCCGAATCAGCCGGGCTGTGCCTTTCCGTCCAAGAATCTGGCCGGCGTCGGCGTGATGTTCTACGTGCTGGCGGCGCTGCGGGCCGAGCTGCGCGGCCGCGGGCGCTTCGACGCGGCCGGCCAGCCGCGCCTGGGCTCGTTGCTGGACCTGGTGGCGCTGGGGACGGTGGCCGACCTGGTGCGCCTGGACCGCAACAATCGCGCCCTGGTGGCCGCCGGCCTGAACAACATGCGCCGTGGCCGCCTGCAGCCCGGCATTGCCGCGCTGTTCCAGGTTGCGGGGCGCAACGCAGCCACCGCACGAGCCGAGGATCTGGGCTTCTCGATCGCACCGCGCATCAATGCGGCCGGCCGCCTGACGGACATGGCGGTCGGAGTCGAATGCCTGGCCTGCGACGACCCTGACCGCGCGCTCGAGCTGGCCACACAGCTGGACCGGTTGAACCAGGAGCGGCGCCAGATCGAGGCCAGGATGCAGGATGATGCGGTCGGCGACGTCGACGCCGCCGGTTTCGAACAGCGCCGCTCGATCGTGCTGTTCAACCCGCAATGGCACCAGGGGGTCGTGGGACTGGTCGCCTCGCGAATCAAGGACCGGTACCACCGCCCGACGATCGCCTTCGCAGCCGCCGACGCCGAGCTGCTGCGCGGATCGGGCCGCTCGATCGACGGACTGCACCTGCGCGACACGCTGGACCGGGTCACCAAGTCCGACCCCGGGCTGATCGAGCGCTTCGGAGGCCATGCGATGGCCGCCGGTTTGACCTTGCGCCGGCAGCACCTGGCCGCGTTCATCGACGCTTTCGAAGCGGCCACGCGCGCCGGGGCCGATCCGGCCCTGTTTGCGCGGTCGATGGCAACCGACGGGCCCCTGGCGGCTGCCGAGATCAGGCCGGACCTGGTCGAAGCGATCGAACGCGTCGTATGGGGCCAGGGGTTTGCCGAGCCGATGTTCGCCAACGAGTTCGAGGTGCTGGAACAGCGCCTGGTGCAGGAGCGGCATCTGCAGCTGACGCTGAAGCTGGAGCAGAGCCGGCTGCGCGCGATCTGGTTCGGCCAGGTCGAATCGCTCCCGGCGCGCGTGCGCCTGGCCTACCGGCTCAAGTTCGACACCTTCCGCGGCCTGCGGCGGATCAGTCTGCAGATCGCCGCACGCGGGTGATGGCCGAACGCCTTCTTCGGCGATAATGACGCGTTTCAGGTGGACTCACGCGATGGATGCCGAACAGCTGAACCAGACTGCCGCGACACTGGCCGACCTTCAACGGCGGCTGTCCGAGCTGCGGAGGTATCTTTGACGTCGATGCCAAGCAGCAGCGCCTGACCGAGGTGGCCGGCGCCCTGGAGCAGCCGAACGTCTGGAGCGACCCGAAGCGGGCCCAGGAGCTCGGGCGCGAGAAAAAATCCCTGGAGGAGGTCGTCGACCGGATGCGGCGGCTGAACCGCGAGCTCGGCGACGCCACGGAGCTGTTCGAGCTGTCGCGGGCCGACCAGGACAGCGCATCGCTGGCGACCATCGGCTCCGATGTCGGCGCTCTGGCCCGGCAGGTCGACGAGCTGGAGTTCCAGCGGATGTTCAACAACCCGCTGGATCCGAACAACTGCTTCCTGGACATTCAGGCGGGGGCCGGCGGCACCGAGGCGCAGGACTGGGCCGCGATGCTCGAGCGGATGTACCTGCGCTACGCGGAGCGCAAGAACTTCAAGGCCGAGCTGCTGGAGGAGTCGGCCGGCGAGGTCGCAGGCATCAAGAGCGCCACCATCAAGATGAGCGGCCCGTACGCGTACGGCATGATGCGCACCGAAACCGGCGTGCACCGGCTGGTTCGCAAGTCGCCGTTCGACTCCAATGCGCGCCGCCACACCTCCTTCGCCAGCGTGTTCGTCTACCCCGAGGTGGACGATACGGTCCAGATCGAGATCAACCCGGCCGATCTGCGCATCGACGTGTACCGGGCATCCGGCGCCGGCGGCCAGCACGTCAACAAGACCGAGTCGGCCGTACGCATCACCCATATTCCGACCGGAATCGTGGTGCAGAGTCAGAACGATCGCTCGCAGCACCGCAACCGGGCCGAATGCATGGCGATGCTGAAATCGCGCCTGTTCGAGCTGGAAATGCGCAAACGCATGGCCGAGCAGTCCAAGCTGGAGGAGTCCAAGACGGACGTGGGCTGGGGCCACCAGATCCGTTCCTACGTGCTGGATCAATCGCGCATCAAGGACCTGCGGACCAATGTGGAGATCGGCAACACGCAGTCGGTGCTGGACGGGGACCTGGACGAGTTCATCAACGCCAGCCTGAAACAGGGCGTCTGACCGGGTCCATGTCCGACGCCAACCCGCCAGAGAGCGAACCGCTCACTTCGATCGAGGCCGAGCGCCGCGCCAAGCTCGCGCGCCTGCGCCAGACCGGCCCGGCCTTTCCGAACGATTTCGTCCGTACCGACACCGCGGCGCAGCTGCACTCGCGCTACGCGCACGCCACCCGCGAGGAGCTCGAGCACCAGCCCGTTGCGGTGGCGGTCGCCGGCCGGCTGATGCTCAGGCGCCTGCAGGGCAAGGTGAGCTTTGCGACGGTGCAGGACGGGTCAGGGCGGATCCAGTTTTTCGTGAGCGATGCCGACACCGGCGCCGAGACGCACGAGGCTTTCCGCCACTGGGACATCGGCGACATCGTTGCGGCGCGCGGCGTGCTGTTCCGGACCAACCGCGGCGAATTGTCGGTCCGCTGCAAGGAGCTGCGGCTGCTGGCCAAGGCGCTGCGGCCCCTGCCCGACAAGTTCCACGGCCTGGCCGATCATGAGACGCGCTACCGGCAGCGCTACGTCGACCTGATCATGAACGAGTCCACGCGCCAGGTATTCCAGATCCGGTCGCGCGCGGTGGCCGAGTTGCGGCGTCTGATGACCGAGCAGGGCTTCCTGGAGGTCGAAACCCCGATGCTGCAGCTGATACCGGGGGGAGCTGCCGCACGACCGTTCGTCACGCACCATCATGCGCTCGACGCCGACATGTACCTTCGGATCGCGCCCGAGCTGTTCCTCAAACGGCTGGTGGTGGGCGGGTTCGAACGGGTTTTCGAGATCAACCGCAATTTCCGCAACGAGGGCATCAGCCCGCGCCACAATCCCGAATTCACGATGCTCGAGTTCTATGCCGCCTACCAGGACGTGCGCTGGATGATGGACTTCACCGAGCAGTTGCTGCGACAGGCCGCGGTGGCCGCCACCGGGTCGGCCACGCTGGCCTACCAGGGCCAGACCATCGATCTGGCGCCGCGCTTCGAGCGCTTGACGATCGCCCAGGCGATACTGCGCCATCGGCCCGGCTATTCCGAGGCGAGTCTTTCCGACCGGGACTGGCTGCGCCAGGAGCTCGGCCGCCTGGGGGCTCAGGCCGCGCCGGCGGCCGGCGTCGGAAGCCTGCAGCTGACGCTGTTCGAACACACGGCCGAGCCCCTGCTGGCGCAGCCGACCTTCATCATCGATTACCCGGTCGAAGTCTCGCCGCTCGCGCGCGCCTCTGATCAGCGGCCGGACATCACGGAGCGCTTCGAGCTGTTCATCGCGGGTCGCGAAACCGCCAACGGGTTTTCGGAGCTGAACGATCCCGAAGACCAGGCCGAACGATTCCGGCGCCAGGCTCAGGCCAAGCAGGCGGGCGACGAGGAAGCGATGTACTACGACGCCGACTACATCCGCGCGCTCGAGTACGGCATGCCGCCCGCGGCGGGCTGCGGAATCGGGGTCGACCGCTTTGTGATGCTGCTGGCCGACGTGCCGAGCATCCGCGATGTGATCCTGTTCCCTCACCTGCGGCCGGAGGACTCGGCCTGAGCGGCTCGATCGCAGACCGGATCGATCGCCTGTGGCGTGATTGCCAGTGGCACGCCAACGGGACGCTGCCGGCGCACTGGCTGGCGCTGGTGCTGGATGGCGCCCGCTGCGGATCGGTCGATCCGGCCACCGCGCGACTGCTCGCGCAGGCGCCCTCCCCGTTCAGGCTGGACCGCTCATCCCTGTCGCTGGCGCCTGATCCCGGCAATGAGCCGGGCCATGCGCGAACGGGCTCGCAGGCTCTGGCATTCGCGGCGCAGCGCCTGCACGAAGTCGGCGTCGTGCGCGAGTGGCGATCCGAGCAGCTCGACGTGTGCACCGAGGATGGCCGCTGCATCGCGACCATCGAGCGCGCCGCCTGCCGCGCGCTCGGAATCCAGACCCGGTCGGTGCAATTGAATGCGTTGATGCCCGACGGATCGATGGTGGCGGCGCGGCGTGCGCCCACCAAGCTGACCGATCCGAACCGCTGGGACAACCTGGCCGGCGGGATGATCGCGGCCGGCGAGCAGGACCACGAGGCGCTGGCGCGCGAGGCCTACGAGGAGGCGGGGCTGCGGCTGGCCGACCTGCCGGTGGTGCGCGGCTCGCAGTTTCGGGTGCTCAGACCCGTGCCCGAGGGCCTGATGATCGAAAAGGTCCAGGTGTTCGATGTGCAGCTTCCGAGAGACTTTGTTCCGGTGAACCTGGACGGCGAGGTCGCCGCTTTCTGCAGGCTGCCCATCGAATCGGCGCTGGATGCGATCGAAGGGGGCGATTTTACGCTGCAGGCGTCGATGGCCATCCTGGACGCGCTGCGCCGCGCCCCCTGATGTTCGACGCTTATCGGGATTCGGTCGACGCGGCCGGCTGCACCGCGTGCTGCACGATGTACTGACCGATCTTGCGTCCCATCTCGGTGCCGACGCGCGTCGAAAACCGATAGTGGAATCCGGCGCAGATGCGAGCCTCGGCAACCTCGTCCGCCAGCGCCTGCAAGCTGGTCCAGCGATGGGTGACGCCCGGCGCGGTCGAACTGGTCAACGACACCTCCGGGATGGTGTCGGATCCAACCAGTGACTCGATGACGGACACGGCGGCGCCGACCTGGATGCAGTGCGCGCACGGATACTCGGGATGCATCGGCGTGTTGTCGATCGGTTGCCAGGTCGCGTCGCGCAGGGTGTCCGGGTTGCCGCCCATGTCGCCGTTGCGAATCGCCGTGACCGGCCGCCAGAACTCGTAGTGGTACTTGGCGTCGAACACCGCGATATAGGCGTCGGTCAGTGCCGCCGCATAAAGCGACATGAAGCGGGCGCTGTCGATCAGGCTGAGCTGGCGGGCGGCAACCACCTGTCGGGCGATCGGGTGATAGGCGGGCGGCCCCACCATCAGCCAGAAGCGCGCCGTTTCGGTCTGACGGGCCGAACGCTCGGAACTGTTCTTGTTGCCCATTGACTTGATCTCGTTGTAGTCACGCGCCCATTCCGGGCTCTGCAGCGAGACGGGTGGTGGCGGCCGAAATTGCGATGGTGAAGTCAGGACGAACGGGGTCATGTCCGCAAAGGCCGATCCGACCATGTTCGCGGTCGCCACGTACACGCCGGGGGCTGTTTTCGGGCGGTAGGCGTCCGGCGCCTTGGCTCCATCGTTGGCCCGCGCCTGTAAAACCATCCGGGCCACCTCTTCGCCGAGGCGCACGCCGTCGGTCTTCGCCTCCGTGTCGGGAATTTTCCCCAGCTCGCCCGCGAGACGAGCCTTGACGTCCGCAGCTTTGTCCGGATGCAGCTCGGCCAGGACGCTCGCTGCGGCGCTGGCCGCCGCCGCTTCCCGGGAGGTGGTCTGCGCCGTCGAGACTTGAAAAAGGAACGGACGATAACGCCGCTCGATCGAGTTGATGGCGTCAAATATGGCGACGTGAACGACGGCCATCTCCCGCTCGCCCAGCGCGCCCGGCGAAGCCACGCTGACACCGGCCGCGTCCCAGTCCGTGACGAGGTTGGCCCACGCCGAAGTCGCGAGGACGATCAGGCCGAGCGGGGCAACGATCCTTCCCGCCATGACGGTCAACCCGGAACACCTCATGATCTGTCTCCTGCTGTCGTGAGCGCAGACTGTGACCTTCGAGCCCTGGCCCGTCCAGTCCAGAATCTGGACTGGTCGATCGCCGAACGGACTGTTAGCCTGTTAGTGTGCGGGTGACTGCGCTAGCCCTGAGGGAGGAGCCATGCAGGCGTACGGCCAGTTTTGCCCGGTGGCCAAGGGCGCAGAAGTCTTTGCGGAACGCTGGATGCCGCTCGTGCTGCGCGAACTGCTGTGCGGCAGCACGCGTTTCAACGACCTGCATCGCGGCGTGCCGCTGATGTCCCGGTCGTTGCTCAGTGGCCGCCTGAAACGGCTGCAGGACATCGGCGCCGTCGTGCGCAAGCAAGGACCCGACGGTCCCGAATATCACTTGACCGAGTCCGGGCGGGATTTCGCCCCCATCGTCGATCAACTCGGTCAATGGGGCCAGCGCTGGTATCGCTCCCGGTTCACCCGCGACGAGCTGGATGTGGGCGTTCTCATGTGGGCGATGCGGCGCCGCGTCAATTCGACCGTGTTCCCGGCGGATCGCATTGCAGTCCAGTTCGATTTTTCCGACCAGCCGGCATCGAAGAGGAGCTGGTGGCTGGTGTGCGAGGACGGGCAGATCGACATCTGCCCCACGGATCCGGGATTCGAGGTCGGACTCTATGTTGCGACAGACCTGCGGACGATGACGCGCGTGTACATGGGCGATCTGCCGGTGCCGGCCGCCGTCCGCTCGGCCGCGATCAAGCTGAGCGGCCTGCGCGAACTGAGCCAGCGCTTCGAGCGCTGGCTCGGGTTGAGTCGCTTCGCCGCGATCCGGGATCCGCGTCAGCCGGTCCACCGTCCAGCGAAGCGGGTTCGATCAGCGCCAGCGGCTTGCGTGCAAATGAGCGACTAGCCGGCCGCGCGCCGTGAATGGACACGCGATCCGGCGCCTGCGCGCCGGTCTGCAGGGCGCGCTGCTGCTGCCCGGCGAGCCGGAGTACGAGCAGGCGCGCTCGATCTGGAACGGCATGACGACTCGACGGCCCGCACTGATCGCGCGGGTCGCGGCCACCGGGGACGTCATCGCGTGCGTGAATTTCGCGCGCGACAACGGCCTGCCGCTGTCGATACGCGGCGGCGGTCACAACGTTGCCGGCGCGGCGTTGTGCGACGGCGGTCTGACCATCGACATGAGCCGGCGTCGGAATGTCAGTGTGGACCCGGGCCGCCAGCTCGTTGGCGCCGAGGCCGGCGCCACCTGGGGCGACATCGACCGTGCGTCCAATCCGTCTGGCCTGGTGGTTCCTGGCGGCATCGTCTCCGCCACTGGCGTGGCGGGCCTGACGCTCGGCGGCGGCTTCGGCTGGACCTCGCGCAAATTTGGATTCGCTGCCGACAATCTGGTCGCAGCCGACCTGATCACCGCCGATGGCCAGTTGCGCCATGCCAGCGCAAACAACAACGCCGACCTGTTCTGGGCGCTGCGCGGCGCCGGGGGCAACTTCGGCGCCGTCGTGGCGTTCGAGTTCACGGCCCATCGGTTCGGACCGCACGTGCTGTGCGGCATGGTGGTCTACCCGTTCGCGCAGGCTCGCGCCGTCATCCGGCGCTTTTCCGAGGTCAGCGCGGCCGCCCCGGATGAGTTGTGTTGCGTGCTGATCCTGCGCCACGCACCTGAAGCACCTTGGCTCCCGGAGGAACTGCACGGTCGGCCCATCGCGGCGCTCGCGGTATGCTGGGCCGGCGATCCGGTGGCCGGCGAGCAGGCCGTCCGACCGCTCCAGACGGTCGGCAAGCCTGTGGCGGACACGATCGCGCTGAAATCCTTCCTGGAACATCAGACTTTGTTCGATGCCGGCCAGCCCTTCGGGCGCCGGTACTACTGGAAGTCGCATCATTGCGCGCAAATCAACCGCGCCCTGGCCGACGCCCTGGTCGAGCATGCTGAACGCCTGCCGTCGCCTCACTCGGCCGTTTTGCTGACGCACCTTGGCGGCGCGCCGGCACGCCACGACCCGACGATCAACGCGGTCGGGGCCCGAACCGCGCAGTATGTGTTGAACATTCAGGCCGCCTGGGAGAGCCCGCGGGACGACGTCCGGCATCTGGAGTGGGCCCGGGAATACTGGGTGTCCACGCGGCCCTTTTCGACCGGCAGCGTCTACGTGAACTTCATGACCGCGGACGAAGGCGAGGCGCGCGTGCGCGCCGCCTATGGCGAGGCCATCTACGAGCGGTTGGGCCAGATCAAGGCCCGCTGGGACCCCGGCAACCTCTTCTGTGGAGCGCAGAACATTGCGCCTCGATGATTGAGGTCGTGAGCGGACATCCGGATTCCCCTTGAAGGCCGTGTGCCTTCGCAGTTGAAAAGGGGACACGCTGAATCGGATCAATCTCCATTCAACTGTCAGGAGCTTGCATGGTTTGAGCCCAGAAGTCTGGCAACATGCGCGCGCCTTGAGCCCGAGGTTTAGAGCGAGCGTTGGGTTCGCTCAGGGCATACAGGTGGAGGACACTAATATGAACAAGATCGTTTACGCGTGGTTTACTCAAGAAATACTTGACTCTTCCTTGCGGTCTACACAATGTTCCAATCGAATGGCCGCAGCGGCCAGCGCTTCAATCCTCATCGGAGCCGTGTCCCTTGCGACACCTGCGGCAGCGGTCGCGGCGCCGTGCACCGGCCCGGGGGCACCTGCCACGACCCAGACCCGATGCCTGACCGCAGTTCAAATCCCGGGCAATCCGCTGCTGTCGTTCGACATCAGCTGGGCGGACGACGATCGCTCCGAGTATTACCTGAGCGATCGCTCCAACTCCGGCATCGACGTCATCGACACGGGCAGCAACACCTTCAAGCGGACCATCGGCGGCTTCGTCGGCGTGAAGTTCAACGCGACCGGCGGGGTCAACAACAACATCTCGGGGCCGGATGGTGTCACTTCGCATGGACGGTGGCTGTACGCCGGTGACGGCGACAGCACGCTGCACGTGATCGATCTGGAAGCGCCAACCGCGTCGGCCACCCAGCAGGTCATCAGCACGGGCGGCACGACCCGGGTCGATGAAATGGCCTTGACACCAGACGGCACCTTGCTGCTGGCGGCCAACAACGCCGAAGACCCGCCCTTCGCCACGCTGCTCGCGGCCAATGGCGACAATGCTGCCAGTTCGGTCACGACAATCAGCAAAATCTCGGTTGACCCGGCGATCGTGCCCGCGGGCTTCGGCCTGTCCCTCGAGCAGCCGACCTGGGAGCGCGAGACGTCTCGCTTCTATGTGTCGATTCCCGTGATCGCGAACAATCCCCCGGGTTGCAACTATGGGCAGCTGGGCGGCGCCGTCACCTGCGACGGCGGCATGCTGGTGATCGATCCGAGAAGGGTGACGGCCGGGAGCGCCGAGATCGGCGCGTTCGATGCTGGCAGCAACACCGGCGTCGTCATGCTCAGCGGGTGCGGACCGAATGGCATCACGGTGGGACCGCACTCCAATCTGCTGCTGGGATGCACCCCGCAGAACAACCCGAGCGACAAGACCACTCTCGTCATCAACGCTCAGAGCAAGAACTCCGTCCACATCAGCGGCGTTACGGGCTCCGACGAAGTCTGGTTCAACTGGGGCGACTGGCGCTACTACACGGGCTCCAGCAGAGCCTGTGGACTGCCGGGCGGCTGCCCCGCGCCCAATGGCGGGGCCGTGCTGGGCGTGATCGACGGGCAAAGCAACATGCTGATCGAGACGATTCCGCAGTCACAGAACTCCCATTCCGTGGCCGCCGACCCCAGGCACAAGACCATCTACGTCCCGCAAGTGGCGCCCTTCTCGGTGGTCGGTGCCGGCGGTGATACCACGACCGTCGGCGCCGGGATCTGCGGCGGCAACAACGGATGCGTCGCCGTCTACGTCCACCCCGACGAATAGTGCGCCAGTTGGCGAACCGCCTCCAAGGCGGCGCGGCACGCGGGCTGCACCAAACTCAGGTCCGCGCGGGCGATCGCCTCCGTCAGCGCGGACTTCTTCAGGTCATCCGCCTCGAAGCGAATGTAGGCGAGGCGGGAGCATTCGGTGCAGACGGTCGATCGCTGCTGCTGCAAGGGCGGCAAATGCCAGGCGCGTCAATTCTATTTCAGAAGCGATAATGGGCCTCCTCGGAGGAGACCAGATCATGCCCGCACCTGTCGACGCCGTGCGCCCGATCCAGCTGAGCCAGATCCAGGAGGCGCGCCGCCGGATCGCCCGTACCATCGTTCGCACGCCGCTGGTCCGGCTTGAACTGGGACCGAGCTACCCCGACATCCGGTTGAAGTTGGAGAACCTGCAGCCGATCAACGCCTACAAGTTGCGCGGTGCCGCCAACGCGGTGGCGATGCTGTCCGAATCGGAGCGCAAGCACGGCATCTGGACGATCAGCGCGGGCAATGCGGGCCAGGGCGTCGCGTATGCGGCGCGCCAGGCCGGGGTGTCGTGCGCCGTCGTTGCGATCGAGACGGCGCCGGCCTCGAAGTTGGAGCGGATGAGGGCGCTCGGCGCAAGGCTGGTTCCGGTGCCGTACGAGGTGGCGTGGAAGGCGCTCGGCGAACGCTCCTTTCCGGGGATGGAGGGGGTGTTCGTTCACCCGTTCGACGACGACAACTTCATCGCCGGCCATGGCACCATGGGCCTTGAGATCCTGGAGGATGCGCCCGACGCGGCCGTGATCATTGCCGCCATCGGCGGCGGCGGCCTGATCACCGGCGTCGGCAGCGCGATCAAGTCGCTCAGACCCGATATCGAGATCTGGGGCGCCGAGCCGGAGACGGCCGCCCCGGCCGCGCTTTCGTTCGCCAAGGGTTCGCCCCAGGTATTTCCAGACTGGAAACCTTCGTTCGTCGATGGCGCCGGCGGCCACAGCGTCTTCCCGCGCATGTGGGAGCGCATGAAGCCCCTGGTGGATGGCTGCATCGTCGTCTCCCTGGAGCAGACCCAGCAGGCCATGTGGCTGCTGGCGGAAAAGGCGCGCGTCGTGTCCGAGGGCGCCGGCGCGCTGGCGCTGGCGGCGGCCCTGACCGGCAAGGTCGGCCAGGGGCCGATCGTGGCGATCGTCTCCGGAGGAAATGTGGATCTGAACAAGTTCTGCGAAATCCTGACCACCGCCCCCGCCTGGTCCTGAGGGGAGTCGACCATGGACATCATCGAATCGAGACTGCACGACCTCGGTCTTGCGCTGCCCGAGCCGATGGCCCTGCCGCCCGGCGTGACGCTGCCCTTTCCGTGGGTGCGCGTGCACGGCAACCGCGCGTTCATCTCGGGCCATGGGCCCCTGAGCGCGGATGGGGCACTGGCCCGGCCGCTGGGCAAGGTGGGCGCCGAGGTATCGGCCGAGCAGGCTCACGTTGCCGCGCGCCTGGTCGGCCTGGCGATTCTGGCCAGCCTGAAGCGCGAGCTCGGCGATCTGGATCGGGTCTCGGCCTGGCTGCGGATTCTCGGCATGGTCAACTCCGCGCCAGGGTTCAATCAGCAGCCCGCCGTTATCAATGGATTCACCGACCTCATCGTCAAGCTGTATGGGCCGCAACGCGGGCTGCACGCACGCTCAGCGGTGGGCATGGCCCAGTTGCCGTTCGACATTCCGGTCGAGATCGAGGGCGAGGTGGAAATTAGCGCTTGAGTCGCGCGGAATGGGTGGCTTTGGAGGCGGCGGGTGAACGATCCGGCCCATGCGTGGCGCGTCACGGTGGCCGACGGCGAGCAAACGTCGGCCGTTTTCGAGCCGGCCCTGGAAAATGGCGTCGGCGCCCTGTTCGTCTGTGCGCACGGCGCCGGCGGTCACATGAACGACAAGGGTGTGCTCGCCGCCAGTGAAGAGCTGCGCCGCCGCGGCCTGGACATCGTCCGGTTCAATTTTCTCTATCGGGAAAAGCGGTCGAGCGCTCCAGATCCGATGCCGCGCCTGAAACAGTGCACGATTGCGGTGGCACAGCACGTCCGCCGGACGCTGCAGCCGGACACCCTGATCCTGGGTGGACGCTCGATGGGCGGGCGGGTCGCATCGATGCTCGCCGCCGACTCCTATCCCTGCGATGGCCTGCTGCTGCTCGCCTATCCGCTTCATCCGGCCGGTCAGCCGGACAAGCTGCGCGACGCGCATCTGGAAAGGATCCAGGTCCCCGTGCTCTGCTTCAACGGTACGCGCGATGCCCTGTGCCGCCGCGACCTGATGGACGCGGCGATCAGGCGCCTGGCCGATCGATGGACCATGCACTGGCTGGATGGCGCCGATCACAGTTTCCGCGTGCTGAAGTCATCGGGGCGTACCGACCAGGACGTGTTGACCGAGGTCGGCGAGGCTTGCGCGACGTGGGCCACACGGGTAGCACGCGCCAGAGCCGCCCTCAGTCAGCCTCTTCGATCCACGCCATCTGAATCGCCTCCAGAATCTTCTCGCCCGAGCGGTTCGGGTCGTCGCTGAAACCGGCAAGCTCGCAGACCCAGCGGTGCAGGTCCGTGAACCGGACCGTTTTCGGGTCGACCTCCGGGAATTTCTCGGCCAGGGCCTGCGCAATCTGGCTCGTGTCGGTCCACTTCATCATGAATCACCCCCCGGTCAACGTCGCTCCTTGACCTGGTTGATCGAATATCGGGGAATTTCCACCACGACGTCGCGATCGGCCATGTTGGCCTGACATGACAGCCGCGATTTGGCGGTCAAGCCCCAGGCCCGGTCGAGCAGGTCGTCTTCCTCGTCGGACGAAGGCGGCAGCGACTCGAACCCTTCGCGCACGATCACGTGGCAGGTGGTACAGGCACAGGACAGCTCGCATGCGTGCTCGATCTCCACCCCGTGGTCCAGCAGCGCTCGGCAGATGCTCTGACCCGAGGGGGCCTGCACGGTGGCCCCGTTCGGGCAGATCTCCGGGTGCGGCAACACGCGAATCACAGGCATCAGCGTGCCAGCACGTCGTCGATGCGGCTCCCGGCCAGCGCGTTTCGAATCGAACGGTTCATCCGGCGCGCGGCGAACTCCTCGGTCGCGCGCGCCAGATCGACCGTCGCACTTCTGAGCGCGTCGGACTCTTCGCCGTTCACCACCGCGATCAGGGCCTGCAGCGCGGTGTCGATCGCGCCACGCTCGGACGGGCCCAGCAGATCGGCGTCCGCCGCCAGCGCCGCCCGCGTGGTTTCGACCAGCCGCTGGCCATCGACCTGCAGCTCGCGCAGTTCGCGCAGCCGTTGGTCGTCGCGCGCATGGTCGATCGAATCGGCCAGCATGCGCGCCACCTCCTCGTCGGTCAGACCGTACGAGGGCCTCACGCTGACGGCCGCTTCGACGCCGGAGGTCATCTCGCGCGCCGACACCGACAGCAAGCCATCGGCGTCGACCTGGAAGCTCACCCGCACGCGCGCCGCTCCGGCCGTCATCGGCGGGATGCCCCGCAGCTCGAAGCGGGCCAGCGAACGGGAGTCCGCCACCAGATCGCGCTCGCCTTGCACGACGTGGATCGCCATCGCGCCCTGTCCGTCCTTGAAGGTGGTGAACTCCTGCGCCCGGGCCACCGGGATGGTCGAATTGCGCGGGATCACCCGCTCGACCAGCCCTCCCATCGTCTCCAGTCCGAGCGACAGCGGAATCACGTCCAGCAGCAGCCAATCGTCGCCCGGGGCGCGGTTGCCCGCCAGCAGGTTCGCCTGCACGGCCGCGCCCAGCGCGACCACCTGGTCCGGATCCAGGTCCGTGAGCGGTGGCTGCCCGAACAGCTCTGCAACGGCCTTGTGCACATGCGGCATCCGGGTTGCGCCCCCGACCAGCACCACGCCCTTGATCTGCGGCGGGGTGAGCCCCGCATCCTTCAACGTGCGCCGTGCCGAATCGATCGTCTTGCGCACCAGGTGCTGTGTCAGCGCGAAGAAGGTCTCGGCTGCCAGCGTCAGGTTGACCCAGGTGCCGCCGGCCAGTCTGGCCTGGATGGTCGCGTGCGGCCGCTGCGACAGCGCCTCCTTGGCGGCGCGCGCCTTGGACGTGAGCAGCCGCGCATCCTCGGGGCCGAGGCGCGACAGGCTGGTCTGCTCCAGGATCCAGCAGTACACCCGATGATCGAAATCATCGCCGCCCAGGGCGGTGTCGCCGCCCGTGGCCAGCACCTCGAACACGCCGCGGCTCAGTCGCAGGATCGAGATGTCGAAGGTGCCGCCGCCCAGGTCGTAGACCGCGTAGATTCCCTCGGCCGCGTGATCCAGTCCGTAGGCCAGCGCCGCCGCGGTGGGCTCGTTCAGCAGCCGGAATACGTGCAGACCCGCCAGGCGCGCCGCATCGCGCGTGGCCTGGCGCTGGGCATCGTCGAAATAGGCCGGCACCGTCACGACCGCGCCGGCCAGCGGCCCGCCCAGCGCGGCTTCGGCACGCTGTCGCAGCGACTTCAGGATCTCGGCCGACATTTCTACCGGGCTGCGAATGCCGGCCGCGGTGCGCAACTGCACCATGCCCTGCTCGGCGTCGACGAAATCGTACGCCACGCTCTGGACGTGCTCGACGTCGCGCAGCCCCCGCCCCATGAAGCGCTTGACCGAAACGATCGTGTTGCGCGCATCGGTGGCCTGGTGCGCAATCGCGGCATGGCCAACTTCGCTGGTGCCGTCGGGCAGGTAGCGCACCACCGACGGCAGCAGCACGCGCCCGGCTTCGTCCGCCAAGGCCTCGGGCAGACCGTGGCGGACCGTGGCCACCAGGGAGTTGGTGGTCCCCAGGTCAATGCCGACCGCCAGCCGGTGCTCATGCGGCGCGCTCGACATGCCCGGTTCGGCAATCTGCAGCAGCGCCATTGGGTCAGGCGGCCCGCGAAGCACGTGGCTCGTCGCCGGCCGCCTCGAGCTCCTTGATGAACTTGTCGATGAACATCACGCGCCGCACGCCATCGGCAGCACCGCCAAAATCATGCTCCACATCGAGCTTGGATTCCAGGCCTCGAAGCTCCTGCTGATACAGGGCCACGACCTCCTGCCGCAGCTCGGCCAGCCGCTGGGAGTCGTGCTGGCGCTCGATCTGCTCCAGCGTCTGCCGCCATTCGAGCTGCAGCGCCAGGAAATCGGGCGACACGGTGCGGCCGCTCTCGCCGCCCACGGCGACGCCGTTTTTCTCGCACAGGTAAGCGGCCCGCCGCACCGGCGAGCTCAGTACTTCGTAGGCCTCGTTGGCGAGCGTCGCCCATTGCAGCGCGGCGCGCTGCTCGGCCGCCCCCGCGGCGGCGAAACGGTCCGGGTGCACGTGCGATTGCACGGTGCGATAGGCGCGCGTTAAATGGTCCCCGTCCAGGCCGAAGCGCGGCTCCAGGCCGAACAGCGAAAAATAATCCGGGACCGGAACGGACACGGTGGGCACCAGGTTAGCGCCTTGCCGCTGCAGCGGGCCGCAGCGCGACCCGACGAGACGGCCGGGGCGGCCCGTTCAAACGCGGAACGACTCGCCGCAGCCGCAGCGATCACGTTCGTTTGGATTGTTGAACCGGAAACCCTCGTTCAACCCGTCGCGAACGAAATCGAGCTCGGTGCCGTCGATGAACGCCAGGCTCTTGGGGTCGACCACGATCCGGACGCCATGCGCCTCGAAGGTGCAATCGTCCGGTGCGAGCTGGTCGACGTACTCCAGCTTGTACGCCAGTCCGGAGCAGCCGGTGGTCCTCACACCCAGCCGCAGCGCGACGCCCTTGCCCCGCTTTTCGAGGAACTGCGATACCCGCTGCGCCGCGCGCTCGGTCAGTGTCACTGCCATTGCGAGCCAGCCCTCACCCTCAGGCCGCCGCCTTGGCCGCCTGCTGCGTGTCGGCCCGCGCGGCGACCTCGGAGACCTCTTCGCATTTGCTCCGATAATCGGCGATGGCCGCCTTGATCGCATCCTCGGCCAGGATCGAGCAGTGAATCTTGACCGGTGGCAATGCCAGCTCTTCGGCGATATGCGTATTGCGGATCTGCATCGCCTGGTCCAGCGTCTTGCCCTTGACCCACTCGGTCACCAGCGAACTGGACGCAATCGCGGAGCCGCACCCGTAGGTCTTGAAGCGCGCATCCTCGATCACGCCGTCCCGGCTCACACGGATCTGAAGCTTCATCACGTCGCCGCACGCCGGCGCCCCCACCATCCCGGTACCGACCGACGAATCGTTGCGGTCGAACGAACCGACGTTGCGCGGATTCTCATAATGTTCAACGACTTTCTGGCTGTACGACATCTGCTTGCCCTCTGACGCTTCAGTGCGCCGTCCACTCTACAGTATTCAGGTCGACCCCTTCGTTGTGCATCTCCCACAGTGGGGACATATCCCGCAGGCGGCCGACCTTGCTCCGCAACAACTCCACCGCGTAATCGATCTCTTCACGCGTCGTGAAGCGTCCGACGGTGAAGCGGATCGAGCTGTGAGCCAGTTCATCGCTACGGCCCAGCGCCCGCAGCACATAGGACGGCTCCAGGCTGGCGGATGTGCAGGCCGATCCCGACGACACGGCGATCTCCTTGATCGCCATGATCAGCGACTCGCCCTCGACGAAATTGAAGCTCAAGTTCAGGTTGTGCGGCACCCGGCGGTGCATGTCGCCGTTCACGTAGACCTCCGGGATCTCCGACAGGCCCGCCAGCAGGCGGTCGCGCAGGGCCCGGATACGCTCGTTGTCCGACGGCATCTCTTCCACCGCCAGGCGGAACGCCTCGCCCATGCCGACGATCTGGTGCGTGGGCAAGGTTCCCGAGCGCAGGCCGCGCTCGTGCCCGCCGCCGTGGATCAGCGCTTCCAGCCGTACGCGCGGCTTACGCCGCACGTACAGTGCGCCGATCCCCTTGGGCCCGTACGTCTTGTGGGCGGAGAAGGACATCAGGTCGACTTTCAGCTTCTCCAGGTCGATCGGCACCTTGCCGCTCGCCTGGGCCGCGTCGACATGGAACAGGATGCCGCGACTGCGGCACAGCTCCCCGATGGCCTCGATGTCCTGGATCACGCCGATCTCGTTGTTCACGAACATCACCGAGGCCAGGATCGTGTCGGGGCGCAACGCCGCCTCGAATTGGGCCAGATCGAGCAACCCGTCGGACTGAACGTCCAGGTACGTGACTTCGAACCCGCCACGCTCCAGCTCGCGCATCGTGTCCAGCGTGGCCTTGTGCTCGGTGCGCACCGTGACCAGGTGCCGCCCCTTGTCCCGGTAGAACTGGGCGGCACCCTTCAGCGCCAGGTTGATCGATTCGGTCGCTCCGGACGTCCAGATGATTTCGCGCGGATCGGCGCCCGCGAGGGCGGCGACCTGCTCGCGGGCGCGCTCAACGGCGCGTTCAGCGTCCCACCCGAACGAGTGGCTGCGCGAGGCCGGATTGCCGAACTGCTCGCGCAGGTACGGCACCATCGCGTCGACCACGCGCGGATCGACCGGCGTGGTGGCCGAATAGTCCAGGTAGATCGGAATCCGCATTTGGCCGCACCCGCCCGTCAGTTGACGGTCGAGCTTTCCTTCAGATCGGCCTCGCCGCGCGGAGGACGCCGTCCGGCACCATCCACGTTGACCGTCACGGGCGAAGTCTGGGTGGCCCGGTCCTTCTGCTGCTCGACCAGATCGCGCAGAGAGACCGAATCCAGAAAGTCGATCATCTGGCGGTTCAGGCTGGCCCAGAGCTCATGCGTCATGCAGCGCTGGTCGTTGTCGCAGTTTTCCTTGCCGGCACACTGCGTCGCATCCAGCGGCTCATCGACCGCGAAGATGATGTCGGCCACGCTGACCGATTCCATCGGCTTGGCCAGGCGGTATCCGCCGCCGGGCCCGCGCGTGCTTTCCACCAGCTGGTGGCGCCGCAGCTTTGCGAACAACTGCTCCAGGTAGGACAGCGAGATCCTCTGGCGCTGGCTGATACCGGCCAGCGTGACCGGTCCGCGGTGCTGCCGCAGGCCGAGGTCGATCATTGCCGTTACCGCGAAACGTCCTTTTGTCGTGAGCCGCATCGGAGTTGTCCCATGAAATTGAAACTCGCCTTCAAGCGGAAAATTTGCCGCACCCCAGCCGGTGTACCCCCTCAGCTACTGGTCTCGGGGACAAAGACCGGAGTCAATACCTGACTATTACAGTAGGCTATGATAATGGTTCTTGACCGCCCCAGTCAACTATGACTTGGGGTCGGAAGCGGGAAACCCCATGATTTATAAGGGTACTGCACTGCACCACTGAGAGCGACCCGGCGCGAGCGTCCGGATCGCCCTTGCGTTGCATCAGGCCGCTGCGTACATCGTGGCCCGTTTGCGGACGACTTCGATCAGCCCCTGGCAGGCGTCCTCGACGTAATCGAGCACCGTGTTGAACCCCTCGGGCCCGCCGTAATACGGATCCGGCACCGTGGCGGCGTCGTGTTCGCCCGCAAACCGCATCAGCAGATGCAGCTTGTGCTTGTGGGCGCGCGGACACTGCTGCTGCAGCAGGGCCAGATTTTCCCAGTCCATCGCCAGGATCAGATCGAAATTGCGGAAATCCTCTTGCGTGATCTGGCGCGCGCGCAGATCACCGATCTCGTATCCACGCCGCTTGGCCGCCTGCTGGGCTCGCCCATCGGGCGGCTCGCCGACGTGATACGCATGCGTTCCGGCCGACTCGATCAGGACGCAGCCGTCCAGGCCCGCGTCGGTGACCATCTTCCGGAACACCCCCTGCGCGCTCGGCGACCGGCAGATGTTCCCCATACAAACGAAAAGTACCTTGGTCATCTGAGACGCGCCTTTCTCGATCGGGTCCGCGCTCCGCGACCCGTCACTGTGGCTGGCTCTTGGCCCGCCACTGTTTCTCTCCCTGAGCTCTGCATCCACGATTGAAATTCTCTCTCTTAAGAGACTATCGACACCAAAAGAAGTTCAAGATCCCGGGTTCGGGCGACCACGTTGCGTTATGTCAATTGGGCGTCCGACCCCCTACGCAACCTTTTCGGCAGCCGCGCGCCGCGGGGTCGCGCCGACCCCGACAAACGCCCGCTCCCGCAATGCCGCGAGCTGATCCCGGGTCCGAGCGGCTTTCTCGAATTCCAGGTTCTTGGCCAACTCCAGCATCTGGCGCTCCAGCCGCTTGATCTCGCGCCCCAGCTGCACCTCAGACATAGACTCCACATCGCGCCGTTCGTTCGCAGCGACCCGCTCGGCCTTGGAAGCGGAGGCGTCGTAGACGCCGTCGATCAACTCCTTGACCTGCTTTTGAACCCCCTGCGGCACGATTCCGTGAACCCGGTTGAATTCGGCTTGGCGCACCCGGCGCCGGTCGGTTTCGTCGATCGCGCGGCGCATCGAATCGGTCACGCGGTCCGCGTACAGGATGGCGGTTCCATTGAGGTGGCGCGCCGCCCGCCCGATCGTCTGGATCAGCGAACGCTCGGAGCGCAAGAAGCCCTCCTTGTCCGCATCCAGGATCGCCACCAGTCCGACCTCGGGCAGGTCCAGGCCCTCGCGCAACAGATTGATGCCGACCAGCACGTCGAACACGCCGGCGCGCAGATCGCGAACGATCTCGACGCGTTCCACCGTGTCGATGTCCGAGTGCAGGTAGCGCACGCGCACCCCGTGATCGGACAGAAAACCGGTCAGGTCCTCGGCCATCCGCTTGGTCAGGGTGGTCACCAGCACCCGTTCGCCCGCCTGCACCCGGGCCGTGATTTCCGACAGCAGGTCGTCGATCTGGGTCCTGGCCGGCCGCACCTCCAGGCGCGGATCGACCAGGCCGGTCGGCCGCACCAGCTGCTCGACCACCTGCGAGGACCGTTGCAGCTCGAAGTCGGACGGGGTGGCCGACACGAAGATGCAGCGGCGCATCTTGCGCTCGAACTCGTCGAACCGCAGCGGCCGGTTGTCCAGCGCCGAAGGCAGCCGGAAACCGTACTCGACCAGCGTTTCCTTGCGCGAGCGGTCGCCCCGGTACATGGCGCCCAGCTGCGGCACCGTCACGTGCGACTCGTCGATGATCATCAACGCATCGGGCGGCAGGTAGTCGATCAGCGTCGGCGGCGGCTCGCCCGGCAGCGCCCCCGACAGGTGGCGCGTGTAGTTCTCGATCCCCTTGCAAAAGCCCAGCTCGACCAGCATTTCCAGGTCGAACCGGGTGCGCTGCTCCAGCCGCTGCGCCTCGACCAGCTTGCCCTGGTCGATCAGGAACTCGACGCGCTCCTTGAGCTCGACCTTGATCGTCTCGATCGCCCGCAGCACGGTCTGCCGCGGCGTCACGTAGTGCGACGACGGATAGATCGTGAAGCGCGGCACCTTCTGGCGGGCGCGGCCCGTGAGCGGGTCGAACAGCAGGATCGTCTCGATCTCGTCGTCGAGCAGCTCGATGCGCACCGCCACTTCCATGTGCTCGGCCGGGAACACGTCGATCGTGTCGCCGCGCACGCGGAAGGTGCCCCGCACGAAATCGGTCTCGCTGCGGCGATACTGCATGGCCGCCAGCCGGACGATGATGTCGCGCTGGCTCATGCGGTCGTTGTGCCGCAGAACCAGGATCATCGAGTGGTAGTCGTTCGGATCGCCGATGCCGTAGATGGCCGACACCGTGCCCACAATGACCGCGTCGCGGCGCTCCAGCAGCGACTTGGTGGCCGACAGGCGCATCTGCTCGATGTGCTCGTTGACGCTGCTGTCCTTCTCGATGTACAGGTCGCGCGACGGTACGTACGCTTCGGGCTGGTAGTAGTCGTAGTACGATACGAAGTACTCGACTGCGTTGTTCGGGAAAAACTCGCGCATCTCCGAGTACAGTTGTGCCGCGAGCGTCTTGTTCGGTGCAAGGATTAGCGTGGGCGCACCGATTTGGGCAATCACGTGCGCCATCGTGAACGTCTTGCCCGAGCCGGTCACTCCGAGCAGCGTCTGGAAGGCGAGGCCATCGTTCAGGCCGTCGATCAGTCGAGCGATCGCCTCCGGCTGATCGCCGGCAGCCGCAAAGGGCTGGTGAAGCTGGAACGGGGATGCTTGCGCGCCGGGCGCCGAAGCCGTGGACATTTACCGCGGTGCAATAAGTACGCTCAAATGACAGATGCTAGCACCGGCCCCGGCAAAGTCCTAGAGGCCGACATCGACTGTTACACACGACAACATCGAACAATCAACAACTTACACGTGAATTTGGGACCCCTTCCCCCGTACGCGTGGGCGCCGGTCGGCCACCAGGCTGAGGTCTATCCAGGAGCCGGTAGCTGAGGTAAAGGCCCCCGGTAGCCGAAGTTAAGCCCCACGCCACCTGAAGTTAAGCCCCATGGTTACCCTCCGGTAGACTTCAGAGCCCCGTCAAGGGAATTCCCACCTTGTTTTTTGGCAGCGCAACATGACGGCATCCGTCTTCACCTCGGTCGAACTGGCTCCCCGCGATCCGATCCTGGGTCTGACCGACGCGTTCAACTCCGACCCGCGTGCCGGCAAAGTAAATTTGGGCGTAGGCGTCTATTACAACGAGCAGGGCCGCATCCCGCTGCTCGATTGTGTGCGCGCCGCCGAGCAGGAACGCCTGAAGGCGCCCTCGCCCCGGGGCTACGTGCCGATCGAGGGGCCGGCCGCGTATGCGGCGCGGGTGCAGGAGCTCGTGCTGGGCGCCGACTCCGAGGCGATCCGCTCGGGCCGCTGCGTCACCGCCGAAGCGCTCGGTGGAACGGGCGCGCTCAGAATCGGTGCGGATCTGATCAAGCGGCTGAACCCCGACACAACCGTGTGGATCAGCGAGCCGAGCTGGGAGAACCACCGGGCCCTGTTCGAAGCGGCCGGCTTCAAGGTGCACAGCTATCCGTATTACGACCCGGCCACGCACGGCCTGGATTTTCCGCGCATGCTGGCCGGGCTCGGCAAGGCCGAGCCCGGCACAGTCGTCGTTCTGCACGCCTGCTGCCACAACCCGACCGGCGTCGATCCGGACGCCGGACAATGGCGCCAGATTGTCGAATGCGTGCGCGAGCGCAAGCTGGTGCCCTTTCTCGACATCGCCTACCAGGGCTTCGGCGAGAGCCTGGAGGCGGACGCCTCGGTGGTGCGGCAGGTCGCCGCGGCCGGAATCGATGCGCTGGTGGCGAACTCGTTTTCCAAGTCGTTTTCGCTGTACGGCGAGCGGGTCGGAGCGTTGACGGTGCTGACCGGCTCGCGCGACCAGTCCGAGCGGGTGCTCAGCCAGCTCAAGCGCGTGATCCGCACGAATTACTCGAACCCGCCCACGCATGGGGCCGCGCTGGTCACCGCGGTCCTCGCCAGCGCCGAGCTGCGCGCGCAGTGGGAAAAGGAGCTCGCCGGCATGCGCGAGCGGATACGATCGATGCGCGAGCGCCTGGTCGAGGGCCTGGCCCAGCGCCGCACTGGAATCGATTTTTCGTTCGTGCGCCGCCAGCGCGGCATGTTCTCTTATTCGGGGCTGACGCAGGCCCAGGTCGACCGGCTGCGCGAACAGTACGCGGTGTACGCGGTCGGCACCGGCCGGATCTGCGTGGCGGCGCTGAATTCCGGCAATATCGACGCCGTGTGCGACGCGATTGCGGCGGTGGTGAAGTCCTAGCGCCGCAAGCCGGCGGTCCTTACTAGTGGACTCCCGAGTCAAGGGCATCAACCCGAAGATCGTCGGCGACATCTCTCAGTCGATGATGATGGCAGCGCTCTTGAGGAAGGGGTACCGGGTCTTAATGCCCTTTGGGGACAATTTTCGCTACGACCTGGTAACCGAGGCCGATGGCGTTTTCTGTCGAGTTCAGTGCAAGACCGGCCGCATCTCAGCGGGCGCGATCCGCTTTCCGGTCGCTTCCTCGCAGTACCATCGCGGCGGCAAGCGGGAGGACTATCAGGGGCAGGTCGATGCGTTCGGCGTGTTCTGCCCAGACAACAACAAATGCTATCTAATCCCGATCACCGAGTTGCCGCTAACGCGCCAAGCGCATCTGAGGCTGACGCCGGCGCGCAATGGTCAGTCGAAAGGGGTGCGATGGGCCCAGGAGTACGAACTACAGTAAGATTCAATCTTATTCCCCGATAGCTCAGTCGGTAGAGCGACGGACTGTCGAATGGCAGCACTGCGAGGAAACTCGCAGAGGAAAATCGGGTGAACTCAGGGAATGCCCTAAAAGGGAGAATCCTGAGCCAAGCCTGCCGAAGGACAAGCAGCAATGTAGGCAGGAAGGTGCAGAGACTAGAGGGTGAGCAGTCCAAGCGATAAACCTCGTCAGCGCCCGACACCCTAACAGGTCAAGCTGAGGGTGATGAGATAGTCCAGCGCGCAAGCGCTGTAATCCGCAGGTCCCAGGTTCGAGCCCTGGTCGGGGAGCCAAGCTCTTGGTGGGTGCCGCCGCCCGCTGTGACAGCGGGTCGGCGTTCCGGCGATCCGGCAGGCGCTCCCGCGTTACGGCTGAAATGGGCGCCTGATGGGTCGGTGATCATCCGGAACGATTGCGTCGTTAACTTCTCGCTTCATGGCGTGAGATGACCCGGCAGATGGGCACGGTCGCACGCCTCATGCAACAACCCAACTGGAGTGAACTCTAATGCGATACAGAATGCTGGGTCGTACCGGAGTATTTGTTTCGGAACTGTGCTTCGGCACCATGACGTTCGGCGGCGGAGGCGGAATATGGGGCCAAATCGGCGACGTGCAGCAGTCGGACGCCGAGCGCCTGATCGGCACCGCGCTCAACGCCGGCATCAACTTCATCGACACGGCCGACGTCTATTCCGACGGCCGGTCCGAGCTGATCACCGGTCAGGCATTGAAGAACCTGAAAGTGCCGCGCGAGAACGTCGTCGTCGCCACAAAAGTTTTCAGCGAAACCGGCACCAAGTCCGTCAATTCGCGCGGAATGTCGCATCTGCACATCATGGACGCGGTCAAGGCGAGCCTGAAGCGCCTGCAGCTCGATCACATCGACCTCTACCAGATCCACGGCTTCGATCCGGCAACCCCGATCGAAGAGGCCGTGCGCGCACTCGATAACCTGGTGCAGCAGGGGCATGTGCGCTACCTGGGCGTGTCGAACTGGGCGGCCTGGCAGATCATGAAGGCGCTGGGCATCGGCGAGCGCCTGGGACTTTCCCGCGTCCAATCCGTGCAGGCGTATTACACGCTCGCCGGGCGCGATCTGGAACGCGAACTGGTGCCGATGATGCACAGCGAGGGCGTGGGCCTTCTGGTGTGGAGCCCGCTGGCCGGAGGACTGTTGAGCGGCAAATACGGGCGCGACACCCAGGCCGAAAAGGGCAGTCGACGCACCACCTTCGACTTCCCGCCGGTGGACCTGGAGCGCGCCTACGGCTGCATCGACGTGATGCGGAACATCGCAAAAACCAAGGCGGTCTCGGTTGCGCAGATCGCGATCGCGTGGCTGCTGCACCAGAAGGTGGTGACCAGCGTCATCATCGGCGCCAAGCGCGCCGACCAGCTCGAAGACAACCTGGCGGCCACGAAGGTCGCTTTGACGGCCGATGAGCTCGCCGCCCTCGACAAGGCGAGCGCATTGCCGCCCGAGTACCCCGGCTGGATGTTCGAGCGCCAGGGCGAGCACCGGCGTCAGCAGCTTGCGCAAGCGCAATTGGCGTGAACCCAGCGCCAGGCGGCTGGGGAAACTCAGCCGCCCGCGCCGGGCCTGAGCACCGTGACCGTCGGAAATTGCGCCGCAACTGCCGCGGCCGTCAGCGGCATCGTGATGCTGCGCCCCTGCCGCCACAGCTCCACCTGGTCGGCGAAATTCGCGCTGCCGAGCCAGCCATCCTCTCCGCCCAGCAGCACGAAGTGGTTGCGGTCGGGATCCGACATGTCGCACAGTTGCCGCGACTGACTGCCGAAACTGACGTAGTGGCGACCGCTCACCAGCCCGTGCGCGGTTCTCATGATCGTGTTGCGCGAGCCGCCCACGCCGTACTCGTCCAGCACGAAAAACCTGCCGAGCAGCGGGACGCCGGTCAGCGCGTGCCCCACGCGCAGTCGATGCAGGTCGCCCCATTTTGCGGTGCGCGCGCTCGCGGCCGCGGCGGCCTGAACCGCCGCCGCGAGCAGCGCCCGGCGGCCCGGCTCAGGGCGCGCCGCCAGATCCTGCGGCAGGTAGTGCACCAGGCAGTTCCAATCGCTTGCGGTGGCGGGCACCTTGCCGTCGGCCGAGCCGTACAGCCGCTGCACCACCTCGGAGAGCAGCAACTCGAAGACGACCGGCCCGTGCCGATCGGCCTCATAGCGCCCGTCCCAGGATTGGAGCTCGCGCAGGAAGCTTGACTGCAGCGGCGCCGCAGCGTCGGTCGTGGCAGCCTCGATCGCGGCGACCAGCGCCGTTTTCAGCGCCAGCGCCGAAGGCGACAACGTGTCCTGCTGCAGTGCAGCCAGGTCTTCCAGACTCAATTTCTCCTTGGCGCTCAACAGCGCGTACAGCCGCTCGACCCGCTCCGGCGTCGGAAAGAAGTAGCTCACCGGAAAGGCCGTCTGCGCGGGCCGGTTGTTGGCGGAAGCGAGCAGCCCTGCCGGCGGATTCAGCGCCCAGGGCAGCGTCAGCGCGTCGGCCTCGCCGCGCCAGGCCGCGGCCGGGTCCGCGGCGCGGCGGATCAAGTCTGCCGGCGCGCCCGCCTCGCGGATCGGCAGATGCACCGCCATCACCTGGCAGATATCGCCGCTGCGGGTGACGCACAGCATGTTCTGCCCGCCGACCGCGTAATTTGCCAGAGCCTGGCGGAACTGCGCAGCGCTGCTCGCCCGCATCACGTCCAGGAACGCTCCGATTTCGTCGCTGGCTTCGTGACCCGTCCAGTGCAGCGCGATCGTCTCCGCCGGCCGCGCCGGAAAAAAGGACAGATCCGAAACGATCGGCCCCAGCGCGCTGCGGCGGATGGTCGCGTCGGAATCGAACCAGAACCGGGTCCTGATCCGCTCCTGTCGATCGCTGATGCTGCCGGCGGTTGCGCCCGACACGTCGTACAGGTCGGAGGCGGCCGCATGCATGTTGGTGCCGGACCAGGCGATCTCATCGTTGCGGCCCAGCCCGATGATCGGCAGCCCCGGCGGCATCAGGCCGACTGCGTGATAGGTCGGCGATTTCAGGCCGGCGAGGATCCAGAAATTGGGCAGCACCATCCCCAGGTGAGGGTCCGCGGCCAGCAACGCCCCGCCGCTCGAGCTGTGGGTCGGCGCCACCGCAACCGCGTTGCTGCCAAAGCTCGCGGGCGAGTCGGCGCCGACCGCCAGCGCCCGCTGCCAGTCCTGCGGCCAGCCCGGGCCCAGCCGAGCCTGCATCAGGCGCGAATCGATCAGCCAGTTGACATCGGCTCCGGCGAGGCGCCCGATCGCGAGCAGGTCGCGTATCGTCCAGGCCTCGTCGCGCAGCCCCAGCAGGCCATACTCGGGGGGCTTGCCTGCGGCGTGTCGCTGATACCAGTTCAGGCCGTCGACAAAAGCCTGCATCCAGGCGCGCGTCGCGGGCGACATCCTGGCTTCACTGGCGGCGGCGGCGTAGCCGAAGTCGATCGTGCGCAGCAGCCGGTCGATGTCGCGCGTGGTGGGGCCAGCCGATTCGGACAGGCGCCCCTGCACGATGCGCTTGGCCACGGCCATCTGCCCGAGCCGCAGATGCGCGTGCACCAGGCCCAGCGTGAATGCCAGATCGTGATCCGTCTGCGCTTCGATCCAGGGCACGGCGTAACGGTTCCAGCGCACCGTCACCGTGCGCTCCAGCGGCAGATCGCCGGTCGGAAAAGCGCCGATCCGCTGCTGCGTCGTCACACGCGCCGGGGCGAGCGCCGCACAGGCGGACACCAGCAGCGTCATG
>Ga0210408_10000709_pt1 | contig 38665 bp, 37 predicted proteins | sample IncBWH4MmetaG_FD_155471 | JGI IMG/M metagenome (GOLD analysis project Ga0210408, IMG submission 155471) | Forest soil microbial communities from Barre Woods Harvard Forest LTER site, Petersham, Massachusetts, United States - Inc-BW-H-4-M | ecosystem: Environmental > Terrestrial > Soil >...
GTCGTCACCGACGTTGCCCTGACCACCGAGGTGGTCGAGGCGGGCGCCAGCTTCGCGGCGGCGGCCCATCTCGACATCGTCGGCGAAATCGTCGACCACGACACGCCGAACGCTCACTTCCGCCGCGGCGTCACCACCTATCCGGCCATTTCCGATACGGCGAAGCCGATCGGCTCGCGCGAACTCGGGCTGGTGTTCGATATCGCCGAGGCCGATGCCATGACGGTCGGCTATCTACATCAGGACGGCACGACCGGCGCGTTCGTCAGCGCCAACGACATGCTCAACAAACACTTCGCCGTGCTCGGATCGACCGGCGTCGGCAAGTCGAGCGCCATCGCGCTGATCATTAACGAGCTGATGCGCACCCGGCAGGATCTGCGTATCTTCATGCTCGACGCCCACAACGAATACGGTAACTGCTTCGGCGAGTGCGCGCAGGTGCTCAGCCCGCGCAATCTCAAACTGCCGTTCTGGATGTTCAACTTCGAGGAAATCATCGACGTTTTCTTCGGCGGGCGCCCGGGCCTGCAGGAGGAGGTCGACATTCTCGGCGAGGTGATTCCGCTCGCCAAGGCGGCCTACGCCCAATACCGCGCCCCGGGCGAGCGCCAGCTCGTCAAGCGCAGCGAGTTCAAGAGCGGCGGCTCGGCGGTCGACAACCCGGTGCCTTATCGCATCGCCGATCTGCTCACGCAGCTCGACGCCCGCATGGGCAAGCTGGAAAACCGCGCCTCGCGCATGGTGTATCACCGGCTGATCACGCGCATCGAGTCGATAGCCAACGACCAGCGCTACGCCTTCATGTTCGACAACGCCAACGTCGGCGGCGACACGATGGCGGAGGTGTTCTCGGAAATCTTCCGGCTGCCGCCGTGCGGCGTGCCGATGACGGTAATGCAGCTCGCCGGATTCCCGTCCGAGGTTGTCGACGCGGTCGTCTCCGTGCTGTGCCGCCTCGCGTTCGATTTCGCGCTGTGGAGCGACGGCGCCGCGCCTCTGCTCGTGGTGTGCGAGGAAGCGCATCGCTACGTCGCCGCGGACCGCAGCAGCGGCTTCGGCCCGACCCGGCGCTCGATCTCGCGCATTGCCAAGGAAGGGCGCAAGTACGGCGTGTTCCTCGGCGTCGTCACCCAGCGCCCGGCGGAACTCGATCCCACCATCCTTTCCCAGTGCAGCACGCTGTTCGCGCTGCGCATGACCAACGACCGCGACCAGGCGATCCTGCGCTCGGCGGTGTCCGACGCGGCCGCGAACCTGCTGGCGTTTCTGCCCTCGCTCGCCACCGGCGAATGCCTTGCGTTCGGCGAAGGCGTGGCGCTGCCGATGCGGCTCAGGTTCCGTATGCTCGAGCCGCACCAAATTCCACGCAGCGAGATGGCACGCGGCAACGGCATCGACCTCGAACACGGCCTTGGCCACGAATTCGTCACCGCGGTGCTCGACCGCTGGCGCGGCCTGAGCAAGGCGGATGGCGACCCCATCCCGCTGGCGCCGCGCATCGCGCCGGAGCAGCCTGCCGCGCCTGCGGCGGCGCCGGCACGCGCGAACCTCGGGCTCGATCCCGAGCGTTTCAAGCTGTTGAAGAAATCGCCCGCCGAGCGGACGTAATTCAACAAATAAAACCGTCATCCTCTGAGGAGGCCGCTCGCGTTGGCGAGTGGCCGTCTCGAAGGGTGGAAACACGCTCCGCGCGTGTGGCCATGCTTCGAGACGGTCGCGCGCAAGCGCACGCGACCTCCTCAGCATGACGGCGTCATTTATTGATATGCTATCAGCTGCGCCGGGCGTAGCGCGCGCCCAGGGCCGCGCCGCGGCTCCCGGTCATTTCGCGCGCCGCCGCGAACGTGCGTTGCTGCAGCGCGCTGTCGTCGCCATAGCCACCCTTGCCGATGAAAATCGGCTTGGAGAAATAAAAGCCCTGGGCGTAGCGGATGCGCGTCGCCGCCTGCACGTAAGCCAGTTCCTCGAAGGTTTCGATACCTTCCGCCACCACGGTCATGCCGAGCGCGGCGCTCAGGGATTCGATCGCCTTGAGAACGTTCTGGCTGCGCGGCCGCTTGTGAATGCCGGTGATGAACGAGCGGTCAATCTTGATTTCGTCGGCGGTGATGTCGGCGAGCGCGGAGAGCGAGGAGTAGCCGGTGCCGAAATCGTCGATCGAGACGCGTACGCCAAGCTTGCGCAGCAGCGGCAGCACCTCGGTCTGAAACTGGTTCTTGGCGAGGAACGCGTCCTCGGTCAGCTCGATCATGAAGCGCTCGGCACGGCCGGTCTCCTCGAGCGCCTGCACGAAGGACAGCATGAAACCGAGGTTGGTGGCCTGCTTGGCGGCGACGTTGATGCTGATCGTCGCGTGCGGGCCGAAGGCTTCGTCGATATGTCCCATGGCCGCAACGGTCTCGTTGAGCACCGTGTGGGTGATCTGATCGATCAGGCCGAGTTCGACCGCGAGACCGATGAATTCGCTCGGCCCCTGAATCTCGCCGTTGCCGTCGCGCCAGCGCACCAGCGCCTCCAGGCCCGTGACCTCTTGGGTGCGGATGTCCACCTTCGGCTGGAACGCGCAGTAGAACTGCCGGTCGCGGATGGCGAGGCGCAGGCGCTGCTCGCGCTCCATCCGCGTGGCAACCGCCTGCCCCATGCGCAGGTCGAAGAAGCTCGCGCCGCCCTTCACGCCGTCCTTGGCCCGGTACATGGCAGTGTCGGCGTTGCGCCGCAGCGCCTCGTAGTCGCGCCCGTGCTCGGGATAGAAGCTCACGCCGATCGACGCCGAAGTGAATATCTCGAAACCGTCGATCAGGAACGGCTGCTTGAGATGTTCGACGATCGTCTCGATGACGTCGACCACCTGCTCGCGGCTCTCGATCGGATCGAGCACGAGGACGAACTCGTCGCCGCTCATGCGCGCGAGGATATCCGAGCCGCGCAGATGCGTCGCGATGCGCTGCACGAATTTCACCAGCAGCGCGTCGCCGATCGCGTGGCTGTAGAAATCGTTGATGTGCTTGAAATTGTCGATGTCGATGAAGGCGAGGGCGAAGCATCCGCCGCCCCGCGCGAGAATGGCTTCGACGCGCTCGCGGATGAGGCTGCGGTTGGGCAACCCGGTCAGTTCGTCGTGATAGGCGAGCCGCAACAGCTCGGTTTCCGCGCGCGCCCGCTCGGTGATGTCGAAGGCGCCGCTCAGGCGCAGGGTCTCCCCGCACACGTGCGCGGTGCGGGAGGCGACCAGGAAGGTACGCGCGCCGTTCGGCCCGCAGTCGCTCTCGACGAGTGCAACCGGCGCCGCCGGACCTGCGTCGCGCGGAAGCTGCGCGGCGGCGGCGTTGGCAAGCACGACGCGGCCGTCCGCATCGTCGACCCGCACGCCGACCGGGAGCAGGTCGATCACGGCATGCAGCAACTCGAGCCGCCGCTGCGCGTCGTAGGGCGCGGCTTCGCCTGCCGCGCGCGGCGACGAACCCGCGTCACCATCGGCCGCTGTCCGCGTCTCTGGTTCGAACCCCGCCATGTGCCCTGCTCGAAAAGCGCCCCAACCTGTCGATCGACAACCGGCCGTGGGCGGAGCCACCATCCAGGCGGTACCGTAATGACACCGCGCGAAAAAATATTTAAAGCGATCGTCGAAGGTAGGGCCGCGTTGAGCAAACGCGCGGGCGCGTTGCATCATCCCCAATCGTTCGTTAATGCGGCCGCACAACGGTCGCGGCGTGGGTTGCGTTGTGCAACGTTTGCGCCACAATGGCGCTCCCACCTAGTGTCCCGATTCCGAAGTCCGCCCAACCTTGCAGCACGACCGATGCGAACTTCGGAATCGAAGGACACTAGTAACTCTATGATTCTAGTGCCGCTTTGAACCCGAAGTTCGCAACCGGACTCGCGGAAATTGTGATGCGAACTTCGGGTTCGCGGCACTGGCGAGTTCTTCCACGCCAGAGTGTGATCCCGAAGTTTGGTTACTGATTTCGGAAAGAATCACGCTCCACTGAAATGCCGGGAAAGGGCGGGCAGACCATGAGTCGCGGCCGCGCAACTTGAACCATGCGGCATGGCGCACTGGCGCCCTTTCGCGTGCGCAGCTTCCGTTTCCAATGGCCCGCGGATCTGCTGGCGTCGTGGGCGTTCGAGATGGAGACGCTGATCCTCGGCTGGTACATCCTGGTCGAGACCGGCTCCGTGCTGCTGCTCACCGTGTTCGCTTCGCTGCAGTATCTCGGCACGATCATCGCGCCGCTCATCGGCGTCGCCGGCGATCGCGTCGGCCATCGTAACGTATTGTTTGCCATGCGCGCGGCCTTCATGCTCTCGGCCGCGACCCTGACGGCGCTCGCCTTCGCGGGCGCGCTCACCCCGCTTTACGTATTGATCATCACCGCGATCAACGGCCTGCTGCGGCCCTCCGACCACGGCGTGCGCACCGCGCTCGTCGCCCACACCATGCCGTCCGAACATCTGATCGGCGCGCTCGCGGTCGCCCGCACCACCGTCGATTCCGCGCGCATCGCCGGCGCGCTCGCGGGCGCCGGCTTGTTCGTCGCGCTGGGGATGGGCCCAGCCTATGTCGTCGTCACCTGCTTCTACGCGGGTGGCGCGCTCTTTACCCTCGGCGTGACCGGCCCGCGCATCGTCCGCGAGGGCACGGGCGCAAGCCTGCCTTCGCCCTGGCAGGACCTCAAGGAAGGCATTCGCTACGTGTGGGCGACGCCAGGCGTGCACGCGACCATGTGGATCGCGCTCCTCGTCAACGCCACCGCCTTTCCGCTCACCAACGGGCTGTTGCCGCATGTGGCGAAGAACGTCTACGGCACCGACGAAACCGGGCTCGGTTATCTCGTCGCGAGCTTCGCGGGCGGGGCGCTCATCGGCTCGCTCGTGCTGATGCTCGGCGGCAGCCGCATGCGGCTGGCGCGGGTGATGATCGTCTCGTCGGCGGCCTGGTACGTTGCACTGCTCGTATTCGCGCACGCCGGCGGCCTCTCCGGCGGCACCGCCTCGCTCGTGCTCGCCGGGGTCATGCAGAGTCTGAGCATGGTGAGCCTCTCGGCGATCCTGATGCACACCGCCGATCCGCGCTTCCGCGGACGCGTGATGGGCGTGCGCATGCTGGGAATCTATGGGCTGCCGCTCGGGCTCTTGGCCGCGGGTACGCTCATCGGCCGCATCGGTTTTGCGGCGACCGCCACGCTCTATGCGGCCACCGGCTTGGTGCTCACAATTTTGATCGCGGTGCGCTGGCGCGACGACGTGTGGCCTGATTAGTGCCAAGCGATCAGCAGTCAACACCGCTCAATACGTCTGATTACCGATTTGGTGGGCCGTCGTTTTTGTCGACCCATGGTCAGAGATCGATCCTTGTATAGACGCCGGGCGACCCCGGTGCATGCGTCATCGCCTGCCGCATGCGTGGAGAGCGGGGCGAGGAATGCAGGTTTTGCTCTTTCCACTCCGCACTTTCGGGGACGGCGGTACCGGTGAACTCGTAGACGGTGGTGTACCTGCTCGTGCCCTCGTGAACCCGATAGCGGCGGGCATAAATCACGCCCGGTACCTTCCGATAGCCTGGAATATATTCGCCGTTATACCAGCCGTTCCATTCCGCCTCGACTTCGGCGGGAACGGACATGCGGCCAATCTGTAATACCGGCGCCATGCCGCGCTCCGGCACTTCCAAGGCGTCCGGGAAGATCTGCTCTCCGACGATCCGCGTCAGGTTCGATCCGATCACGCTCGGAGAGACCCGCTGTCCCCACGGCGTGCGTTGCCTGCCGGTGAAGGCCGAGGTACGCAACACGCCGACGTTTTCCAGCTCATAAAAGGCCAGATATTTGGGGCCTCCCTTCACCGCCTTGTACCGGGCGGCCGAGAGAATACCGGGAACCGCCAGCAGCTCCGGCAGGTGCTCGGTGTTGTACCAGTCGTTGAACTCCTTGTCGTGCTGGGCGTCGATATCGACGTACACAAGGAAGATGCCTTTGCCCTTTTTTGCCATGTTCCATCCCTTCCGTTGCAATAAATCTTGATTGTCTGTTCGTTAGGCCCGTGCGGAGCGACGCTCGATGAAGGCCAGCGTGGCCCGTGCACACTCCACGGGGTGGCTGGCAGCCGCGTGATAGGAATCGCCAGGAAGGACGACAAGCTCGGAGTGCGGGATCATCCGCTGCCAGGCTGTGGTTTCCTCGACACTGGCGAGCCCGCTGCCGTCGGTCGTGATGACCAGGGTCGGACACGCAATTTTCGGCACGTCGGCCCGGATGTCGGCGCATGCGATCGTCTGCATGAAACCGACCTGGGTCGAGACAGCAGTCTGGCCCATCAATCTTGTCCACCACTCCACGCCGGCCGGCGGAAAGTCGCTGCCGAGCCGCCCGCCCATGCTTTCTCGGGCCCAGGGTTCGACGCCCCGCTTCTCGAAATCGGCAGCGCGCGCCGGGGCGGCTTCCGCCGCGCCGACGCGCAGCGGCGTTGGTGAACCGACCACTATCAGAGTGGCCACTCGCTCCGGTCTGCGGGCGGCAAAAGCCCGCGCGATGGTTCCGCCGATCTTGGCGCCGACGAGATGGAAGCGCTCGACGCCAAGCGCGTCCATTAGCCGGCAGTAGTCGTCAATGATGCCATCAAGGCTCCATGGAAATTCGCGCGGCATGGGAGTTGACTGGCCGAAGCCGCGCATGTCCGGGCGAACGACGCGATGGCGGCGGGCAAGTTCCGGCACCCATCCATACCACACCGCACCGCTTTCCGCGTTGCCGTGCAGCATGAGGACCGTGCTCGGTTTGCTCCAGGGGTCGGTGAAGTCGTCGACCACATAGTGAAGATAGAGATCTGGTGGAATGCGCAATGTGGGCATGGCGCTTGCCCTTTCCGCTTCTCGGACGATCGCTGCGCCCGCACGCTGCCACCGAGTTGCGCCCAAGTCCATCTGCGGTCGATGGCTGTGCCGCCCATGCCACCACTGGCGACATCCCGAGTCTCCGAGACCCGTTATCGATGCCAGCGGCTGGCGGCGGCGGAGCCGGATTTCGCTCTGCTATGGCCTTGCAGAGCAAGGCGCCGCGAAGGATGCTTGCAAGCTTCCCTCAGCAGCAAAGGCTGCATCATGTCCGTCGACACTCAAGCCGCCACTGACCGCCTCATGCGCTTCCTTGCCGTGGAGGGTGTGACCGGAAAGGAGGCCGCGATCGGACGCGAGATCGCGGCGGCGCTGAAGGACCTTGGCGTGCCGATGGATGCGATTCGCCTCGACGACGCGAACACGCGCATTCCCATGCCGACGGAGACGGGCAACCTAATCGTCGATCTACCCGGCCGCGGCGCGATGCACAACCAGCCGCGGATCATGTTCATGACACACATGGACACCGTGCCGCTGTGTGCGGGTGCGAAGCCGAAGCTTGCTGGGCGGAAGATCGTCAATGAAGCGAAAACCGCGCTCGGCGGCGACAACCGCGCTGGCTGCGGCGTTCTCGTCACGCTGGCGGCCGAGCTTGCGAAGCAGAGGCTCGATCATCCGCCGATCACGCTTCTGTTCTGCGTACGCGAGGAGAGCGGGCTATGGGGTGCGCGCCACGTCAAGACCAGTGATCTCGGCTCGCCGATCATGGCCTTCAACTACGACGGCGGCTCTGCCTCCAACGTCACCATCGGCGCCGTCGGCGCAGATCGCTGGCAGGTCGAGATTTTCGGCCGCGCCTCGCATGCCGGCGTCGCACCGGAGCGCGGGATCAGCTCGACCATGATTCTCGCGCTTGCGCTTGCCGACGTGAAGGCCGGCGGCTGGTTCGGCAAGGTGGTGAAAGGCAAGCGAAAGGGCACGAGCAATGTCGGCCCCGTCACCGGCGGTGAGGGTCGGCCGGCCGGAGACGCCACCAACGTCGTCACCGACTATGTGCATGTGCGCGGCGAAAGCCGCAGCCATGACAGCAAGTTCTTCAAGGAGATCACACGGGCCTACAAGGTGGCGTTCGAGAAGGCCGCAAAACGCGTCAAGAACAGCGATGGCAAGTCGGGCCGCGTCAAGTTCAAGGCGCAGACCGACTACTATCCGTTTCGCATGAAGGAGAGTTTGCCCGTCGTCAGGCGCGCGGTTGCGGCGGTGTCCGGCATCGACGGCGTCCCGCGCATCCGTTCCGCAAACGGCGGGCTCGACGCGAACTGGATGGTCCGCCACGGTATTCCAACCGTGACCTTCGGAGCAGGACAGAACGAGGCGCACACGATCGATGAATGGATCAATCTCGACGAGTACGACCGGGCGTGTGCGCTCGCCATACGGCTCGCGACGATGCGGTGAGCCTCACGACACGCCGGCGCCATTTGCTCACCATGTCGCGCCGAACATCCGCGGCCGGTTCGCCGTCCGGGCTCAAAACCAGGACGACTTGTCCACCACGTTTCGCAATGCGCGTCCGGCGGCGAACGCCCGGCAATTGTCCACCATGATCTGGAACCGCCGGTCGTTGAGGTAGGGCCCGTGCCCGGCCATGTGCGGCGTCAGCAAGACGTTCGGCAGCGTCCACAACGGATGGTCAGGCGGCAGCGGCTCCTGTTCATACACGTCCAACGCCGCACCCGCGATCTCGCCCGCCTCCAGCGCCTTGACCAGGTCGTCGAGCTTCGTCGTCATTCCGCGGCCAATATTGATGAAGAACGCCGTCGGCTTCATGCGCCGGAACCGGGCTCGGTCGAAGAATCCCTCGGTCGACGGAGTGTGAGGAACTGTGAGAATCACGAAATCCGCGCGCGGCAGCAATGCATCGAGCGCCTCCGGCCGGTGCAATTCCGCAACTCCCTCGGGCGCCGCCGTCCGACGCGCGTCGGTTCCCAGCACGGTCACGCCGAATGCCGACAGCAGGCGCGCGACCTCAGAGCCGATGCCGCCGACACCCCCGATGAGCGCCGTGGCCTCCGGCAGATGCACGACGTCGCCGCTCTCGGCCGGGCTTTTCTTCCACTCGCGCCGTAATTGCTGCGGGATGAAGACGTGCAGTCCCCGCGCGAACGCGAGCACAAAGGCCAAGATGTGAGCCCCGATATGGTCATTGAAGATCTCGCGGAAATTCGTCACCTCCACGGAATGCGCGATCAGCTCGGGGTAGTAATAGCCCGCCGCGGGCGCGGCCTGCGGCGCCTGCAGCCAACGCAGCCTGGTCGCCTTCGACAACAAATCGCCGCCCAACCAGCCGAACGCCGCTTCCGCGTCGACGATCTCCCGCGCTGCCGTTTCGGCATCCTCGGCGACAACCACGCGGGTTTCCGGCACGATGTCCGCCAGACGTTTCGCCCAGTCGCGGGTCGTGCTCGACTGCGGCGGCAACATCACGAACTTGAACGAATTGGAGCCCGACATCTAAGACGACCTCGCTGTCTCAGTGGATGATCACACGAAAATACTTGCATACCTTTGTACTGATTGGAAAAAGGCGATTTCGCAATCAGTGCAAGATCACCTGAATAGAGCTGGTCTCAGATGATCGGTTTCGCCGGTGCATAGAAAGTCCCCTCGACCTCGAAGATATCGTCCTGGGCGAGCGCGCGCACTTCCAAAATCGTGCGCGGCGGATAGGGCCCGCCGTCCCACAGCTCGCTCTGCACTTTGTTGACGAGCGGGCGCAGGCGGTCCATGTCGGTGACGTAGACGACAAGCCGCACCGCGTCGCGCAGGCTCGCGCCCTCCGATTCCGCGATCAATTTCATATTGAGGAAAGCTTGGCGCACGCGCGCCTCTTCGCCCGCGACCAGCGTGTTGGTTTTGGGATCGATGCCGCGCATGCCGGCCACGAATACGAAATCGCCGCCGCGCGCGCCAACGCTCCAGGTGGCGGTCGGCGTGATCGCGCCGGAGGGGGAGAGTGTCCGAACCCGCGGCGCGCCCGCGTCCTTCATGCTCATCCCGCGCGAGCCCCGTTCGGGATCGGCTTTTCCGGCACCGCCATAACCGGCAGCAGGCCGTCGGCATAGCCGATGTCGAACATCATTCCTTCCGACGTTTCGCCCGCCATCGTCTTCGGTGCGAGGTTGACGACGAAGAGCGCCTGCCTGCCCTCGATCTCCCTAGGATCGGCGCGCTCCTTTTTCATTCCGACCAGAATGCAGTGTGTGCGGTCACCGAAGTTCACGGTCAGCTTCACGAGCTTGCCGGATTTTGCAACATCCTCGACCCGCTCGATCGTGCCGACGCGGATGTCGATGCTCTCAAACACATCGGGCGAGATGACGGGCTTGATCGGAGCGGGCGTGAAAACGTTCGTCGGGCTCATCACCACACTCCGTTTAGAGCGTGATGACTTCTCTTCGAATCGTCATCACGCTCCAACTCTTCTTGGAGCATGATGTTTTCCGAAAACCGGTACCCACTTTTCGGCATCATGCTCTAATACTCCACCATCAGCTCCACCCTGTCGGCGGCGAAGCGCGCGGTCGAGGCGGCGATCGGCTTGCCGTCGGGCGTCACGTCGACGCTCTCGACCACGAGCAGCGGCCGGCCGGGCGAAAGGTCGAGGCGCGCCGCCTCGATCGCATCGGCGACGGCCGCGGTGACGCGCGTCGAGTGGCGGCGGTAGTCGCGGATGCCGAAGGCGGCGAGCATACGGGTGATCGAGTGGGTCGCCTCGTAGACTTTGGCGGCGTCGGGCACGCGCGCGGCCGGCAGCCACTTCGTGCTCGAGCACAGCGGCACGCCGCTCGCGCTGCGCACCGCGTCGAGCCGCACCACCGGCGTTCCCTTCGGCACCTTGAGGCGCCGCGCGATAGCGCGGTCTGCCGGCTCGAGCCGGCTTGCCACGAGCCGCCCGTCTGCTTCGCGTCCGGCGGTGCCGACGATTTCGGAAAACCGCGTGCGCCGGCTGATCGGATAGGCGAGCCGCCCCCCTTCGACGAAGGTGCCGCTGCCGCGCGCGGCGCGCACCAGGCCGCGCCCGGCGAGTTCGGCGATGGCGCGCCGCACGGTGTGGCGGTTGACCGCAAAGCGAGCGGCGATTTCGGTCTCGCCCGGCAGCTTCTCGCCGGGGGCGATTTCGCCCGCCGCAATCGCGCGCTCGAGGTCGTCGGCAATGCGCCGCCACAACGTCACGCCGGCGGCCGGCGGCCGCGCGGTCATCGCCTTGTTGCGCGCTTGTGCCATGCCGACTCCATCCGCCCCGCCACGAAAAGGTCACTGGACTCAAGTTGTCTAGTAGTATAGACAACTTTGTCATGGATGCAAATGCTCACGACGGCGTTTCCGGCCGGCGCGCCGCCATGGCGGTGCTGGCACAGGCGGCAACGGATGAGATCGCCGCCGCGCTTGCGGCGCTCGGCGCGACGCCCGCGCATGAGGAGGTGCGGCCGGCCGAAACCGGGCTCGTGATGGTGCGCGGGCGCGTCGGCGGCGACGGCGCGCCGTTCAATCTCGGCGAGGCGACGGTGACGCGCTGCGCCGTGCAGCTTGCGAGCGGCGAAATCGGCTTCGGCTACGTGCTCGGCCGCGACCGCGACAAGGCGCGTCTCGCGGCGCTCGCCGACGCGCTGTGGCAGAGCGCGCAATACCAAACGGCCGTCGAACAAAAAATAGTCGAGCCATTGCGCGCGCGGCAGCAGGAGCGCCTCGCGCGCTCGCGCGCCGAGACCGCGGCCACCAAGGTCGACTTCTTCACGCTGGTGCGGGGGGATAACTGATGAACGCGGTGGTAGCTGGCTTCGCCGAACCGGTGCTGGCGGCGCAGGCGACCTTCCGCGTCGTGATGGACGCGATGGCGCGCCCCGGCACCATACGCCGGCTCGGCGGCATTCCTGCGCCGGCGCCGCTCTCGCCGTGCGCCGCCGCCATCGCGCTCACGCTGCTCGATTACGAGACACCGTTCTGGCTCGACGCGCCGCTCGCCGACGGCGAGGTCGCGCGGTTTATTTCCTTCCACACCGGCGCGCGCGTCACCGCCGATTCGGCCGCTGCCGCCTTCGCGTTCGTGGCCGCGCCGGACGCAGCGCCGCCGTTCGCGAGCTTTGCCCAAGGCAGCGCGGAATACCCCGACCGCTCGACCACGTTGGTGCTGCAGGTCGGCGAGCTTAGCGAGGACAACGGCATGGTGCTGCGCGGGCCCGGCATCGCCGGCACGCGGCGGCTGGCGGCATCCCCGCTCCCGAAGGATTTCATCGATCAGCTGGCGGTGAACCGCGCGCAGTTTCCGCGCGGCGTCGACATTCTGCTCGCGGCCCCCGATGCGGTGGCCGGGCTGCCGCGCTCGCTCGACGTGGCGGGAGGGTGACATGTATGTCGCGGTCAAAGGCGGCGAACGCGCGATCGACAACGCGCACCGGCTGCTGGCGCAAAAGCGCCGCGGCGATCCGGCCGTGCCCGAACTCACGCTCGAGCAGATTTCCGAGCAGCTCGCGCTCGCCTGCGACCGGGTGATGGCCGAGGGTTCGCTCTACGACCGCGAGCTGGCCGCGCTCGCGGTCAAACAGGCGCGCGGCGACCTGGTCGAGGCGATCTTTCTGGTGCGCGCCTATCGCACCACCTTACCGCGCTTCGGCGCGTCCGAGCCGATCGACACCGGCGCCATGGACATCAGGCGCCGCATCTCTGCGGCGTTCAAGGATCTGCCGGGCGGCCAAGTGCTCGGGCCCACGTTCGACTACACGCACCGTTTGTTGGATACGCCGCTGGGCGAGGTCTCTCAATCACCCTCTCCCCGCTTGCGGGGAGAGGGTCGCGAGCGAAGCGAGCGGGGTGAGGGGGACTCTCAATTCGGCCGAACGTCTGGCGAGCCCCCCTCACCCGGCCGCTTCGCGGCCGACCTCTCCCCGCAAGCGGGGAGAGGTGGAGCGAGTGGCTCGTCCCCGGCATCTCTCCAATTCGCCGCCATGCCCCGCGTAACCGATATTTTGGGCGACGATGGGCTCATCGAGCCGTGCCCGCCGGGCGAAGCCGACGCGCCGGTCGGCGATCTCACCCGCGCGCCGCTCACCTTCCCGGCCGGGCGCGACCTGCGTCTGCAGAACCTGGCGCGCGGCGACGAGGGCTTTTTGCTTGCGCTCGGCTATTCGACCCAGCGCGGCTACGGCCGCACCCATCCGTTCGCGGGCGAAATCCGCCTGGGCGAGGTCGAAGTCGAGTTCATGGCGGAGGAAGTCGGCTTCGCGGTGCCGCTCGGCGCGATCACCGTCACCGAATGCCAGATGATCAATCAGTTCCGCGGCTCGGCGACCGAGCCGCCGCAGTTCACCCGCGGCTACGGCCTCGCCTTCGGCCATTGCGAGCGCAAGGTGATGGCAATGGCGCTGGTCGACCGCGCCCTGCGCGCCGACGAACTGGGCGAAGAGCGCAAGGCGCCGGCGCAGGATGAGGAGTTCGTGCTCTCGCACTCCGACAACGTGCAGGCGACCGGTTTCGTCGAGCATCTCAAGCTGCCGCACTACGTCGATTTCCAGTCCGAGCTGGTGCTGATCCGGCGCATGCGGGCGGAGATCGCCGCGGCCGATGACGCGCAGCGGGAGGCGGCGGAATGAACGCGCCCGCCTACAACTTCGGCTATCTGGACGAGCAGACGAAGCGGATGATCCGCCGCGCCATCCTCAAGGCGATCGCGATTCCCGGTTATCAGGTGCCGTTCGCGAGCCGGGAAATGCCGATGCCCTACGGCTGGGGCACCGGCGGTGTGCAGGTGACCGCCTCGATCCTCGGCCCCGACGACGTGCTCAAGGTGATCGACCAGGGTTCCGACGACACCACCAACGCGGTGTCGATAAGAAAATTCTTCGCCAAGACCGCGGGCGTACGCACCACCACCCGCACGGGCGAGGCGAGCATCATCCAGACCCGCCACCGCATCCCGGAGACTCCGCTCACCGACGACCAGATTCTCGTGTTCCAGGTGCCGATCCCGGAGCCGCTGCGGTTCCTCGAGCCGCGCGAGACCGAGACGCGCCGCATGCACGCGCTCGCCGACTACGGCCTGATGCACGTGAAGCTCTACGAGGACATCGCGCGCCACGGCCATATCGCCACCACCTACGCCTATCCGGTGAAGGTCGACGACCGCTACGTGATGGACCCCTCCCCGACCCCGAAGTTCGACAATCCGAAGATGGACGATTGCGCCGCCTTGCAACTCTTCGGCGCCGGGCGCGAGAAGCGCATCTATGCGATCCCGCCGCACACCAAGGTGGTCTCGCTCGATTTCGAGGACCATCCGTTCGAGCCGAGCCGCACGGCAAAGAGTTGCGCGCTGTGCGGCGCCGACGACACCTATCTCGACGAGGTGGTCACCGACGACAAGGGCGGCCGGCTATTTGTTTGCTCGGACAGCGACTATTGCGAGGAGCGGCGCGGCGCGGAGCAATCGACATGAGCGAAACCGACGCGCCCTTACTCCTTGCCGAAGGTCTGACCAAATATTACGGCCGGCAGCTCGGTTGCCGCGACGTATCGTTCGCGCTCTACGAGGGCGAAGTGCTCGCGGTGGTGGGCGAATCCGGCTCGGGCAAAACCACCCTGCTGCAGCTGCTCTCGACGCAGCTCGCGCCGAGCGCCGGACGCGTGCGCTATCGCCTGCGCGACGGCGTGACCCGCGATCTTGCCGAGCTGAGCGAGGCGGAGCGGCGCTTTCTGTTCCGCACCGATTGGGGCTACGTGCACCAGGACGCGGCGCTGGGGCTGCGCATGAACGTCTCGGCCGGCGCCAACGTCGGCGAGCGGCTCATGGCGGTCGGCTGGCGCCACTACGGCCGCATCCGCGGCACCGCAACGCAGTGGCTCGACCGCGTCGAGATCGATCCCGACCGCATCGACGATCCGCCGCTGGTTTATTCCGGCGGCATGCGCCAGCGCCTGCAGATCGCGCGCAACCTCGTGACCCAGCCGCGCCTGGTGTTCATGGACGAGCCGACCGGCGGACTCGACGTGTCGGTGCAAGCGCGCTTGCTCGACCTCTTGCGTGGCCTCGTGACCGAGCTTGGGCTCGCCGCGGTGATCGTCACCCACGATCTCGCGGTGGCGCGGCTGCTCTCGCATCGGATCATGGTGATGAAAGGCGGCGAGGTGATCGAGCACGGCCTCACCGACCAGGTGCTCGACGATCCGCGCGAGCCTTACAGCCAGCTGCTGGTCTCCTCGATCCTGCCGGCATGAGAAGCGTCATGGACCCGCTGCGGCTGACCGGCGTCGCGAAAAGCTTCACCATGCATTTGCAAGGCGGCATCCGGCTGCCGGTGGTCGCCGGCGTCGCGTTCGCGGTCGGCGCGGGCGAATGCGTCGCGCTCGCCGGGCCCTCGGGCGCGGGCAAATCCTCGGTGCTGAAAATGATCTTCGGCAACTACCGCTGCGACGCTGGGCAAATCCTCGTGCGGCACGAGGGCGAACCGATCGACGTGGCGCTTGCCGACGCGCGCGTGATCCTCAAGCTGCGCCGCAGCACCATCGGCTACGTCAGTCAGTTCCTGCGCGCGGTGCCGCGGGTGCCGGCGATCGACGTGGTGGCGGAGCCGCTCGTTGCCGCGGGCGTCGGCCGCGAGGCGGCCCGCGCGCGCGCCGGCGACCTCCTGGCGCGGCTCAACGTGCCGGAGCGGCTGTGGGAGCTGCCGCCCGCGACCTTCTCGGGCGGCGAGCAGCAGCGGGTCAACATCGCGCGCGGTTTCCTGCCCGAGCTGCCGATCCTCCTGCTCGACGAGCCGACCGCCTCGCTCGATGCCGCCAACCGCGCGGTCGTGATGGATCTCATCAACGAAAAGAAGAAGTGTGGCACGGCGATTGCGAGTATCGTCCACGACGACGACGTGCGCGCGCGCACCGCCGACCGGGTGATCGATATCACGCAGTTTGCCGCAAACGCGGGATGAGCTCATGAGCAGCAAGTCCGACTTCATCCTCGCCAATGCGCGCGTCGTGCTTGCCGACGCGGTGATCGAGCGTGGCTGGGTGGCGGTCGCCGAAGGCCGTATCGCCGAAATCGGCGAGGACCGCCCGCCCGGGCCGGCCGAGGATCTCGCGGGCGATCTCCTGATCCCCGGGCTGGTCGAGCTGCACACCGATCACATCGAGGCGCATTATGTGCCGCGCCCGAAGGTGCATTGGGACCCGATGGCGGCGGTTGTTTCCTACGACGCGCAGCTGGCCACCAGCGGCATCACCACGGTGCTCGACTCCGTGCGCATCTGGCGCGAGGCCGGCATCCAGGAAGTCGACGGCCAGCACGACGTTCTGTCGGACGCGATCGCGCGCGCGTGCGACGCCGACCTGCTGCGCGCCGACCATTTCCTCCACCTGCGTTGCGAAGTGCCGATGCCGGACATCATCGCCGACACCGAAAAAATGATCGGCCGGCGCGAGGTCCGGCTGATGTCGCTGATGGACCATACGCCCGGCCAGCGCCAGTTTCGCGACGAGGCGAAGCTGCGCGTCTATTACCGCGGCAAGAAGGGCGGCCTCACCGACCCCGAACTCGACGAGATGTTCGCGCTCCGCCGGCGCTATCAGGAGACACACGCCGAGCCGAACCGGCGCGCGCTCGTGGAAATGGCCCGGCGTCACGGCATCCCGCTCGCCAGCCACGACGACACCGTGCCGGAGCACGTGAGCGAGTCGATCACTGACCAGGTCGCGATCGCCGAATTTCCCACCACCGCCGCAGCGGCGACCGGCCTGCACGCGGCCGGCATCAAGGTGTTGATGGGCGCCCCCAACCTGGTGCGCGGCGGCTCGCACTCGGGCAATGTCGCCACCGCCGACCTCGCCGCGGCCGGCGTGCTCGACATCATGTCGTCGGACTACGTGCCCTCGGCGCTGCTGCTGGGCGCGCTGCGGCTGCCCGAAGCGGTGCCGCGGTTCGACCTGCCGGCGGCCATCCGCACGGTCTCGCGCACGCCGGCCCACGCCGTCGGCCTGACCGACCGCGGCGAAATCGCCGTGGGCAAGCGCGCCGATCTGGTGCGCGTCTATTCCCGCGCCGGCGCTTCCACCGCACGCATGGTGTGGCGCGAAGGCCGCCGCGTCGCATGATCGGGCCGGGGCGGCTCGTGCTCGTCGTCGGGCCGAGTGGCGCCGGCAAGGATACGCTGATCGACTTGGCGCGCGCGGCGCTGCGGGACGATGCGTCGGTCGTGTTTCCCCGCCGCGTCACCACGCGCGCGGCCGCCGACGAGCCGCACGACACCATGGATGCGGACGCGTTCGACAAGGCCGCGCGCGCCGGCGCCTTCGCGCTCACCTGGGACGCGCACGATTTGCGTTACGGCATTCCCGCCGGCATCGACGCGGACATCCGCGCCGGGCGCAGCGTCGTGTGCAACGTCTCGCGCGCGATCATAGCTGAGGCGCGCGAACGTTACGCCGACGTGCGGGTGGTGCTCGTCACCGCGCCGCCGGAGGTGCTCGCCGCGCGGCTTGCCGCCCGCGCGCGCGGCAGCGACGGCGATCTGGCGCGGCGCTTGGCGCGTTCGGAGAATTTCGCCGCGCTCGCGGCGAATTGCGTGATCGCCAATGTCGGCGAACCCGGAGTCGCTGCCGCGGTGCTTATTGAGATGATTGCTGGGGCGGTGGCGTCTCGCCCGACGACGGCAGCGGAGCACTCGTCGGCGTCCGCATCATGATCCACGTGGTCATGTCCCAGGCGTTGCGGATGCCGGCCAACAGGAGCACCACGAGCGCGGCCGCGGTCACCTCCGAACTCCACGATTTGTGAATCAGCAACAATATCCCTGAGGCGAGAATCAGTAGATATCCAAGGAGCGGCGTGGTCGCGTAGAAGAAACGATCCACCGCGTCGACTTGATACCTGCGCCGAATGATCATCTGAATCCACACCCGGCCCGCGTAGACGAGGCCGGCGACACCGCCCGCCGTCAAAAGCAGGCCGAGGCTCAGCCATGTCTGCGACGGGATCATCACGGCGATGCAGGTGAACAGGGCCGCGGCGAAGTTCACCACGGTCGGGCTGAGGAATGCCTGCAAGGCGTGGCGGTTCCGCTCGGTGAACACGCTGGCGCCGATCGAGGCCGAGACGAACATGAGCCCGACGAGCGTCGCCGATGCGGTGCCCACTAGAATGTAGAAGTCGTGCCAAGTGTGAAAGAGTTCGGAGACCGGGTTTTGCATGCGCATTTACTCTCTCGCGCGTCATGCCCGGCCTTGTGCCGGGCATCCACGTCTTTTTTCGTTTCATTAAGAAAGACGTGGGTGGCCGGGACAAGCCCGGCCATGACGGCATGGATGGTCGGGTCTAGGGTGGGCAAAATCGCCTAGAATGGCAATAAGCCTTGACCGATCCTGCCCGCGATTGCCCCGTGCCAACACAGCAAGGAATGACCCAGATGATGTTTCGCCTGTCGGAAGAACAGCGCGCCTTCGTGGGCAACGTGCGCAAGCTGGCGCAGAGCGAATTCCGGACGCGCGCGCCGAAATACATGGACGGCAGCTTCCCATGGGAGAACATCAAGAAACTCGCAGACCTCGGCATCCTCGGCATGGCGGTGCCGGCGGAATACGGCGGCTCCGGCATGGGCGTGCTCGACACCGCGCTCGTGCTCGAGGAGATCGCCAAGGTCTGTTACGTCACCGCCATGGCGGTGCTGGGCGAGGTCGGCACGCAGACGCGGGTGATCGCGACCTATGCGCCGGAGAGCATCAAGCGGCGGCTGCTGCCCGGCGTATGCACCGGTGAAGCCATCCTCGCCATCTGCATGACCGAGCCGCACGCCGGCACCGACGTTGCCAACTACCGCACCAACGCGACCGTCGCGGGCGACCGCATCCGCCTCAACGGGGTCAAGACGCTGATCAGCCGGGTCGACGAGGCGCAGGCGTTCGTGGTGTTCAGCCGCATCGACGGACGGCCCGGCCGCGAGGGCATCGGCTGCGTGCTGGTGGAAAAGGGCGCGCCCGGCTTCACCTGCACCTCGCGGTTCCACACCATGGGGGGCGAGAACCTCGCGGAAATCCGTTTCGAGGACTGCGAACTGCCGCTGGAAAATCTGATCGTGCGCGAGGACGGCTTCCGCCGGCTGCTCTCCGCCTTCAACACCCAGCGCTGCCTCAACCCGAGCATCTCGCTCGGGCTCGCCGAGGGTGCCTTCGAGGAATCGGTCAAATATTTGCGCGAGCGCACCGCCTTCGGCCGCCGCATCGGCGACTTCCAGGGACTGCGCTGGAAGCTTGCCGACATGTACCGCGACATCGAGGCGGCGCGCAGCCTGCTCTACCGCGCCTGCCTCACCGCCGACCCGTTCCCCGACCCGCACGAGGCGGCGGTCGCGAAGATTTATTGCAACGAGATGGCGCTGCGCGTGACCAGCGAAGCGATCCAGATTCACGGCGGCTACGGCTTCACCGACGAGTTTCCGGTGTCGCGCCTCTACCGCGGCGCCCGCTACGGCACGCTCGGCGGCGGCACCACCGAGACGCTGAAGGATCTGCTTGGCAAGAAGCTGATGACGGATTTCCCGGCGGATGGATTCCTGGGCCTGGGGACGTTTTGATAATTGCTTGTAGCCCGCATGAGCGAAGACCGTATGTCCCTTTGACGTGTGAGGCGACTCGCCCTCGATGCGCTTGCGAGGGTTGCCCGGATAGGCCGGTCAGAGCCTCACACAAGGAGGGCGAGTCGTGAGGGATCATAGCGAAGCCTACGTAGCGATCGATACGTCGAAGTCGCGCAATTCAGTGGCGATTGCGGAGGGCGGACGGCAAGGCGAGGTGCGGTTTATAGGCGAGGTCGACAACACGCCGGCGGCGACGTCCAAGTTGGTGAAGAAGCTGGCGGCGAAGTACGACCGGGTAGTGTTTTGTTACGAGGCGGGGCCGACGGGATACGAGCTTTACCGTCAGATCACCGGGCTGGGGCACGATTGCACGGTGGTGGCGCCTTCGCTCATTCCCAAGAAGCCTGGCGATCGGGTGAAGACCAATCGGCGCGATGCGCTGGCATTGGCGCGGCAGTTTCGTGCCGGCGAACTTACGGCGGTGTGGGTTCCCGACCCGCGACACGAGGCGATGCGTGATCTTACGCGCGCGCGCATGGCGGCGGTGGAGGATGTGCGGCGCAAGCGCCAGCAGATATCCGCGTTCCTGCTGCGGCTCGGCCGATCCTATGCAGGCGTCAAGACGTGGACCAAGGCGCACCTGAAGTGGCTGGCGAGCCAAAAGCTCGAGCACGCGGAGCAGCGGATTGCGTTCGAGGAGATGCTGTTGGCGGTGCACCAGGCGCAAGACCGCGTCGCCCGGCTGGAGATGGCGATCCGCGCGGCAGTGCCGGACTGGTCGCTGGCCGAAGTTGTCGTGGCGCTGATGGCGATGCGCGGCATCGACATGGTCTCGGCGACCGCGTTCCTGGCGGAGATTGGCGACCTCTCGCGCTTTGGCACGCCGCGCGAACTGATGGCTTATCTCGGATTGGTGCCCTCGGAGCATTCGACCGGCGAGACGGTCAGGCGCGGGCCGATCACCAAGGCCGGCAACCGGCGGGCGCGCCGCACCCTGGTGGAATGCGCGTGGAGTTACCGGCACCCGCCGCGGGTCGGACGCAAGAAGCAGGACAAGGTGGCGGCGGCGCCGCGGCCGGTGCGCGAGATCGCCTGGAAGGCACAGACCCGTCTCTACGCGCGTTACCGGGCGCTGCTGCGCAGGGGCAAGCTCAAGACCGTCATTGTCACCGCGATCGCCCGCGAACTCGCCGGCTTCATCTGGGCAATCGGTCGCGAGGTCGTCCCGGCTCCAGTCCTGGCCCGATAGAAGGGGCCTTCAGGATGGAGCATGAGGCACGTTCGTCACTTCACAAGGAGCCGTGATCCGGGCGGCAAGACCCGATGGCAAACATCGTGCAACGGCGGGGGCGCAGCCACGGCAGGGGGAACTCCAGCTGTCGCTTTGTGGCCGGTCAGATGATCGACGCCCGCGCGAAGACCAGGGACAGCCCCGAGACGAAGATTCGGATCTGCGGTTAAAATCCGCGAATAAGAGATGGATCACCGACGTCTAAAGGGCTTCGCCCCCACCCTTGCACGATCATCGCATCGAGACCCGCGCAAATCCTCGCGGGAAAGAAAAGTCGTACCCTCACAGCTTGACGACGGACATAAGAGCGAAATGCGGAGAGCAGACCCCGGATTTCCGCCCGCTTCGCGGGCGTCATCCGGGCTACAAACTACCACAACTGTTTGCTCGCCAACCGTGCCCCGTCGCGCAACGCCTCGAATTTCGCCCAGATCACTCTCGGGTGCACCTCGGTCGAATAGGTCGCCTGGGAGGAGAAGCCGCAATCGGCGCCGGCGATCACGTTCTCGCGGCCGACGAGCTTGGCGTAGCGCATGATCCGCTCGGCGATCAGTTCCGGGTGCTCGACGATGTTGCTCGCGTGGGTGATCACGCCCGGGATGAGCACCTTGCCGTCGGCGAGCTTGATCTTCTCCCACAAATGATACTCGTGCTCGTGGCGCGGGTTGGCGGCCTCGAAGCTGTAGCTGCCGGCGTTGATTCTGAGGATGTGGCCGACCGTGTCGGCGAGCGCCGCCTCGTGCACACGCGGGCCGTGGTTGATGCCGTAGCAGGTGTGGTAACGCACGCGTTCGGGCGGGATGCCGGCGAGCCCGGCGTTGAGCGCCTCGACGTAGAGGCCGGCGCGGGCGCGGCGCCCTGCCCCGTCGAGGCTGCGGTCGGCGAACACGTCGGACAGGAACGGGTCGTCGATCTGCAACAGGAAACCAGCATCGACGATCGCCTTATATTCCGTGTGCAGCGCCGCGCTGACGGCGTGAAAATACTCCTCCTCGCTCTTGTAATATTCGTTGGCGCCGACCCCGCTCGGCGCCACCGCCGGCATGAAGGCGCCGCGGCAATCGAGGCCGGTGAGCGCCGCCTTGAGGTTCTCGATGTCGCGCTGCAGCGGCCCCTCGCCGCGATATTTGACCGGCCCGACGCACGCCAGCGACTTCAGCGGCGCGATCGTGCCGCCGAGCATCGCCTGTTTGAAATACTGCTCGTAATACTCCGGGAAGGCCTCGCGCTCGGCGGCGAAGAAGTTCGCGCGCGTGTGCGGCCGCGCCGCAAACCCGTCGAGCCGCTCGCGCACGTAGGTATAGAACCCGGGCTTCGACTGCTCGCCGTCCGTGACCACGTCGATGCCGGTCTCGACCTGTTTGCGCACGCAGTCGGCAACCGCCTGACGCACCCGCGCGTCGTAGGCGGTCTCGTCGTAGGCCTCGCCCGCGAGCTTGGCCTTCATCAGGTCGAGCAAATCCTTCGGCCGCGGCAGGCTGCCGACGTGGGTGGTCAGGATGCGGTCGGTGTTCTGCTGGCTGGGCATGGGGCACCGTAGGATGGGTTGACGCCCGCGAAGGCGGGCGGAAACCCATCATAAGGCCAGTTGATGGGTTTCGCCGCTACGCGGCTCAACCCATCCTACGACTTTGCCACCCGCACGAGAGTAGTTGCCAAATTCCAGCTGGCGCGCAGGGTCCCGCGGAGCGACCCCGCCACCTTCGACTCACCGCCGGCGCGGCGGCGATGGGCGACGGACAGCTCGAGGATGCGCAACTTGGCGCGGGCGGCGCGCATCTGCATTTCGAGGTTCCAGCCGTAGGTCATCTCGCGCATGCCGAGCTTTTCGAGCGCCTCGCGCCGGATCGCACGCAGCGGGCCCATGTCGGTGTAGCGCACGCCGTAGAGCGCCCGCATGGCGAGCCCGGCCAAGCGCCCGGCCAGAAGCTGATGCGCGCCCATGCTGCCGGGCTCGCGCTGGCCGCGGGTGCGCGAGCCGATGACGAAGTCTCGATCGCCGAACAGGATCGGGGCAACGACGCGCACGAGATCGCGCGGGTCGTCGCTGCCGTCGCCGTCGATGAAGGCGATGACCTCGCAGTCCGCGGCCGCGCGAGCGCCGACGAGGCAGGCGGCGCCGTAGCCCGCGCCCGGCTCGACGATGACGCGAGCGCCCGCGGCGCACGCCCGCGCGACGGTGTCGTCGCGGCTGCCGCCGTCGACGACGATAATTTCATCGAAGAAATCGCGCGAAACCGCGCCCACCACGCCGGCGATGGTCTCGCCCTCGTTGATGACCGGGATGACCAACGCGACACGGTGGTTTTTTTGATTTGGTCGCATTTTCTACGGCGAACCGCTTCACACTTCGCCGGAAAATGCTCCGGGGCCGACCACTCACAGGCTCCAGCGCAGGCCGCAGTTGGCGCAGGCGGGCGGCGGCGCGTCGCTGAGCAGGCCGGCGCGGAACGCCCGGTATTGCTCGCCGTTCCAGATCTCGCGCAGGCTCTGCTGGGTGGCGTTGCCGAGCGTGAAGGCGTCGTAGCCGCGCATCGAGAACGGCGCGATGCAGCACGGCAGCGCGCGCCCGTGCGCGGTGAAATACATCAGGGTCCACGGCCGCGTGCACAGCGACCACGGCCGCTTGTCGTCGGCGCGCTTGAGGCTCGTGCCCGGCTCGGTGGCGCCCGAAGCATCAAACAAAACGCCGTGCCGCTTGGCGCGCGTCTCGGCTTCGCGGATCAGCTGCTCCTCCTGCGGATCGGCCCGTTCGAACAGCGACTGGTCGGCGCGCGAGAGGCCCTGGCCGTCGGGAAAAAACACCATGCGCTGCAGATGCACCTCGGGCACGTCGATTGAGGCGGCAAGGTCGACGAAGGCGGGCAGCTGGCCGATCGTCTCCTTCAAGCCGGTGAGCCACAGCGACACGCGCGGCTTCTCGGCAGCGAGGCTCTTCTGCAGCACGCGGAACTCGCGCACGTTCTTGACGATGCGGTCGAACGCGTCCTTGCCGCGCACCGCCTTGAAGGCGATCGGCTCGGCGGCGTCGAGCGAGACGCGCAGCTCGTCGAGGCCGCTGGCGATGAGATCGCGCCCGCGCCGCTCGTTGAGCAAGGTGCCGTTGGTGTTGAACAGCACGTAGGTGCCGCGCTCTTTCAGGTATCGGATCATGCGCGGCAGGTTCGGCACCATCAGCGGCTCACCCACCCCGTGCAGCACCACGCGGGAGATGTTCGGATACTGGTCGACGATCGAACGGAACAGATCCCAGCTCATGTTGGCGGCCGGCTCCAGTTCCTCGAAGGTGCGCGGGCAGGTGGTACACGGCAGATTGCAACGGTTGGTGGTCTCGAGATAAAGGCAGACCGGATCGCGCGCGGCAACCTCGCCGCGCTCGCGCGCCACGCTCTCGAAGTAACGGCGCGGATCGACCGGGCGGTCCTCTATGGCAACGTCGCTCATGCGGGCCTCCTGATCGGCAGCGGCCGGAAGCGGACGGCGAAACCGGCGAGCGCGAGCAGCGCGGCGCCGCCGTAGAGCCACAGCCCGGCGGTGAGGAAATCGTCGAAATCCTGGATCGGCGGCAGATAGAGGATGAAGGCCGCGAGCGTCACATAGATGAGCGGCGGGTAAGGCGCGCGGGCGAGCAGCGGCAGCAGGAAGGCGAAGTACCAGGGATAATGCGGCGATATCAACAGGACCGCCGCGGCCGCAAACGGCAGAAAGATTGCCGGATCGGCCTCGCGCGGCTTGGTACGGAATGCGATCGCCAGCGCCGCCGCCGCGAGCACGATGCCGGCAAAAATCGCGAAGGCAAGCCCGCCCGGCGCCGGCAAGCCGAGGCGTTGCAGCAGCGCAACGAGGAAAAAGCCCTTGCCGTCGATATAGCCCTGCTCGTCGCCGTAGCCGCCGAGATAGCCGAGCACGCCCGCGCCGACGCTCAGATACGGCAAATAACAAACAATCGCGGTGACGACGAAGGCAACCGGCAGCCGCCAATCCCAGCGGCGCCACAACGGCGGCGCGACCAGGAGAACGAACGGCTTGACCAGCGTGCCGGCCGCAAGCGCGATGCCGGCGAGCACGCGCCGGTCGCGCAGGGCGGCGAGCATGGCAAGCGTCATCAGCGCGATCGCGGCGGCATCGACGTGGCCGGTGCCGGCAAATTCCCAGATCGTCAGCGGATGCCAGGCGTAGATCAGCACGCGCGGGGCCGGGCGGCCGTCGTGATCGAGCAGCGCCATGAGTGCCAGCACCGTGACCGCTTCGAAGCCGATCATGGCGAGCCGCATCATGGTTACGCTCTCGCTCACGCGCGTGGCGAGGAAGAAAATCATCTCGGCGACCGGCGGATAGATCGTGACCGCATAATCGACGCGATTGATATTCGGATAGATCGTCTGATCACGCAGGCCCGTGAGCTGTGGATCGGCCGGCACGTAGCGATAGGGATTGGTGCCGGCGGCCTGCACCCGGCCGTCCCACACGTACCGCGCCACGTCGGTCGAGAGCAGCGCGGGCGCGGGCAGCGCGACGGCGCGGGCGACGACGGCCGCGATGAAGACGACGGCGAGCGCGGCGCGGCCGAAGCCGTGGCGCAGCACGAGCCAGACCGCAAAGGCGTAGACGACGCCTTGCGCCAGCGCCACGCCGACAAAACCTTCGAAGCTCGCCTGAAACAGGAAATAGAGCCCCAGGGGAGCGAGCGCGACGAGCACGAGACCCGCGGCCGCGAGCGCAAAGAGCGCCGCACGTTGGGGTTTCGTCTGCGCCGCCGTGGTCTGCACAGATTGCCTCCGCCTTGTGTCCGAAGCCGAACGCCGGCGCTGCCCCAGGGTTCCTACACGCCGTTGTGTCTAGAGCAAATTCGTCGCGGTCGCTATAAAGGGCCGGTAGCGATTGCGTGAAGGCGAACAAAAAGGTCGTGCGAGGAGAGGAAGATAGCCATGATCGACCTGCATTACTGGACGACCCCGAACGGCCACAAGATCACGATGTTTCTGGAGGAAACCGGGCTGCCCTACAAGATTTTTCCGGTGCGCATCGGCGCGGGCGAGCAGTTCAAGCCGGGCTTCCTGAAAATATCGCCCAACAACCGCATCCCGGCGATCGTCGATCATGACCCGCCCGGCGGCGGCGCGCCGATTTCGATTTTCGAGTCCGGTGCCATCCTGCTCTACCTCGCCGAGAAGACCGGCAAGTTCCTGGCGAAGGACATCCGCGCCCGGACCGAGACGCTCGAATGGCTGTTCTGGCAGATGGCCGGCCTGGGCCCCATGCTCGGCCAGAACCATCACTTCAAGACCTATGCGCCGGAAAAAATTCCCTACGCCATCGATCGCTATGTCAACGAGACCAACCGCCTCTACGGCGTGCTCAACAAGCGGCTCGCCGGCCGCGAGTTCATCGCCGGCGATTATTCGATCGCCGACATGGCCTCCTATCCGTGGATCGTGCCGCACGAGCGGCAGGGCCAGAAGCTCGAAGACTTTCCGAATCTGAAACGCTGGTTTGATGCGATCCGCGCGCGCCCCGCGACCGTGCGCGCCTACGAGAAGGCGAAGGCGGTCAACACCGAGGCGACCATGAGCGACGAGGCAAGAAAAATCCTGTTCGGCCAGACCGCCGCGTCGATCGCGGCCGCCGCGCGGTGAGACGCCACCATGGCCATGCGCCTCTACGATCTCGCGGGTGCGGACCCGAAACTTCGGTTCAGCCCCTATTGCTGGCGGGCGAAGTTCGCGCTCGCCCACAAGGGCCTCGCGGTCGAGACCATCCCGTGGCGGTTCACCGAAAAGGATGTCATCGCCTTCTCGGGCTCCGAGCGCGTGCCGGTGCTGCTCGACGGCGATAAGACGATCCCCGATTCCTGGGCGATCGCCTGCTACCTCGAGGACGCCTATCCGGACCGGCCGTCGCTGTTCGGGGGCGCCGCGGGGCGCGCACCGACGCGCTTCCTCAACAGCTGGGCCGACACGGTGCTCAATCCGGGCATGATCCGGTTCGTTCTCATGGATATTTTCCGCGTGATCGACCCGAAAGATCGCGATTATTTCCGCACTAGCCGCGAGCAGCGCTTCGGCACGACTCTCGAAGCATTTGTTGCCGAGCCCGAGAAGCATCTGCCCGCGTTCCGCCAGAGCCTTACCCCGCTGCGCACGACCTTGGCCGCACAGCCTTTTCTCGCGGGCGAGCGGCCGGCCTATGCGGACTACATCGTGCTCGGAAGCTTCCAGTGGCCGCGCTGCATCAGCGCGTTCGCGCTCATCGAACCCGACGATCCGATCTTCGCCTGGCGCGAGCGCATGCTCGACGCATTCGACGGGATGGGGCGGCGGGCCATGGCGGCGTGAGTTGCCGTAGCCCGCATGGAGCGCAGCGGAATGCAGGATCCCGGATTTCCGTCCGCTTCGCGGCCGTCCATCCGGGCTACGCCGCATTCTCACGCCGCCGTGAGAAACAAATGAACCCGGTTCACGCAAACGTCGCTGGAATGTGAGTTGTCGCGGCGGTCGGCGCGAGCGAAGGTCGTCGCGTCAGGGTCAGGGGGCCACCTTGAAACAAACAACCGCCCGCCTTCGCCGCCTCGTCCGCCGTTTCGCGCTGCCGGCAGTCGTGGCTTTCGCAACGTTTGCCGCCCTGCCCGCCCAGGCGCGCGATCTCGTCGTGTACGGCGAACCCACGCTCAAGCCCGTGCTCACCTCGCTCGGTGCCCTGTGGCACGCCAAGGGCAACAGCCGCGTGCACGTGTTCGTGGCGCCGACCGATCTGTCGTTCGAGCAGGTCGCCCGCGAAGCCCGTTGCGACGTGATCTTCGCACTCGACGGACTGGCGACCGACGCCGCGGAAGAGCGCGAGTTGTTCGACGCCGACAGCAAGATCAGCGCTTTCGCCAATTCCCTCGTGCTGGTGGCGCGCGCCGGATCGGCAGTGGCGCCAGGCGATCCCCGAACGATCCTCGCCGGCAAGCGGCTCGCGATCGCCAATCCGGACCGCGACCTCGCCGGCCTCTACGGCGTGCAGGCGCTGCGCGCGACGGGTGTTGAGGTGGACCCGGCCGGCAAGGAGGTCAGGGTGGCCGAGAGCGCGGCAGGCGTGCTCCAGTTTCTCGCCGACGGCCACGCCGACGTGGGCATCGTCTATGCCAGCGACGCTGCCGCCAATCCGGATTTCAAGGTCCTGGCGCGCTTCGATGGCGCCTCTCACCCGCCGATCGTCTATGTCGCGGCGCAGGCCGCCCACGCCGATGACACCGCGGACAGCGAAGGGTTCCTCGATTTTCTGACCACACCAGAAGCGCGGACGGCGATCACCGCCGCCGGCCTCATGCCGGTCGCGAGCAAAGCCGCGCAAGCGCAGCCGAGGATCTCCCGATGACTCCTGATGAGCACGGCTACGTGAAGGTTCACCCGGGCGTCGTACGCGCGACTCACTGGATCAACGTGATCGCCATGGCGATCATGATCGGCAGCGGCTGGCGAATCTGGAACTCCTCGACGATCTTCGACTTCACGTTTCCGGTCGCGATCACGATCGGCGGCGACCCGGCGGCTTCGCAGGACGTGCACAACGAACTCGGCCTCGCCGGCGCGCTGCAATGGCACTTCGCCGGTATGTGGCTGCTGGTCGTCAACGGCCTCGTTTATTTCATCTACGGAATTTGGTCGGGTCACTTCCGCCATGCGTTCCTTCCGGTGGGCCCGTCGGCATTCATCCGCGATGCGCTCGCCGCGCTCACCTTCCGCCTGCCGCACCGGCTCGGCGTCTATAACGCGGTGCAGAAGACGCTCTATCTCGGCGTGCTGCTGGCCGGCGTCGTCATGGTGCTTACCGGGCTTGCCATCTGGAAACCGGCGCAGTTCCAGGAATTGACTTTCCTGTTCGGCGGCTTCGACACCGCGCGGCTCATTCATTTCCTCGGCATGTCGGCGATCGTGCTGTTTCTTCTCGTCCACATCGCCCTCGTGATCATCGTGCCGAAGACGCTGCCCGCCATGATCACCGGCCGGGCGCAGGCGCATGGCGCTAAAGCGTGATGACTTTTCTTCGAATCGTCATCCCGCTTTAGGTTATTACTGGAGCATGATGTTTTCCGAAAACCGGTACCCACTTTTCGGCATCATGCTCTAAGACGCTGCAGGAGAATGCCGCATGAGCGGGCTCAAAGATTCCAAGGACGTGCTGCGGCAGGGGGCGGTGCGCACGATCGAGCGCCGCGCGTTCCTCAAACAGAGCCTCAGCCTCGGCGCGCTCACCTTGCTCACCGGCTGCGACGTCACCGACCAGGACTCGGTGCAAACGGCGCTCAACGCGGTGTCGCGCTGGAACGATCGGGTACAGGCCGCGCTGTTCACCCACCGCCTGGCGCCGACCTATCCGGAAAGCGCCGCGGTCAAGGACTTCCGTTACAACGCCTACTACGGCGAGGACGCGGTGCCGAAGATCGACGGAGCAAGTTTCAAGCTCGGCCTCTCGGGCCTGATCGACAACCGCAGGCCGTGGACGCTGCCCGAGCTTTACGCCCTGCCGCAGACGTCACAGGTGACGCGCCACGTCTGCGTCGAGGGCTGGAGCATGATCGGCAAGTGGACCGGCGTGCCGTTCCGCACTTTCCTCGAACGCATCGGCGCGGACCTCTCCGCCAAATACGTCGGCTTCGAATGCGCCGACGGATATTATTCGAGCATCGACATGGCGTCGGCGCTGCACCCGCAGACTTTGCTCACGTTCAAGATTTCCAACGAGATTCTTGCGCCCAAATACGGCTATCCGCTCAAGCTGCGCATCCCGACCAAGCTCGGGTTCAAGAACCCGAAATGGATCACCGCCATGTACGTGACCAACCGGTTTCCCGGCGGGTTCTGGGAAGACCGCGGCTACAACTGGTTCGGCGGGATCTAGGCAGTGAACGACCGCGCCCAACGTTGCGCCATCGCCATCATGGCGAAGGCACCCGGCGCGGCGCGCGTCAAGACGCGGCTGTCGCCGCTGCTCGGTGCCGACGAGGAGCGCGCGCTCAGGCATACGTAAACCGTATCGATTCAATACGAATTATTCAATTTACGCAGCCCTGGGCCGCTCCTAAATAGCGTCCACAAGGCCGCGCGGCGCGCGGCCCAGGCAAGACGGGAGTCCCTGCCATGTCCCTCAAACAGCAGCTCGCCGAATACCTGGCCGGCTGGCGCGAGCGCGTTCCCCTCGAGCGTCAGGCGATCATCGAGCGTCACATCGAGCAATTGCGTGGTGACATTGCGCGGACGATGTTGAAAGTCGGCAATCGCGCACCGGCGTTCGCGCTTCCCGATGCAACAGGCAGCGTGGTCGACCTCGGCACGCTGCTCAAGCAAGGCCCGGTCATCGTCAACTTCTATCGTGGCGGCTGGTGCCCTTACTGCAACCTCGAGCTCAAGGCATTTCAGGACGCCCTGCCGGAGACCAAGGCGGCGGGCGCCTCGCTGGTGGCGATCAGCCCGGAAAAGCCCGACGATACGCTGTCGACCGCCGAGAAGAATGCGCTCGCCTTCCCCGTATTGAGCGACGTGGGACAGAAGGTCGGACGCGCGTTCGGCATCGTTTATGATTTCACCGACGAGCTGCGCGGCGCCTATCAGGGACTGGGCCGCGATATTCCCGCGCTTAACGGGACGCCGGGCGAATGGGCGCTCCCCGTTCCGGCGACCTACGTCGTCGACCGCGACGGCACCATCATCTACGCCTACGCGAATGCCGACTATCGCGACCGCGGCGAGCCACGTGATGTCCTTGCCGTCCTTGCCAAGAAGGCGAACGCGGCGTGAATGCGCGCCGAGGAACACCGTCACGCGGTCCCACCTTCGGGAGAAATTCAGTGATCGAGCTTTACTATTGGCCCACGCCCAACGGCCACAAGGTGACCATGCTGCTCGAGGAAGTCGGCGTTCCCTACGATATCAAGCCCGTCGACATCAGCGCCGGCGATCAATTCAAGCCCGACTTTCTCAAGATCTCTCCAAACAACCGGATGCCGGCCATTGTCGATCTTATGCCTGCCGACGGCGGAGCGCCGATCGCAGTTTTCGAATCCGGCGCCATTCTCCTGTATCTTGGCGAAAAGACCGGGCGTTTTCTTCCTACCGACCTGCGTCGACGCACGACCGTGCTCGAATGGCTGTTCTGGCAGGTTGGCGGACTCGGCCCGATGGCGGGCCAGAATCATCACTTCGCGCAATATGCGCCCGAGAAAATCCCATATGCCGTTGATCGTTATGTCAAGGAGACGAACCGGCTCTACGGCGTGCTCGACCACCGGTTGGAAGGCCGAGCGTTTATCGCGGGCGCCGACTACAGCATTGCCGATATGGCGGCCTACCCGTGGATCGTGCCGCACAAGCGGCAAGGACAAAATCTCGACGACTTTCCTAACGTCAAACACTGGTTCGAGACCATCCGTGCTCGACCGGCAACGATCCATGCCTACGAAAAGGGCAAACCCTGGATGAACCGGCCGGCTGTGACCGAAGAGGGCAAGAAAATCTTGTTCGGCCAGACGGCGGCGAGCGTGGGGCGCTGACGGCAAGCCGCGAGATCAACCGCGAACTGCCTTCCACGCTCCAGCTTTGATCAAGGCATTGGACTGCTCGCGGATCATCCCGGCGAGCGCGCGAACGGCCGGCCAGTTCGAGCGGTCACGGTTGAGGCCCAGCGTCCAGGTGACGGAAAATCCGCGGATCGGAGCTACCTTGATGCTGGCCTCGCGGCCGACGATCGAGCTCGGAGGCAGGACGGTATAGCCGGCGCCGCGTTCGATCAGCTCGAGCATGAGCGGCATCGTCTCCAATTCGACGGTGACGTGAAAGATCAAGCCGCGCCGGCGCAGCGCGGATTCGATCAGCAGCCTCAAATAATTGGGTGATCGATAGAACAACAGCGGAAGCCCCGACAGCGCCTCGATACCGAGGGGCTTGGTCGGATCGAGACGAGACGCAGTCGAGGCGGCAAGCATGAGTGGCTCGATACCGAGCGGCGACAACGCGACATTTCTCAACGGACGCCGGTCAGAGATCAGCACCGCCAGATCAACCTCTTGCGTCAGCATCAGCTGTTCGAGACCTTGCGAGATAGCCTCGTAGACGTGCAGCAGGACTTTCGGATAACGGCTGGCGAAGCGCTCGACGACCGGCCCGCTGAGCACGGTCAGCAGCGACGGCGGGAGGCCGAGCGACACGGTCCCGGTCGGCTCCTGCGCCTGTGCTGTGATCTCCGCCTTCGCTTGGTCAAGCATGCGCAACGCCTGCATCGCATGATCGCGAAATAGGACACCGGCTTGTGTCAGGCTGACCCCGTGCCGATGGCGCATGAACAGCCGGCTTCCGACTTCCTGTTCCAGGGCGGCGATCTGCCGACTGACGGTTGGTTGGGTCTGGTTGAGCACCTCGGCGGCACGGCCGAAGCTGCCCAGTTCGGCAATTCGGATGAAGGTCTGCAGTAATCGGAGGTCCATCGAGGGATCATACACTTTTCGTATCTCAGGGATACAAAACATTCAATTTACGCAGCGCCGCGATCGCCTTAGCCTTCCGGGTCGGGCAGCCTCCAGGCGCGACGATCAAGCGGGCAATCCGCGGCGTGAGGCTCGCAGGCGGTGGGCATTGCTCACGTTCTCCACACGGTCGTGCGACGCGGAAAGGCGATCGCTGTCGTTACACTTGGCCCACGCGTAGACACGAATAATCACCCCCCGCACCAAGAAAACGAACGCCGCGTGACCGAGTTGAAACAGTCCATCGCGCCGCCGATCCTGGCGCACAAGCATTACCGGAAGGCGTCCGCCTTCACGCCCGAGGGCCTGCTGCGGGAGGCGCGGCGCCAGAAAGGCGTCGCGCCGGCAAGCGTGCCTGCCGTGTGCGTGCTCGATCCGGACGGCGACATGGTCCGGCAGCTCACGCGCGCCGCGCGAGCGCGGCGCGACCCCAGCTGGGCCTGCTATCATACCGACCTCTACCGCTATCCTGATGGCATGCTCGAGTTCGCCCTGATCGGCTGCGCCGTGGGCGCTCCCTTCGCGGTCCTCATCGCCGAGCAGTTGTTTGCGTCGGGATGCCAGCTGCTCATCAGCATGACCTCGGCCGGACAGCTCGCGCCGCTGCGGCCCCCGCCGTATTTCGTGCTGATCGACAAGGCGCTGCGCGACGAGGGCACGAGCTACCACTACCTGCCGCCGGGCGAATTCAGCCATGCTGACGACACGCTCATCGCGCGCATGGACGGCGCGTTCGGCGAGCTGCGCGTTCCGGTCGAGCGCGGCGCCACCTGGACCACCGACGCGCCCTTTCGCGAGACCACCGAAACGATCGCCTCCATGGGGCGCAAAGGTCTTCTCGCGGTCGAGATGGAGGCGGCCGCCCTTTACGCCTTCGCCGCCGCGCGGCAGAGGCCCGTGCTGTGCTTCGCCCATGTCACCAATCAGATGGCGCAGAGCGAGGGCGATTTCGAAAAAGGCGAGGTCGACGGGACCGTCGATGCGCTCGCCGTGATCAGCGCGGCAGCCAAGGCGTGGCTTGCGCGCGAAGGCTAGCTCGCGGCGGCGTTTCGGCTGAGGAACCCGCGCCGCGATCTTTTCCACCAACCTTGGATCGACAGGCGCGCGGCGCTGTGCTTGATCCGGGCGAAGGCGTGGGCAAGGCGGGAGCGCGCGCAAGTCGGCAATGGGGGCGAGCACATCGATGTACGTGACCAACCGGTTTCTCGGCGGGTTCTGGGAAGACCCCGGCTACAACTGGTTCGGTGGAATCTAGGCAGTGAACGATCGCTCCCAACGCTGCGCCATCGCCATCATGGCGAAGGCACCCGGCGCGGCCCGCGTCAAGACGCGGCTGTCGCCGCTGCTCCAACCCGAAGAGGCGCGCGCGCTTTCCGCCTGCTTCCTGCGCGACATGACGCAGATGCTCGTGTCCGCCGGACGCGCGACGCCGATCGACGGCTATATCGCGTTCACGCCCGCCGGCAGCGAGGCGAGCTTCGCCCCGATCGTCGCGCCCGGCACCGGGACCGTGCTCGCCGACGGGGCGATCGACGCGCCCGCCGGCGTCGTCGGCTTCGGCCGCTGTCTGTTGCAGGCGGCGCAGGCGCTGTTCGCGCACGGCTACGGCGCCGTCGGCCTGCTCAATTCCGACAGCCCCACGTTGCCGGCAGAACTGATCGTCGCGGCGGCACGGCTGCTGGCGGCGCCGGGCGATCGCGCCGTGCTCGGGCCCGCGACCGATGGCGGCTATTATCTCCTCGCCCTCAAGGCGCCGCATGCGGAGCTGTTCGCCGATATCGACTGGAGCACCGCGCGCGTCGCCGCGCAGACGCGCGCTGCCGCGCAGCGGCTTGGGCTCGAGATGGCCGAGATCGCACCCTGGTACGACGTCGACGATCCGGCTTCGCTCGCGCGGCTGGTGAGTGATTGCCAGGCAGACGGCGGCGTTGCGCCATCCACCTCCGCCTGGCTGGAGCGCAACGGGGTTGCTGAACGGCTTTCGGACAGCGTGGCCGCCGCGACGGAACATTCTACCGCCGCCCGCCGTTGAGCTTTCGGCCCGCCGCCGGAGTTGATCCCTTGGCCGAAGCCTCCGTCGCCTCCGCCCGCATTCCCCGGCTGCGCTGGGGCATCGGCGTTCTGCTGGGCATCGGGATCCTGATCAATTATTTCGACCGCGTCAGCCTCTCGGTGGCGGCGCCGCAGCTCGAGCGCGAGTTTTCCCTGACCGCGGCCCACCTCGGCTGGCTGCTGAGCGGCTTCTTCTGGTCCTACGCGCTGCTGCAGATTCCGGTCGGCATGATCCTCGACCGCTACGGCGTGACCGCGATCAACCGGGCGAGCACGTTCCTGTGGTCGGTAACTTGCGCGGCGACCGCCTTCGCCGGCGGCTTCGGCACGGTTTTCATCGCCCGCCTCGGGCTCGGCATCGCCGAAGCGCCGGGCTTCCCCGCCTCGTCGAAAGCAACCGGCTACTGGTTCCCGCGCCAGGAACGCGCGCTGGCGACCGCGATCTTCGACGCCGCCGCCAAGTTTTCCAACGTCATCGGCGTGCCGCTGGTGGCCCTCGTGGTGGTGAACTTCGGCTGGCGCTGGGGCTTCGGCGTCACCGCGATCCTGAGCTTCCTCTATTTCCTCGCCTTCACCATTTTCTACCGCGACCCGAGCCGGCACCCGAAGCTCGCCGCCGAGGAACGCGAATACATCCGCGCTGGCGGCGCCACGCCGGAAGGCCCGTCCGCCAGCGGCGAGTTCGCCATGCTCGGTTATTTGCTGCGCAACGTCAAAGTGTGGGGCCTCACCATCGGCTTCTCCGCCTACGGCTATTCGTTTTATCTGTTTCTCACCTGGCTGCCCGATTATCTCGTCAAAACGATGCACATGGACATTCTCAAATCGGCGGAGTTCACCGCCATTCCCTGGGGCTTCGCGACCATCGCCGACCTCGCGGTGGGTGGGTGGCTGATCGATCATCTGGTGCGACGCGGTTACGACGACACTTTGGTGCGCAAGACCGTGCTGGTCGGCGGCATGGTGCTCGGGCTTGCCGTGATCGGCGCGCCGTTCACCACCGACCCGCGCTGGGCCGTGGTGTGGATCTCGATCGCGCTGTCCGGGCTTGCCGCCGCCGCGCCGGTCGGCTGGTCGATCCCCTCGCTGATCGCGCCGCGCGGCGGCACCGCCACCATCGGCGGCATCATGAACTTCTTCAACAATTTGATGGGCGTGGCGGCGCCGATCACCACCGGCTACATCGTCGCGGCGACGCAATCGTTCTCGGCCGCCTTCATCGCCGCCGCCATCGTGCTCGTCATCGGCATCGCCGGCTATATCTTCATGCTCGGCCGCCTCGACCCGATCCCGGAACCGCAAACACCGCCATCATCCTGAGGAACTCGCGCGACAAAGTCGCGCGAGTTGTCTCGAAGGATGGCAGCAAACTCCGTGCTTGTTTCCAACCTTCGAGACGGTCGCGCGCAAGCGCGCGACCTCCTCAGGATGACGTTTGTGTTTGTTGATCCGTTATGCGAGCCGAAACGTCACCGCTCCGCGCGCCCGACCACGTCCATCAGTTCGGCGATCTTGCGCCGCTGATCGGCCTTGTCGCCCGAGGCGATCGCGCCCTCGACGCAATGGGCGACGTGGTCGCGCAGGATTTCCTCCTCGGCGCGGCGCAGCGCCGCGCGCACCGCCGCGATCTGCGTGACGATGTCGATGCAGTAGCGGTCGTCTTCGACCATGCGGGCAAGCCCGCGCACCTGCCCTTCGATGCGTTGCAGGCGCTTGAGGCAGGATGCCTTGATGTCCTTGCGCATACGCCCTATATACCCCCTACCGGTATGAGGTGCAAGGGCAGCGCGTGACGGAAACGGTTCATCATTGCAGCGGCCATGATCATGCGGACCACGCGCCTGCGACGGCGCGCGATCCGGTGTGCGGCATGACGGTCGACCCGCAGCGCACCGCGCATCGGCACGCGGTCGACGGGCAGACCTATTACTTCTGCTCCGCCGGCTGCCGCGCCAAGTTCGCGGCCGATCCCGACAAATATCTCAAGCCCGCGCCGCCACCGCCGGCGCCTGAAGGCGCACTCTACACCTGCCCGATGCATCCGGAGGTGCAGCAGGTGGGGCCGGGAAGTTGCCCCATCTGCGGCATGGCGCTCGAGCCGGTGCTGCCCACGGCCGATGCCGGCCCCGACCCGGAACTCGCCGACATGACGCGGCGGTTCTGGATCGGCCTCGCACTCACGGTGCCGCTGTTTGTTCTCGACATGGCCGGCCACGTTTTCAACCTGCATCATGTCATCGGACACGCATCCGCAAATTTCATCGAGTTCGCGTTCGCGACACCGGTCGTGCTGTGGGCGGGCGCGCCGTTCTTCGTGCGCGGCTGGCAGTCGATCGTCAGCCGCAATCTCAACATGTTCACATTGATCGCGCTCGGGACCGGCATCGCTTTTCTCTACAGCGCGGTCGCGACGCTCGCGCCCGCGCTGTTCCCGCCGGCGTTCCGCGGGCCTGACGGCGCGGTCGCGGTTTATTTCGAAGCGGCGGCGGTGATCACCGTGCTGGTGCTGCTCGGGCAGGTGCTCGAACTGCGCGCGCGCGCGCAAACTTCGGGCGCGATCCGCGCGCTGCTCGATCTCGCGCCGAAGCAGGCGCGACGCGTGCGCCCGGACGGCGGCGACGAAGAGGTGCCGCTCGAGGCGATCGCTGTCGGCGACAGGCTGCGCGTGCGCCCGGGCGAAAAAATCCCGGTCGACGGCGTCGTGCTGGAAGGGCGCTCATCGGTCGACGAATCCCTGGTCACCGGCGAGTCGATGCCGGCGAGCAAACAACCCGGCGACAACGTGATAGCCGGCGCGCTTAACCAAAGCGGCAGCTTCGTCATGCGCGCCGAGAAGGTCGGCCGCGACACCATGCTGGCGCGCATCGTCGCCATGGTGGCCGCGGCGCAGCGCTCGCGCGCGCCGATCCAGCGGCTCGCCGACCGAGTCGCGGGATGGTTCGTGCCGGCGGTGATCCTCGTCGCGATCGTCGCGTTCGCGGCGTGGGCGGTTTTCGGCCCGGAGCCGCGCTTGGCCTACGGGCTCGTTGCCGCGGTCACGGTGCTGATCATCGCGTGCCCGTGCGCGCTCGGCCTCGCCACGCCCATGTCGATCATGGTCGGGGTGGGGCGCGGCGCCGGCGCCGGCGTCCTGATCAAGAATGCCGAGGCGCTCGAGCGGATGGAAAAAGTCGACACGCTGGTGGTCGACAAGACCGGCACGTTGACGCAAGGCCAGCCGCAGGTGGTCGGCGTCGTTGCAGCGTCGAGAACGAGTGAAGACGAACTGGTGCGCCTCGCCGCCGGCGTCGAGCGCGCCAGCGAACATCCGCTTGCGCAAGCGATCGTCGCCGCCGCGGCCGCGCGCAAACTGACAATTCCGCAAGCCGCGGAGTTCGACGCGCCGGCCGGGCGAGGTGTGGTCGGCACGGTCGAGGGGCGCCGCGTCACGCTCGGCACCGCGAAATTCCTCGCCGAAACGAACATCGCGACGGCGGCGCTCGATGGCGACGCCGATCGCCTACGCCGGGACGGCGCCACCGTGGTCTATCTCGCAATTGACGGCCAGGCGGCCGGCCTCATCGCTATTGCCGACCCGGTGAAGCCGACTACGGCGGACGCCCTCAAGGCGCTTGCCGCGGACGGCGTGCGCGTCGTGATGCTCACGGGAGACAACGAAACAACGGCGCTCGCGGTCGCGCGCCGCCTCGGGATCGCCGAGGTCGAGGCGGAAGTGTTGCCCGAACGCAAGGGCGCCGTTGTCGAAAAGCTGCGGCGCGACGGGCACGTGGTGGCCATGGCAGGCGACGGCGTCAACGACGCGCCGGCGCTCGCCGCCGCCGACGTCGGCATCGCCATGGGCACGGGCACCGACGTGGCGATCGAGAGCGCGGGCATCACGCTGGTGAAAGGCGACCTCGCCGGCATCGTCGCGGCGCGCCGGCTCTCCGCCGCCGCCATGCGCAACATCCGGCAGAACCTGCTGTTCGCCTTCATCTACAACGCGGCCGGCGTGCCGATCGCGGCCGGCGTGCTCTACCCGGCGTTCGGCATCTTGCTCTCGCCGATAATCGGCGCGGCCGCCATGGCGCTCTCGTCGGTCAGCGTCATCGCCAACGCGCTGCGGCTGCGGAGGGTGAAGCTGTAGCCCGCATCGAGCGCAGCGCAATGAGGGGCCGGTGGTCCCGGATTGCGCGCCTGCGGCGCTCCATCCGGGCTACGCCGTTACGCCGCAGCCTTTGTCTTCGCCGTGCCGAAGCGCCGGTAGAAGGTGTCGCCCTTGCCGGCCATCTCGACCAGCAGCTTCGCCGGCTTGAAGCGGGCGCCGTGTTTCTTTTGCAGCGCCTTCATCAGCTCGACGAAGCGCTTGGCGCCGAGCATGTCGATCCACGAGA